>Ga0222662_1000437_pt1 | contig 34002 bp, 21 predicted proteins | sample AntAcemetagen600_FD_179821 | JGI IMG/M metagenome (GOLD analysis project Ga0222662, IMG submission 179821) | Saline water microbial communities from Ace Lake, Antarctica - #600 | ecosystem: Environmental > Aquatic > Non-marine Saline and Alkaline > Saline | place: Antarctica: Ace Lake... | reverse complement strand
TGTTTCTGATGATTCGACTTTAGTTCTATTCATTGGTGGTTTCCTTTCGGTTTTATCTCCACGATAGCTTGGTCGCTATCAGGAGGGAAACCACCTTAGACTTTTAACAATTCACGGGACGCTGCCATTCATTGTGCAGAGGTCAAACTCAAGGCGCGTATCCGCATGTATCTTAATTTTACCCATGCGCTTGATCAATTAGCGAAATAAACTTGATATTCGCCTTGACGAGACTTCTGTAACATTAATAACAATAAGGTTCTAGACTTATTGTTGCTGTGAAAAAAATGCTCCCTGCTTCAGTTACCTAAATAAGTGTAAAATATTAAAAACAATATGATTACCAAACTGATTACAATTAGCAAAATTATCACGACATCTGTCTGGTGCCTGGTTGGGGTATTTTTTTCTGGATGTCTATCGGCATCCGATGCGTCAGCGCCTGCGCTGACGCTAATCGATCAGGGCGAGGCACGCAGCGTGATCGTCTATGACAAGGATAACAAAGCGGAGGCATTTGCGGTCAAGGAATTGCAGGAAATTGTAAAGGGTAGCACTGGTGTCGAATTGAGTGCTGTAGGTCTGGATGAAGTGGATAGCTTGGGCGATGAAACGCTGATCCTGGTCGGACGTCATGAGCTGGTCTCTTCCGCGATCAGTAACGAGCGCTTGGGGGCACTACGGGATGAGGAATCACTAGTCACCAGCAGCGGTGGCAATCTTATCTTAACTGGCGGTGACGATTGGGGAGCCATTTACGCCGTTTACGATTTCGTTGAGAATGAAATGGGGTATCGGTGCTACGCTCCCTACCCAGGCGGCGAGAAATTTGTGTCTACAGATCAAGTCATCTACTCCGGAGTGACCACACAGAAAAAGCCCGCATTTACGGGCTATCGTATCGTGTATGTCTCACCAGTGATGTTCCGAGACAATATCTCTGCTTTCGCTCGTTACTCCTTTCGTAATCGAGGAACGCAACTCGACTGGGAAAGTTACGGGGAGGGTAAATCTTACGCCAACCATATCGGACTGAAGGAAAAATATAAGATCAACACCGTGGGTCATGCCTTCACCGCTTACATTCCGGCTTATGATGCGACATGGAGTTTCTACAAGGAGGGCGGCCAGAAAGGTTCGTTTGAAGAGCATCCCGAATACTTCACGCTCAATGCGGAGGGTGTGCGAGTTGATAACATTCAGATGTGCCTATCGAATACTGCGGCGCGCGATCTTTTGACCGAAAGAGTGATCGAAGCAGTGGAGGCCTTAGGACCAGGTGCTTACATGGTCGGCTCGAACGATCACTCGACTCAGCGTTATTGCTGGTGTGAGGGCTGTCTTGAATTTGAGGAAAAATATGACTCGGTGGGTGGCCCTCTTTGGGATTATATATTGGAGCTGTGTGACATACTGAAAGACGATTACCCTGACGTATACATCCAAACGCTCGCCTACAAGGGCCCTCAGCAAACGGAGAAAGCACCGAAAGGTGTCCAGTTCCCAGCCAATTTTATAATCGATGCTGCCTTTCTTAATTCAACGCAGACGCTCACAGAATTACCACCTTTGACGCTAGAAAATGGTGAGATTTATGACCGATACAAAAATCTGGAGGAGTGGGTGCGCATCACGGATCATGCCGCCTTTTGGTTCTATGGAGGTGCGGCACCCTATCAGATCTACGAGCGTGTGCAGAAGGAGATTAATGAGCTAAATGATGTTGGCGTAGAGAGTGTGGGGGCATGCGAGCTCGGTAGCATGGAGTTTGGCGATTTGACCACTTACTTGTATTTTAGATTATTGGCCGAGCCGGACTTGGATGTTCAGTCAGAGGTCAGAGGTTACTTGGATTTTAAATATGGCGCGGCTGCCACCGATATGTTGGCATTCATTGATGAGCTTGAGACAATACGCCGAGAAAGTGATCCTCGCCACTTACTTTGGGCAACGGATACTTATGAGCAAATGACATTTCTCGAAGCGGGTCAAATCCTACGCTGGCAAAATGAATTTGATGACATGCTAAAGCTTGTTGAAAACGATCCTATCCATAGTCGGAATGTGCGCATAGCGCGGACTGCGGTCGATTGTTGGACTATTTTGCAGATGCCCAAAATCCGCTCTGAGTATCCAGATTCTGAATTGGACGCTAGCCTGATACTAGAGCGTGGCCTGCAATCTTCGATGGAAGCGATTGAAGCAGGAATGCTTAAGCCAGACCGTAGTCCGGCAGCTCTAACCGTCTTCCAAGATATGAGCTTGTATGCCAATTTGTTGAATGATTCCTTACCGGTCGAACTGAGTGGCTATGAGCGTAGTGATGTCATCCGTTATCTTCCTGTGCTACCGGAGACGTGGAGAGCGGCTAAAGCTGGCCTAAGTGATGACCTTGAAGCTGTCGCAGGCAAAACGATGAAACAAGTCGTGACGATCCCAGAACACGTCACACCAGGAGTTAAATACGAGTGGTATGATTCGGTCGTCAAAGAGTGGGTGATCGCAGATGGGCGAATCCCCTTGGATGGTGTTACGCTGGGAGAATACCAACTTCACGAGCTGTTCACTGCCAGGCTTCCTGCCCGAGTGCGTCTGGTTTTTGCTGAACGTTGGGGAACTTCTTTAGATATTCTGAAGTTGGGACGCTACTACGATCCAACTTTCCACCACCGAGAGTATGAGATTTGGGCCAGCCTGAAGTTTGAGGGCCCGCTCTTTGACCCGAATAGTGCGGACATCGAGAGCACCATCTCCTGCGATCAGATATTTATGGTTAACAAAGGAACGCCTGACTGAGATTTTTTGTGAATTTGTGCCGCAGCGTCTGGAGCAATTTAGTCGATCTTGAAGAATGCAGCATTTTGCACGACAAACATTTAAACTGAGATGACACACCAGGAAATAGAATTTCACAACATTGCGGCACTAGAGCCGCACCCTGCGGCTGCGGGCGAGCTACAGATGCTCCGTGTGCCTTTTAACGTGGGGCGACAAATGTCTGATCGAGGTCGTTGGAATTCACAGCAAACGCCCGGGTGCGAATTGCGCTTTGTCACTGAGGCTACACACTTTCGATTGTTTCTCTCCTCACTTGAGGGGGATGCGGAAGTGCTAGTATATCGAGGGGAAAATCTGGTCACTCGCGAGTGGTTAGCTCCCGGTGGGCCGGTAACATTTCATGTGCATGCGCCTAGCCCAAATCAATCGCAGGATTCACAGGCCTTGGCGGCGCATGCACGTTTCGCACCACATGTGTGGCGGGTCGTGCTGGCCGGATACCAGCCAGTGTTTCATGGCCTCGATACATTTGGTTGGGAGGTTCGTCCACCGCGAGACGATGAAAAGCCAAAGCTAACTTGGTTGGCTTACGGCTCGTCTATAACCGCTGGAAGCGGATCCGCGCGAACAGACATGTGCTATGCGCAACTCACCGCTCGTCATCTAGGTGTGGATCTTTTGAATATGGGATTTGGAGGCGCCTGTCACTGCGAGGGAGCTTTGGCTGATTTCTTTGCAGCTAAGGAGGATTGGGATTTTGCCACCCTTGAGTTGGGGATTAATATGCGTTCGTCTTTTGAGCCAGATGAATTTGCTCAGCGTGCTCAATATTTGATTGATCAGCTTTTGAATGATGGCACCCACCGTCCGATCATACTGATTACACCTTTCATCACGGGCTTAGATCACGCATCCCCTTGTCCCCTTGAAATCAGTCGGCAGCGTGATTACGAGAAATGGATGCGGCAACGTGTCGAAGACGATTCAAGTGGGCGACTATTCCTAGTCGAGGGCACCGAATTGCTTTCTGAACTCTCTATGCTCTGTGCAGATATGGTTCATCCCGATCCTTACGGGCATGTTATGATTTCCCAACGGCTTGCCTCTGCCATGCGGCGGATGTGTCCATCACTTTTCGAGGGTCTCCCGGGCGGGATACACTCATGATCAACTTTTTGAAAATTAGCACCTCAGTTTTATTATACAGATGAAGACAAAAGCTCCAGCACACGCGATTAAACGCTATCAAGACAACCGATTTGGTATGTTCATTCACTACGGATTGTTTTCGCTGATTGCCCGACGCGAATGGTCCATGTATTATGAACGCATCCCCGTTGAGGAATACCATAAGTTAATTGATCAGTTTAACCCGTCGGAATCATGCGTCGAGGAATGGGTTGTTTTGGCCAAGCAATCAGGAATGAAGTATGCCTGTCTGACGACTCGTCATCATGAAGGTTTTTGTCTCTTCGATACTGCGACCACTGATTTCAACTCTATGAAATCGCCAGTTAAACGTGATCTGGTGCGCGAGTTTGTCGATGTTTGTCGCAAGCACGAGATCCGGCCAGCTCTCTACTACTCAGTCGGTAATTGGGCTGATTCGGGGTATACCAACGGGCCAGAAAAAGATCCAGAAGGGTGGCGTCTCTTCGTAGATGTGGCGCATACACAGCTCAAAGAGCTAATGTCTAGTTATGGTCCGATCGACTATCTGTTTTATGATGCAGCACCAGAGCCTGATTCTTGGGATGTTTCCGGCATCAACGACGCCCTACGTGAGCTGCAACCAGATTTACTGATTAGTGATCGTAGTCGGATTCCGGAAGACGTTGCTTCAAGTGAAGGACACACTGGAAGTCATGATAAGCCATGGGAATGCTGTATGACGATGAACGATTCATGGGGAGCCAATGCGGGAGATAGTCACTACAAGACCGCTCACGACATCGCGGTGACTCTCGCGACTTGTATGCATAACGGCGGCAATATGCTGTTGAATATCGGCCCACTAGCAGACGGCAGTGTCCATCCCCAAGAGCATTCTTTATTGGACGAATTAGGGGCTTGGGTTCGTCGTAATAGCGAAGCTGTCTATGGAACCACGAAGGCACCTTTCAACTTTCATGACTATAAACTCTCGTGTGCGCGTGGGAGCACGGCATACATCGCATTTCATTTCTACTCAGGATCTAAAACTGTATTGGGTGGTGTTGGGAACCGAGTTAAGAAAATACGAATACTCGCTTCAGGGCAGGAAATCGGATTCAAGCAAGACGGTGACCGCCTCTTCTTGACGGGGCTTCCCGAAGTCAGTCCAGGCCTTATACCAGTCGTCGCACTAGAACTCGATGGTGAGCCAGTCGGCATCCCGAATCCATATGAATCTAAAAAGACTAAATTTGTTTTTTAGGTTCAACGAGGATGGAATCTGCTCAAATTAAACAGATTTTTTTACTAAGACTAATTTTGATAAACGACTATGAAGCAAATGATTTTTTACTCCACTACGGAGGCCGAACTTTTTGATTTTTCCATAACCGAGCGAGGTCTTTCCGACATCAAAACAACCGGTTTCGACTCCATTTACTTGGAATACCGCAACATGAAGGCGGATTGTAGTAGTCCGCGCTTTCAGGAGTGGCTGAGTGCTTTTTGCAGATTGTGCGAAGAGGCTGATATGAAATTGGTGATCGATACGCATATGCGCGCTATGAATCAGCATTTTCGGCAGGAGAAACCTGAAGTTTACTCTGATGCCTTGAAGTATGCTTATTTTAATCTTCAAGATGGAAAATTCGAGCTATCGACTACCGGTGAGGTTCTACACTGGGACATCGAGAAAGCGTATCTAATAGAGCGTGTAAGTGGAGAGCAGCTGAAGGCTTGCCGTGATGTGACGGCTCAGGTTCGCAGCGGTCGGGTGCACATGGAAGGAGGCGGTTGCGCTATGACAGAGACGACTGGTCAATCGGTCGCTCTGCGTGAATTTTCTGTTGAGGGTGTTAATGAGGGTGAGCTGATGCTTGTGAGTCGGCATCGATATCTTTATGTAGACTTCGACTATGGCCATCCTTCTTTGATGGACTCGGTTCCTGACTTGTTTGACATGTTTGGTGGCGAAGGGCGCCCATGTGAGGGTTTTATGTGGGATGAGCCTCATTTTGGCTTCGCGTTTTATCCTGACCAAGGCCGCGCAATTTCGGAGCGTCTCTATGCCGAGTTTGAAGCCCAATTTGGTTACGATCTGCGCGGCCGATTGGTCGAGCTATGGTGGGATGTCGAAGGCAGTGACTCTGCGCAGGTGCGCCTGCATTATGCGGAACTGCTCGAAACTCAGCTCTCTAAAACAGAAGAACGTTATTGTGACGAGGCGCAGGTTTACGCAAAGAGTCAGGGTAAGGAACGGATAAGCTACATGGGTATGCACCGCACTATGCACGGAGAGCTGGCAGACGATTTCTACATCGGTTGTGCTGATTATTTCCGACATAATCGGTTTACCAACCATGGGTTCACCGACTCAGTTTTTGAGCGCGATGATAGCATGTTTACTTTTTTCCGTTTTGCACAGTCGCTAGCGCTTGATAGCCGCGACGGCGAGGCTTGGTCGAACAACTGGGGCTTCAAACCCACGGAAGCGCACCACCACTATTATTTTCCGCTGATGGGGATCATGAATATTAGGTGGATCGGTCATACTTACCACAACTCGATTCTTTTTGGCCCTGGTTATCCAGACAGCGATTTGTGGCCGACCATGCCAGAGCATTTGAAAGATCACGGTGCTCTGATTGATGCCCTTGCAGGGGCCAAGGTAGTCGCGGACACTGCGGTGCTCTACAACTGGAAGGCGATGGCGCGCTATCCGTCGAAATATATTCATACCCACCGCCGTAATCTACTCCTGATGAGTAAGCAATTTGCGCAGCAGGGCACACAGTTCCTCTTTATCGATGATGAGATCCTGGCTGGAGCTGAGATTGAGGGGGACGACTTCGTGACACGTATTGGAAGCTTCAGTCGTTTGATTGTTCCGTGGGCCGATATGCTCCTCCCGGAAGCTTTTGTGATGCTGCAAAAGCTAGCAGCGGCAGGCGTTGAGATTCTCATTTTTGGCACACCTGCCGAGCGCACCAGCGATGGTGCATGCGTGAAAGCCGACTTTGCGAGCTTGATTGGCGTGGAGGTGCAGTCGGCGCTGTGTATCCAGTTTGGAGATACAATTGAGCTTGAAGGTGCCTCCTTTACGATGGCACCAGAGCAAGTGCAGGAAAACTTTAGCAGTAACCCGGCCGAAACTTATCCAGATCATTATAAGCGCTACCAAATATTAGTGAATGGTGTGGAGGCTGCGATCTGCCGAAAGGGCAGTGTCGCTTACTCTGGCGCGGAATTGCCTTTCTACCCCGGCGCATTGGCCCAGCTAGTCAGTGGTTTCTCAGGGAGCTTGCCTGAGCGTGGAATTGCCATGTTGCATGCGGATACGCTAGGTGAGTTCGTCGGAATTTGTGGAGAATATGGCGAGCCGATGCAGGGCGCTTTGGAATGGGGCGGACAGTCGATTGACCTTAGCGGCCAGCGTTATGCATTGGTCCGCCGCAGCGAAGATGGGCTGGAGATCATTCTGAAAGCTTAAAGGATGGCGGGATGGCATTACGTAGAATTAGACTAACTCTGCAGCCAAAGGCGACTGAGGCTTTGAGTTTGAATTGGCCGGAGCAGTTGCCGCTTGGAGTTCGAGAGCTCGCGCTCGACCAAGTCCGGAAAGAGTCCTCCGTGCACCGTCCAAAAGTGCTCGCTCGCTTGTGCGCTTATACTGATAGCCTGCGTGTGCTCTTTCGTGTCGAGGACCGCTATATGATCGCACGTGAGCGTGGTTTTAATGAGATGGTCTGCCTAGATAGCTGTGTGGAGCTTTTTATACAACCGCCAGGGGCTAGAGGTTATTTAAATTTCGAGTTCAATGCACTCGGTAATCAACACTGTTCCTATATCACCAACCCGGAGCGAACAAAGGACGGCTTCGCTGCCTTTCGCTTATTATCTGAAGCCGAGGGCGAGCAGGTTCAAGTAGTGAGCTCTGTGGCGAAACCGATTGATCTAGTTGATCCTTCGGCGCAGGTCTGGTTACTCGGCTTCGAAGTGCCGTGGGCGCTCTTTGCGGAGGTGACCGGACAAGCGAAAATCCAAGGGGAGTGGCGTGCGAATCTTTACAAATGCGCGGATGAGTCGACTCATCCACATTGGATGAGTTGGTCGCCTGTGAGCGCACTCAATTTTCACCTGCCTGAGGATTTCGGTCAGATTCTTATCAATAAACTATACGGGTGAAGCAAGTTTGTTCACTTATCATTTACCCTTTAGGTGCGGAAATGGTGTAAGTGAACTTATGCGAACCGGGCGCGATGCAGTATTCGGGTAATGTTTCAAACCCGCCGCAACTTCCTACGCCAATACCGCGCTGGATATGGTCAATACAGACTACGGTTTCATCGCGTCTGGGGACTTCACTGGTATGATAGCTAGCAAAGATGTCGTTTGGCGTCGCGTGGTGTGCGCTGAATTCGAAGTGGGGTGATGCACGGAATTCAAGAATGGTGTCATCAGATTTCAGTTGGAACCAGCGTACTTCCGTTTTATTTCCATTTTCTTGTGGAAGTATGTAGGGGACATACTGCTCATCCACGGAGCCGGAATATCGACCCACGGGTGCACCGGTATTACGGTCTATGTAGTTTTCGTGCGGGCCACGTCCGAACCACTCAACCTGTTCGAAACCTGGGATAGTCTGCAATAGGATGCCAACACGCGCCGGGCTCGGTAGTCGCTGATCTATATCTATTTGATTATCTACTTCTATGCCGCCACAGGACGTGGCTGCAAACGATTGGGTGTGGACAATCTGCATATCCTCAGCCTTGCCCACATAGGCCGTTTTCAACTCGATAGCCTCACGTCCTGCATGATCCGTTATGCACTTTGCCTTGCTGTTCACAAGCTGTAGGGAATCCAGCCCCGCGGACAGCCACCTCCCCATGGGTTTGCTTTCTTGGCCAGACCATCCACGGATGCCATCATTATCAATAGCTGCTCGCCATAAATTCAGGACGGGCCCTTGTGCGAATAGGTTTCTGTCGCGAAGCAGCAGATGAACTGTGTTTTCGGCGGTTGTGTCCACGCGCAGAGTTAGCTGCCCGCAATTTAGTTGCAATGCTTGCCCCTCTTTACCGACGAGCGAGTGAGGAGCTGTCTCGGTTACAGGTGATGGCTTTAGGGGACTGTTGTTAGCTAACTCAAACTGTTCCCAGGCAACTTCGTGAGCAGCTTCGCACCAAGGTGTTGATTCACGATGATGGAACCGAACCATGAGGTGATACTCCGAGCCAGCCATTTGTTCCGTTTCGAGAACGGGCAAGGACACCTTTTCGCACTCGCCCGGAGCAGTTGTCAGGTCAGGGAAATCTCCGCGTGTAATCACTTCTCCATCGGCAGTGATTTCCCAGGTTCCTTTGAACGGTTTTAGAGAAATGAAATCAAAATCGTTGTGAATGCATATTTGCTTTTCGTTAACTGATGTATCGTAATCAATGCGAATACTCTGCGTAAGCTTTTTGAATTCATACATTGCGGGGTGGGGTGTGCGATCAGGCCAAACCATACCATTGATGCAAAAATCAAAATCATGATCTTTCTCTCCAAAGTCGCCGCCGTATCCCCAGTGATAGCGACCGCCGGGGATGTGGCATTGGCGTTGTGCGTCGTCTAGCGATTCTGGGTGTGCCACCTCTGGTTCGTCAGCTTGCGTATCCATGAGCAAACCTTGGTCAACCCAATCCCAGATGAATCCACCTTGGACGCCATGGTGCTTATAAAATGCATCCCAATACTCTTTCAAATTCCCACTACTGTTACCCATGGCGTGTGCGTATTCAGAGCTTATGAATGGGCGATTGTCATTACTGTTTTCTGCCCAGTCGGTGACCTCGTCGACGGTGGGATACATCGGGCAAGTCACTTCATTATGACGAGCGGTTTTGGAGTCAAAGGCACGGCCGAGTTGATGCCAGTAATGTTTTAATTCACCTTCGTGATGAAGGAATCTGCCCTTGTCTAAGGCACGCACTGCGGCTCCCGCCGCATCGTGGTTAGATCCGTTGCCTGACTCGTTGCCCAGCGACCATCCAATCACGCTGGGGTGGTTACGGTCGCGAAGGACCATGTTCTCTACTCGCTCTACGAAGGGAAGTTTCCAGTGTGGATCGCGGCAAAGCGTGGTATAATTTGCATGGGATTCGACGTTAGCCTCATCGAGTAGGTAGATGCCATACTCGTCACAAAGGTGATACCATTCTGGGTCGTTGGGGTAGTGTGCCGTGCGCACAGCGTTGAAATTAAATTGCTTTAAGAGACGTATATCCTGGAGCATCGTCTCCCGGTCTATGGTTTTGCCTTCGACGGGATGAAAATCGTGCCGATTAACGCCTTTGATCATAACCGCTTTTCCGTTAATCAGTAATTGCCGGTTTTCGATCTTGATGTTGCGAAAACCGATTCGAAACGTGCGTACTTCCATTACTTCGCCATCTGTTTTGCAGAGCTTGATGAGCAAGCGATACAGATTGGGTTCTTCTGTTGACCAAGGACGAACAGATGGGACCTTTGCTTCAATCTGCCCCTCGTAGGCGGATACACGGAAAGCCCAAGCGATGGATTTATTTTCCATCCAGACTGTGTTGCCGCCATCATCGAGTAGCTCAAGATGTAAGATGCTGTCTTCTGTCGGCCCGACTCCGTCTTTGCAGTGCTCTAGGGTATGTCCAAGCTTCGTATGAACTTCTAGAAGTCCAGTCATACTTTCGATGTCTAGGTCGGCATCTGAGAAAACATCCGAGATGTAGGGACTGCCTGTGGTGTAGAGGTATACTTCACGGTGGATGCCTGCCATCCACCAATGATCTTGATCCTCCAGGTAACTTCCGTCTGACCAGCGCAACACTTTTACCGTCAGTTGGTTTTCTCCGTTGACGACGAAGTCAGAGAGATCGAACTCAGAGGGCAGGCGTGAGTCCTTCGCCATTCCAACGAAATGACTGTTGACGTAAACTTCGTAGTAGCTCTCGACACCGCCAAAGTGCAATACGACGCGTTGCTCTCGCCAGGATTCTTCTAATATGAATTTTGTGCGATAGACGCCAGTCGGATTGTCGTCTGGCACCAAAGGCGGATTGTTCATAAACGGCATCTTGTGGTTGGTGTAAATCGGCTTGTCGCTGAATCCCTGCGCAGTCCAATTTCCTGGCACGATAATGTCATCCCAAGAGTCGTCTGCATGGTCGGTTTGCAAAACACTGCCTGCAACTGACTCAGGACGATCAAATAGACGAAATTTCCATTTCCCATTCAAGGACTTGAACCATGGTGATTGTCTACGCTCACCTGTGAGTGCAGATTCACGATCAGGGAATGGAGTGGTGCCGGTGTGCATAGGCAACCGATTTATTTGGGTGAGTTCAGGGATTTCCCATAGTCGTTGAGAGTTTGTCATAGTCATTGAATGGTCTGCCAGATGAGTTGGCTCATACTTTTTATTCTGGTTGTCGGGAGTGGTTGCAGAGTCGTCAAGTTTGACTCATTTCCGCTTGAAATACCCCATGGTAAATATCGTATTTCACTCACCATTTCTCATTTTTAGTGTAGCCATATATACTTCCTACTTCATAAACAATTTTAAAGATTATAATGAGCGATTTGAAAATTATGAATGTCGATGCCGAGCTCCAGTCCTTTGCTCAATTACGCTACGGGTTATTTGTGCATTACGGGCTTTTCAGTATGCTAGGACGTGGAGAATGGGTGATGAATAAAGAGAGCCTGAGCCATTCAAGAATGGAGGAACTGAGTCATTCTTTCGCGGCAGAGAATTTTGATGCAAATGCGCTTGTTGATTTGGCCGTGAGTGGGGGCATGAAGTATATTGTGCTGACGACGATGCACCATGAGGGTTTTAGGCTTTATCCGAGTGACTTGTCCGAATTTAACGTGCAGCGAACTCCTTGCGGACGAGATTTGGTGGATGAGTTGGTCCAAGCGGCGCGGTTGAAAGGGCTAAAAATTGGCCTCTATCACAGTTTAAATAATTGGTATGACAAGCCAGATGCGGTTGATGCGCTTGAGGATGCTGCGAAACACGAGGAGTTTATTCAGAATACTTTTTGCAGAATAAAGGAATTGGTCACTCGATATAATCCAATTGATATTCTCTGGTATGATGGTTGGTGGCCCTTTAACGCTGAGGGGTGGCAAGCGGAGGCCATGAACTCAATGGTTCGAAAGATTCAGCCACACATTTTGTTTAATGGGCGCAATGGATTGCCCGGTGATTTTGGCACGCCAGAGGGGCACGTTTCGATGCCGCAACCATGGCGACCTTGGGAATCATGTATGACGCTTAATGATAACTGGGGTTACCACAAGGGGGATCATAATTGGAAGAGTCCAGTCGAAGTGATCAAACTGCTGGCCAAGGTTTCGCAAGGACAAGGAAATTTATTGCTGAATATTGGCCTGCGCGGTGACGGTTCTGTCCCCGAACGCTCGCTCGAGATTATTAAGGAGGTTGGCGAATGGCTGAAAATTAATGGCGAGTGTATCTATGACACCGAGCATTTTACTGTTGATTTGCAGGAGCGAGGTGAACATCGCGGGGATCATCTCCATCACGGGCCGATGACGGTCAAAGGGGATGTACTCTATTTGATTGCGACCAGTTGGCCAGGGTGCCAGTTTTCAATCACTGGCCTAACTTCTGGTGTTAGAGCGATTACCATCCTTGGCTGTAGTGAACTTATAGATTTCGAACAGAATGGAGAAGTCGTTCGTATTACTGGCTTGGCAGAGGATGTGGATCCCCATTTCCCTCGAGTCTTTAAGTTTCACTGTGACTCACCGGCAAGTATATACAAGACGGGCGGTATGCGGATTCCTGAAGTATCACATCCGCGTTATGATCCATGCCCATCTGATATTCAAAATTGATTGAACTTTCGTGACCTGGTTAAGTCCGTGTCATTCAGGTGTTATGGCTCAACCAATCTAGACTACTCTGAAGTATCTACTACATCTTTAGGCATCAACTGTAGGTGTCCATACTCTTCAAGCCGATGGAAATTAGTGCGCGTAAGGGGGCTGACGGCTGAAAGCTCCTTGCTTGGGAGGCTGACGGAATAATTATAGCGCCCTACCTGTATTCGCCAAGCAGACTCAGTGCCCCATGATTCTCCGCGTTCTGTTAATGCGCTGACTGGGACGGCCACTTCGGCAGTCCAACCCTGGTCGCGGTCAGACCAGTCATTCAATGTGCCCTGTACTTGAGTCATGACAGTCAAGTCCATGGATTTTTCCATAGTGCTGGGCAGCCCCAGGCGACCACCGCTGGGATAGAAGAAGGATGACTGCATCTGGTGGGGCGTAGCGTAAAGCTCCCAATACCAGCGGTTATCTTCCGGCCATAGGAATAGCTCGGCTAGGTCACCGAGAAGAAAATGCCTTTCGCCGTCTTTAGTGCCTTCTGCGACGACATCCGCATCTATGAAATCGATGGCAAGGTAGAAAAAATCTTCATTCCACGCAAAACGCAAGGTTCCGCCTTCTATAGGAGCAGTAATCGTTTGTTGGCGATCTTTGCCCAGTGTCATTTCGTAGCTTGGAGCATCCTTCCAGATAGCATCATCGAGCTTGCCGTCCATCACAATAGGATCTTTCGCGTAGACTGCTTGGATATTGATCGCCTGTACTTCTAACGCGTCCGTGATCTGTGGTGATTTGGTATGCGAGCATCCTGCCATCATGGTTACGCTCGCCAAGTACAGACCTGTTTTGAGTGTAGAATTGTTATTCCTTGAAGGCATTTTCAGGTATTAGTTGATGGGGTATTTTAATACGTGGGTTCGGGGATCCGTCTCTCTGGAGTTCGACTTGATTGAGTAGAGCTCTAGCAACTTCGCTTTCGTCGGACTCGATAAAGGTCGCTGGGAATGGACATATGCCAGGTGTTCCCTTGTTTCGGTGAAAGGCCACGCGTAAATCCGTCGGTGTTTTTATATTGAGTTCGGTCATTGCTAGCACGACGCCAGTCGCCACGGTGTCTGGATAAGCAACTAAAGCATCGGGTCGTTTGTTCAGGCGCCAGATGGCGTGAGTTGCATTGTAGCCACACTGAGCCTGCCTTCCACCAGCTACTTGGCGAGTCACCATCCATTCATCGCGAATCTCTATGCCGTAGTCGCGGGCTAGGTCTGAGAATGTAGCTAAAAAGTCTTTCACAGATGGAGACTTGCTTGATCGGTCCTTAGGCTCCGCGTTGAGTGGTGCGATAAGCCCGACTGAACGGCACCCTTGTTCGCTGAGTGAATTGAGTGCAAGCTGAGCGAATTGTGTACGGTCAAAGTTGACAACTCCAGATTCATTGCCGCTGACATGAAAACTCGCCGGAAGGGGTAGGCGGCGCAGCCACGTAAGACTGTTGCGATCCATGTGGACGCCGATGACACCTTGGATGAGTCGCTGCTCAGCAGCCTTCAAGAGCGCTGGCGATGGTTGCAGTAATTGCTTTCCAATTCGTGAGTCTACAAACAGTTCATAATTCAGACCTCGGCGCTGAAGCTCCTCCTCTAGGACGCGGAACAGTGTTTGGTTATAAGGAGAGGCCTCACGCAGCGCATCGCCTGCAGAGTACAGTCCGACTGTGCAGAGGGCGTCTGTGCGCTTTCTTACGAAGGTGCCGTGTCTGGGACGCCTTTCCAGTAGTCCTTCTTTGACCAAAGGGGTCAGAGCCGCATGGATTGTTGGAGCCTTTACGTTCCATTGTTTGCATAGCTCAAGGGTGGTTGATAGTTTCGCCCCAACTTCAAGGTCACCAGAAATGATGCGATCACGGATATCCATAGATATCCTTCTGTATGCAGGCTCGGTTAAATTTGTTAACTTGGACATGAATTTAATATTCACCTTGACAATGAATGCATAACATTAGTAATAATTGGATTTTGAACTGTCATTTCCTGCATTAAGCACTCCAGTTCGATTTAATCAAGATGGAATTGTAACGGCTTTTACCCCATTAATATCAATCATTTAAAAGATTTCATATGTCATTGTGAGCTAACTTTTCTTAGGTTTTCCCAATGCTATTAATAATACTGCAAATTCATAAAGACAATATAGAGAGGCGAGCATAAACATGATTACAAATAGCAAAATCATCACGACATCTGTTTTGTCCCTAGCTGGGGTATTGGTTTTTGGATGTAGCACCCATCAGATCATGCTGCGGCTAAAATTGCCCAAGCTTCGAACTCCCGAATAAAAAGCATTTTCCAATGTGATACCTCAAACCAATGACACGGCTTTTAACGACTCCGATGCCACTGATAGTCATGGCTACACTCGACTGGATCATTCTCGCGATTCCATTTATGATCGTCCTTGGTGTGACGCTCTATTCGCGTCGCTTCGTCAAAGGGGTGGCCGATTTCCTGGCGGCTGGTCGGGTCGCGGGTCGCTATGTCGTCTGTGTCGCGGGTGCCGAGGCTTCGATGGGCTTGATCACAGTAATCGCGATCTTCGAGCAGTATTATAAGGTCGGCTTTGCCGTTGGGCACTGGGGGGGGCTGGTGGCGCCTGTTGGACTGATCATTACGCTAACGGGTTTTTGTATTTATCGTTTCAGAGAGACGCGGGCGATGACCATGGGGCAGTTCTTCGAGATTCGCTACAGTCGTCGCTTCCGTATCTTTACTGGATCGTTGCAATCGCTGTCGGGTATCTTGAATTATGGATTGTTTCCGGCCGTAGGTGCGCGCTTCCTGGTGTACTTCTTGGACCTGCCACAGCACTTCATGTTTCTTGGCCTGAACTGGCCAACGTTCGCGGTAGTGATGTTTGTCTTCCTCAGTATTGGCGTGCTGGTCAGTACGATGGGTGGGCAGATTACCATCATGACGTCGGACTGCGTTATGGGTATCTTGAGCTACCCGATGTATGTCGTTGTGGTGCTGGCGCTGTTTTCTGACTTCTCATGGTGGGATCAAATGGCTCCCTCGCTGATGGATCGTCCGGAAGGGGAGTCGATGCTCAACCCATTCGACACCTATAATCTGCGCGACTTTAATCTCTTCTTCATCGGAGTCGGAATCATTGGCAGTATCTACAACAAGATGTCTTGGTCCGGTACTCAAGGATACAACGCGGCCGCAATCAATGCGCACGAGCAAAAGATGGGAAGTATCCTTGGTGTCTGGAAGGGTGGGTTTTCGTACATCATGATTATTCTGCTCGCTGTGGCTGCCTACACTTACATGCACCACAGCGACTATAGCGAACGTGCCCAAGTGACAGAAGCCTACTTAACGATGAAAGCACTCGAAGATGTGGCACCCAACCTTATGCCCGTCGAGCCAGTGGCAATCTCAGATGCGGTGGCCATCGAAGCGTGGAAGGCTCGGGTTAAAGCCGAGGATCCAGTCGACTATCAGACCTTCGAGACCATCTATAAGCAAATGCGGGTGCCGTCCGCGTTGAAGGATATTCTTCCGGTCGGGATACTCGGCACCTTTTGTGCGATTATGATTTTTTCGATGATCTCGACGGACTCCACCTATTTGCACTCTTGGGGGGCGATCATCGTTCAAGACCTCGTGATGCCCTTGCGAAAGCGGGCGTTCACGCCTAGGCAGCAGTTATTTTGGTTGCGACTGGTGATCGTGTTGGTGGCCACTTATGCCTTCTTCTTCAGTCTCTATTTCGGGCAGTTTACCTATATTCTAATGTTCTTTGCGCTCACAGGCAGTGTGTATGTTGGTGGAGCAGGATCGGTTATTATAGGCGGTCTCTACTGGAAAGGAGGCCGCACATCAGGTGCTTGGGCGGCAATGCTGGTGGGCGCTTCGATAGCAGCCTGCGGTTTCTTTTTTATGAATTTCTGGGTTGGTTCGATCTATCCTTGGTTGAGCAGTTCGTCTGGGCTCTTGAATAATGTAACGGCTGCAGTCCACGGTGTCTCCAGTTACTTGGAACCAATCGTCCTCTGGCGGGTCACCCCTGATCGCTTCTTTATGAACGGTGTTGAGATATCTTTTCTCACGATGGTTTCGTCAATCAGTGCATACGTCAGCATTTCGTTGTTGAGCGGCATTTTGAAAAAAGATCAGGACTTTGTTCTGGATCGCATGTTGCACCGTGGTGAGTTTGCCCGCGAAGGGGTGCATGCAACGGAGACGAGCCAGTCAATCGATCAGCCTCAGGCACCTTGGTGGAAGTGTGTTTACCTTCAGTTAAGTGGTATTAACGAAGAGTTTACGCGCGGCGATAAAATCATTTCCTGGTCGGTGATAATTTGGTCATTGGGCTGGGGCTTCGGCGTCTCATTTCTTTTCGTGACTATATGGAACCTGATTAGCCCATGGCCGGATGAATATTGGGTGCGTTGGTTCTTTATCAGTAAACTGGTGATCGGTTCGACGATTGGGATCATTTCTACCTTCTGGTTCGCAATCGGCGGCACCTTAGACTTGCGGAAAATGTTTAAGCGTTTGGCAGAACGGGAAGTTGATGTTCGCGACGACGGTCGCGTAATCGACCACCAAAACATCGAAGATGTAGAGGGCGCATCTGAATGAATACAATGATTCATATGCACCAACTCCCATCATTAAAATATTTACTCTTACTTATTATGACTCAGACCTTATTCGCCTCGCCGAGTATGTCCGCCCCGGATATTGAAATTAGTAAAACCAAGTCGCTCACAATGAGTCACAGCCTCAGCTGGGTGATGCAAAATGCTAAAGAGCATACCATGACATGGGACGCTGAGCTCGATGAAATAAACTGGGGAACCCCTGCTGATGAAATGCCTACGATCAAAAACTGGGATTTCCGCCTGACTGACAAAGACTGGTTCGGTCTCGTCGAACAGCACGGAGCGGCCCCTGAGGAGGAAGCCGTCTTTGACCTTTGGGTTCCGGGTGATGTGCAAGTCGTTAAGGGAGTTATCGCCATATCCTCCCATGGCTCTGGTAAGCCACTCTATGAAGATGAAGCTCTGCGCGCCATCGCTCGTGAACTTGATTTGGCTCTTTTTAGGTTTGTCGGCAATCCCGTGCAACGGGGATTCTGGCCACGCAGCCTCCTGAGTGACTTGTTCGCTGAGTTCGGCCAGGAAGCGGACCATCCAGAACTGATCAATGCCCCGCTCTTTCTCTACGGCCACTCCAATGGTACTGGCTTCTCCTCGCTTTTTACTGCCGGTGCCAGCGACCGCGTCTGGGCGTGGATGTCTATGCGCCCTGGCTTCACTTATCAGGTTTACCAACCTGAAGCTGCCAAAGTCCCCGGACTGGTGATCTTCGGAGAGGACGATGATTTTCTTGCCCGCCCTACAGTCAAAGAGAACCTGTCCGTAGTTCCTCTCATGCGACGCCAACATGACGCGGTGTGGAATATGGTGGTGGAGCCTGAAACGGGTCATGCACCTACCGATAAAACCTGGCCGCTGGTTTATTCCTTCCTCAAGCACAGCTTTAAAGCCCGGGTGCCGGAGAATGCGGATCCACGCAAAGGACCGGTTTCACTCATTCCATTGGATACTGCGGCCTGCTACCGCGGACAAAACTGGGACTCCGCCAATGGGGGATACCAGACTCTGGAAATCGCACCAGTCGATTCATTCACAGGAGACACTTCCTCCGCCTCCTGGCTGCTTAATGCGGATTACGCCAAAGATTGGCAAGCCTTTCAACGTGATGGAGCACTTAATTAAACTAATCAGTTTTAAATTAGTTTCTCATAGCTATGGTATGGCTATAATTAATAAATAATAAGTTATAAATTATGAAAGTTTGTTTTGTAGGTGGGGGCGCTCTGCGTCTTTTTGGAATAATTCGTGGCGCGATGGCGGATGTCGGGGTACTCGACGACGGAGAAGTCTTTCTCTACGATTTAAATCTGGCGCGTGCCGAGGCGATGGGGCGTATGCTCCTGAAAACGCCTGAGCAAAAGCGCTCGAATTGTCAGATCCGCTGGGGCGACTCGATGGATGAGGCGCTCGAAGGCGCTGACATGGTAGGGGTGATTATGCCGGCTAGTCAGCCAAAGTCCTTTATGCTGGGCGAGCACGAGTCTTATGCTCGGGGTTTTATTAGCTCTGATAATATCTCGCCCAATGGTTCAGTTTCTGCCGTGAAGATTGCACCAGTGATCATGAACCTAGCCCGACGGATGGAAGTGTTGTGTCCGAATGCTTGGCTGATTAATTTCGTCAACCCCATAGCGGTGCTCTCAGCGATGGTGAACAACCATACGAAAATTAGATGCCTCGGTGTTTGTGCGGGTTTTACCAATCACCTCTGGGACATCTCACGTATCTTTGGTGAAGATAAGCAAGCAGAGGGATTGAATGTTGATTGCGCGGGTGTGAATCACCTGAGCTATGTCATTGATGGACAATGGCAGGGAATGCCTCTGTTGGAAGCATTAGACCGACATATTGAATCTGATTGGAAGATGTGTGAGCTGCAGCCATGGTGGAGTGAAACTACCAAAGCTAGCGTGATCGATGGCGTCACGACTCTGGTTAACATGAGGCGCAAGTATGGTTTGCTGATTTTCTCTTCTGAGCCCGACGGACTCGCTCACCTCATGTATGACGATACGTTGGCGCGAGATCGTGAACGGAATACATATCGCACAGAAACCGAGGTGGAGGCCGCGATCGAATCCGGGCGAAAAACACGACAGCAGATAGATAGTAATTTTCAGCAGTGGCTAGATAAAGACCTCGATGCTGATTTTTGGGAAAATCATTGGCAGAAGGACGCGGTCTTTCGTTGCCAACATCAGGATATATTTGTCCGTATTATGGCCGCAGTTGCGGGTGTGCGTGAAATGCGTTTAGCGAGTTCCCGACCGAATGAAGGTGCGATTTTTGGGATCCCAGACGACTATTGTGTAGAATATTCGCAAGTGCTCTTTGGGAATCAGATTAAATCTGCTTCCAGCGAACCTTTGCGAATACCAGATGTGGCGATGGGCATCACCGTGGGGCTCGCTGCGCATCAAACGATGTTGGGAAATGCTTTGGCACTCGAAGATCCTGTCATGTTGGCACGTGCTTTATTGACCTATCCGATTCGGCCGTTCACCCGTGATCTCAGTGATTTATATCGAACTCTATTCAAATTAGCCGGTGATGAGATTCGCCCAAGTTACCAACAAGCCACCAATTTCCTTTAGAGAAGAAGCAAAGTTGATGAACTATCACACCTTAAGAACGAGTGAACTTGAAGTCGTCATTGGTAACAATGAATCCGGCGGAGATGTCCATGAAACTCATCTACCAGGTTATAACGGCATTTGGTCACTAACTAGCAAGCACTCCAGTGGGAACTGTTTTGTGCCCAGTTATGCTGGATTAAATCTCGAGCATCTGATGGATGGTTTATTTGCTACTGAAAATAGAGGTGACATTTTTGAGCCAAGAAACTGTCCCATGCAATTTGAACTTATTGCAGGTAATGCTGTTAGAATGACTCAAGTCAGCACGCCGCTCACAGATGTAGAATCAACGACTGTTTTTGAAGTTAAAGAGCCAAACATCATTGATTTTACATTTACTGCAAAATTAAAAAAGCCTTTAAGGGAAGGAAAAGAATTTGGTTTTTTCTGGGCTAGTTACATAAATGCACCAGACGCCCCATCGCTCTACTTCTTGGACAAAGAGATGTTCTGGAATTGCCTGAGCCCAGACAAACACGGTAACGATGGAGGCAACACCGTTTGTCACGACTCAATCATTGAACCCTCATTCGGCGATCCAACTGCGACATCTCTTGCCCATTCGTTTAGTGATCGTAAGTTTCATATTCCATTGATGTATGGCAGGCCAGGAGACGGTAAGATGCTATTCCTCCAAATGTTTGATCAAAATTCCTCAATTAGGATAACCATGTCTCCTCATGGAGGAGGGCGAAATAAAGAGTTAAAGTTATTCAATCCTGCATGGGACTATCAATTCATCATCGACGAAGCTGAAGTAGGGGTCGAATACCAAATGAGCAGTCGTGTCATCTACAAACCGTACGTATCAAAATCAGAAGTCTTAGAATTATACAGAGACTGGAATCAATCGAATTAAAGCAAAGCATAACAAGGAGATTACCTCATGAAAATAGCATACCTCACCATAATTATATCAGCATTTACTAGTGCTCTTTTTGTTTCGGGAGCACCGAATAAAAGCGCAGTCACTCAAGCGGAGAAAATAGCAGTAGACAGCCTCTTCACATCAACTGGAATAAACTTAGTTGATAAAAACAACCCAAGTGAACGAGGGAAAATGCTGAGCTCTACAGGAGCTATGGTGCCGATGGCAGGTTATAACGTCTCTAACAAGATCTTCTTTAACGGAAAAAGACAAGTAGTCGTAGAGAAAGGTGTCACCGGAGGCAAATTTGGAGTCAACTTTTACGCTAGTGATGACACCTTATTAGCTACTGTTTCGCAATCAGAGAAAGTCTGGAGTAATAAATTATTTATCAATAAATATGAGGCGAGTTATATGCTTTATAGTTATGCGGTAGCTGATGAAGATGCGACACAGGCTAACTATGGTGCCTTAGTTATGCCTTATGAACCATATCAATCAAAGATTAGTGATGAGTTGTTAAAAGATATCATAACTCAAGAAATGGAGGTTGTATTACCTCCAAAGATTTACGCTTTAAAATCTAAAGACATCGAGATTTACTACGATAATATTATCATGAAAGACAGCCAAGCTACGGTGTCAGTCGTCGTTAATGCTGCTAAACAATTCAAACACTTTTTTAAATATAAAAACGATAAGGCTTCAAAGGATATTAGTTTTTACATAAACTTGTATAAGAATTTACTTAATATCGATAACACTTTAGTGAAAATTGATGTCGTTGATTATACCCCGAATAATGGTAAAACCCTAAATGTGCTGACTCTGGGGGATAGCTTTACCGATATAGGCCACACCCAGGGACATTTAAAATCTCTGCTCGAGGCAAAAGGCGTAACTGTAAATCAAATTGGCTTGATGGGAAAAACTGATAAAAGGGGAGAGTTTCTTGCTGGTGGAACTATGGAGTCGTTCGTTTTAAGTCAGTGCGCAGAATCAAGAATTTTAAAAGTAACGGGGGTAACTGAATACCCGGAAACAAATTTTGTCGCGAGCATGTACAAAATGGGAGATCAGACTTTCGTCATGACCGCGGTCAAAGACAACTTTATAGAAATCAGTCCTGTCTATTCTGATAGAAAAACAGGGTTTACACCTGAAATTCCAGCAAGTGGCACGATTACAAAATCCAGTGGCGTAGGAGATGATACAATAAGCTACACAAGTTACGAAAAGTCATTTCAAAATCATTTCTGGAACCCCTCAACTTTAGAGCTAGACTTTGATTACTACATAAAAAAGTGGGGTTTCAATAAACCAGATCTAATGATTATTCAATTTGGCTATAATGACATTCCTGCATGGGGATCAGATGCACAAGTTGATAAGGCCGTAGCAAACGCTAAATCAATCATAGATAGATTTAAGGCTGATTACCCCAATGTGCAGGTGATTTTCAGCATACAACCGTCTGGAGCGATAAATTCCGCGGAAACAACAGACAGCCGAAAGGGAAATGTCCTAAATTTTGTAAAGAAGATGGTGACTCAGTTTGTAGATAACGATTCGTATAATTCGTTTGTCTATATATGTCCTGCGTACGCCTTTGTTGATAGGGTGAATGCTTATGGGGCAGGTACTGCAAAACCAAGCTTCAGATTTCCAAATGTTACAGAAATAGTGCCAGTGGATAAGGTCCACCCCAGAGAAGGCGGCATGGCTCAGATGGCAGATGCTCAAGAACCAATCGTCCACAAGGTTTTAAATGACTTACCATAGGAAAATAATCAGACGCGAAAAAAACCATTATGAATAAAATAAAAATGACTCTGTGTGGCTTAGTTTTAGCCGCATTCTTAATTGCTTGCCAGGCCGAGACAGCAAAAACAGGCCCTGTGACGCTGATCGCCGGAGGGAAAAGCGAATCAGTAGTGGTATACGATCAAAGTAAGCCTGCCGAAAAATTTGCGGTCAAAGAACTGACCGAAATTATTGAGGGAACCACTGGCATTGAGTTGCGAGCGTTCGATCTAAATTCGCCAGAAGCTAAGAGCGCAAAAAAGCGTATTGTGATCGGTAAAAACGCACTGACTCGTAAACTAGTTGGAAACACTCTTTTAGAAAGTTTGAAAGACCAAGAGTCATTGGTAACTAGCCGTGGCGACGATTTGATTCTGACTGGTGGAGACGATTGGGGAATGATCTATGCGGTCTATGATTTTGTGGAAAATGAAGCGGGCTATCGATATTATGCGCCCTATCCGGGCGGAGAGTATTTTCAAAAAAGTGATACGCTGGTCTTTTCTGGTAATGAGACGATAACGCGCCCCGCATTCACGGGATTTCGTACTGTTTACACTAGCTCACTTATGTTTCGTGGAGGGCACTCAGATTTCGCTAAATTTTCTTTCCGTAATCGGGGGACACAGATTGACTGGGAAAGATATAATGTTTGGGAAAAAGACAAGGAGAGCGTTTCTTATGCGAACCACATTGGTTTAAAGGATAAGTATAAAAAAATCGTGCCTGGGCACGCATTGTTTTTTTATGTATCACCAGTAGATCGTACTTGGAATTTCTGGAGGGGTTCCGGCAAGCCGGCTATTAAAGGTTCGTTTGAGGAGCATCCTGATTATTTTACTTTAAACGAAAAGGGTAAACGCGTTGCTAATGCTCAGTTATGCTTTTCTAACCTTGAACTGAGAAAACTATTCACCGAGCGCGTGATTGAGGCGATAGAAACTAAAGGCCCTGGTATTTACATGGTTGGTTCAAATGATAACCATGCGGGCACTTATTGCTTTTGCTCGGGATGTTTAGAGTTCCAGGATAAATACAACACGACGGGAGGACCCTTGTGGGATTACATTTTAGAATTATGCGAAATCATCGAGGATGATTATCCTGAAGTTTATATTATATCGCTAGCCTACAAGGGAGCCAAGCAGACGGAGATAGCGCCGGATAATATTCAATTCCCGAAAAACTTCATTATCGATGCTGCTCTCTTGAATTATGATACCCCTAAAGAGTCGACTCCTGTCGAATTTGCGGGTGGGGTCATAGCCAATAATTTCGATAAGTATGAGAATCTAAAGAAGTGGGGAGAGATTACGGAACACATGTCTTATTGGTATTACGGTGGCAGTGCACCTTATGCAATTTATGATCGGATTCAAAAGGAGCTCCAAGAAATACTTGAAGCTGGCACTGAGAGTGTCGGAGGCCTAGGCTTGGGAAGTATGGAATTCGGCGACTTGTCGACCTACATTTATCTCCGCCTAACAATCAATCCATATATAGATGCGAAGAAACTCGTAGAAGAATTCTGCGAGTTCAAGTATGGTGCCGCCGCGCCCGTCATGATCTCGATCATTGAGGAGTTGGAAAAGATGCGCAGAGATGGTGTCGGAGATCGAACTAAAGCGATGTTCTCCGAGGCGACCTATGAAAGTATGAATTTCATCGAGGCTGAACAACTTGTGCGCTGGCGAAAAGACTTCGATAGAATGTTAGAATTAGTCGAAGACGATTCTATCCATGCCCGAAATGTGCGGATCGCCCGCACGGCTATTGATTGTTGGACGATCATGAACATGCCAAAAATCCGCGCAGAGTTCCCCGATGAAAAAGTCGACGCAGCGACGATTATTGCCCGTGGTCTCGCCTCAGTTGACGAAGCAATCAAAGCGGGAATGACTGGTGAAAGAAAGCAGGCTGCGAGGCGTATTTTGAGTGATATGAGTCTATACGCTAACCTTAAGGATGATTCTCTTCCGGTAGAATTGCATAAGTATCCAAGGGGAAAAGTGATCCGCCATTTGCCTGTTCAACGGTCTGGAAACATCGCTCCTTTGACTGAAGATGTAGATGCCGTCGCCGGTTGGGCGATGAAGGAAAAAATCACGAACCCCGAACGCTCTGGAAAGGGAGGCGGTTTCGACTTTTACGATGCTTTTGAACGTAGATGGGTCAAGCAGACGCGTATCGATCCGGAAGATATTGTTCCGAATGAATATCACATGTATAAGCTTCTAACTACTAGCTTGCCGCCGCGGTTCCGCCTCGTCTTCCTTGGGCTTTGGGGTTCTTCTGTCGATATCATGGATTTAGGTCGTTACTACGATCCTTCTTACCATGAGCGCCAATACGAATACTGGGCCAACATCAAATTTGAAGGCCCGTTCTTTGACCCGAATAGTGAAGCTGGGGATAGTTACATCTCTATCGATCAGGTATTCTTAGTCAACAAGGGGGCGGGTAAATAAGATAATCAAATCATGGCTGAAGTTCAAAGGAAATACGTTTGGGACCTTCGTGGTGTGCAGGTTGATTTAGCCCGTCAGATGGAGACCGTTTCCTATCTTTGCGAGTTTATCGACTTTATCGCTGAGTATAACTATAACACACTCTTTCTCTATCTCGAAGGACGGATCCGTACTAAATCCTTTCCTTACCCAGCGGTGACAGAAAGTTACACCCTTGAAGAGATGAAAGAGGTGGTAGCCTACGCCACCTCAAGGAACATTGATGTTGTTCCGATCCTTTCAACCATGGGGCATGCCGAAAAGTTCCTCCAATTTACTGAGATGGAACACCTTTCCGAAATGAGGGAAGGTGGCCGTGGGCGTTTTGCTAAAGGGGGCTACAGCAATTTCTGCCCTTCTTTACCTGAGTCATATGATTTTTTTGACACCTACATCGGCGAACTTTGCCAGATATTCCCATCTCCCTATTTTCACGCCGGGTTGGATGAAAACTGGGATATGGGATTTTGCAGTCTATGTCGACCGCGCGCCGATGGTGAAGAGGGTCAAAACGGTATTTTTGCTAAACATATCACAGATACTCACGCTCTTTTAGCCAAATATGGCAAACGGATGATCATGTGGGATGACATGTTTGAGTTTTACGAGGGAGCACTCCATACGATCCCAAAAGATATTATAATGTGCTGTTGGCAGTACTGCAGCATGGTCGATGTTCCAAAGGCCCACTTTGCCAACCGACGCAGAGAAGATTCACTTCATCTTTACGGAAAACTTGGATTTGAATCCCTGATCGGGCCGATCACCTGGATGTCGCGTAACGTGGAGACCTTTACAAATTATGCCTCGACTAAACCCACTATGGGCGGGTTACTCACCAGCTGGGAAAAATCGTGTCTGTTTCAGTGGGAAAGTTACCCAACTGTCGCATTTGCTGGGAGACTTTGGAAGAATGCAGAACAAAAATCGGCTGCTGAAATCTTGAATGAATGCCTGATCGATATTTTTGGCATCTCAGATCCATTGTTTTTAAATGCGGCCCGAACCTTCTGTGAGACTTCCCAGTCCCTGCCCAATCGGGAAGTGTCCAAATATCTGTCTGGCCCTGTGACCGAGCTTGAATTTGAGAGAGCACTACTATTTAGAACCGCTTACGATATTTTAAGTTCATACCAGGATCAAGTGTGCTCACCACTGGCACAAAAGGTATTGGATGATATGCTAATTGTTCTTCGCTGCTGTCTAGTTCACACCAAATTGCGCGAATGCATTCCTCTCCTCCGCGCACCACATTGTGAGATCTCTGAGAAGAAACAGGCCTTCATCCTATTCGATGCAGCGCGAACTGAGCTGAGAAAGATCAAAGCACTAAGAGCGGATCAATGGGCGCAATTTCGAGGTGGAATCACTCCGTGTTCTACCGATCTATTTTATGATAAGTTGGACAAGGACTTAGTAGCCCTGATTGAAGGACCGGTTGAATCCCTTCTAAATGTTCATTTCGTTTTGCCAGACATGTACTCTAGGCAAACAGTCTCTTTCTTCGTCAAATACCAAGGGCAATCCAACTGGATCTCTGCCGGTAGTGGCGTTTTTAAGCCGGATAGTTATAAAGAGGCTGTCTACCAATACTCCTTTACTATTGCTGCCGGTACTCCGGAGGTGATCCGTATCGAAACTCACGGGTTTGGTGGTCAGGGATTTAGCTCCCTGGATATCCAGACCGCGGACGGCACCTACGTTCCAGTCTCCATCGACGCTTGCTCAGGGGATGTCATCTTTGCAGAAAACATGCTGATTCCCGATTTACAGTGGTGCTTTATGGGAGAGCGCGATACCACCAAAGCTGTTCTGGATCCACCTATCGCCGAAGCAGAACATATCTTGGAGATCCGATTAAAAGTCAACTAATGCAGATTTTTTCGGCTTGAACCTGCATCTGGAGGCCTGATTTTTCATCTTCGAAGATGCACCCCTTAGCATCGGAATGCGGAAAAGTAAAATCGACTGTTCCGTTGCCGATCCTGAACCCCGCCCATCCTCGACCTCCTTGGTCAGCTCAAATGGCATTTCGTCTGTTATCGTCCGAACATTGACCCTCTATGCAACCGGATAAATTTCCTATATCTTATCCTGGATGGAAAAACAGCCCACCCAAAAACTACGCCGCACCTCTGGTCGGCTTCTTAATCGCCGCGCGCGTAACGAACACCTGACTCGCTGGGAGCAGAGCGGATTGTCTGCAAAGGCGTATGCCCGAGAGCACGCAGTCAGCTATAAATCACTGTATGCTTGGCGTAGCCAGTCGCGTCGAGGGGCAGTTGGATCTTCCAGCCCGCCCGATGGCTCTGCTTTCATTCCTGTATGCGTGAGCGCACTGCGGGATCATGCGCAGCAGGATTCGTTAAAAATCATTTTACGCACAGGAGATCTGGAATGCGTGGTCAGCGGAGCGACCACTCGTGCAGAGTTGGTTTGCTTGGTCAAATCTTTGAAGCAGGAGGTGTTCGATGTTTAACTTCGCCAACTCTCTTCAAATTTACCTGTGCGTGGAGCCGACGGACATGCGCAAAGCCTTCAACGGACTTTACGCCATCGCCAAGCATGAGTTGTCGAAGAACCCGATGGATGGCAGCCTATTTTTATTTGCCAACCGCAGGCGAGATCGGGTGAAGCTACTCTACTGGGATGGCACTGGATTTTGGGTTCTGGCGTAACGACTCGAAAAGGGAACTTTTTGGTGGCCAGGCAAAGCCGATGCAGAAAAAGGCGCGATCGAGATGAAACCGGAGGCATTGAGTATGCTGCTCAATGGAATTGATTTGAAGGACGGAAGTTTCCGAGCGTGGTTTTGTCGATAATTTTTCGATTAAATATTTGACAAAGCCTTGATGCTACTAATCTTATTGTTGTTATTACAAAGCTCGTAAACAGTCTTCAAACCGAGAACACTTCCCTGCATGGGAAAGTGCGTGAGCTGGAGGGCGAGAACGAGAACCTGCGCATGAAGATACGCGCACTGGAAATCATCCAAGCGGGGCCGAGCAAAGAAGAGGATGAGCGCCAGCAGCACTTAGATGTGCAAGTCACCGAGTCAGTCAAAGTCGAGCAAGAGGAAGCTTCTAGCAAGGAAGAGGAGGCGAAGGTTCCGACGATTCCCAGCAGCACGACAAAGCGCAAGGGCAAGAAGCGCGTAAACATCGCCGACAAACTCAAAGATTTGCCCGTCATAAAGACCACAGAGTTGATCCCAGCTGAGGTCAAAGAACATCCTGAGCAATGGGTGGAAATCGGCTTACCGATTGTAACGAGGGAAGTGCTCGTCGTCCCCAGCACTCTGGGAGTCCATGAGATTTTACGCAGAAAATACCGCTTCATAATCGACCGTAGCGTTGCCCCCATTATCGCCAAGGCACCGATTCGCTTCAGCAGTAGCTATATCTCCGCCAGCCTTGCCACCTACATCACTCTGGGCAAATACCTAGACCACAGCCCCCTTTACCGCCTCGAAAAGAAGCTTCAACGTCTCGGCATCGAGATCAGTCGCCAAAGCCAGAGCGACATCGTAGAGCAGATGGCCATGTGGCTAGGGCCGCTTTACGATCATATGGATCAGCGCGCCAAAGCCAGCGACTATCTGCAAATCGATGAAACCTTTATCAAATACATTAACGGGAAAGGCACTGGCCAAGGCTACTTCTGGGCGATCCACTCGCCCGGAGACTGCTTGGTGATGCGCTGGATCAATAACCGCAGGCATGAGAATGTAGAGACACTCATCACGGGGTTTAACGGTTTTTTGCAAAGCGACGGCTACGCCGCTTACAAAAACTACGCGTCCACCCGGCAAGAGATCGTCTTACTGGCCTGCTGGGCTCACGCCTTTCGCAAGTTCCGCGATGGACTCGAGCACGAGCCTGCCCACGCCCGCGCCATGATGCATCTGATCGGCCAGTTCTACGACCTCGAAGAAGAGTGGGACAAGAAAACCATCAGCGATGAACAGCGTAAATTACTACTCGCCGCACACTCCATCCCCATCGCGGAATTAATTAAAGCGAAGCTCGACGCCTACGCCGTGGACATGACAATCCCCAATAATGACTTCCGCGCAGCCGTCAGCTACACTGCTAACCAGTGGACGGCCTTACGCGAATGCTTCAACCACGGTCACACCCGACTCGATACCAATCTGCTCGAGAGCAAGTTCCGCTCCACCAAAATCGGTGCAAAAAACTGGATGTGGATCGGACACCCCGACGCGGGACAAAAAAGCGCCATCATTTATAGCGTCCTGAAGAGCTGCGAAATCCACCGCATCAACCCGCAGGCCTACCTCGATGATGCCCTCGCCAAGTTGATCCCCGAGGATGGGCGCCCAAGTAGCGAACTACTTGAAGCGCTTATACCCAAAAACTGGGCGGTTGCTAATCCAAGCAAACTTCTCAAAGAACTGCGCTAGAGAGTAGCAGCCGATCCAAATGCGTCAACGAGGTCAAAGTTCGGACGATAACTTTCGTCTAACTTTTGCATACGCATGATGGAAGTGCTCTAACTGAGGGAGCGTTCGGCCATGGCTTGGTCCAGCGATTTGCGCATGGATTGCAGGCGGGTGACTTGTCTCGGATCGCTGGCCCGATCATTTTTTTCCAGAGGGTCGTTTTGAAGATCAAAAAGCTGATGACGAATTGTGTCGCTCACCCGGTATTCAATAATTTTCCACTCTCCGTCCGTCCAGGCTCTTTGAAAGTCGTGGTAGCTGAAGCTGAGTGAATCACGTGCCTGACCAAAGAGAGAGCGACTGTCGCGAGCGGAGTCGTTACGGATGCCGGCAGCCTCCAATACGGTGTTGTGGACATCCATTCCGTAGCAGAGGCGGCTGTCTTCTTTTCCGGATTCGATACCCGCTCCGGAGAGGATGAGCGGAATTTGTAGGCTGTGCTGGTATAGGTTCTGTTTACCCATGAGTCCGTGGCCCCCTAGGGCGAGACCATGGTCTCCTGTATGGACGATCAGTGTTTCTTCTTCATCTCCCCGTGCCGCCAGGGCAGCGTGAATGCGTCCGATCTGTTCGTCGGCATGAGCCATCATGGCATAATAATCGGCTAGGTGTTTCCGGACATCTTTCTCGGTGCGTGGAAAGGGGGCGAGCTGTTCATCGCGGATGGCCAGTTCTCCATTATCAAACGGGTGCACAGGAAGATAGTTTTCAGGCAGATGCATAGAATCCTCTGGATAAGCCTCATGCCATTCCGGGGGAGCAATGCAGGGGTCGTGGGGTGCGGTGAAGGCGACATATAATAAATACGGCTCATCCCCGTCATAGGATTCAAGGAAATCGACCGCGGCATTGGAAAAAATCTCACTGCAGTGCCGTCCGGCATCGATATGATCGCCTTGCCTATGCTTGAGCTCATTGCTGTATCCCGGATTAGGACAGAAGGGAATGGATCCATCGTAGGTGCCGTTGGGATCAAAGTCATAGAGGGGAAGATTCAAGGGATCCCCCATGCCTCCGAAAAAGATGGCTGCGCCGGAGCTGAAGCTTCGGGCATAGGTGTCTCTTTGATTATGCCATTTTCCGATGCCGTGCGTATGGTAGCCGTTTTCAATAAAGCATTGCCCGAGGGTGCTCCATTCCGCGGGTATCTGTTCGCCCCAACCTTCCATTCCCCAGAAGCCGTTGCCAGTATGAAGCATGGCACGGCACGGAGCACAGAGTGCGGCGCTGTTCCCGCCAGCATGGCAGGCGCGTGTAAAGGTAGTGCCGCGTCCGGCCAGTTTATCTAAATGGGGTGTTTTGAGATCCGGGTGACCACGAAAGGACATCGCGTCGGCGCGCTGATCGTCCATCATGGTGATGATGATGTTAGGACGTTTTTTCATTTTTTTAAATACTAATTAAAGCGTGATCGGACACTCTCGATGGAATCAAGGAGTCCGTCGGGTTCAGGCGCACCGGGGAAGTGCCAGCCTACACCTCGAAAGAGGGTGGGGCAATGGGGGTAATCATCGGGGAGTACTTGAAAGTGCGCCCATGATTGATCGAAATCCCTGATAGCGCATTGAATCTGAGCGGTGGTCGCTCCCGTAGAGTTATTTCGCATTGCGTATCCCAGCCCTAACACGCGCCAGGCTGCTTCGATGACGGTAAAAAAACGAAGCCCATATTCGGTTGTTGTAGTGATGACGTCCCGCAATTTCGTTGGCATTGCGCCAGAAAATAAATCGCACTTTGATCTTAGGGATTTCCATTCCTCGACCGCATTGGCCTTTTCTTTGAGGGCACTGTCGAGCGCGCTGAGTTCGATCAGTTTTTCAAAGACTACATCCAAAGCATCGTAGCCGTGAAGCACGTCGTCGCGGTTCCAGACGTTGGTGGGATATTGCATCACGCGGTCGGTTTGCTCGTCGTAATCGGTACATTGTTTACCGATCAGAACGGCATGTTCTGAGCCAAGTGCGATCTCGCGGAGCACGGCGCAATCTTCGTTAGGCATCTGATAGTGCTGCTTGCATACTTTAGCAAAGTGCTCGCTTTCAGGGAGCGACGGATCTTGTAACCAGCTCGCCAAAACCGCGAAATTGAGTTCACACCAGAATTCATTAGTGCTATCAACATACGGTCCATGCCAACCGCCACCTCGCGTCCATGTGTAGAGTCCTGCAAATCGTGGATGACTAGCGAGTGAGGCGATACCTGATTCGTTCGGGAGTTCTGGAAAGCCTTCAAGTACCATGCGAGCGATGTAGTGAGGGTAGGCTCCCTTACCATCGTATTCACGCTGGCACTGAACTTCAATCACTTGAGAATGTTTGCCTTGCATTAGGCAGGGGTTGATTGGGACATAGCGTAAAAAATCGTTACGCGTGTGTTTGACCGAGAAGATCAACTTCGGGTGTGGTTCGATCGCATCCGTGACCTCCTTGTAAAACTCAAGATTGGAATGGAAGCGATCCATAGCGCAATCCCATGTGCGGTAGATGAGGCAGCGGTTATGGCGTTCGCAAATTTCAGTACGCAGAAACTGTAAGAGCTTTTTGAAGTGTGCATGCATGGATTCCACGCTTTCTGCTGCGGGGCCGTGGTAGGTGACTGCGCCGTTGCCGGTATGGTGTGGAGTGTCCATTAGATAGGTTTCGCCAACACGTATGATCAGACCGTCGATTTCAGGCCAGCGTCCGAAGATTTCGTCAAAAATGGCACGGTGGAGCTCTAAAGTCATTGGCTTGTCGAGGGAAATAAGCCCCGTCTCTGGATCGCAGATGTCGTCTTTATATTTTTCAAAAATTGCTTTTGGTAGAACAAATAGATCGATATGGTAGAAGACGTTGAGTCCCGCCGTTTTCGCTTTTTCAATCTCTAGACCACGTTCGGCAGTAAAAGCGTCGAGCCAGATGCGCTCTTCATCGTTTGACGGAAAAACGCCAGGTGCAACCGCCTCAAAAGTTGCAACGGTATTTATGTGCTTAAAAGCCTGTCCGTTGAAGCCGTGAACGAGAAGTTCATTTGGATCAGTGAATTTCGTTTCGAAAGCAGTTTCACCCGGATTGTGGTGTACCATATCGATAGAATATAATGGATTTGTATGCATTTGTAATTCACTCGTAATCAAATAGATTATACATTGTAGGTGAGTGGGTTACCCCTTCACATTTACGATCAGCCCGGTGCTTATGCGCCTTGAAGGGCTTTCATTAACTTCCAGAGACTGTCTGTTTTAGCAATCATGTCCATGTATTTTTAGCGGCTTTAGCTGGTTGTATCCGTCTACTCCGGCAGTTGGCGGATACGCCGGGACAAGTAAATTAGAAGCAGTCCCGCCATCGCGGGATGAACGCTTGGACACCACGCAGATTTAAGCAAACGTAAATATTTAAAGGCCGATGGAGGTTCACCACTTGCCCCATCTTGTTAAACTGCCTAAATCAAAACATATGTCTTGATTTACTTGGTCGTTGTTCGGACTTCGTCGCCTTTACAAACGCGATACGCGAGCAAGCCAATAGTTACAGTGAAGAAGGCATCAAATCGATGGACGCCTTGCACCTGGCTTCTGCCGTAGCAGGTGAGGCGACCTATTTTTGCAGCTGTGATGACCAGTTTTTGAGCCGCGCAAAGATGGCCGAGACAGGTTTGACTAAGGCGGTATCTGTGTTAGAATTATTTGAGGAATCAGAATTATGAGTCACCCAGATTTCTTCGTCTTGACCTATGGAATGCTCAAGTCCTCTGCTTATACGTTCGGACGAGTTTTTAGGTATTACGGCCATTTGATCTTGGCGAGGAATCAATCGGAGTTGTTCCGGGGCAAGTGTGCTGTAGTCCATCCACCCGTATTTGAAATAGACTTTGCGGTGGTTCGCGATGCGCTCAAATAGTTCATGGTCTGAAGCCGCTTGCTCGGCGACTCCGCTCTGAATGAGTCGAAACAGGTCATAATAGTGGCGTGCCATGCCGCGTTTACGGCGCTTCTTGTCGGCTGGTTTGTAACTCTCTTCGTGCAGCAACATCGCTTTTTCCCAGAACGTGCGAACGGGCTGAACAGAGCGCACGTTGAAAGTGCTATCGCTCAGCAATTTGGGGAAGACTTCGGCTATGGTCGGCTGAATTTTAACTAAAGCGGAGGGAAACTCGACGCGCAGTCCGACATCTTCAGGCTGGATACGTCCAGTTTGAATACGCCACCAATCAACCGCAAACTGCCGAGCAATTGCGACGGCCATCTTCTTTTTCTTAGCTGCCCC
>Ga0222662_1000434_pt1 | contig 34149 bp, 34 predicted proteins | sample AntAcemetagen600_FD_179821 | JGI IMG/M metagenome (GOLD analysis project Ga0222662, IMG submission 179821) | Saline water microbial communities from Ace Lake, Antarctica - #600 | ecosystem: Environmental > Aquatic > Non-marine Saline and Alkaline > Saline | place: Antarctica: Ace Lake... | reverse complement strand
TGTTGTTATTTTAACGGACCCTATTAGCCAAACTACTGCCTTGTTCAAGCCAGTATTCTCTTATGAACCTACACACTAAAAAGGACTCAGGTTCTCTCCTTACCCGATATTTTGCGTTTTTACAACGTCGGAGCAGAGGTGACAGACTTATTTTTCACACCGCACTTATTGCTGTCTGTGTGTCGCTCTTTTTTGTATTGAGTTTTATAAACACCAAGTACATAACTTCAGTACCCAGTAGCGGGGGAATGATTGTAGAGGGCATCGTGGGAACGCCACGGTTTGTAAACCCAGTACTGGCAATTACACGAGCTGACCATGACATGGTTGCACTTATCTATAGTGGACTGGTTAAACTTGATTCCAGTGGGGTGTTGGTACCTGACTTAGCAGAATCAATAGACATTTCTGAAGATGGTCGTACCTACAACATCAAGCTCAAGCAAGATGTACGGTTCCACAATGGAGACGTTCTTAAGGCCCGTGACGTCGCATACACTATTGCACTGATACAAAATCCAGACCTTAAAAGTCCGCTTCGGGGAAACTGGGACGGTGTACTTCTAGAAGAGCTGGGAGAATATGAACTCAATATAGTGCTTGAAGAAGCATACCCACCGTTCATGGAAAATTTAGCGGTTGGTATCCTGCCACGAGAACTCTGGGATGAGCTTCCTACAGAACAGCTTCCGTTCAGTCAAAACAATACTCAGCCAATTGGTACTGGGCCCTACGAAGTAGAAGATGTGCTTCGTACTAAATCAGGACTTATCAATGCATATAAGCTCACTGCAGCAATACACTCTTCAGAGAAACCCAACATAACAACCTTAGTGTTTAACTTCTACCAAAATGAGCATGACCTCTTGCAAGCGCTAAAAAACAAACAAATCTCAGGGACACCAAGCTTGTCACCTGAATCACTGGCACAAATTGATACAGACATATACACCATAGTTGAAAAACCACTACCACGGACATTTTCAATTTTTTTCAACCAAAACCGTTCAAGCACGTTACGAGACAAAGCAGCTCGCGAAGCACTACACATAGCCATTGATCGCACTGCGCTGATTGACGAAGTATTACTTGGCCACGGTATCCCCATCGATACCCCTGTGCCACCTGGCTTTATTGCGCTAGAATCTAGGGACACTTCGTCAACTAGTACTGTTGAGAACGACACAAGAATTGAACAAGCAAAAACTATCTTACGTACTGGTGGATGGACACAAACAGACCAAGGAGTATGGGAAAAAGAGATTGACGAGGAGACTGTCTCTTTATCAGTTGCACTCACAACAGCAAATACTCCCCTTTTTGATGCAACCGCAACCTTTATAGCCCAACAATGGGAAGCACTTGGCGTACAAATAAGTGTAGATCAGTTCGAACAAACTGACCTGGTACAATCAATTATTCGACCACGCAGTTTTGAAGCATTACTATTTGGCAACGACATTGGTCGTTCCGTTGACCTATACCCATTCTGGCATTCGTCTCAAAAAGACGATCCTGGACTGAACATTGCACGCTACACAAACATTGATACCGATGCACTGCTAGAAAAGGCGCGCAATGAAACAGACCAAGCAGTCCGTACAGAACTCATTAGAGAGTTTGCTGAAATTATGACTGCGGAGCTACCGGCAATCTTCTTGTACACACCTACATTCAGCTACGTACTCGATACCCATGTGACCACTTCAGAGTTTACGTCTCTAAGTAAGCCCAGTGAACGCTTTGCAAATATTGCTCAGTGGCACATAACGGCAAATAAACTTTGGCCAGTATTCAGCAATAACTAACAACTACCGACCTAGTGAGTAGTTGAGAGCATCGATACTTTTATAGATTTTCTCAACTATTCATTAAAAGGAATAACAATTACAATTATGAACAACGAACACAAACAAAAAGAAGCACCTACCAGTGCAAATACTGCTCAAACTGGAACTAACCAGAACCGAAATCGGAACAACCGAAATCGACGACCAGCGCAAGCTACTGATGCAGCTGCCCGGTCAAATAACGGACCGCGACGTTCCCAAAACGGCCACAGTGCTGGACAGGGAAACTCCAAAGGTGGGCCTACCAAAAAACGGCGCGGAGGTGGCAAGCGCCACAACCAACGTCGTCGCAGTATGACAAACCCAGCTTTGTCGCACCGAATGGCTGAAGTAGACCACAAAGCACCTAAGATTCCTGAAATCATGGATGATGACACCGTACGTGTGATCCCTCTTTCTGGGGTTGAGCAAATCGGTCGAAACATGACTATCGTAGAAACAAAGGATGATATCATCGTATTTGATGCTGGCTTCCAATTTGTATCTCCTTCTTCAGGTGCTCCCGGGATTGACTACATTCTTCCAAACACCCAATATCTAGAAGAACGAAAACACAAGATTCGGGCTCTAGTAGTAACCCACGGTCATCTCGACCACACAGGAGGTATCCCCTTCATTATCGAACGGATTGGAAACCCTCCAATCTACACCCAGTACTTGACTTCACTTATGATCATGAAGCGACAGGAAGAGTTTCCGCATATGGAAGCTATCAAAATGAACGTTATTAAAGAAGGTGAATCATTCTCGGTTGGAAACACAAAAATGACCACATTCCCCGTAACACACTCAATTCCTGATGCTATGGGTGTCTCAGTACACACAAAGCACGGAAACGTAGTTATTACTGGTGATATCAAGCTGACACACGAAGACAACGTTCCAATTAAGGAAGAGCGAGATGTCTGGGAAGGCGTTGGCATGAACAACAATATCCTACTGGTTGCCGAATCAACCAATGCTGAACGCGAAGGCTGGTCAGCCCCAGAAGGTAAAGTATTCTACAACCTGGAAGAAATTATCAAGAATGCTACGGGCCGAATGGTTATCGGTACATTCGCCTCACAGTTTGAACGACTCTTTAGTATTGTTGGAGCCTGTGAGAAGTACGGAAAGAAAATTGTACTAGAAGGACGAAGCATGAAAAATAACGTTGAGATTGCCATTACTGCAAATCTACTGACTCCACAACACGGCACATTCATCAACGCTGGCGATATGGGGGATTATCCGGCAGACAAAGTAGTAGTACTTTCAACCGGAGCACAGGGTGAAGAGTTTGCAGCGCTGATGCGTATGGCAACTGATAACCACAAGTTCATCAAACTTAATGAGCGAGACACGATTGTACTTTCATCATCAGTGATTCCTGGTAACGAAGTTGCAGTACAAAAACTACGAGACAATCTCTTCCGTCGAAATGTACGAGTAGTGAACTTCCGTTCAGCGGACGTACACTCTTCAGGACACGGAAATGCCGGAGAGCTTATCTGGGTACAGCAGACAGTGAAGCCAAAATTCCTTTTGACGGTACATGGTCAGCACTCAATGCTTAAGAGTCATATGTATGCCTCTATCGACAACGGATTCCCCCGAGACAACATTGTCGTACCAGACAACGGAACTATCATGGACATCAAGAACGGTACTGAAATGATTGTTCAGAAAGTGAAAGCCCCAAGTGACATCATCATGGTTGATGGATTCACCGTTGGAGCGCGGCAAGAAGTAGTACTTCGAGACCGTACCTCACTCTCTGAAGACGGAATGTTCGTAATTATCGCTACAGTCAACACTAAGACTGGAAAATTACGAAAATCACCGGACATTATTTCTCGAGGCTTTATCTACCTGCGCGAGAACCAGCAGCTTCTGTCTGAAGCACGGGTACTCATCAAGCGAACGGTAGAAAAGCATACCGAGAACATGAATCCAATTGATCTCGACATCATTAAGGACGAACTGTCTGACACCGTAAGTAGCTTCCTGATGCAAAAAACCAACAAGAATCCAATGGTGATTCCTGTATTGATTGGGATTTAAATTAGCTGTTAGCTATTAGTAAATACCCAGATGCTTTGCGTCTGGGTATTTACTTTTTATGTAATTGTTATATGGTATATATAGAAATCGCCCCGTATTGTATACCCCACCGACATACCATGAAGGACAGTACGATGCCAGAACGAGCAACCTCAAGCATGCAAACTTATCCAAGACTTGCAAGAACTCTGCCAAAAGGGCCGAATGTTGGAACACTGACATCCAGTCATTATGGAACGACCGTATATTATACTTTCCTCATGCTCACAAGAGGGTGCTGGTACATACACTCGCACCTGGTTCATTTAGATGGGACAATCTCAAGACGTCAAGGGTCTGTCTACCCAGACACAAACTCAGTTGTGCATGAATTTGGAACAATTGGAGCTGCCTCAATTCGAAGAAGTCTGACAAGCCCATTACGCTGGTTACGCTGAACACACATCACAGGGCGGCAACCGCCGCCCTTCCGTCCCGATATTATTCGGGCGGTTTTTGTCGCCCTCTTTTCTACACTAGTCTGACTAATGTAGTTATTGGTTCTGCTGTCCCCTGTTTTGTATCTGAATTACTACAACTAATTGGTATACTACAGTTACCATGGGTACTCACAGACGACACGCACTACATCGTGTACACAAGAACCATATCAACTTTGGACTTATCTATGTCCTATCGATTGTATTCAACTTTCACGGTCTTCTTGTCGCATATGGTAGTTCAACCTACATGGAGCAGTTTGCGACGCCGGCAGTCATTGGTGCTTTGTATACAATCGGCTCTGCGTTGTCAGTCTTCTCGTTTCTGTTTGTTTCAAGAATTCTTCGAAAGATTGGCAACGTGCGACTAACGGTATACCTAGCTATTGCAGAACTCACTGCCCTGGTTGTGCTAGGTCTGACAACCTCGCCTGCAACCGCCATAGTGGCGTTTGTGTTGTTTATGACTCTAAACCCACTTATATACCTTAGTATAGACATCTTCTCAGAAAGTCTGATAGGTAGTGATGAAAAAAGCACCGGCAGCAAACGAGGGCTTACACTTACCCTCATGAGCATTGCTGCTATGGGTGGTCCACTTGCACTAGGCTTGATTGTCGGTGATGATAACAGCAATCTCTATAAAACGTACCTGGTATCTGCGGGTATTTTCTCAATTTTTATTATTATAATTCTAGCAAAGTTTAAATCATTTGATGATCCAAAGTATCATGAAGTCCAAGTGCTTCGCTCTATTCAGTCCTTCTGGGACAAAAAAGATATACGGAACGTATTTCTTGCGCACTTCACCTTACAAATTTTCTTTTCCTGGATGGTTATTTACTTCCCCCTCTACCTTGCTACTGAAATTGGTCTTCCATGGACTGATATTGGCGTGATAATTGCGGTTGGTCTATTTGCGTATGTTCTATTTGAATACCCTATAGGCTTTATCGCTGACAAATGGATCGGGGAAAAAGAAATGATGGCCTGCGGATTCCTCATACTTGCGGTTTCAGCTTCATGGATATCCTTTATGGCAGCAGCACCAGTTGTAACCTGGATGGTACTAATGTTCATTAGTCGCATAGGAGCATCACTGGTGGAAGCAACTACGGAGAGTTACTTCTTTAAACACACCACAGGAACTGATGCCAACATCATGAGCTTCTTCCGACTTACCCGACCATTAGCGATGATTGTTGGTGCTCTCTCAGGGACTATTGCACTTCTCTACCTTCCGTTTGAGCTTATTTTCATTGTGCTAGGGTTTCTCATGGTGCCCGGAATATTCTTTACTATGGCCCTTAAAGACACCAAGTAAGTCAAAAGTCTATTTCTGGCAATGCACTTCGTCGTTGCATAAAAAATCATGTTCAATGTACAAACACGTACATCTCACAAGATTTTTCACTAACTCCTCGTTCATTACTCAGAAATAAATTTTTGCGTCTAGGCACACAATCACTTGGTACCCTTGAGAAAACTTGAGTAGTAGTTGAAGATTTTAGTTTTATCAGTATAGTACACACATATGCCACTACGAACTACAGAGATGAAAGTTAAGTATGCAGAAAATATGAGTCAGTATGAGGATTTTTCTGGTACCAAAAATTTTGATGAAGATAAAGAAAGAATCATCCACTCTTATACTCATTGGCATATTATTACGAATCTGTTTCCGTACGATAAAATTGCGCAAACACATGACATGCTCGTACCAAAACGAACATTTGGCAAAATGTCTGAATGTAATAAAGATGAATGGGATGAATACAAAACAATTATCACTCAATTCGAGGCAGATGCCTACTATGATGCAATTTTAGAAAATTTTTCCAGAAACAGATCAGTATCAAAACACCTACATCTCCATCTGCTGGTTTGGAAAGAAGAATAATCTATGAATACCCCTCGTCATACCAAAACCGAAGAAGCCTACCAAGAATTCAAAAAGGAATATACGGCTGACCCATCAGTTCTACAATCCTTTAACTTCGATAACGAAAAAATCCTTCGTGAGTTTGAACACTGGATACTTATTGAGAACAGGTTTCCGTACGACCGCATGGCACGAACCAATGACATGCTTGTCTCTAAACGACCTCTCCAGAGCCGCTATGATGGCACTGACACAGAGCAAACTGAATATGACACCATTATGAAGCTACTTGCACAAGAGAACTTCTATGACGCATATATGGAGAACTTCCCCAAAATCAAGTCAGTCAAGAAATACGTACACATCCACTTAATTCGTTGGCATAATACAAAATAGTCCGGTAAACCGTACTAGGTTGGTAAGTGGTAACTCTGCTTTGTTTTGGTGACCATACCCTCAGCTTGAAGCTTTTCCAGCTGCGAATCGATACGAATATCTTCTAGGTGACTTAGTTTTTTTAGGATAGCAATCCTGCTTACTGGTCGTTTACTTTCTGCCAGCATTCGCACTAGTGCTCCTCGTATTTGTCGATCACTCCCACTGAACTTCGACTGCTTTGCATAGTGCTTACTCTGACTGTTTATGCTCCCAAACTCTTTTTTAAGATAGGCCCCATAGTCCATCAGCGCCCAATACCACTCCCGTGGGTTTTCAGTATCTAACGTACGCTCAATGACTCGAGCTAACTCCTTGTCATCGACATCAGTAGCATCGTTATAGAAATGGTGTGTATACACTGTACGGATATTTGTTTCAATGATTGCCACTGGGGTATTACATGCAAACGCACTAATTGCACCTGCGGTATAGGGACCAATACCTGGAAGCTCTTTCAAACCCTCAAACGTTGTAGGATACTTCCCTTTCCTGACAGCAACAATTTCCTGCGCGCAGGCGTGCAACATCTTTGCCCGACGGTTGTAGCCCAGACCCTGCCACAGTTGCAATACCTCACCAAGCGATGCCTCAGCAAGGGCCTGCACTGTCGGAAACGACTTCAAGAATGCTGTATATTTTGGAATCACCCTCTCCACCTGTGTCTGCTGGAGCATTGCCTCAGACACGTGTATCCAATAGGGGTTTTCAGTCTTCCTCCATGGTAAGTCATGCCGCCCATTGGTATTGTAAAAATCCCAAACAGCAACAACAAATTTCTGTTCCTGTTTAGTCATTTCTATTTACAAAAGGATTATCTTCTCCAAATACAATCCTTGGTGTCAGATTATTTATTTGTTCCTTTGTTATATCGTACTTTTCCATATACAAGTCAGTCACATTCACAAATCGAGCTTCTTTCCAGATAAATCCTAATTTATCAGAGACTTTTTGAACCTCAGGCATAGTTTCTCCTTCAACTTCAACAAATGTTTCAAGGAATGGCCAGGTATCAATAGTCACCTCCACGTCATCAAGTATCCATTTCTCTCGCTTGGTCACCTGAAAAGCTCTATCAGTACAACCTAAACCTTCCAATAGAGCAACCGCTTCATTAAAATTATTAACTAGCACTTCAGCTTCCTTCCAGTGATTACCTGCAAGCAATGAACCTTCAATCTTTTGTTTGTATGTCATTGTGACAATATCATTCTCTTTTCGGACACGTACGTGTCCAGGAATTCCTTTTGGTGGGTTAAACACATACCTCTCATACTCCATTTCTTCATGTATCAATACAGCCCCTGAATCAGTCAGCTGTTTTTTCATCCATTCTTTGTCAATATTTGTAAAAGTGGCCTCGTGTTCAATTTTCATATAGTTATTGGTAGATAGTATAATCAGCTTTATCCACTGGCAGTATAGTAGGTGCTTCGGGGATAATAATCCAGGCAACAAAGTATATCAGCAGACCAGGCATCAAACCAGTTAGAATCAGAAGTACCACAAAAGCCAAGCGATAAAACACTACGTCTTGTTCATAATAATCAGCCAGGCCTGCAAGCACACCTGCAACCAGCTTGTCCTCAGTATTTCGATACAATTTCTTTTTCATGCCTGTAGTATACAAAAATTATGGGCACACAGCGAGACTTGCTGTGTGCCCATATGGTGACGTAGTGGCCTGAGTTACTCAGCCACTACGCCCATGACACGCGCCAATTCAAGCAGGCGACGTCTTTGGTTTTGCGGTATCGCATAGTATGAGCGGACCAGTTCCAGTGCCTCTTTGTCGCCAAGGATACCGCCTGGCCCACCACTTTCGACTGAAAACAGTGTGTCGTTGTCATCTTGGTACCCTTCGAAGAAGAAAGCGACCGGCACTTTCAAGGCGATGGATATGTCCCAGAGCCGCGAGGCACTGATACAGTTCCTACCGGTCTCGTACTTCTGGATCTGTTGGGATGTGACACCAGCTATTTCCCCCAAATGATGCTGGGTCATCCCGACCATCCACCGCCAGTACCGGACCCTCTGGCCCACATGTACATCTACCGGGTGTCTCATGCTCGATACCTCTCTATTGATTGTCATTTTGCCCAAAAAGCCCATCTGAACAGAAAGAGCTTTCAAGTAGATTCATACCATAAAATTTGACAATCAGCAATCTTTAACGCAAAATCCGCAGATACATTTATAAGCTTTGAGCTGACACAGATGCAAGGCGTGCAAGAAAAATTGAAGGAGGCGTATGACTATACGGAGACTGATATTTTGTCGTAGCGCAACACGGCAAATGCGTTGTCTTAGAGCTTATAAATGACGTCTTTTCGTTCTACGATAATCTTCCACCCCATCTGCTGTGCATATGTATACAAGTCTTGATTTGGATTAAAACAAATGGGCCGTGCTACTGACTCAAGCATAGGGATATCACCTTCGGTGTCCCCTACTGCCACCGAACCTTCTGGGGTTACAGCTTCTTTTTCAAACACCCGTTTAATAATATTGGCCTTGTTCTGAATGATATGCTCATCAATTACCACACCTGTAAAGCAGTCGGTGGGGCCTATCTCATACATACGGCCGTATACTTTGTCGAATCCATATTCCTTACAGAAATCATCAAGAATTGCTTTTGGAGATTGCGATATTGCAACAACATAGTAGTTATCAACCTTCAGCTGAGTAATCAGGTCACGTGCATACCGATAGACACGCTTATTGTGTGATGACACAACTTCCTTTCCTACATCAGCAACGGTCCCATAATGCACGCCTTTAATGTGCCTGTAGAATGTCTTGATCATGGCAGAAATATACGCCTCATAGCTACCTTCTCGGTTCAGCCATGCGAAGTATGTATCCTGGTATTCTTTCCGAGCCTCTTGAGGAAATACTTTTTCTGCTATCAGTTTTTCAACCAATTCAACAAAAAGACTTGATCTGAAAACAGTACCGTCGATGTCGAAAAATGCGACTTTTTGTTTCATATATACGTATTGTAGCAATATCCAAACTATTGGTACAGACAAAATAAAACCGCGTCGCATTTGCGTACACGGCTGTGACGGACGAATGTCAGTCCCCAGAAACCAACATCCGTCCAATCGTTGCCCTTGCCATTTACAATGGTGGTCCCAATCAGGACCCGGAAGTACTCCTCCCCTCCCAAAGAGAAGTCTTTCTCACACAACTAAGTATGCGAGGAAGAATAATGTACCACAGACACTGAAATACGCAAGCAAAACTCTTTTCTCAGGAATCAATCTAGGAATTTGCCCTAGGTAGCTGTGTTCTAGTGTTGGTCTCTCAGTCAGTCTAGGGATTTTTCCTAGGGAACATATTATTTAGTGATATGCTCTCAGTTCGTCCAGTGATTTTCCCAAGGGAACATATTTTTTGTAGTACTGTCATTCAGTCTAGGGATTTTTCCTGGGGAAAGGAAAAAATCCAGAACTAAATTCAGAATAGTCGTTACTCTCCTTTCTTCATTCAATTTCTAGGAACACTGGGCTTAGTTCTTTCCACTGTTCGGATTGAAGAGTGTCTTCTGTGTAGGTGCTGTCGTTATACTTCCCTATCTCGGTAATATTCATACTTCCATCAGGGAATACTGCTTCTACAAAAGCGAGATGTCCTACATCGTCGACGATGTACTCCATAATTGACTCTGTCTTGGGAGCAATGCCTATATGCACACCAATACCTCCCTTAAGTTTTCGCTGCCATGTTCCAGGGATACGCAGACGCACATTCCCCCAGGCAACTGCACGCTTATTTTGCTTTAGTCGGTAGTGTACGTACTCTGATGGTGACAGTGCATGCTCGCCTCGTGCACCGCCAAACTCGTCATCTATGCAAGCCCGAAGCTTCACTGTGTCAGGATGCTCTGCATCATAGGAGACACTGGCTACAAAACTTGGGTACACAGCGTCACTTTGGACAACTAGTGCATCCTTAAAGACACACCCTACAACACCAGCAATACGAACCTCAGCCCACCTGCCTTGAAGTGAAACCAGACGGACATGTGTGCCATATGCAAGTCGTTCTAGGGCACTATCAAACGCAACTACTGGGTCATGATAAAAATATGTTCCTATACTCCCAATAAAATACTGATCTCCAATCCGGAACGTGTCATCAGTAGCTATCGAAAACGGCATCACCACCTCAGGCACTACCTCAGGCGTAGATAATGGATACTGTACCTGCTGTAGCTTCTCTTGGTACGTATCGAGGACTACTTCCTTTTGTGGGGTATACGGGACAGCTCCAGAAAAAGACTTACATACAAACTGAAATAAATCATTCACTACGGCAATAAGTACCTTCATATATTGTAACTATATCACTAGCACCTACAGATTGTCGTATTGACGAACAATGAGCTTTATGATGTCAGACTTATACAAAGTGTTGATAGAGCTTCTGAGTAATTCCACCCACAGTCAGTACAAAGACTGTGTAAACAGCAAATAGACCAAGTATCGGAATAAGCAAGAGTAGCTGGATTGCAACCGTACCCACAATAATCGTAATCAGTGTCACTTCAAGTTTTTTTGTGAAAATCTTTACAATATATGCACCAAGGACAACACTTGAAAGCGCTAAACCAGCAACAGCCAGTATAACCACGGCTGACAGTGTCATAAGTCCAACAAACATTCCCAGCACAGTCACAATAAGCAGTACAGCGGCAATCGGACCAAGTAGCACTACCGCACTTCCAATGAGAATTCTCTTTGTAGCAGCACCTTCAATACTCGCAATTAACGACTCAAGTTGAGTTTTGAATAACAAGTATAATGAAAGTGTCGCAAAAAGTGTAATAAAAATAGGGATCAATATATCCCGGGCTTGTTCTCGTGGTGTTACTGCTGCAAAATCAGTTTTTATTATCTCACCAGTAACGACAGCTCCCTGTCCTCGGGTAAGTTGGGAGACACTAGTATACTTCACCACACCATCAATTAACGCATTGTCACCAAGAGAAATGCCTGCCTGCGCAGTAATGTCCACATCACCTCCAATATGAGAATTGATGTTCACTAACTGAGCATTGCCATGCACAGAACCTGCAACATCGCCTTCAATAGATACGTCACCACCAAAAAAGAAAATATCGCCAGCTATTGTTGCTGTAGACAAAATTGTTAATGATCCGGCTATGACAAACACATCACCTCCAATCTCATCAGCTAATGTTACATCACCTGCGACAATACGCACATCATCCGTCACTGATGCGTGCATATGTGCAGACCCCGCCAAGATTGAGGCATCATTGCCGATTTCACCATTGACGGTAACCATTGCCCCGACTGCGTACATGTCTCCAACTACACGTCCTGACATAACTGTTGTTCCAAATGGCCCAACGGACACATAATAGTCACCCTCGACAACTTGGTCAGCTTCAACAGAAATATCTGAACCAGTACGAAGTACTGTTTCAGCCTGTGCGCCAATAGGCGCAACTAAAAATAGCAGTGTGAGCAAAAGAAGAATGCGATTTTGTATCATAATATCCACTATAATGCGCTTTTTTTAGACGCTTGTCTACACACAATTCCCCAATTTATGGGTATGGTCAGCAAATATTATTTTCTAGTGGAAGTAACATAGTTAAAAAGTACACAAGTATTGATCCGCTACACCCCACCAGCAGCTTGCGGTCAATTATAAAATTTCTGTCAGGAATTTTATGGCTGACTAAACAACTCTTTTCCACGCTCCCACATATCAGAATGACCTTGCGTATGTAACCAGTACCACCATTCACCACCCCATAAGTATTGCTTCTCGTATCGGGTGTCTTTTGCATACTCCAAAATCTCATTAAATTTCTCAAGATTCATTCGTGAAAATTGTATTTCTATGTCTACTGCAGTAATCGGCTCCAACAACCACGGCTCAGCAGCAAGCTCGATTAGTATTGTTTCTTTTTCACCATGCACAAGTGAAACGATACTTTCTTTCACTCGGTAAAACCATGGTGGCAGAATTGTCCTAAACTGCCCCAGCTCAGGATTCCAGAAATGTACGTACACACTGGTTCCAAATGCATCCGCATGTTTATAGGGACTAAACCATCCTCCTAAATTTCCACTATCAGTAATTAAAAATGGTCTTGTATCATCAAGTGAGCGAAAATGAGCCACTTCACGTTCAAAAAATGCTTCATCAAATTCTCCACAATGCTCTTTTGCAAAAATCTCAAGATATGGTTCATTTTCAATCTGCCAGTAGGTAATAGCAGAACTATCTTTATAGCGCTCAATCACAACGGTAACATAACGTAACAACTCTTCTTGTTGCTGTGCAACAGACATTTCTTGTGCCCATTGTGGAATGTGACATTCAGGCCAACGTGGCAGCCTTCGCCCCACTGCAAATATAACCTCTGCCCCCACTTCTTCAGCTCGTTCAATTTGATAATCTAACTCTGCAAAATTATAGACATCGTTACTAGGCTCCACCATTGGCCAGTGTGCCGCTAAACGAAGATGTCGCACACCTAACTCATCTAGGATAGCGTCATAGGTTTCTTTCCAGTCCAAGTTCAGCTCTCGCGCGTACATAGTATTAAAAGACATCCCATACTGGATTTTTTCAGGAACTTCTTTTTGTGCCAGAAGAAACACTATACCCACAGATACTACAATAAAAGCTAAGGGGATTAGTATTCTTTTTTTACGTAAAAACTTCATCATTTACTAATTATACTCTAATGCCCTTCATAAAATGATCAGAATGTATAAGGGACAAGGCGAGCGAAGAAAATAGTGTGAGTCGTACGTATTTGTACGGTGAAGACTATTTTACTGAAGCTCAACGCAGTACCATATAGATTCTGGGCATTTTATCTGAAGAGGATTACGAAGCCGATGGATATAATGGCTACATAGAGTACTTTTCGGACAATAGTCATTGCATCAGTATGATTCTCGCCAGCGCTGGCAGGAAGCCAACTACCAAGTAAGAGACTAAATATAATAATGAATACATACTTCAAACCATCTAGTGCCTGCACTACGGTAACATCCCCCATGTCTGCTGCTTTAAGTAACATAAACGCCGCAACACCCGCAACAACCTTTGTGGAAAGTACCAGTACCACACTCGTCTTACTGGTTACTTTTGTTTGCTTTTTAATTTTATCAAAGTAGACAGGAATCAGGAGCAGAGATAGTGCAAAGAGAACCAGTCCAATTCTTGACCAAAAGAACCCATCATCAAAGGAGGTCTCCAGAAACAGTCCCTTCATTGTAATATAGTGTAAGGCAAAGAAAATACCACTGTGCAATGTACCTAAAATAATACCTCTCGTGAAATGCAGCTGCGACACAAGCAGAGTTCCTACAGCCAAAAGTGCAACACCCCATATGAAATTTGGTGTGAGTACTATGTCCAGAAAAAGATACGACATCCCAAAGGAAGAAATCGCAGCAACCGCTCCAATGACAGGCATCACATCTGAAGCATCAGCATGCTTCAGAGCATCATACAAAGACACTAGTGCCATAAAAAATGTGTACGCAGCAAGAAATGACATTCCTACCACCTGTATAGTCGGCGACTGCACATTAATAAATGATGGTGCGCCCAAGTCTGAAAGACCAGGGACAAAACCAAGTAAATAAATAAAAATCCAAAAACCTGCAATTAAGCAAGAGTAAAAAGCGTATACAAAGGGCCGAGGAAGAACATTCTCGTCAGTAACAATATACTTATCTAAAACAGCAACAATTGCATTGAGAAACTGTCCTGCCGTTGCAAGTAATATCCATGCCATATATACCTATAGTATCTCATTATTTTTAAGTATCACCATACTGCTTATCCTCAGGTACAATCTAAAACAACCTATTTCCTATCAGTGGGTGGCGGTTTCCTTATGACTTCTGAGCTGCTTCAATGAGTGCCTTGTATGCGTACGCACTAGGACGAATCGTGCGTTCTAAAGTCCCATAATTAATCTCTACCAGACCAAACTTTTTATTAATCCCCAGGGCCCATTCGTAGTTATCAATCAATGACCAATACATATACCCTTGCACATCAACACCATCTTTAATGGCTCTTTTCATGGACGCCGCTTGTACTGCAATGTACTGAGCTCGGATAGTATCAGCTTCATCTGCAACACCTGCTTCTGACACAAACACTGGCAACTTATACTTTTTAAGTGTTAGTAACGCACCATGCATACCACTTGGATACACCTTCCATCCCATATCAGTATGTAAATAATTCTTATTGTCTCCAAACTTCGTATGCCGATAATAATTGAGGCCAATTTCGTCGATATGATCTTTAATCTTACCCATATACCGGTCCGACTGAAGATACTGCATAACTGTTGCCTTCATTTTATTAACCAGCCTATCATCAGAAGTAAACCACCGTACGTGCTTTACGATACTTACCAGTGCTGTAGGTACCACCTCTTTAATAGCTTTGTACGCCGCAATATGGGAACGAACTAGATTTCGCTCTACCGTAAAATAGAGAAAAATATGCTTAAACCGTGGCGTGGCTCCCACTCGAGCCGTTGACCCGTCATCTTTTCCAAATTTGACCCCAAAAATACGTGACCGCTTAAACGGTGGCCACGCACCATACAACCACCCATGCCCAGCCCATACGTTTGGCTCATTGATAGTAGAGTAATGGTCACATAAATCTCCCAGCTCCTCTACGACATACGCACAATACCGAGCAAATACTTCAGGAGAATCCTTCCGCTCAAACCCACCACTTTCAGCGAACCAAATCGGCAGCGTAAAGTGCCAAAGGGTGATAAATGGTGTAATACCTCGCTTTTTAAGTGCTTTAAGAACTTTTCGATAATGATCAATCTCTGTCTCATCAAACACCCCTTCTTGTGGTTCAATTCTCCCCCACTCAATTGAAAAACGATGGGCATTGTGACCAAGTTCTTTTGCAATATCAAAATCTTCTTCATACCGATGGTAATGATCAGCCAGGCGCCCAGCACCAGGCACTTTCCCTTCCTTAGCTGCCTGTGCCCAGTCACAGTTCTCATTAAACCCCTCTACTTGATACGAAGCAGTCGCTGCTCCCCAGTAGAAACCTTGATGGAAGTTAGATGTATTTTTCTTATTGTCTGTATTCATAATTTATATATCAGTGTAATTCAATAAAGATTTCTACTGCCCATATCAGCATCTCTTTCCTGAACCTGGTTAATACCAAGTGAGTTCATGTTGTAGATAAAATCTTTTAACGTAACAGACATACCAGTATGGTAGCAGATAAAGAGCCCACACTCTTTTACATACCCACACCAACACCCGAAGACGCAGTCTTCGGGTGTTGGTTTTGTCAGTACTCAAACTAAATCTATACGTTGTGCATTCTACGACTCATATATCCGGGGCAACACTTGTACCTCTACTTCAGCATCAGGTGTTTCTCCACCTGGGCAGTCAAGGGTAAAGAGACTTGATGATGTCATGGTGACGTCTTCAGAGCCATCGCTTGACTCGGCACTTAGGTTGCTTGATAAGGTACAATCCGCTGGGGCAGACGGACAGGTGTCCCAGGTAATGGTGACTTCGTCGCCGTACCGGACAAGGCTGGCTGAAGTGCTGATATGTAATAAGGTAGCACAAGGATCAGGTGATGTTTCAGGGCACACTCCTCCAACCAAACTGGCATTGTCGATGCAGGAGGCAGTTGGATTAGTACTAACTTCATTGACTTCCAAATCCCGCAACCAAATGCGGTTAACACCATGCCTCAGAACAACTGACTGATTGGTACCAGTAGGGTTGGTACTAAAGATAGTACCTTGACGAGTCTGGTAGACTACTGGACTAGTGAGACTGCTGCCATTCCAGGTGAGACTGGCTGGACAGGTGTTGGTACCGGTACTGATTGTGCAGTTGGTGGCGGAGATGGTTGGGCCACCAGAACCACCGCTGGCAGTGCAGATTGAGCCATTCCAGTTGGTGTCAGTAGCGCAGGTAGCGTACGCGGTACTGGAAGCTAGGTTAGTAGCGCCATCTCGCAAGTAGAAGGTGTTATTGCCGTGTTCTAGAGTCGATGAGAGATTCGTACCGCTATAGATATTGTTGGTAGATGCGACAATTTGACTTGCGCGGTCTTGATAGACACGAGGGTTGATGCGCGTTGGGTCTGCTGACCAGGTTAATTGACCTCCACAAGTACTTTCATTTTCAGCGATGACGCAGTTAGTAGCAGAGATGGTGTCGAATACACAGGAACCGTCGTCGGTGGCTACTAGTGAATTAAAGTTGTTTGCGGTGGAGTCGGTACAGCCCGCGCCATCTTCAATCTGTACATACGTTGTACAGCTTATATCCAACATATGGTCATCACCTTCATCACGCCATCGATATCTACCAGTATACTCGTATTTGACGTATGATAGTGCGTCTGGGTCAATTGACCCTACATTACCAGAATCACACAGAAAACCTTCACAGGTCGCAACTGGTGTAATGAGCTGTGAGGCTGTTGGTGTAACAATGGTTGATTCACCAGTTATTGGAGAGTTGTTGAGTCTTTGGTTTTCAAAGGTACTTCTTGAAGTTGGTGCATTTCTTGTCCAAGAAAGCTCGACGGAGTCACCTAGTGTTATTGGGTTTGGGATGGCTGTGATTGAACAGCCGTTGTCATTGCTATTGTTGCCACTAGGGTCGTCGTTGCCACCGTAGGTAAAACTGGCTCCAGTTGACATACTGATAGTTGTAACAGTCCCATTGTTATTTCGTACAGTAATAGTTTGTCCACCTTGCGTTATTTGCGAACTACCACTCTGACCTCCTGGACCACTGGTATACCCCACTTGCTGACTAGCACTATACGAATTATTCCCCTGCGGATGTCCAGGATTGCTTTGATTACCACCGTGCCACAGCGCCTCTGCTGAAAACGGTAAAAAGAGGCAGTAAAGACTTACCAGAATAACTACAAACAGTAGCTGTGTATAAAGCGATTTCCTTGATGCATCACTGGTGAGAGCAGGAGTACGTTGTATAATCTTTGTGTTTATTGTAGACATAATTTATTCGTTCACATTAAAATCGACCCAGTCGCCTAACGTGGTGGCCAGAACCTTTAGGGTGTCTAAGGTTTTGGTGTAGACTGGATTCGCATTTATAAAGGCACGGACTTCTAAAGTGACTGGGTCATTACCAGTAACTTCTCCAGAAACGCGTAACAATGCGTATGTGTTGCCGTCTGGACTAAATTCGGGTTCAAAATAACGGTACTCATCAGAAAAGAAACGACCAAACTCAGTCACTTCATTGGTAGTTTCGTTATATAACCCTGCAACCACGGCATTGAGCCCTGGAATCACAAGGATAAATCGCTCGCCGTTGGGTGAGAAAGTGATCTTTGTATTTGGGTCTAATCCACTGTAGGTAGCAAGAACTAGTGTTTCAGTGTTAGTGGTCAAGTCGTACACATAGACGCCATCAGCTTTCATCACTGCTAGTTTAGTGCTGTCAGGAAACCAAGCTGGACTAACGGCGTTCACAATAATAATCTCCGTGTTCTCATGTGTATTTGTCACTACTACCTGCCAGTTCGTGAAGTCGCTGTAATACTGATCAGGGCCAAGCTGCTGCGCAAAGGCAAGTGATTCTTCGTCTGGGGATATTACGAGGTCTTTGTCAGACCAGCCTGGGTTTGTAACTAATGGGAAATACATCTCACTGTCTAGTAGTACCCCAGCCGGAACTAAGTTGTCAGCACCATTATTGTCAGTTGGACTTTCAATAAGAGCTACCATGTGTTCAGTGTCAATCACCGCAACTTCTCCATACCAACCTTCGTCAGTAACTTTACTCAGAGTGTCGGAAGATAAGTCAAGCGAATATATATTACGTTGATATGATTCAGCGTTTACTAAAGAGTCTTCGGTACTAGTGAAATAGAGTACTCCTGAAAGAGGAAACTCATCAGTGATGGCCCCGTTAAGTCCGTAGTTTAGAATGTTTAGACTCTCTACAGGATACGACTCTGGTTCAGTCTCAATGACTTGTTCGCTGACGGCTACATAATTGAAATAATAATACCCTACTCCCGCTGTTACAAACACCAAGACCCCCACCAGAGGAAGAAGCAAGCTTCTTTTATTTGTTTCATCCATAATAAGGCTATGATATCAGTTTATTTTTTTGAACAATGAGATATCCACACCTACCTTTATCATTATATTGTATAGTTATCCGCAAGTTAGTTGACAATCTTGTGTTTATGTGTATAATATAGGGGCACATACAAAATGAAGGATCGGACTATGATCATTATGAAATTTATTCTTACGGCCGCTTTTGCAGTTGTTCTGAATACCGCTGGATGGGCGGAAACCAAGGGATCGACCACCCCTTCTTGTGCCAAGATGGTACATGCGGAGCTTCTGAAAGTAAAAGCATCGGGCGATTTGATTCAAATCAAGATCGTACATGATTTGCTTAAGAAGATCATGGAAGAACCGCCCTACAAATGGACCTACTGCGGAGGACCTTGGTCTGCGCGGGAAATCGCGTGTGTGAACCAGGGAGGACTTCCACACTGGCCCCAGCCCGATTCCTCGTCACAGCAATGGGACTTGGTGGAAGGCAGAATGACCAGCATCTGCAACAAGCGGAGCTAACGGGTGCGAAGATATGGGAAAAGGCGCGAAGCGCGACTATCTCTCTTCGCGCCTTTTTCTATTGTCGGACAATAAACTACTGCTTATTTTGAACCTTTTACAATAGCTATCACATCTTCTGCTGAACGTTGTCCCATTATATTCTCTGAGTACTCCACTGTAAACCCCTTCCTTAGGTTATATTTTGTACTTAATAAATTTTAAACAAAACTCTGTTTCTGCACTAGTCGTAAATCTTTCGTAGTTGCTTGACATAAATTATATATGATGTACATTTTTTATAGGTGCGCCCCTGGAGGCGCATGAACTCAATGGGAGTATTGTTCCATGAACAAACTTTTTTCGATTCTCTTACTCGTGCTGTTCGCACTTCCGGCTGCTGCAGCAGAACAGAAGAGTGTCAGTCTGCAGGGCATTTACTGGATGTCTTGCGAAAGAATGGGCATGACCGGTGTACTCGGCCAAATCAGCGATGACTTGGCGCAAAATGAAGACGGTGACTGTGGATTAGTCTTCACCCTCCGTCTGTACCCGGACGCTCAGGGCGTTGCCTTTGACGCACTATGGTCGTTTTTGCAAGTCGAGACTGGTTCGTTTGTAACCGATTTCGATAAATTGGGTGAAGGGGGCGAGTTTTCCTTGCAATCTGCCATCGCCAGCACTGAAGGCGGTGAGCCGATCCCTGTACCTGAAGGAGCGACAAGTATCGTCTTAGGCACAACCGAAGACGGACTGCTAACCGCTCAGGTGCCTGGCGTGCCGTTACTCATTGAACAGCAGCCGAGAGAGGTATTCACCTCACAACGTCCGTTACCTCGGCCAGCCATCGTAAGCGATGGCTAAAGAATCGAAGGGTCGCAGATGCAAAGTCTGCGGCCCTTTTCTAATTTTAAAATTACATAAAGCTTCTGCGTATTATAAAAACACTATTGTGTGGCAATCAAATCTACTGTAAACCTTTTACAATAGCTATCACATCTTCTGCTGAACGTTGTCCCATTATATTCTCTGAGTACTCCACATATAATAAAAAGCCTGATTGAACCCAGTGGCTTTCTGATTCTCAACAGGTCCATAGTAGGGACACATGACTTCCCTTTCAACAAAGACAGATGTTGCACCCCAACACCCCAAAGACACAGTCTTCAGGGTGTTGGGGTGTCAGTACTCGAGGTACATCTATACGTTACACATCCTACGACTCATATATCCGTGGCAGTACTCGCACCTCTACTTCAGCATCAGGGGTTCCTCCACCTGGGCAGTCAAGGGTAAAGAGACTTGATGATGTCATAGTGACAACTTCAGAGCCATCGCTTGGGCTGGCACTTAGATTGCTTGACAGAGTACAGTCCGCTGGGGCAGACGGACAGGTTTCCCAGGTAATAGTGACTTCGTCGCCGTGCCGGACAAGGCTGGCTGAAGCTTCAATATCTAAGGTAGTGCATGCTGCAGGGCACACTCCTCCAACCAAACCGGCATTGCCGATGCAGGAGGCAGTTGGATTAGCACTAACTTCATTGACTTCCAAATCCTTAAGCCAAATAAGGTTATTGCCATGCATGAGAGTAACTGTTCGATTGGTACCAGTGGGATTGGTACTAAAGTCAGTACCTTGACGGGTCTGGTAGACTACTGGATTAGTGAGACTGCTGCCATTCCAAGTGAGACTGGCTAGACAGGTGTTGTTACCGGCACCGATTGTGCAGTTGGTGGCGGAGATGGTTGGGGCACCAGAACCACCGCTGGCAGTGCAGACTGAGCCATTCCAATTGGTGTCGGTCTCGCAGGAGGCATAAAGAATCACACTAATCTGACTGATGCCATTATCAAGCAGCGAGAAAAGATTAGCACCACCTTGGAGTGTTACTGTCTGGTTATTTCCAGTCAGACTAGTACTAACCACTGAATCCGACCGGACATTGAACACCTGAGGAATTATTAGCATACTACCATTCCAATTAAGAGTTCCCGGACAAGTGCTTTCGCCTTCATTAATTTCACAGCCAAGACCCGAAATAGACGGTGTATCCAGAGCACACGCTGGATCCGCCTGATTACGATAATAAGACATGGTCATTGGAATACCAAAAGCAGAAGCTGCGGTTTGTATGTAACTTATTTCGTTGGTTATGTTGTGCCAATTGTAATTTCTTGAGTAGGGAAAATTACGACTACTGACGTAACTGTCAGTACGGTTTACAAATAGACTAAAGTCATGATGGCTATACGTAGTTGGGTGAGTCCTACGAAATACCGTTGTATCTGCATAGGTACCTAAGGCTGGCAGAGCATCGTCTGCACTAGTCATGACAATATGAGAAATATTTGGATTATTGTAGAATTTAGTTTCGGTTCCTGTATCAACTGTTGAAATCACCGCGTGACACCAAGGAGTACCCGGGTCAAAAATACAAGAACCATCGTCAGTAACTGCGCTCGGATCATAATTGATAGCAACAGGATCAGTACAACCAAGACCTCCTATTGTAACTTCAGTATCACACACAACTGTCAAGTCACCGTTCATTAGATTTCCATAATCATCAAAATAGAATGGGCCGTTAATCACAGCCTGATATTTATACGAAGTATCTTCACTAGGAGAGACACTTTGCTCAGTCAGAGCATTATCCACCAGCGGAGGTTCATCATTTTCGTTTGCTACTGAGCCAAAGCGCTGCCAAACTACAGTACTAGAGCCAGACGCCAAATAGTCCCAAGTAACGGTTACTGACTCGCCGAGAATGACGGGATCTGGGATAGCAGAAAGATTACATCCAGCACCAAAACTAATGGTACCAATCTGATCAACTTCATCACCTCCATCGGTTTCAACTGCAACAGCAATAAAACCGTCAGGTCCTGTAATTGGCGTCCCTCTAGGACCTGGTCTATGAGAGCCTAATGGGCCATTAAATTCATATAAGTCATACGTCAAACCAGCTACAACTTTCTGGCCAATACTAATGTAGCCAGAGGAAGGAGGAGGACCAGTAGAACGAATGGTGGCCTTTGTACCCATATAATAATCAATGGTTATTTCATTTGAGTCGCCATTGCCCGCTGTCTCTCCTCCACTAAACAACCCTCCAAGCGCTCGACCTATGGCTTCGAAAAAATTCCCTATGGCAGCGAAAAAACCGCCTCCGTCTCCGTCTCCGCCACCGCCAGGTTCCTCAGCAGCCAAAGCAACGGTGATGTCGATAGCCACGAAATTAACCTGAGTAGTTTTACCTTGGTGAGACAGATCAAAAGTTACAGGGGTAATAAAAAGAGCAAAAATAAAAGTCAGAGTTGCTACGGTAGTTATAGATTGCATAGAATTAATTATTGGAAAATAAACGGTTCTTATATACTATATATACTACAACAGTTACACCAAAGAAAAGTAGTTTATACACTCCATGGACATCTATCTGGTAGTTACGTATATTAGACCAGAAATGTTTTTAAACTACCTAACCAGATGAAGCAACAACTTATTTCTTATATTTTTTTAGTGACCAACTTCAATTTTTAATAGTGTCTAAAGGCTTGAAAAATGGCACAGTTAAACTTAGTATGGTAATTAGAAGACTAGACCTTTCAACAACAAAATCAGGCTACATACACCATGTCAAACTCTCCTCCAATCAGTCATCCACATTCCGGCACTAATGTTGCCAAACTATCGTCTGGAAGATACCACGCTGACGTAGCCTTAGGCGGACACATCAAGGTCTACGTGAGCCAACCACAGTTTGGGATCCACATTACCCAGTATGGTAGTTTTCTCACCCAAGATTCTAAGCGACTTGGGTGTAAAGACAAATCATATAAATACGCTGCTTGGAAATTTAGTCAAACTGTTAGTTTCTTCTGAAGCATTTTATCTTTGCACCACTCAATCTTTTTCTGAAAGGTACACAAGGTACGATCTATCCGGTGTGAATTTCATAAATGATGAAATCTCTCTTCTGGCTGGCTTAACGAATACAATTACAATCTTGCAGAAGATTCTGCTGAAGAAAAAGAAGTGATAGCTCCTTAAAAGCGGGTCGTGCCTAGGATTGTTGATAAACTGGGCAAAAATGTTGCTTTTTCCAGAATTTTGTGGTATATTTGGTTTATGGAATAATCCGTCCCAACGACAGAGGAGTGTGTCATGAGATTATTGCTGCCGCATTGGTAGTGTCCCCCTACGTAGCGCAAGCTACAGTCTTGCCCGCCAATGTATGTGCGGAGCAAGCACTTCCTAAATTCACCTTCTCGGTGATGGATGAAGTAGCGGCGCAACGTGTTGTCAGGCTACAGGCCGAGTTTGACGGCAGGGATGTGACGATCAATTTCGATCGGGACAAGTTCTTTACGTCACTCGACGGGCTTGAGCAGACCCCGCCTGACGAGCTGAGAGTCGAAGGGACCCTCATCGTCGCCCGCTGGACTCGCTTTGAATATCTTCAAAGCAATGATGCTTCACCGGAAATCCGTGTCTTCCTACGCGCAATGACGCCAACCGAGACGTTTGAAGTTACGGCAACTGGCGAACCTGTCTACACTGTTCTCTTCGGCACTCAAGTTTTTATGCCGAGTAAGGGGATGGCAATGTCCCCTTCAAAAGCGGCTACGGAGTTCGTCGCCGACATCTGTAGTCGACGTGCAGCGATCTATGGAAGCTACGACGGCTGAAAAAGGTCCTAGCGGCGCGGAAAGGAAATTGACTAGGGCGCACCCGAAAGAGTGACCTCATCACTCCCTCCGCGCCCTTTTCTTTTCTATATTAATTTACCTATACTACTGTTCTAAATGGCATAAGGTACATAAATCGGGGCTTTTTAAAGCAACGTACCAACATCTTTCTCATTAGGCGCAACAGTTCCCAATAAGAAGAGGGTATGCTTTATATTCTCTAGAGAGTCCTTTGTGTACCCAGCAATATCATTAATATGAGAGAAATGTCCCTCAATGGAATTTGATTTAGTCGGTATCTGTTTATCATACTCAAAGGAAAACAAATCTTTTTAAAAGTCATTAAAGAAAAAGTATCCTTTCGTAATTCTCTATGAGTCCAATATGACTCTCCTGTTAAAGGATTGATTGTTTTTTCATTTAAAAAGTCACGATACTTTTCTATGCATTGTGTGAGTCGAGCATGGAAAAAAGGAGGGTTTGTGTTATACAAAGTGCGCACCAAAGCAAGGAGAACTTCACCTACTTCCAATTGAGGATTTCGTGTTGTTTCTCTAATAACAATCCGTTCCATATGTACCTTATGCCTCTAAATTTTTATATTTAAATCATAATTCAAGAAACAAAAGAACGGTCTTCCCCTTGGGGGAAGACCGTTCTTTTGTGAGGACGGCATCATCGACCCTATTGCTTGAGTCGTGCCGGGTGGGCGTGTGCGACTTTGGGGCCAGCACAATTGTACTTATCCTCTCCGCCCAACGGATCTGGTTGGCGCTTGGACAGCAAAGTGTGAGCTTCGAGTGCTACTTTGACAGCATCATCGACCACCATTACGTCTGCGGTCAATTGTCCGACCTCGACCATTTGGTCCATAGATTCATACTCCTTATTGCCTTACATTCATTGAAGCATATCTACGCCAACCTGGCAACAGATATAAGTGCTCTAAATCAGATAGTCAAGAAGACTTATGTAAAGTTTAATACGCAGTTAGGCGGTACATCTCATTTTCAAATAGTACTGTCCCTGCGCTGTGGCGTCCGTTTGATAAATAGAGCTTACCGTTAGCCAAGTTCCCCGCACTTACAATAGGTACCCCGGTCCAAAGGGCTTGCACCTGCAGCATCCGATCCAGCTGTCGCCAAAGTTGGGTTGGTTCATTAAACCAGCTATGAGAAATCAAATGGACTAAGTACGGAGTATCATACTGACGCTGACGTGACCAGGCGGCTCGTGGTGCCACACTTTCCATACAAAATAACAAAGCTGGAGTAGCTTCTGGTGCCTTATCGTATGATTTATGCGGTCCTGGCTGGCTGGTAAGCTGGCCAAAAAGTGACTGGTAACGGGCTCCAGCGAAAAGTTTCAGAAACGGATAATAAAAATAGCTAATATACTCACCCTGCGGTACAAGATATTGTTTGTCAACTGTAAAAACAGTATCACTGTTGGTGTCATATACATACCCACGTTGCGTAGTAGTATTGTCAGGCAATGTAGTTTTCGCTGAAGTAATAACCTGAACAGGCGCGGTAGCCTCTGTCTTTATGTGCTCAAGTGTCGCTTCATGTCCCCCGTAGAAATTAGGTAAATGGGCATCTTCTGAGAGCAAGATCGTGCGTGGACCAAACGCGAGTGCTTTATCAACAGCTACTGCAATTGTCGCTTCACGTTTAGCCCAACCACCGCTCTGCATTTGCAAGACAGGATCAAAAGTAGTGTCGATAGCAATCACCACTGGCATAGTAGGAGGATGAGTTTGTAACTGGTATTGATTAACTAAATGAGTACCGAACGGAATTAAAACGAGCAAACCCACAGCTACAAAACTTCGTTTATGATTTTGCGTGGTAGTAAGATACCATAAGATCACCGCGCTAACACAAAGCCATAACGATAGTAAATACACTCCCCCAAAGGCTGCCAGGGATTGTAAAATTGGCACCTCAGCTACAAGGTATCCTAACCACCCAAAACTAAAATTTGTGTTGAAGTAGGATCCATAGCCATATGAGTACATTGAGAATAAAAAGGCACCAAGAGACTCGCCCAAGAGTAGCCAGCCTGGCAGCGTCCAGAAAGGCATAGATGATTTTTTGTACAGCCAAAGAGAAATACCGAAACCAAGCCCCATGACTAAGCCCGTAATCAGCCAGTAGGCACCAATTATAGATAACTGACTATTCCCAGCTAAGCCTAACCAATCAAGTGGGTACACACTCCAAAACCAAGCAATCGCCGCTAGGGCATTGGCTGAACCAATCAACCAACCAAACCAGAACAATTGTCTTGGTCGCTTTGTTTTCTGTATAACGTGCACTAGTAATAGTATTCCAGGTACTGCTAACCACCACAGTACTTCAAAAAGCTGAGCCGCAGCTAGAAGACTAGCGGTCAGCACAGCTACATTAGCAGTAATAAAAAGTTTTTTAGAGACATACTTCAACATGCTCGTTTGGTTCTGAAGGCTCATCTTCAAGGAGTTACGATTATCTTGATGACATATACCACGTGAAAATAAGGTTGTCTTTTTATCCATTTTATTTTGAACCTTTTACAATAGCTATCACATCTTCTGCTGAACGTTGTCCCATTATATTCTCTGAATACACCAGGTTGTTTAATTTGTGCAATATATAAATCACAGAAAAGATTGAGACTACAAAGGCTGATTTGAGAACTGACGCAAAAACCATCCCGTCAGATTCAATGGTACTTGCAGTACTTATCAGCATAGCTGCAAAAAACAGAATGAGGACCCATTGCTCCTTAGGTATTTTCTCTTCGTTGAGAGTCAAGACATGCTTCCGTATGTCTTGACATACAGCTAAGCTTTTTACGATTGCTCCTAACGCCTGATTAGATAATTTTGTGATTTTTGCATCATCTACGTGCGTATCAAGCAGAACATGTATATCCTTTAAAGTAGAGGACTTTGTAGTAAAATGTATATTCCACTTTTTTGTAGACAACACTTTTTTATAGTGTTTTGTGATGATTTTTCCAACTGCCTTTTGTAAATCATCATTTATATGTCCACTTGCCCGATAGATACTGGTCATCTTACCTCCAAACTCGGTGACACGCTCTCGAACGCGATTAAAGCGACTGGCCTGTCGAGACACAAAGAAACTGGTAAATATAGAAAATAAAAAGGTTGAAATAGATAAAAATATTTTATCTGCTTCGAAATCAAATCGTACGTAGTAAAAAAGGACAGACAAAGAGGTTACAGCAAGAATTATAAAAGCTATTGATACGGATGATTTCATTTTGTAAGTATACCTACAACAAGATAATTCTCTGCCAAAGTAATGCACATATGCATGAGTACAAAAATATTACACTGTGTATCTTTAGTATACAAAATACACCAGCATACTGCCCACTGCTACAATAAAAGCAGTATACTCCACTACACTTACCCATGTTATTTTACAATATACTCCATCAACCCAATTATCTATACCCCATTTTTTTACATAGTCAGGCATTTCACCCTCAGACCATGACACTACAAGACGCAATCTCCTCTCGCTCCCAGAAACAAGACCCCACATACCTGCATCAACTAAATCTTTTTTAGACCAATTAACCCTCCGACCAAGCACTTTATAGTGCCGACTCGACACCGGCCAAAAGACGGGGAGTCCCCATCCAGAACCGTAGAGATCATTAAGTAAATGTAGCGCCACAGAAAAACAAATGAGTACTCCCCAGAAGCCCAGAGTGAACCATGCAATAATACAAACTACCAACGAAACAATTGGATAATGCAAAAATGTTCTATGGTCTTTAACATGCACTGCGCTTGCAGCAACCTTACCTCGTTGTAACAACTCTGGGATAGCATCTACATCTGGTAGGTGTGACAAAATCAACGCAACCGGTATATACCACCAGACAATTTCAGTATCGGTGACATACAATGCAAGAAGAAGGGCAAAAAGACCATTTGCCCAGTCTGCCAAGAGCGCTAAAATATTTTTCATATTATTACAAACTAAATAAAGACGGTATCCCTACATAACACCCTACAATATAGTCACGTTCAGTTGAGATGGTGTATCGGTATCCCGACGGATGTTCATATCCACCACACTCATCAACCTCACCTCCATAGACTCCGTAGATTGGGAAACCATCGCGGGCATACCCAATGATGGCAGTTTCAGGTATTTTTCTATATGAATTAACATCACCATTGAACATTAGGACACCACCACTAGTCACTCCAACCACCTCGCTTGGTACACACGAAGTATCAACTTGTTTCAGTGGCGACGCAGACATCTGCAACAACGGGGTTACTGTCATTATCTCCTGGGTAGTTGCTGTACCTGATGCAGTATTTTGGTCTGCTGAAGCAATCGTGATTGTCTCTGAGAAAGAAACTAACCGAGCCCCTTCTTGCACTGTGATACTCACATCAGTGAGAGGCCATTGTGGAACCATAGAAAGCGCGTCATCAGGATAGAGACATCGCTGCAAACCTCTCTTCTCCTGTTGTGCACCATCTTCTTCTTCAGGTGCTTCAACGCTAGCTGCTGGGGCAATGCGTTCAGTAGAGTTTTGCAATTTTTCTCGGAGTCGGTTAATAACAGACTGTCTATCAAGCAGTGACTCTGGAGCAGTCGCTTCTAGACCTACAGTACTATCTGCATCACTGAAAGCAACAGGGTGTATTTGTGGAGTGACTGCACCAGTAACGACTGTTGCAGTAATTGCAATTGCAAGAAAAAAAAGTATCAAGATAAACAATATAAGGTCACGAGTTTGTAACATAGTACGTATATAGTACCAAACCACTGACACCTTAGGCGTCAATGGTTTGGTACAACTAGTATTACTTCTTTGCTGAAGACTTACTGACAGCAATCGGCTTCACTTCTGAGCTTTCTTTTTTATTCCGTCCATTGCTTACCTTCACCTGCACCATCTTTTCTAGACGTCGTATGTCAGCAAGTAACTTTGAACGATCAGTATTGTATAGAAATAATGTAAAGATTGAGCGCCCACCATTGCGTGAAAATATGGCTCGATCTCCCACTTTTTTATTTATATTTATTTTATGGAACGACTCCAAGCTCTCAATTTTCTTAATTCCTTTTGTTTCTACAATAACGCCTTCTTTGTCTGCATAATACTTAAGATACGCTGCATACCCTTTGCACTTTTTTGGAATACTTGGTTTTCGAGGAATTCGAATTTTTATATCATTCATCGTGTGATTGATATCACAACTAAGTTTATGGAGAATATCTCGTGCTCCACCTGGACGAGGACCCACTTCAACTATTTTCCATTCATCATCCACTTTCATAAGTTCAGTGTGAGCGGTAATGCTTCGTAGTCCAAGCGCATGGATTGCTGTCTCTGCAACACGTTGTGCTTTCTCTATTGTCGTACTTTTCAAGGCTGTAGGAGTTATCTGCAGATAATTATAAAAATCATCGTGCCCCATTTCTTTGGCTGTTTTCTGCTGTACCATCGGACAATGATACACATCACCAACTGCGTTTACATATGAATCAATTGAGTAGAGACTTCCTTCCATGTACTCTTCTGCAATTATTTTAGGATCTTCCATTCGTGCATCTTTTTCATACGCCGTTTGTATTTTTCGAAACATGGTACGGAGTGTCTTCTCAAGCTCTTCTTCATGGTAACAAATTGTAACAAACAAGCTCCCCATCAGATTTGCAGGTTTTACAATCATGGGAAAATGCACTTTCTCTATCACTCGATCTCGTTCCTTTTTCGTATTTTCTTTAATCCAGGTAAATCGAGGAGTATTCTTTTTATCAAACAGACGCATACGCTTTCGCATCTCATACTTGTCAGTAGCCCATCGCAGAGACTCAGTAGTTGAGGAACGAAGATATGGAACATGTGGCAATACCTGGGCAAACCGAGCAATGTTCTGTTCTGTTCGGCAGGTAACAGCAATAAGTTCATCCTGGTAGGGCAAAAGAGCTTCTGCTATTTTCCACGGCTTGGAGAAGTCACAGGCAATAAAAATATCACAGCCTTTTTTCTCTTCCGGGTATGCCAGCTTTGAATCCCACAGAAGCATAATGCGGTACTTTTTTTGGTTTAGGGCTGCATATTCATGAATGTCTGCTATATATCGATCATGTAGCGTCACCACAAACACAATTATATTTTTTTTATTTTTTTCCATATATATGCGTATAAATAAATTACTTGACTCTTTAGCTGTACGAGGACATCTGATGTTTCGGAGTCAAAAGCATACTACACAAAGAGTGTTTTTTGTGGCGACAACACACAAGTTGTTAAAAGCAACACTTGACAACACTTTCATACATTGAGTTTTCTGTGGTATAAATGCTTCCACGATGAAAAAAAATAAATCCCCAATAACTCTATACACCGAAGCTGCTGAGAAACTTGGCCTACATACTGAACTTGTGCAAAGCTCGCCTGTAAAAAAAAGACTTCTCATTTCTAACGACGAAAAGTTTTGTCTGGTAAGCACTGGTAATCCTGGTTTTTTTCCTGAGGCGACTAGATGGGTTGCTCACTTCACCAGTAGCAAGCGGATCACTCAACAAATACTAACCCAATTTGGATACAATGTTATTCAAACAAAAGCTATAAAAGTTGCTGACTACACCTCGTTACAAACACTCTACCAACACCTTTCTGAAACATTGAAGCAGCTTCCATTACTACTAAAGCCCGACCGAGGCTATGACGGGATTGGAATTGAAATACTAGACAATGCTCAACAGCTTCAAAAAAGCGTTCACTCTCTCTATAAGAACAAGAAAGATTTTTTGATACAACCAATTCTCAATCAAAGTGAGTACCGTATCTTAGTTATCAATGGTGAAGTGATGCTTATGCACTCAAAAAATAAACAAGGTGTTGTGGGTGACGGCACATCTACAATTACACAATTATTATCCAAAGTGAAGGAGGCGACAAAAGATGCTACCTACATACAATGGCAACATAAAAAGCTGGGGACAACACCAGCGACAATCCTTCCAAAATCTAGCTTTTTTGAGTACCATCTTATAAAATTACCGTCAAATCAGTACTATAAAACCACTGACTTTCCTCCGGCTGCCAAAAAATGGGCAGAGGGACTCGCTCATACTATCTCTTCTGCAGTGGTAGGTATCGATGTGTTCATCCCAGAAAACTTTGATGAAATTGACTCCTACACCATCATCGAGCTTAATACTAATCCCGCACTCTACTACCTGCCAAAACGATGTGATGATGATGTAACAGCTCCTCGAATCATCGAAAAGGTACTTCGTGACTTTTTTAAACTACCATAAAACGTACCAAGTGCTCACAATACTATTTACAGCCCAACTCAGACTTTGAGTTGGGCTGTATTTTAATTGTAGAGTGCCTTTGCATCAAAACTGTCTTTCAAAAATCCAATGGAGCGCTCTATGTCATCGCCGACAATAGAAATTACCACATCTCCAGCAGAAGCTATTTCAGCAGCTTTATCTATGGCATCATCTTCACGAACAATCCGTTCAGCACTACCTCCATATGCAAGTATAGCGTCATACAATACTTGAGATGTGCGGCCAACCATTTTAGGAAACCTCTTTCCGTCCTGCTGAGACTCGTCTGGAATCTGCCAGTACCCGTCAATCTTGTCGTACACAACCACATGGTCGTACTCTGCGGCAATTACCTTAGCTACTGTAGCAATATGTTCATCAGAGCGGTTATGTGCAAGTCGTACAACACCAATAATTTTTCCAGTAGCACCTAACATTTTACGCCCAAGAAGGGCTATTTCTTTCAGCGATTCTCCTTCATGCGCATAATCAGCGATAAGAGTGATGTCCTTTTTGCACGTAAACCGCACCAGTCGGCCAGAATTAGGGTTAGGATGTATCTTTGAAAGTACCTGTGCTAGGTCTGTAGGAATTTCACCGTCATAGTAGCCAATAACTGATGCAACCACAGCTAATAAATTATAGATTGATGGTTCATATCTACCATTAAACGTCCAGGATACGTCTTTTACTGACATGACTACAGTGGAGCTTTCGGCAGTAACGTACATGACCTGCTCACCATCAACAGTGATGACACCTCCAGTATTTTTCTTCTTAAGTAGACGGGCAGTATTTTGTCGTAACCCAAAATATAAAATTTTTGGATCTTTATTTTTAGGGATAGCTTTTAAGCTCTTGACTACTAAGTAATCATCGGCATTACAGACCGCGTACGAGTCGTTAGCCATCCGTGTGTAAATGAATGACTTCAGCTTAGCTATATCTTTTCGTGATCGTATGTCGGTACGCACTGAACTTCCAATATGATCATCAAATACATTGAGAAACACAGCCACACTTACTACCGCATACCCGGTACCAATAGTAGTGCCCGAGCTCAACGAAGCTTCCATCACGGCAGCCCGTTCTATTTCTGTATCCTCTGCCTGGTCATCCTTTTTTCGCTTAAGGAACTCATACAGATACCTTCCTGGTGCTACTGTAGGACGCATTGACCAGGTACCGATTGAATCTTTAATGGTACTGCACTGCTCCCCATTAAAAAAGTGCCCATCAGTATTTACTGACACCACTTCATCTACACCCAGTCTTTGTAATACTTCTGAAAGAACATTTACTACAGTTGTTTTTCCTTTTGTCCCAGTAATGGCTACTTTTCTAATTTTCATATTGTGTAATACGTATCATTAGAAGCCAAATCGTACTTCTGGTTCTGTTACAGCAGCAGGCACTACAGCACTAGCATCCACCTCAGCAGGTGGTGTAATTGCGTTAGTAATCTGAGCTACAAAATCATCGTACGAGTCAAACTGCATAAGTGTTCCATTAAGTAAAAAAGATGGAGTACTGGCAAGACCTAAATCACGTGCCTCATTAAATTCCTTCGTAACTTTATCAGCAATAACTGATGCTTTCATGTGCTGTCTAAAGAGACCCATGTCTAACTCAAGTTCCTGAGCATACCTTGTAAAGTATGACTGTGGATTAGATGTAGCAGACCAAACCGGTTGATTTTCGAAGAGTTTATCGTGCATCTCAAAGAATTTTCCTTGTTGTCCGGCTGCTTCAGCCGCTTTTGCTGCCGGGACTGCAGATGGATGGATTGAGATAAGCGGGAAATGCTTGTATTCAAAACGAATGTCTTCTCCATGTTCTGCCAGAATGTCTTTTACCACCTGGTAAAACTGTGCACAAGCAGGACACTGGAAGTCACTATACTCTGTAAGGGTTACCACAGCTTCAGCATTTCCTTTTACGTGTGCTTCTAATACAATTCCTTCATTTGCCGCCTTACTTACTGCGTTGGAATACACAATTGAACCTCCAATAGCCAACACTGCAACAACTCCTATAATCTTCCAGATGTGATCTTTCATATGCATAACCTTATTTATATATTGGTATGATAATACCAAACCCTGCGCATGCCTACAACATCTGAAAATATACAATACGCCTCAAAGTCAGCTGTAGTACCATATACACAAAAGACCTGCACCAGAGTGCAGGTCTTTTGTGTATAAAACTGAGATTATTCAGCTTTTTCTACGTCTACTGCTGCTGGTCCTTTAGGACCTTCTTCGATTTCGAACGTAACTTTATCGTTCTCTGCTAACTCGTCAAATACACCTTCAGCTAGTGAACGTGCATGAAAGAAAAGCTCTTTATCACCTTCATCTGGCTTAATAAAACCGAAACCTCGGTCATCTACAATTTTTACTATTATTCCTGTCATACTATTTATGATTATTTTTGTAACTACAAATCTACACAACACCTGAATACTTCTTTGTCAGAACCATCTACAAGAGAGCGCGCTTTGTTATCGATAATTAAAGCACATGCGAAACAAATAGCAACTGTCCTAATCAGAATAGAGCTATCCAACAGTACCTATTGACATAAAGCTGCATATGTATTACTGTACCGCCAAGCTTTTGAAACTCGTGTAGGGCTCATAGGCTATGCAGACAACTTGAGAGGGACCCTTCCCTTTACACAGTACGGTTTGGACATTATTACCTACATGCCCTGAAACGTATATCGTTTCACTAAATACACAAAATACAAATGGAAACAACAAATAACCGACCTAGTCGGAGTGGTT
>Ga0222662_1000433_pt1 | contig 34408 bp, 33 predicted proteins | sample AntAcemetagen600_FD_179821 | JGI IMG/M metagenome (GOLD analysis project Ga0222662, IMG submission 179821) | Saline water microbial communities from Ace Lake, Antarctica - #600 | ecosystem: Environmental > Aquatic > Non-marine Saline and Alkaline > Saline | place: Antarctica: Ace Lake... | reverse complement strand
TGCCTGCGCTTTCGCACAATGACGTTATATCCAATCCGCTAAGCGGCTCCGGTCGTTCCTCCCTCCACCGCTTACCCGGCTGGCAGTCGCAGGCTCCTTCGCCGGGCCGCGGGTTGGACATGAACGTCGCATTGTGCGAGTCTTCGGCAGAAGTGGGGGTGCCTTTTTCGGGCGGGGGGAAGGATGACGGGTCGGGCTCCGTTGTCTTCGATTCGGTTGGCTCCCGGTGTCGCGGCAATGTTCCCTCCAGGGCTTTGCCCTTGGCTTGTGGCGCGGGCTTGAAAACTCCGGAAGAGAGGTTGGCCGGAGGAGTCGGAGTCGGTGAAACCGATCCCTGCGGCTTGAGACCCTTCGATTCGGAGACGGGTCGGGGACTGAAAGAATTGGTTGCCAGAAAAAGGACTGTGGCTTTTTGGGTTCCCGTGGGCCTATGCGAAAAGGGTGTGTCCACGAATTCTTGTAAAACGAGAATGAGACAATCGTGGAATAGGGTTGCTGACGTCCTCTCTGGGAAAAGCAGTGAAAGCTTGCAAGTGTAGCCCTGATGTGTCACGTTTTCCACTTATGGAAATCAAAGAAGCCATAGTCAAAGCGAGAATTGAGCCGAGTTTGAAACGTGAGACCGAAGTTATCCTTAACGGCTTGGGTATTAGCACGACCGAAGCAATCCGGATGTTTTTAACTCAAGTTCGCTTACACAAAGGGCTACCCTTCGAAGTGCGCATCCCCAATGCCGCAACTCGGGCCGCCATAAACGAGTTGGAATCAGGCAAAGGGAAACGCTTTGACAGTGTCGAAGCCCTTTTGGGCGACCTTGATGGTTAAGTTGATATGCTTAAACCAGTCCGGTCCTCCCAATTTAAGAAAGACCTCAAGAAAGCGAAGCGACAAGGTAAAGACCTGAATCTGCTACAGGCAGTGGTCATAACGCTTACGAATGAAGAGCCATTGGAAGAGAGCTTCCGCGACCACGATCTTACCGGCAATTGGCGAGGCTACCGCGAGTGTCACGTCAACTCGGATTGGTTGCTGATTTACAAAATTGACGGCGAGGATTTAAAGCTCGCCCGATTAGGCAGTCACAGCGAACTGTTTGCTTAAAGTTCTCGCCAAAAGCGGTGACAGAGTAGCCTCCGTCCGTATGCTTGACCGCACCTGCCAGTAAAGGAAAAAACCATACCATCGCCCGTTGTCAAGGGGACAGGAGAATGCTTGCTAACCGGCGATTTTTTTGGCGGGATTTCCCCCAGATGATCAAAACAGCCCTCAATCGCAAAGACCTTTTCAAGGCAATCGGTCCGGGTCTTCTCGTTGCTTGTGCTGCAATCGGCGGCTCTCACTTGGTCTGGTCCACACGTGCCGGGGCCGAATACGGATGGCAGTTGTTGGGTCTTTTGCTCCTGGCCAACCTATTCAAGTACCCGTTTTTCCTTTATGGGCAAAAGTACACCGCGGCTACCGGAGAATCTCTTTTGGCGGGCTATCGCCGGAAGGGGGTCGTCTTTGTCTATATCTTCCTGCTGATCAACGTCCTGACCGGGATCATCAACATTGCCGGAGTCTCTATGCTCAGTGCGGCCTTGTTGGGTGGCTTCGGGGTGACCTTTCTCAGCATTCCCTGGCTGACCGTTCTTCTTATGGTTGGTTGCGCGGTATTTATCATCCTCGGGCATTACCGTCTTTTGGATGGGGTCGCAAAGCTGGTGATTGTCCTGTTGACCGTATCCACTCTGGCCGCCCTCATCCTCGCCGTCGGAGAGGGGTCTGTCGCGGTGGATGGATTCGAGGCGCCCTCCCCATGGACTTGGGCCTCCTTTGGGTTTCTCATCATGTTTATGGGTTGGATGCCAGCCCCGCTGGACCTTTCGGCGTGGTCTTCCCTATGGATGTTCTCCCGCGAGAAGCAGACCGGCCATTTCGCTAGCGTGCGTGAAACCCTGATCGACTTCCATTTGGGTTATGGGGTTGCGGTACTCATGGCAGTGATCTTTCTGGCCCTGGGGGTTCTCGTCATGTTCGGAAGTGGTGAGGCATTTTCTGAAAAGGGAACGGTTTTCTCTCAGCAACTCGTTGAGATGTATTCACGCAATATTGGCGACTGGTCTTATTACCTGATCCTCTTCGCCGCTTTTGTCACGATGCTCAGCACCTCGCTGACCTGTGTTGATGGCTATCCTCGAGCCTTGGCAGCCTGCACGACCTTGGTGTTTCCGAAACTGCTACCGTCCTTCCACAGAATTCACCAGATATGGATCGTTTTTGCTGTTGTAGCGGCATCGATCATCTTGCTTGGTTTTGTTCAAAACCTCCTTCAACTACTTGGATTTGCCGCTATTATCTCTTTTGTGACTTCGCCAGTTCTCGCGATTATTAACTTCTGGGTCATGTCGGGCGATAACGTCCCGGAAGAGCAGCGCCCCGGTCCAATTTTAAAGATCCTCAGTTGGCTGGGGATTCTCTTCTTCTTCGGAATGACGGCTGGTTTCGTCTACGCCCAATTCATTTTGTAGCAAGCGTTATTGCTCGGGTAGCATGGGGAGGGATGACAGTCGCTCTGGACTGTCTCGAATCAACCGCCGGCGACGACACGCAAGAGAGCAAAGGCAACACCTGCGACCGATTGAATTCCCGCCCAGAGAAATTTCGGGAACGGGGTAAGAAAGAGAAGCGCGAGCAGGATAAAAAATCCGTACTGGGAAAACCGCATGTAAGTAGTTTCGCTCATCCCGATCAGGTGGCGCAATACGTGAGAGCCATCCAAAGGGGGAACCGGGATAAGGTTGAAAACCATCAGGAGGGCGTTGATGAGGATGATTTGACCAGCAAGAGGTAGAAATGTGGAAGGGTCTGTGAAACGAGCGATGAGGCCGAAAAACACGGCGATGAAGAGAGCAATGATGAGGTTGGACGCCGGGCCGGCTAGAGCGACGAGAATGTCATCTCTTTTGGGGTTACGGAAATTGGAAGAGTTCACGGGCACGGGTTTTGCCCAAGCAAAAAAGGCGCCCCCTCCGGAAAAAAGTAAGAAGAACGCGGGGACGATAATCGTGCCGATTGGATCAATGTGCGGGATTGGGTTGAGGGTGACTCGACCCATAGCACGTGCAGTGGGATCCCCCAGTTTTTCAGCCGTCCAGGCATGGGCCCATTCGTGAACGGATAGACTAGCCAGTAAAATGAGAAATAACTGGATTGCTTCAACTATGGAGAGACCTTGCATGGAAATGAAGGGTAGGAGGCAGGATTGCTACTGACCAGCGGAAACTAAAGAAACCGCACCGTATGGATATTATTCTGTACCGTGGGTGGGTTGCGTCTAGCCGGCGTCCGCAAGCGGACACGCCACGGGGGAGGGAGTTTAAGTGGCGTGCTCGCTTGCCGTTTCGACAAGCTCAAGGCCCTGAGTTGATCGAAGGGCGAGCGCCGGCCTTGGAGTGGTTGGCTATCTAACCTATTCGTTATCTCGTTCGCCATAGCGCCATGGCATGTTGGACGGAATTGAGTATTGGTCTAAGACGAAACGAACACGCTATGGGAAGCTGGGTCCTGCTGTTATGAAACTTTACGGTGGATCACTCCACGTTTGCGGATTGTTCCTTCAACTTTTCCAATTCCTGCTTTGCTTCTATCACAACCGCAGAGAGCTCAGCCAAGTTTGCCTTGGAGCCGACCGTATTGAATTCGCGGTGTAATTCCTGCAAAAGAAACTCGATTTTTCGCCCTATGGGTTCTTCAGATGAAGCGGTTTCGGATAGGGCGTCCAAGTGGCTTCCAATTCGGGTAATTTCCTCGCTGATGTCTCCGCGATCGGCGAGGAAGGCAACTTCTCTAACCACCCGTTCATCCTCTAGATCCAGCTCGAGGTTCATCTGGCGGAGGCGGGCGAGGAGCGCATCCCGGTGATGGATGGTCCTTCCCCGGTCCAGTTTCGTGATGCGCGTCAAAGCATCCCTCAACAAGCGGATGTGGAGAAGAAATTCTTCCAAAAGCCGTGCGCCTTCCTCGGCTCGCATTGCACAAAGATTTTCGATAGCGGCATCCAATGCGGAGAAAACGATTTCCTGGGCCGTTTCCCAAGCGGGAGCTCCAGCCTCTCGGTCACTGTCACCAAGGATACGGTAAAGTACCTCGGGGCTGAGCGGGGTCTGGCAATCGTGGCGGTCCATTGCTTTCTGCAAAACTTGCACCCTGCGATCCACTTCTTCCCAGTTCGTTCCCGTGTCACCGTCTTCCGATTTACGAGAAAACTGTAGTTGAACCGAAAATTTCCCCCGTTTTGCGCTTTGGCGAATCCGGTTTGTAACCTCGGATTCGATCCCGCCCCATTCGCGTGGAGCGTTTATGTTTACCTGAAGTCCGCGTTGGTTGACGGTATGGATCTCTGCTTCGACATGGATTTCAGCCGACTCCGCGGAGCCGGCTCCGTACCCTGTCATGCTGATCATGGTCTTACCAATTACCCCTTTCGCCTGTCTCGAGTGAGAGGGCGAAATGACGGATCAATTCAACGCAAGCTTCCACATCCGCCAAGTCCACTACTTCGCTGGGTGTGTGCATGTAGCGGAGGGGAATCCCGATTAAGCCGGTGGCTACGCCTTCACGAGCCATTTGCACGGCGCGGGCATCGGTCGGTGTCGGGCCGGCCTCAGCCTTGATTTGAATCGGGATATTGTTCTTCTCTGCGCACGCTTCCAGGCGTTCAAAGACGATCGGGTTGATATTGGCTCCCCGATAAACGATTGGACCGCCGCCAAGCTTGAACTTTCCTATTTTACGGGCATCACAGTCGGGGTGATCCGTCGCGTGGCCCACGTCGACTGCGAGGCCAAAATGAGGATTGACCGCAAAGGCGGAAGGGATTGCGCCCCGGGTGCCGATTTCTTCCTGAGTGGTCGATACGGCTACCACCTTGGCTTTGCAGGAGGCTGAACCAGTGGCGAGTCGACGAACGACTTCGTTAACGACATAGCACCCGGATTTGTTGTCGAAACCGCGGGCGATTCCGATGGAACCGTAAAGCGGCTCGTATCCATGAGTATAGATCACGGGATCGCCGAGGGAAATCCGCTCCAATGCCTCTTCTTTCGAAGTGGCACCGATATCAATCCACATTTCGTGAATCTCTGGGATTTTTTTGCGATCCTCTTCGTTCATGAGGTGAATCGCCCTTTTGCCGGTCACACCGCTTACTTCACCTTTCTTGGAAAGAATGCGTATCCGGCGTCCGGGAATCATGATTCGGTCGTGGCCCCCTACGGTACCAAAATAGACAAATCCCTTGTCATCGACATAGCTGACGATAAAACCGAGCTCATCCATATGTCCAGCGAGCATGAGGACGGGATCATTCCCCTCACCCACGGTTGCCATTCGGTTTCCGAGTGTATCCTTAGCATAGGATTCGGCAACGGGCCCCATGGTGCTGTCGAGCACCGCTTGGATTTCCTGTTCAAATCCCGAGGGGGATCGAGCGTTTAAGAGATTCCGGAGGAAATCCGGTATGGGAAAGTCGGTATTTTCGGTCACTTATCCTGTTGGGCCATGGTTTTTTTGTAAAACTCGTGGAGCACCTGCATGCGCTTCCTCTCCAGTTGTTCCTCTTGTATTTCTTCAGCAGTTCGTTGCCGTTCTCTGCCCATCATATTGCGGCGCATTTTGCTAATGGCAATGTTCTGGAGCTGACGCACCCGTTCCCGGGTGATTTCAAATTTTTCACCGACTTCTTCCAAAGTAAGTGGTCCTTCATTGCCGATCCCGAATCGCAGGCGAATGATTTTTGCTTCCCGTTCTTCCAAGTCTTCGAGAATCTCTTCGAGATCGATGCGTTGTGATTTACTCCGCAGGGTGTCGAAGGGATTGATTGCATTCTCATCCCCCACTAATTGACCAAAGCTGGTGTTCTCATCATCGCCGACTGGCGCGTCGAGAGAGGCGGGCCGCACGCTGACGCTCTTGAGGTGAGCGATCTTGTTCACGGGGATCCCCATTTCGTAGGCAATCTCATCGTCGCTGGGCTCGCGTCCGAATTCGTCGGCTAGAGCGCTGGTTATTTTCCGCATTTTCGCAATGCGATCAACCAAGTGAACGGGTAGGCGGATGGTTTTGCTTTGGTTTGCAAGAGCCCGCTTGATCGACTGCTTGATCCACCAGGCGGCGTAGGTGCTCAGCTTTCCGCCCTTATCGGGATCAAAACGCTCAACAGCTTTCACGAGACCAATATTGCCCTCACTGATAAGATCGAGGAGGGGGAGGCCGAAATTGTTGTAATCGTGCGCAATTTTTACGACGAGACGCAGGTTGGCCTGAACCATATGATTGCGGGCCTTTTCGTCACCTTTCTGGATGCGGCGGGCGAGAGCCACTTCCTCTTCCGGTTTGAGAAGAGGGGTTTTACCGATTTCCTGCAAGTAGAGCTTGAGTGCGCTTTTCTCGGAAGAGGGGAGGTCGCGAACGTCCTCGGTTTTGTCCTCGTACATATCCACAGACCGACGCACCTGCACCTTGTCGGTGTTGGAAGGTTTCTCATCTTCATCCTTCTTGCTGCGCGATGCGCGCTTTTTTGGAGGGGGAGCCATGGTGAAAGGGTCAGCGTAATTCGTTCGATTGATAGGTCGGACTTGCGTTTTCATCCTCCACTATCTCCGAAATTGCCACAGCTTTCAAGAGACCACGTGCTTTATTTATGGTTTCTTCGAATTCGTTGGCCGGAATTGAGTCGGCTACGAGGCCGGCTCCGGACTGTACATGGACCTCTCCATCGCGGATTAGAGCCGAGCGAATGGCGATGCAGGAATCGTGGTTTCCATCGTAGGAAAAGTAACCGAGAGCTCCGGAATAGGGTCCCCGGGTGGTCTGCTCTTTTTCTGCAATGATCTGCATGGCACGGACTTTCGGCGCTCCGCTCACGGTTCCGGCGGGAAAAGTGGCCCGCATCAGGTCGAAAGCGGTGCGCCCGGGTGCCAGCTCGCCTTCCACCTGAGAGACGATGTGCATCACGTGGGAGTACCGCTCGATGGCCATGTAGTCGGGCACGTGGACGCTACCCGGGCGGCAGACGCGACCGATATCATTTCGCGCGAGATCGACGAGCATCAGATGCTCAGCCCGTTCCTTAGGGTCGGCGAGGAGATCCTCCTCCATGCGATAGTCCTCTTCGGCATTCTTCCCCCGTGGTCGTGTGCCGGCGATCGGCCTGATTTCCACTTTATCTCCCGTCAAGCGCACGTGCACTTCCGGTGAGGCTCCCACCAAGGCGAAATCATCCGTTTCCATAATAAACATGTAGGGGGAGGGGTTGATCGTCCGGAGTGTGCGGTAAAGATCGATTGGGGAGTGGTCGTAATTTTTTTTAAACCGTTGAGAAAGAACAACCTGAACAACGTCGCCTGCATGAACATACTCTCGGCACTCGTCGACGGCCTTCTCAAATGTGGATCGTTCGAAATTTCCCTTGGGCACTTCGAATTCCGGTTCAGCTGGGACAGAACGAAGACTGCCGGGAGTGGGCGATTTGAGGAGATTTGATAGCTCGCCCAGCTCGGCGAGCGCCCGGTCGTAGGCATGATCCGGATCTTCGTCTTTTTCAATCAGGGCGGTCGCACAAAGCAGCAGTTTTTGATGGGCCCTGTCGAAAATGACCAGAGAGTCAATCATCGCATAGTAAATCAGGGGACAATCGAGTTCATCTTCTGCAGCCAATGGGACTGTCGGTTCAATACGATGGATATATTCGTAGGAAAGGAAACCGACCGCACCGCCGACAAAAGGCGGGGCATCCTCGATTTCCACGGGGGTGAAGCGAGCGATTTCGTCCTCGATCAACTGCAAGGGATCAGCCGGGGTTTCGATTTCCTGTGTTTTACCGTCTCTCTCGCGGATGAGAGTAGTCTTTTCGCGCGCTTCAAAAATCTTTCGCGGGTTGCAGCCGAGAAAGCTGTAACGGCTGGCATTTTCGCCCCCTTCGACCGATTCAAACAAAAAAGCAGGTCGTGATCCGGCAATCTTCGCATAGGCTGATACCGGAGTTGCGAGGTCGGCAAAAAAATCGGCGAGTACGGGCACCAAGTTTCCCTTTTCAGCAAGAAGTCGGAACTCTTCGCGGCTGGGTCTAGGTATAAACATGGGAAGAAGCGGTTAAATTTTTGTGATGAGACTAGCAACAATGGGTGTCGATATTGCGGGTCGGAAGCAAGGAGGAAGCGGTGCCGATTGAGGGGAGATTCACCTCTGCCTGCAAAATAGGGTTACCCCCCATTGCCCGGCTCGAAAAGCACGGCGGTGGTGTTGTCCCTGCCGCTGACTCGTACGGCTGTCTCCACAAGCTTGTCGGCCAACTTGGGGTCATCGAAATCGGCCCCCCGGAGGTATTCTTCTAATCCCCGGTCCCAGTGTCCAGCCACAAGCCCGTCGGTGCAGAGGAGAAACCGGTCTCCCGGTTCGTAGCCGATAGCTCCTACCTGGGTTTCGATATTTTTCACTCCGCCCCCTAAAACCTGATTCAGTTGGTGACCGGTTGGGTGTGTGCGTTCTTCCCGTTCGCCAATTTTTCCCGACCGGCGTAACCACCCTGCGTGCGTATGATCGTGCGTGACCTGTTGCATCCCTCCCCCGGCGGGAAGGTAGTAGATGCGGGAGTCTCCAAGATGGCCAAAATAGACCCAACCCGGCGTAACCCAGCAAAGGCTGAGAGTGGCGCCCATCCCGCGACAATCTTCATATAGGATCCCTAGCCAAGTGATTTCGGAATGAATTTGGTCGAACAATTCCGGGATCAAGTCTTCGAAATTGCGCTGGAATCCCTGAGCCGAACTGAGAAAGGATCGGGGAAACAGCTTGGTGATCCGGTCCACGGCAATTTTACTGGCAAATTCGCCCGCTTTCGCCCCTCCCATTCCATCACTAACGGCAAAGACAAAATCTTCTTCGGTCAGCGATGCTTTTCCGGTTTTTCCCAAATACCGAACTTCCTGTGCAGAAACCGTCAGAGCGAGAAAGGCGTCCTCGTTATTCTTTCGGAAGCGGCCGGTATGGGTGCAGCCGCCCCAGCGAATGCCAGTTGCTTCTTCGCTCATTCTTCGTTTTGGGAAGACTCGGTCGGTCTCTTGGGTGGGGTGGGCTGGCGTTGCGTTTTCGCGGCACCGCGGAGTGCTTTCAAATCGATTGGCGGTGGACCCTCACCTTCTTCGTTCAAAATCTCGGCGAATTCGAAATCGATAACGCAGAAACGTCCGTCTGTGCGGCGGTAGGTAAGGTTGCGGCTCTCAGCGTCGTCATGGCGAACCCCATAAGATTTCAGCTCAGCAAATACTTTTTCTTGTTTCTCTGTGCTGATGCGGTCCACGATTGAGCCGCAATTTGTCATGATCAATCGCAGATTGTCGTCATCCGCCTCAATGATGCGGGGAACAAAATTACAGCCGCGTTGCTCCAAGTGACGGAGGACACGGCATTCGTTTTCAAAGCGTGATCGTGCCTCATCGCCCAAATAGGTTTTATAAACCTTGCCGTCATAGCTTAGGCGGACGATTGATCGCTGCGTATTTTTGGCTTCCTCCATCCAGGGAGCAAAAATAGCTTATGAAAGGGCCCTTTTTCAACTGTGGAATCTCAGTGTTTGGTCCAGGGGTGCAATTGGTTCCACTACAAACTCATGGTCACACCCTACATGGTCCTGTTTTCGGGTCAGAACTTGCGCAATACGGTGGAATGGGCAATTGTTTCCACCATGACAGCGATCCGAGCTTTCTTTTATATTTCTATCCTAGGGGCGATTGGGCTTTCCAGTGCCACTGCTTCTGACAAATCTTCGCAAGATCTGAAGAGGGAGCTGGCGGAAACCTATGGGCTGGAGGCTTTTTCAGATATCAACAAGGTGTCCTTCACCTTCCTCGTGGACTTCGGTCAGGGAACAGCGGTCGAGCGGCAGTGGGAGTGGAATCCGGGCATGAACGAGGTGACCTTTTTTCCTTCGGATGGAAATTCTGTGACCTTTGATCGTCAAGATCCAGGGCAGGCAGATCTAGCGGCGAAGTTCGTCAATGATAGCTACTGGCTTGTTTTTCCATTCATGGCTTATTGGGATGACACGGCAGTTCTCACAGAAGCACCGAAATTGGTTGATGCACCTCTTTCCGGAACGCCAATGCGAAAGATCACGGTCGACCACCCAGCGGACGTTGGCTTTACGCCTGGTGATGCCTATGACTTATATCTGGATGGAGAGGGTGTGGTTCGCGAGTGGGTCTTCCGCAAAGGGGGCCAACCGGAGCCGTCCAGGATCACGACGTGGGAGGATTATCAGGATTTCTCAGGAATTCAAATTGCCTTGGATCACATCAACCCCGATGGATTTCGCGTTTATTTCGAAAACGTTTCGGTGGAATAAGCGGAATCAATAATTGATCCAACCGGCGAGGATAGAATCCGTGGTGCCGTCTTGATTCCACTTATTCAAAATACCATTCACTGCATTGAGAAGTGCCGGTGATTGTCGTCCGATTCCCCAAACCATGAAATCCTCGGTTAAAACGGGGAGTGCTGCGGATAACCCTTTGTTTTGATACGTTCCAGCCATCCAAAGGACGGTGGGAGCATCGTGTATAAATAACTCGATGCGCCCGTCTATAACCGCTTTAGCACCCGCTTCTGCGGATGAATAGCTCCGCAGCTTTGCATTGGGAAAGCTAGATTCGACAAGAAACTCACCCGTGGTGCCGCGCTCTGCTCCGACAAACATCTTCGTATTGGCGATGAGTCCAGCGAAGGAATATTTAGAAGCGTTCTGGCGCATGACGAGAGCTTTTTGCCCGCTTCTCACGTAGGGATCGGAGAGGAGAATAATCGCCGCGCGTTCCTGGGTGTAGTTCATCCCAGCCATAATGATATCAATTTTATTGTTCTGAAGCGCTGGAATAAGATCACCCCATTTCATGCGGACGAAACGGGGTTCGCGACCGAGCTCATTGGCGAGGAATAGCCCGAAGTCGACCTCGATCCCGACCAACTCACCGTTTTGTTCAAAGACAAACGGAGGCATGTTGGCAGCGACCCCGATGCGGAGGACATCAGGGGATGCAGCTACGTCCCCGGTGTTGGCGGGTGTCTGACATCCACTAAATAATGCGGAAAGGGTAACGAGACAGGAGGCAACAAGGATACGAATCCCATGTTTGATTTTGCGAGGAGAGGATGAAGAATTCATGGTAATGGAGGTGAGGGGAGAATTCGTTGTCGCGGGAGGATCGGTCAAGGTAATTCGGAGGAGGGTCCAGGGGTTGTCATCCGTCTTGGATGTTGCCCTGCCGGTTTGGATCTAGAATCCTTTGCTACTCATCCAATGATCAAACTAGCCCGATCACTCTCCCCCTTCGCTCGCTTTCGTGTTCTCTTCCCCATTTTGTTTCACGAACTATTTTTGGGTATCCGCATTTTATCGAGGCTTGCTGTCGAACATGCACATCCTGCTAAAAGGACTGGGTTCATTTTCCTGTTTTTTTTGACGAATCTCTGTATCGAAGGTTGGTCCGAAGAGAGGCAGGTGCACGGGCTCGAGTTTGAGCAGAAGGTCTGGAACCATCTTTTCGAGCAGGATTACACGGCCGATTGGGACATCCCCGGCGAGGCAAATTTACGCAATCCGGGAATCCCGATATCGGTAAAATACACGCAGTGGGGATCCAGCATATATTTGGGGGATGCGGTGCGTCAGCGTAGTATCGATCAACCTTTTGAAATGGTGATCGGGTTTCACGAAAGTGAGAATGATGTTCGGGAAACGGTGGCCATCCATCACCTATCCTTTACCCCACAGCAATGGGACGCTTTTTGGGGTGATGTGACTCTTGATGAGCTGGAAGCCTTTTCGGAGAAGATCAAAGAGGGCACCGTTGCCGAGGCGCAGGATTACGCGAGGGAGCGGGCAGCTGAGTTGCGCGAGAGTTCTCCCATTATCAGCATTAATCCGAAGATCAATGAGGACCAGCGCCGGATCCAGTGCTCAATTCCGTTTACCGTATTCTACCAGGATGTATTGGGGATGAAACCACAACGGCAGGATAGACTCGAGCTGTGGGGGCGCGATTGGTAGGTAGCCACAGAGCTCGTTGGGATTGAGTTCTTAAACCCGGTCGCCGACATATATGCTATACGCGGCCCTTTTGGCTCTCTCATGGACTTTGGCCGGAACGACTTGCACCCGGAATTGGGCGCGCTCCATTCTTTCATGAAAGTATTCATCTTCGCCGGCGGACCAGACAGCAAGTCTACCACCTGGTTTTAGGGCAGATCGAGCGGCCCGCAACCCTTTGCGGGAGTAGAGAGAGTTGTTGGTCTCGCTGACCATACCCCGCGGACCGTTATCGACGTCGAGGATGATCGCATCGTAGTGGTTTGGGTGTGATTTCCGGATGACTCTCTTTACGTCATTAATCTGGAGGTGCACCCGTGGATCGTCCAGGAGGTTGCCATTCAATTCACTCAGATGGTCGCGGTTCCATTCAGCCACCAGTGGCATGAGTTCGATTACTTCTACAATGGCCTCCGCGTCCAGTCTTTCCAAAACGGTCTTTAGGGTGAAGCCCAGGCCGAGACCTCCGATTAAAATCCGGGGCGCTTTGGTTCGGTAGAGATGCTCCACGCCGACGCTGCCCAGGTATAGCTCGGAGGCCGATGCCCGTGAATGCATCAATTCCTGTCCGCCGAGGCTCATGGAAAAGTCTCCATCCTGCTCGTGTAATGATAAGGGAAGCCCATCCGGCGTTTTGGATTCGGCGAGTTTGATGCGAGGCTTCATGGGACAAATAGAATTAAGAAAATCTCTTCCAAAGGGAAGGGGCGAAAAGCGCGAGAATGGCGTAGAATTCCAACCGCCCCATGATCATCAAAAGGGCCAAATAGACCTTTGTATAGTCTTCCAGAAAAGCGAAGTTCTCATTTGGGCCCACCGCCCCAAGACCGGGGCCGATATTGAAAAGGCATGCGAGTATGGCTGAAAAGAGACTCAGGGGATCGAGGGTCGGTTCAAAGATCGAAACAAGGATGCTGCTGGCGACGACGACAAAGCTGGCGAGGACAAGAAAAATTGCGATGTCCTGGACATCACTTTCGGGCATCGTGCGTTGATTGACCCGGATCGGGCGAATCACATTGGGACGATAGGTTTTCTCCAGATGGTTGATGATCGACCGGAACCCCACGACCAAACGGATTACCTTCACCCCGCCCGCGGTCGAACCCGAGCAGCCGCCGATGATCATCAGACAAAGTAGCAGTATCTGTGCGGGAAACGCCCAGGTGGCAAAGTTTTCCGTGGCAAACCCCGTAGTCGTTAAGATCGAGGTGACTTGGAAAATCCCAGCACGAATGAGGTCGTGGAAATTATCCTCTGTGCCGGAAGCAAAAAGGATCGCACAGACGAAAAATGATGATGCGGCGAGGATAGCGAAGTAGCTGATGATTTCGAGATTCCCCAACATGGCTCGAGCCGCATTCCGGCGGAATAACCTCAATACAACGAGAAAACTAACTCCGCAGAGTCCCATGAAGAAAATGGAGATCCATTCTATCGCAGCACTGTCGAAGGCACCCAGGCTTGCAGTTCGCGTGGAAAAACCGCCGGTTGAAACAGTGGTAAACATGTGGCAGATCGCATCAAACCAGTTCATGCCAGCGATGCGGTAGGCTACCGCGCAAAGTGTTGAGAAAAACAAGTAGAGCATCACGATGCGAAACGCACCCGTCTGCATCTTTCCATCCAGTACATCACCGGAACTCCCGGAATACTCTCTGGAGAAGAGAACTTTCGCACCGGATCCTAGAAAGGAGAGGATCGCGACAAAGAAGACGACAACGCCCAAGCCGCCAATCCATTGAGTGAGTGACCGCCAGAAGAGCAAGGCATGTGGAAGGTCGTCCACATTGGCGAACACGGAAGCACCCGTGGTCGTAAAGCCCGAGGCACTCTCGAAAAACGAAGAAGCGAAGGAAAGGTTTTCAATGGATAGATAGTAGGGAATCGCACCAACGATACTGGCCAACAACCAGCCTAGGCCGATAACCGCAAGGGCCTCCTTGTGGTAAATGGTCGTTTTCCCTTTCCTCCCAAGCCAGAGAAAGACCATGGCCAGCAGGAGGGATATCCCTGCGGAAATTTCCAAACCCCTCACTGCGAAACCCTCCCCCTCGTCGAAGGGAAACAGGAGGCCCACTGTGAAGCTGGCCGAAAGAGCGAAGACCAGCGCAATTTGTATGAGCGCCAGAAGACGGAAGAGAATCGCGTAATTCATGGACGGAGATTAGCCCTTCTTCCTCAACAAACGGACAACGTCATCCCGGCTGTCGCGATCAACGGCTAATAGCACCCGGTCTCCTTTTTGCAAAATATCTTGAGCGCCCGGGACCCGGGCATCAATACCGCGCAGCAAGGCTACCAAAAGACAGCCTTCGGGAAGCTTGAGATCCATCAATTTCTTATCGATCACATCGCTCTCCGGTGAAACCGCAATTTCAAGAAGCAGAGTAGTGCGAACGGACATGGAAGATAGCTCCACTACCGCCTCCCGTTCCAGATAATGGATGAGTTCCCTAACCGAGGCCTGCCTGGGCGATACGATTGAGGCCACGCCCATCGAAAGGCGAATGTCATCCAGTAAATCCTCATAATCTGGTTTGTTGATAACCAGCTGAACATGAGAGGCTCCAAGTTTCGAGGCTTGGAGGCATGTCATGATGTTGTGCTCGTCTTCCTTGGTGCAGGCCACGAAGTAGTCGACGCTATCGATTTGTTCCTCCTCAAGAAGTCGGCGGGAGGTGGCGTCCCCGTGCACGATTGTAAGCCCCGGGAAGCGATCTGCCAGCGAGGAACAGATGTCTTTGTCGGGTTCGATGATGCGGATCCGAAACCGGGGGTGTTTGAGCAATCGGACGAGAGAAATTGCGATTTCGGATCCACCATAAACAACGACGCGAACGGTTCCTTCTGTCTCTCCCGGTTCGACTCGCTTTCGGAATTCGGAAACAACTTCCGGCAGGCCAAAAACCGTCAGCTGATCTCCGCCAGCTAGGGTCGTGTTTGCTCGCGCAACTGCAGTTTCACCGTCCCGGGTCAACATGCCGACCCGCATTCTGGGATCGATTTTCATATCCTTAAGGGCGGTTCCGATCATTTTGCATTTCGGCGAAACCGCCATATTTTGCACTTCGATCTGACCGCGGGCAAAGTGCTCAATAGCCACTCGACCCGGGTGGCGGATTTCCTTGGCCAGCTCCACCGCGCAGAGCATCTCCGGATTTAGAAAGAAATCGACGTCGAAAAGTCCCTGATAATCAATTCTGCTGTGATCCAGATATGTCTGGTCGTGAATTCTTGCCACGGTGAATAATCGGTTCCCCAATTCGTGGGCGACTTTGCAGGCGACGAGATTGGTGCGATCGTCGCTGGTCAGGGCAACAAAGTTTTTGGCATCAGCAATACCCGCCTCTTCAAGCATGCTCGCCGAGCTCCCATTTCCACAGAGGACCTTTACATCCTGCTCAGAATCAATTCGGCCTGCATTTTGAAGGGATTTTTCAATAAGGGTAACATTGTGCCCCCGTCGACTGAGACTTTGACTAATAAAACTACCTACCTCGCCAGCACCGACAATGATTGTCTTCATGGGATAAGCTTCTACGCACCTAAAAGAGCGGACACCAGAGGAATTTATCCTAATAAGTTATTTGAATAGTAATAAATGACAGGGCCACTCCCACTGAAATCTTCCCGCGAAGTGGGAGGATTTGACGAATTATTATGATTTCTGGCACGAAGGTTGCTAAAATTTATGTTCACTAATTTTTCGCGTTGTCACGAGGAGAACTAGTGGAATTCAGTATCTGCACAAAAACACAAAACCAAATAAGATTATGGCTAAAATTAAACTAGAATACCTCTGGCTCGATGGTTACACACCAGTTCCTAACCTTCGTGGTAAGACTCTCGTAAAAGAAGGTGACATTGCAAAATGGTCCCTCGAAGACTGCCCGGCATGGGGCTTCGACGGTAGTTCGACGAAACAAGCAGAAGGCAGCAGCTCAGACTGTATCCTCAAGCCTGTCAGTCTCTATCCGGACAGCACCCGCAAAAACGCTTTCCTGGTTATGTGTGAAGTTATGATGCCAGACGGCTCACCACACCCAAGCAACAACCGTGCAACCATCGCTGAAGACCCAGGTCTCTGGGTGGGGCTGGAGCAGGAGTATTTCCTCACTCAAGACGGCAAGCCACTCGGCTGGCCTCTGCAGGGATACCCAGGACCACAAGGCCCGTACTACTGCGGAACAGGTTACGCAAGTGTGGGCGACATCGCTCGCACAATCGTTGAAGAGCACCTGGATCTTTGCCTCGACGCAGGTATCAACCACGAAGGTATCAATGCCGAAGTGGCCAAGGGCCAGTGGGAGTACCAGATCTTCGGTAAAGGCGCTTACAAAGCTTGTGACCAAATTTGGGTAGCTCGCTACCTTCTTGAGCGTCTATGCGAAAAATATGGTGTGGATGTCGAATACCACTGTAAGCCATACGTAGGCGACTGGAACGGATCCGGTATGCACTGTAATTTCTCTACGGATTTCATGCGCGACACAGGTGGCAAGGAATACTTCCTCAAGCTTATGGATGCGTTTGAAAAGTACAAGGACGAGCACATCGCTGCTTACGGCCCAGACAATCACATGCGTCTCACAGGTCTCCACGAAACACAGTCCATCGACATGTTCTCATGGGGTGTTGCTGACCGCGGTGCATCGATCCGCGTGCCGCATGGTTTCGTTAAAGATGATGCTTACAAGGGTTACTTGGAAGACCGTCGTCCAAACTCACAGGGCGACCCATACCAAATCGTTTCTCGCGTCTCCAAGACAGTCGCAGAAGTCGAAGCCGAGTATAAGTAGACCAAGCTCAAAGCTTTCCAATCAAGCCACTCCTTCGGGAGTGGCTTTTTTGCGCTCACCTCCGGCTTGCAAGGGCCGGTTGAAGATGTCTGTGATCAAACAGTGGAGCTAGCTAATCCACGTTATTGATTCCAGACTTTACGTGCGACTTCCAACCGATTGATTTGGGTCTCCTCCATCTGGTTGAGTCTGTCTGGGTTGCTAAGGACCGGTTTTTTCCTCGTGCTGGCTGTCAGGATTGCCTTCAAAGTACGGTCGATCTCCGCCTCGGAACTGGACCGGACCGGGAGCAGTTTCCACTTAGGCTTCCCCAATGGACTGGGTGCGAGCCATCGCTTCCAACGATTGGCTATCATTTTGCTTTTGGGTGGTCGATCCTGGAAGAGAGGTGGTAACCGCAAAGGCAGGTAAGTAAGACCCAGCGAGGCACACCAGTCTTTCCATTTGAACTCATTGATATGGCTGTACATTCGAACCGGAATCCAAGGAACGCGAAGTGCATCGGAAATAATCGCGCCATGCATAGCTTCCGATACCACCAGCTCGCAAGAGGAGATCTCTTGAAGAACCTTATCGACCGATTCCCTCGGATCGATAAAGCGGATCCCATATCGTAGGCAGACCGTACCCCAATCAACTGCATTGGCACTGCGATGATGAGGCATCCAGCCGATTCCCCGACGTTTCATGCGGCCGGAATCAAAATATTTCCGAACTAACAATCCTGGATCGGATACGACCATTTTCTTTTCCAGTCCTAAGCCGGATGCTGTCAGTGGTCCCCGCACACCAAAGAGATTCCAAGAACTATCGATTTTGAATTTCCTCTCTCCGGCCCATCCGGATCCGAAAACGAATTTAGGAAGACCGGTCGGCACTTTGGAACTGAGGATCGTCCCGATTCCAAGAAAGAGACGATCATCGCGCGAGTTCAAGAACTCGGGGGCCATCCTGGACCAAAGCCAAAGATTCAAGTCATCTCCAAAATTATTCGTCTTGCAGTAGTGTAACATCGTGAGGCGCGAATAGCTTTCTATTTCACTTTGGGGCAATCTGACGAGGAAGGATTCATGATCACTACCTCTGTGGATAATCATCCAGCTTCATTTCGCAAACAGTAACCTTTCCGAACGCGGGCTGAAGCCCCCACGCCACGAAATCGGATAGCTACTTCCAGGGCCTGTCAGGGCTTCCAGCTCTGAAGGATTTTTAAGTAATTGGCGCGTTCGATCGCTTCCGGGTTTGGTGTCTTGCGATAACTCATGCTTCCCCGTGCATCGTCGATGGTCTTGTATTCGTATTCCTCCAACCACCGAGTCATCTCGCGCAGCATGGTGGTTAGGCGGAGCGGTCCGTTGCGGAGGATCGTGCTGACAAGTTGAACGGTGTCGGCACCGGCCATGATGGCTTTGATGGCATCTTCTGCCGTATGAACTCCGCCAGAACAAGAGAGATTAAGAGAGAATCGATCCCGAAGGATGGCTAACCATCGCAGGCGGAGTAGGAGTTCATCGCTGTTCGAGAGGCGTAGAGTTGGGCAGGTCTCCAAATTCTCGATATCAATATCCGGTTGATAGAATCGATTGAATAGAACGACCGCCTTGGCACCGGCCTTTTCGAGGCGTCTTACGAAGTGAGGGACTGAAGTAAAGAACGGAGAGATTTTGACCGCGACAGGGATGGAAATCTTATTGCAGACACTCTCAACGATTCCGGCCGCTTCGGCCTCGAGTTCATCCGGTGACGTTTCGGATTCCGAGGGTTGGAAATATAGGTTCAACTCCAGGGCGTCTGCTCCGGCGGATTCAATGTCAGCAGCGAAATCGGTCCATCCGCTCGGAGTCCTCCCGTTCAGGGAACCTATAACTGGGATGGAAACGGCTTCCTTGATTTCAGCGATTCGGTCGAGATAGATGTCCGCTCCGAGGGCATAATCGGCCGAGCTGGTAAAATAGGAAGTGGCTTCCCCAAAGGCATCCTCATGGCTGTGGATGTGGGCCTCCGCACCTTCAACCCCGGCAATGATTTGTTCTTCGAAAAGGGAGTGCATTACGATGGCGGCCGCGCCAACCTCTTCCAGTTCACGAACGGTGCTGAGCTGATCCACGAGGGGCGAAGCACCCATGATCAGGGGATGTTTGAGCGGTAAGCCCAGGTAGGTGGTTTTTAAGTCGATAGACATTGTTGGAGGGATGAAGGGTTACAGTTGGGTGCCATTCTCGGCGAGGCGGGTGTAGTTTTCTATTCTCCGGAGTAGGTTCTCTTCGGCGGTCTTGTGAAGTGCCTTCGCCCGGTCCGGATTCGATTGGAAGAGCATCCGGAAGCGAACTTCGTTTTCGGTATATTCGCGAAGCGGGATGCGGGGAGCACCCGAATCCAGTTGGAGCGGATTCTCGCCCGTCTGCGCCTTGGATGGATCGTAGCGAAATAGCGGCCAATAACCGGATTGAACCGCTTTGCGCTGCTGGTCCATGCCGAAGTTGAGGTTGTATCCGTGTGCAACGCAATGACTGTAAGCGATGATGAGAGAGGGTCCCTCATAAGCATCGGCCTCCGCAAGAGCTTCAAGGGTTTGCTTGTCTTTAGCACCCAGTGCCACCGATGCTACATAAATGTGCCCATAACTCATAGCGATAAGGCCGAGATCCTTTTTCCCTCTCTCTTTGCCGCCTGCGGTGAATTTGGCAACGGCTCCAATGGGTGTTGATTTGGAGGCTTGGCCGCCGGTGTTCGAGTAGACTTCGGTGTCTAAAACGAGGATATTAATGTTCTTCCCGCTCGCCAACACGTGGTCGAGGCCGCCAAAACCGATATCATAGGCCCAGCCGTCTCCGCCGATACACCACACCGATTTTTTCACAAGGAAGTCAGCCAGTCCTCGCAGGGCAGTCGCGCGAGGATCCGGTAGATCGATCAGGGCTCGCTTGAGATCCACAACCCGTTCCCGCTGGGCGCGGATCTCCAGGTCGTTCGTTTGTGGTGAAGTCAAAAGCATGCGAACGCGATCGTCGCCGAGGGTCCCGCCGAGCATTCCAAGAAACTCGCGGGCCATGTCTGCCTTCTTATCGATGCCGAAGCGGATCCCATATCCGAACTCAGCGTTGTCCTCGAAGAGGGAGTTCGCCCATGCGGGTCCGCGTCCGTTCGCATCAACGGTGTAGGGCGTAGTCGGGAGGTTTCCCCCGTAGATCGAGGAACAGCCGGTGGCATTGGCAATGACCAAGCGATCACCCATCAATTGAGTCAGCAGCTTTATGTAGGGAGTCTCACCACACCCGGCACATGCGCCGGAATACTCGAAGAGAGGCTTGCGCAGTTGGCTCGATTTGGTGTCGAGTTTCAGCATGGTTGTATCCGGATCCGGTAGATCGAGGAAGACCTTGTAGTTTTCCCGCTCTTCATCGATGACAGACTCCAGTGGAGTCATGTTGATGGCTTTGCGGCCCGGGTTCTTCCGATCTTTTGCTGGGCAAACGGTGACGCAAAGGTTGCAACCTGTACAGTCTTCGGGGGCGGTTTGAATAGTGAAGAGAAAGTCTTCCACTTCCTTAGAGCGATACGCTGTCGAGCGGAAGCTGGAAGGGAGGCTATCTTTCTCGGACTCGGGGTAGATTTTGGCCCGGATCGCCGCGTGAGGGCAGACCAGGGAACACTTCCCGCACTGAATACAAAGGTCTGCGTCCCAAATAGGGATGGCTGGAGCGATGCCACGTTTCTCCCAACGACTGGTCGAGGTTGGCCATGTGCCATCGGGCGGGAAGGCAGATACGGGAAGGAGGTCACCTTTACCAGCGAGCATGACTCCGGTGACTCGTTGCACAAAATCAGGTGCTTCGGAGGGGACGGGTGGCAGAAGCTCTCGAACGGAGGTTGTACCGGTGCTGGGAATCTCCACTTCATAAAGGTTAGCCAACGAGCGGTCCACTGCTTCGAAATTCTTTTCGACGATAGGGCGACCCTTTTTACCGTAGGTTTTCTCTATCGCCGATTTGATTTTCAATATCGCTTCTTCGCGGGGGAGTACGCCCGAGATCGCGAAAAAACAGGTTTGCATGATCGTGTTGATCCGATTTCCCATGTTCGCCTCACGGGCGACCTTGTACGCATCGATCACGTAGAATTGGATGTTCTTCTCGAAAATCGCGGTTTGAGTTTCACGCGGAAGGCGATCCCATATCTGGTCTGGACCGTGAGGAGAGTTTAGCAAGAAGACGGCTCCTTCTCCCGCATGAGAAAGAACATCAAACCGGTCGATAAAACTGAATTGGTGGCAACCGACAAATCCGGCGTTGGATATCAGGTAGGGTGCCCGGATCGGTTGGGGGCCAAAACGAAGGTGGGAGACCGTCATCGCGCCAGATTTTTTACTGTCGTAAACAAAGTAAGCCTGAGCGTAGTCGTCTGTTTCTGAGCCAATGATCTTAATGGAGTTCTTGTTTGCCCCCACAGTGCCGTCTGATCCAAGGCCGAGGAAAACAGCTCGAATCGCGTCGGACGGTTCGATGTCGAGGGTTTCTCCGACGGGTATAGAGAGATGGGTAACATCGTCTTCGATGCCTACGGTAAAGTGGTTCTTTGGGCGTTCGGCCGCTAGGTTGTCGAAAACGGCTTTTACCATCGCGGGAGTAAATTCTTTGGAACCGAGTCCGTAACGACCGCCGACAACGATTGGATCGTGGGGTGCGGTTGCGTCTGGGTCGGATCGTCCCTCCGCCAGAGCGGAAAGAATGTCTTGGTAGAGGGGTTCTCCAATGGCACCGGGCTCCTTGGTCCTGTCCAGCACGGCGATTCGTTGAACCGTGGAGGGTAGGGCCTGTAGAAAACGTTTCACGGAGAAGGGCCTGAATAAACGTACTTTCAGGACACCGGTCTTCTCTCCTTGTTTATTGAGCCACGCGGACGTTTCTTCCGCAGTCTCGGCACCGGAACCCATAAGAATCAACACGCGCTCGGCATCCGGATCTCCTACATAGTCGAAGAGTTGATACGAGCGTCCGGTGATTCTGTGAAACACTTCCATCGTATCTTCGACAATGCCGGGAAGCTCATCGTAATAGGGGTTGGAAGCTTCCCTGGCTTGAAAGAAAACGTCTGGATTTTGGGCGGTTCCGCGGAGGACCGGTGCATCCGGGGTGAGGCCTCTCGAACGGAAAGAGTTTACCGCATCCAGTGGAATTAAATCTCTTAGATCCGAGTCGGTCAGCAGCTTGTAGGTATTGATCTCGTGCGAGGTGCGGAATCCGTCGAAGAAATGGAGAAAAGGAATGCGTGATTTGAGGGTCGCTGCATGGGCTATAGCCGCCAGATCTTGCGCCTCTTGCACCGAGTTTGACGCGAGCAAAGCGAAACCCGTTTGACGACAGGCCATGACGTCCGAGTGATCGCCAAAAATGGAAAGCGCATGGGTTGCGAGGCTTCTGGCCGTGACGTGAAGGCAAAATGGGGTCAATTCTCCAGCAATTTTATAGAGATTGGGAATCATCAGCAGAAGCCCCTGCGATGCTGTGAAGGTCGTCGACAAGGTTCCCGCCTGTAAGCTTCCGTGGATCGCACCAGCAACCCCGCCTTCCGATTGCATTTGGCTCACCTCTGGCACGATTTGCCACAGGTTGCGTTTGCCCGCGTTGGACCACTCATCGCAGTGTTCAGCCATCGGCGATGAAGGGGTAATTGGGTAAATTGCGATCGTTTCGCTGAGCCGGTAGGCTACCGAGGCAACGGCTTCATTCGCATCGTGAATAGAGTATGCGGGGTCTTTCATTGGTTCTTTCTAAAATTAGTAAAACTTACATAAAAACAAAAGTAAACAAGAAAAGCTAATAGTAAATTTGTGAACGTTCCTTCTGTTTTGTGCGGATATCTCTTTGAAAACTAGTGATCCGTGTTCACATCAGGCACGCTAGGCAGGGCCGAATTATTGGAGAACATGCGGCATCCCACGCTATACCTTTGTGGTCCGCACAACGCTGCTTCATTTGGTATGCAGGCTTGCTGAGGGTATGAAAATCGGAATGATAGGGGCTTATGAAATTCCACTCGCTCCTCCTCCTTCTCGTGGCAACCGCATTGCCGATAATCGCTTCGGACGAAGAATCCAGTTTGAAGGAAGCGATTCAGCCACGGACTGCTGAAGGCAAATGGGAATTTACGAGTGTTTATTTTGAGGATGGGACGATGATTCCGGGAGGCACCACAACGGAAAAGGTCATGGAGTTCCGCGACCTGGAGGGTGAGCGCATTTATCGAATCCAATTGCTAAACGATTGGCGAACCCTGGCGGAACGGTTGACCGGTCAACCAATCGACCCGGATTCGATTTCATATTTTTGGGAGTATTTTAACGAAGATGGAAGTTATAACTTTTCCGAAGATTTTGACAGTCCGGCTCCACCGGAGTCTTTATCAGATTTTTCTCTAACTCTTCCTTACCCAGTAGAGAAAAATTACGGATACGAAGCGGACGGTGTTGATTGGAAGGTAGTGGAAGTAGACCGAGAGATCACGGTTCCATCCGGTACATTTGCAACCGTTGTGTATGAACTTTCAGATGTTTATGAAGATGATCCTGAAAATTCAACGCGCGAGCGATACTACATGGCTCCCGGAGTCGGCTTGGTCCGTTGGGAGATGGATCTCAAAGGGGAATCTGGCGAATGGGTCCTTGATATGAGGGACGACCTGTTTAGCTATAATCTTTGAGAAATAGGTAAGGAAGCAGAACGTGCTGAAAAAGGAACGGGCGGACTTGGCGCGAAGAAGGCTCGCGGATTGGTATCCCGAGACTCCTATCCCTCTCGATCACACCGATTCCTACACACTCCTGATTGCGGTTCTTCTCTCCGCTCAATGTACGGACAAGAGGGTAAACCAGATCACCCCGGCTCTTTTTGGTAAGGCAGATAATCCGGCAGATATGGTAGAGTTGGGGGAGGAAAATATTCGCTCGATCATTAGGCCCTGTGGTTTAGCACCAGCGAAGGCCAAGGGGATTGCCGGACTCTCAAAAATAATCCTGGAGAAGCACGGCGGAGAGGTGCCTTCGACGATGGAAGAGTTGGAGGATTTGCCGGGGGTTGGGCACAAGACAGCTTCAGTTGTGATGGTGCAGGCATTCGGTCAGCCGGCTTTTCCGGTGGATACTCATATCCATCGCTTGGCGAGGGTATGGAAGCTTAGTTCGGGGAAGAACGTAGTGCAGACCGAAAAAGACCTGAAAAAACTTTTCCCACGGGAAGAGTGGGGCAGTATACACTTACAATTTATCTTCTACGGACGCGAAAAGTGCCCCGCACGCGGTTGCGATGGCAAAAGGTGTGAACTTTGCCAAGAATTTTTTAAACCTTCCTAGTAACAAGAAGGAGACGAGTTTTCTTACTCTTCTGGCTTGGTCTTCTTTAGACCGACGACCCGATCACCAGCCTTCCATTCTCCGCGCTTACGGAGAAGTTCTACCCGTTCGAAACGGGAAAGGACGTTGCGCTTTTTGAGGCTTGATGAACCTCCAACTTGAAAACTGCGGTGTTGGGACATGACTTTTGCGAAAAACGGTGAAGAATGAGGAAAAAGACGGGCGGTTCAAGCCCCTTTTTCAACCTTGTTGCGGCGTAGTTGATCTGTGAGCGTCACGCGAAACATCTGAGAGGCGAGCCAGAACACTCCTGTGATGGGAACAGCGGTGAATGCGGCGAAGCCCCAAACCAGCATGGGAGTCTCTGCCGGCACAAATGGGCGCAACATATTCGTCATGAACAGGAAGAATAGACCTGTCAGGACAAGATCAAATAGAATGGTTTTCGGTGAAGTGAATTTTTCCTCGGACATGAATGAAACTGAATATGAGAGAGTCTTGGCGTCTGGCAAGCCAGTTGTTGCGCTTGATGGGGAAGAGCCTGTCCTGTGACAATGCCGTCGCAATTGCTCTTTCCCTTTGACCAGAGGGGATTTACGACCTTGATGGAAGAAACGCGAATCAGCCTAGTGAAAAAAGGATCACTGAAATTCAAGACAATCATTCTCTCAGACGTTCATCTCGGGACGAGAGACTGTCGGATCGACGAGGTAAATTTCTTCCTCAAGCACACGCACTCGGAAAGGCTTATCCTCAACGGTGACATTATTGATGGTTGGAGTCTCTCCCGCAGGGGAGGTTGGAATAAGCAGCATACTCGCTTCGTGCGTTTGATCCTAAAGAAATTGGAGAAAAAGGATACGGAGGTCATCTATTTGCGCGGCAATCACGATGACATTCTCTATCGGTTTCTCCCGCTCGAATTTGATCGTTTACACATCGTCAACGAATACATCCATACCACGCCAAACGGAGACTACCTGGTAGTGCACGGGGATGGGTTCGACTCAATCACGACGAATCACAAGTGGATCGCCCTTCTCGGTGATGTCGGCTATCAAACCCTTCTGCGAATCAACCGTTTCTACAACAAGTATCGGAGTTGGCGCGGCAAGCCTTACTACTCCCTGAGCAAGCAAATCAAGGCAAAGGTCAAAAGTGCGGTCAGCTTCGTGGATAAGTTTGAGGATAAACTTTTGGACCTCGCCAAAACGAAAAATTGCCGGGGGGTGATCTGTGGCCACATCCATACCGCGGCAAACAAGCAAATCGGCGATGTCCACTACCTGAATAGCGGAGATTGGGTAGAATCTCTGACTGCATTGGTTGAGCATTTTGACGGAAGCTTCGAGGTGATAAGCTTTCAGGAATTCCAACGCCGTCTGGATGAGCATAGCAGCAAGATAGCGACCGAGAAATTAGAGGACAAAGACCTACCACCAGTAGAAGAAGATCCCAGTTGGGAAAAGGAACTAGCAGTAAGCGACTTCCAGCAAACCGCCTAAACTGCCACAGACCCTTGTCCTGGCTGCCGATGAGTGGGTAGCACAGGCGGATTAATAACCGAAGCCCCGATTACGAGACGTGGATTCGAGGTGAGCCCGCGAGATTTCTGGTTCCATTTAACCTGGCGATCCTAGAATGGATTTATGTCAATTATAATTAACCTGGTTACTTATAAATACTATAAGCCTTTAGTATTCAATGACTTTACATTATTGAACAGATATTAAGACCACCACGACTAAACGTAGGCTCTCCAATCCGGTGCGGACCCAGTTCAAATGCATTAGCTTCTGGAGCAGCCGCTCGTTTCGGGACCGACTCAATTGGAAATGAAGGGGTGCGAAAACCGTGAATGTTAGGGCATTCCCAGCAATAAAGAGCCCCAAAGAGAGGGATTGGAGCATGGGTGTGGCTGTGAAACTGAGCCAGGCAACCGTGACGGCCATGACTCCCTCAAAAAGAAAGAGGGGTGCAACGACCCATAAGATCCGTGAACAATGACGCTCATGGTAGGATGAGAATGTTGATTGCGGCACTTGTGCCATCTGCGGGTAGACCAGAATCTGAACAGTCCAGAGGAGCGTGCAGTAGCCAGCTGTTGCGGTAAGGTGAAGTGCATCGATAATTTGCATGTCTTCAGGTTGGTTTAGTTGTTATTTCGCAGGATTTGAATCCTTTTGCGTTATGAAAAGATGGATCGTTTCCAGTATTATGGTATTGTGTTCAACAATGTCTGCTCGTTCTGAAACAGCCTTTCCTTCTTCCCCACCGGGTCAATTCGAAGTTAAAACCCTACCCGCGGGCACTCTTTTGGAGAGCAAGACCGACGGTCTGTATTTCGACAATTCTTCAACGTTGTTTCGGCCTTTGTTTCGTTACATCGATGAAAGAGGTATTTCTATGACCACTCCCGTCGAAGCTGCCATCGCGCCAGGGCGGATGTACTTCTGGGTGTCGGAAGAGGATGTCGATAAATTGACCGGAGATACGGACCGGGTGAGGGTGGTCAATGTCCCAGCCCGTACGGTTGCGAGTAAAGGTGGCAGGGGTTCCTATTCTGAGGAAAATTTCCGGGAGTCAGCCGATGAGTTGCTGGACTGGGTGGCCAAACAGGACGAGTGGATACCGACTGGTGACCCGTTTGCTGTCTATTGGAACGGTCCCTTTACGCTGTGGTTTCTTAAAAAATATGAGGTCATGGTCGAAATAGGAGCGGTCGAAGGTTGAATCGCAAACCTTAGTGAAGGTGTGGGTGGTGAACTGCCGCTATTCTACACCTCCTGGTACTGTCGGGTTGTTTGGTCGGGTTGATGTCTGCATGGTTATTGGGAAATGGACTCAAAAAAGCCATACCGGGGAAGATTAGCTCCCACGCCTTCGGGTTTTTTGCACGTTGGTCATGCGCGGACATTTGCAATTGCGCATCAGCGCGCGCAAAAAGCTGGTGGAACGCTGGTCTTTCGCAGCGAAGATATTGATCGGTCGAGGTGCCGTGACGAGTTCGAGGCTTCGGCGGTTGAGGATTTAGCGTGGCTGGGTATCGAATGGCAGGAAGGTATCGATTGTGGCGGTCCATTCGCGCCCTATCGGCAGAGCGACCGGTTCGAAAATTATACGAAGCGCTGGGTTGATTTGGTGAGCGGAGGGTACTTGTACTCATCAGAACTTTCTCGAAATGAAATTCTGGCTCACAACCCGCGGCGGGATCTGGATGGTGGAATCCTATTTCCCGATGAACTCAGGGGAGCACCCGAATCAGGATCAACCGACGATCCGGATCCGGAAATCAACTGGAGGTTTCGCATTACCAACGGGGTAACCGTGAAATTTCGGGACGAAGGATCCGGAATGCATGAATTTGTAGCTGGGGAGGATTTTGGGGATTTTTTGGTGTGGAGGAAGTCGAGGGAGCCAGCTTACGAACTCGCGGTAGTTGCCGATGATATAGACATGAAAATCACCGAGGTCGTTCGGGGTGAAGACCTGCTTTTATCGACAGCGAGACAAATCTTGCTCTACCAAGCATTGGGGGCGATCCCGCCAGAATTCTACCATGCGCCATTGGTATTCGACAGGTTTGGAGACCGGCTATCGAAGACTGCCGGCTCGATCGCTATCAGGGGATTGAGGGACGCTGGTTGGAATCCCCCGGAGGTGCTTGCCTGGAAAGACGACGAATCGTCTACTTTGAAGCAGGAGAAGAAGTGATCTCCTCCAAATTTTCCTGAAGCTTACCCTGAAAGCGCTGCATCATCGGGCCGATTTGTTTTTGGTATCGTTGCATGAAGCTCTGCATGAGTTGCGGTTGCTTCTTTACAAACATTTTGCCCACGGGACTTTCATAAAACTCAATCAATTGATCTACCTCCAATTGGTTAAAAGTTTCTTTATAAGCGGGGATATACATTTCCAGCAGGAAATCGTAATTCAGTTCTTCTGACAGCCATTCCATCATGGTCGATTGCATCTCGGAAACATCCTCTTGGTCTTCCGCGCTCATTGATTGTCCTTGCATGGATTGAGCGACAGTAACCTGCATGATCTGTTCCATCTGCTCCATCGTCTGCTCCAGAATTTTCTCCGTTTCCATCAATTCTAAAAGTTCCTTGATGGAGTCCTCTGAAGGAACATCGGCTTCTGCGGCAAGCAACGAGCTAAATGAGGTGAACAGTGCTAAGGGAATAAAGAGTATAGAGCGTTTCATACTGGGAAATCATTGGGAATCTTTGGATAAGGTCGAGAACGAATGGTTGCCGAAAGGATTCTGGAATTTCTATAAACTGGTCTTAGTCATTGACCTCGAAACGATCCGGAACAGGCTCAGAGCCGGAACGAGTTAACATCCAATACATCTGATATCATGCTGCATAAGAAAGCTACTCCGGAGCCCCACGAAGAAACCCTGAATCCCACTTTTGGATCGCGATATATTTCTAACGAGATACCCCGCTACCGAATGCCAGACGGTGAAATGCCTCCAAAAACAGCGGCACAGATAATTCACGACGAGTTGATGCTAGACGGTAACGCCCGTCTGAACCTTGCGACCTTCGTTACAACGTGGATGGAGCCTGAGGCACGCGAGTTGATGCAGGAGACTTTCGAGAAGAACATGATCGACAAGGATGAATACCCGCAAACCGCAGAGATCGAAATGCGGTGCGTAAACATTCTTTCCGCTCTTTACAACGCACCCTCGAATGAGAAGCCATGCGGATGTTCAACGATTGGCTCCAGTGAGGCTGCCATGTTAGGTGGGATGGCGCTCAAGTGGCAGTGGCGTAAACGCAGACAAGCCGCCGGTAAACCCGCGGACAAACCGAATCTAGTCCTCGGGATTGACGTCCAGGTTTGTTGGGAGAAATTTTGCCGGTATTGGGAGATCGAACCTCGCTACATTCCGATCAAAAAGGGTCGCTACATGATCAATCCCGGAGAGGTGATCAAGCGTTGTGATGAGAATACGATCGGGGTGATCGGAATCCTTGGAACGACTTTTACCGGGCAATATGAGCCGATCAAAGAAATCAATGACGCGCTCGAAGAAATAAACGGAAAGACTGGATGGGAAGTTCCCCTTCATGTGGATGCTGCCAGTGGTGGATTTGTCGCTCCATTTTTACAGCCCGAGCTTGAGTGGGATTTCCGCCTCAAATGGGTGAAGTCGATCAATGTCTCCGGCCACAAGTATGGGTTGGTCTATCCCGGAGTCGGATGGATCATTTGGAGAGACGAAGAAGAATTGCCTGAAGAATTGATCTTTAAGGTAAACTATCTGGGAGGGGATATGCCGACCTTTGCCCTTAATTTTTCCCGTCCGGGGAATCAGGTAGTTGCACAGTATTACAATTTCATTCGTTTGGGTAAAGAAGGCTACACCCGTGTGATGGAATCATCACGGGATACAGCACGATTTTTAGCGAAGAAATTGACGGAAATTGGGCCCTTTGAAATTCTCGGGGACGGTGAAGATATTCCGGTTCTTGCGTTTCGGATTCGGGAAGATGCGGATGTCAATTACACGGTATTCGATATTTCCGAGCACGTGCGGCACAGAGGATGGTTGATACCAGCCTATACACTTCCTGAAGATGCCGATGACATTGCCGTTCTTCGAATCGTGGTGAAAGAGGATTTCAGCCGGGACATGGCCTCTCTCCTATTGGAGGATCTTCAGCGGATCTTGCTAGACTATGCCGCGCAATCTGGCCGTGAAGCAAAAGCGGACCCGACTGACGGGAAGCATCGACCTAAGTGCTAATGACCTAGAGTTCGGGATCGATCTGCTTCGCCCGCTTGGGTTTGCCGCATCGGTGTTCCTCTATTTCCGAGGCAGGGATCGGCAATTGGCATTGCTCGCAGAGAACGTGGGTGCCGGGTTGAAGCGAGTGGTCGACCGCAATCCTTTCGTCGAACACAAAGCATTCACCTTCCCAAGTGCTTTCGCTGGCGGGAGTTTCCTCGAGATAGCGAAGAATCCCACCCTCCAAGTGGTAAACTTCTTTAAAACCCTTGCTGAGCAAGAGGTGGGTGGCTTTCTCGCAGCGGATTCCGCCCGTGCAGTACATCGCAACCTTCTCCGTCTTTTCCGGATCTAAATTCTTGTCCACCCAATCGGGAAACTCCCGAAAATTTTCAGTGCCCGGATCGATAGCGCCGGTAAATTTACCCACTTTGATTTCATAGTAGTTCCGGGTGTCGATTAGGGTTATATTCTCCTTTTCCAAAAGTTGATTCCATTTTTCTGGCTTAACGTAGGTGCCAACCCTGGTTCTGGGGTTTGTCCCTTCTACGCCCATGGTGACAATCTCTTTTTTCAGGCGAACCCGCCAGCGCTTAAACGGTGGTGATTCGCAATTGGAATATCTCACCTGAAGATTTTCCATTCCCTCAGCAGTTTCTAGAGTCTGTAAGAAAGAGGTTACCGCCTGAGGAGCTCCAGCGACAGTCCCGTTGATCCCTTCGGGCGCTACCAGAATCGTTCCACACAACTTGTTGTCTTGTCCATATTGGAGAATCCGAAGCCGGGTGGTCACTGGATCGCCAATATCGGTAAATCGGTAGAGTGCGGCGACCAAGAGCTCTTGGGCGGATGTATCACTTGGAGACGGGTTGTTCATTGTGTCAATTTCACTGGATGGGGACTCATTACGTCAACCCCATGATATCGAAATAAGTAACCAGGTTAAATATTGTTGTCAGCTAATTCTTGGATTGGAGAACTAGCGAAATAAGTTCTGCGTCGTTTCAGAAAGTTTTCATGGAGGGAATTCGATTGAAACGGGAGGTGGTGTGGCGCATCAAAGAAAGAATGTTTACCATTTATCCTGCTATTGATCTTCGGGGAGGGCGTTGCGTGCGGTTGCTTCATGGAAAAGCCGAGCTCGAAACCGTTTACTTCGACGATCCGCTGGAAGCTGCGGAAAAATGGATCAATGAGGGGGCCGAATGGCTCCACGTTGTGGATTTGGATGGAGCCTTTACCGGGAAACCGGCTCATCTGGAAACGATAGCCCGGATCGCAGCTTTGGGGGTGAAGGTGCAGATTGGTGGCGGCTTACGGGATGAAGCTGCAGTGAGTCGAGTGCTGGAGGCGGGCGCCTCACGTGCGGTTCTTGGGACCGCAGCCGTGGAAACTCCTGACTTCCCCAAGGACATGGTTTCTCGTTTTGGGAGCCAATCCATCGCCGTCGGCTTAGACGCCAAAGACGGTAGATTGGCCCTGCGAGGATGGGTTAAGGGGACGACATGGGAAACCACCGATTTCGCAAAGGGCCTTGAAGATATAGGCGTCGAAACGGTTATTCATACCGATATTGCAACGGACGGTGCCTTGACTGGTCCCAATCTTGAGCGCCAAGCCGACCTCGCTGGAAAGTGCGAGCTATCAGTGATCGCTTCCGGTGGGGTGTCTTCCTTATCGGATGTGAAAGCACTCCACGAACTTTCAAAAAACCATAAAAATTTGAACGGTGTGATCATCGGAAGAGCGATTTACGAAGGGCTGCTGGGAGTGCGGGAGTCGATTGAAGTCGTTCAGGCAGGGTAGCCTTTTATACTGGAGCTATAATGCTTCGGCTGATTTTTTCGGAGTAAAAATTAGAACTAATTCGCTTTCGTGCTCAAGTTCGCATCTTTTGGAGATCGATAGAATTGTTCATCAGCCTTATTAGCTAAAGGGCTTGTTAGATTGTGAGATTTTTTCGTAGGGTTTCCTAATGGCAGCTAAGAAAGAGGCTTGGTCATCGCGTCTAGGAGTTATTCTCGCGGTTTCTGGCAGTGCGGTTGGCTTGGGGAATTTTCTCAGGTTTCCTGGCCAAGTAGCCGAGTTTGGTGGTGGTGCCTTCATGATCGCCTATTTTGCTGCCTTTATTCTAATTGGCCTACCCGTTTGTTGGGTAGAATGGACAATGGGGCGTGCCGGAGGACGCTATGGTTACAATAGTGCGCCGGGGATCTTTAGTGCCATCACAAGGATCATGGGGACACGGTTTCTTGGCGTGATTGCTTTCGTGATCCCGGTCTGTATCTACATGTATTACGTGGTGATCGAGGCGTGGTGCTTGGCCTATGCGGTGAACTACATTCGGGGAGTCATGGACTTTGAGCAGTCCGAGGAAGCGATAAAATTCTTTGGAAGCTTGGTCGGAATTGAAAAGGATGGAGCTGCACTCCAAGTGAATATCGAGCATGTGGGGATCTACTTTCTGATCGTATTTCTCCTGAATTTTTTCCTCATTTATCGAGGGATAGCAAAAGGGATCGAGTTGTTTTGTAAGTATGCGATGCCAACCTTGGTCATCCTGGCGTTGGTTATACTATTCAGGGTTCTTACTTTGGGCACACCGGATCCGGAATTTCCTGACCGGAATGTAGACACAGGCTTAGGGTTTATGTGGAACCCATCCAAAACCTACCTCGTTGAGCGCTCGGTTAGTGACGAAGGTCTCGCTTTGACGACAGCCGAGGGACTGCCCGTCTGGAATGGTAGTGACAAAAAAGAGGTGGTTGCCGAAAAGAACGTGAAGATGGCCAGAGACATGGCAGCAACAAATCCCGAAAAATATAAAGTGATTGAAAAGTCGCTTTACCAGCAGCTGCAAAATCCGGATCTTTGGTTGGCAGCAGCTGGACAGATATTTTTCACTCTATCCGTGGGATTTGGGGTAATCATAACCTATGCGAGTTATCTGCGGAGGCGGGATGATGTTGTTCTTAGTTCTCTGGCCGCGACCAGTGCGAATGAATTTTGTGAAGTTGGGATCGGAGGATTGATCAGCATCCCTGCGGGTGTTGCATTCTTTGGAGTAGCAGGGTTGGCCTCGATGGGCTTAAGCACATTTGGGGTCGGCTTCACGGTTTTACCGATGGTTTTTGCCGAGATGCCACTCGGGCAATTCTTCGGGTTTGCTTTCTTTTTTCTGCTGTTTCTCGCGGCGGTCACCAGTTCGCTGTCGATGTTGCAGCCGGGTATTGCCTATTTGGAAGACTCGCTTCGGATCAATCGCCGTCAGTCTGTCTCGATTCTGGGGTTTGTAACCGGAATTGGTGGCGTACTCGTCATTTATTTCAGCGCAGGACTTAAGCTATTAGACACATTGGATTTCTGGGTAACGAATCTCCTGATGGTGCTTTTGGCATTTATTCAAGTCGTGCTGTTTGGTTGGGTGATCGGGACAAAGAAAGGACTGGCGGAAGCGCATATGGGTTCCGCTATTCGAATCCCGAAAATCTTTGGCTTTATCATCAAATTTGTGACCCCTGTTTTCTTAATCCTCATATTTGCCGGGTGGGCTTATAAAAGTGTGTTTGGTTATACATTTGGATCCGCTGACCCAGAAATTAGTCCAAAGGTTCGCGATCTTTTCTATGACCCGAGTCCGGTTTCATGGGTGGCTGTTCTCTTGATCGCATTTCTAATGCTCTTTGCTCTTCTGAACGTACCGAGTAAGCAAGAAGTGCGAACAAACATTAACAAGGTCGATAAGAAGGGAGATGGTATATGAGTCTGGGAGGTTGGATTGTTATGATATCATCGGTGGGTGGAGTGACCTGGCTCCTTATCTGGTGCATCTGGAAGGTTCTAACAACGAAAGGTGAAACAGAACATATCCATGGCTTTGAGGTGGATACGCCTGATACGAAAGTAGAGGGAGATATCCGCCGCCGGCGGGACTGAGTTTGGCTTTTGTAGAGGAGAATCTTTTACCTAGTCCCATTTTGCTCTAGGCGGCTACCAGCAAAATAAAGTCATGATTCGAGAATACGTTACGCGAAGAGCGTGCCTCCGATCAGGATCTTCAAAGAAGATTTATCCTGTTTTCAAACGAAGTTTTTATCGGCCCGATAGAAAAATTGAATGTCTTTTAGGAGAAAGCAGATACGCAGACCCTGTATCACGGAGGTAATATTCATGTCGAGAATACCGAACGCTGAGGATTTAATGAAAGTAATCAAGTTCCTACGATTGATGGTCATCGACTATAGTTATAATATTATTAATATAATTAACCAGGTAAATATATATTGACAAGGCGAAGTAGAACCATTGGATTGTGAGGATGAGGAGAAGGAAGCGGCAGAAGGTGGAGGGATGTCTGGGGTATTATCATTTGATGAGCCGGACGG
>Ga0222662_1000431_pt1 | contig 34556 bp, 20 predicted proteins | sample AntAcemetagen600_FD_179821 | JGI IMG/M metagenome (GOLD analysis project Ga0222662, IMG submission 179821) | Saline water microbial communities from Ace Lake, Antarctica - #600 | ecosystem: Environmental > Aquatic > Non-marine Saline and Alkaline > Saline | place: Antarctica: Ace Lake... | reverse complement strand
GTCCTGGGCGAGATCACCGAGACCCTGGGCGGGGCTGGCACGGTGCTCGTGGACGGGGGGATTCGGCGCGGGACCGACGTGCTCAAGGCCATCGCCCTGGGCGCGGACGGCGTGATGATCGGGCGGCCGGTGTTGTGGGGCCTGGCGGCGGATGGAGAGCGAGGAGCGAGACAGGTTTTGACCATGCTCAGAGACGAACTGGAGCGTGCGATGGCGCTCTGCGGGATCACTACGCTGGCTGACCTGCCACCCGATCTCGTTCGGTCCCCCTGGTAGAGTCCGCCTCCATTTTTAGGAGCCCCCATGACCACATCTCTGACCGACGATGAACTCGCTGAGATCCGTGAGATCTTCACCCACTTCGACGCCGACAAGAACGGAACGATGGACGCCCGCGAGCTGAGCAAGCTGATGACGACCCTCGCTGGCGACGAGGGGGGCGACCACCTCGACGCAGCGCTCGCGGTGCTGGATGAGAACGGCAACGGGGTCATCGATCTCGAGGAGTTCATTCACTGGTGGGGCAACCGCTGACCACCCGCCGCATCGCGCTCCTGACTCTGAGCGTGCTCTGCCTGCTCGCCGTCCCACTCCGCCCCGCAGTCGGCGCCGAGCGCGCGCTTCGGCCTCTGTTTGCAGGCGCTGACAGGCAACGGGTGCAGGTCCCGGTGAAGCTCAAGCCTGTATCCCTGGACGGGCAGCCGCTGCTTGCCCGCTTCCCGACCGAGATCCGTTTCCTTCCCACTGGCACGGATCGGCCCAGCCACGTCATGGTCATCGCTGAGAAGCGCGGCGCGTTGAAGTGGGCGGACCTCAAGACGGGCGAGTCGGGGTACCTGTTTCGGATCCCCCATGTGGGCATCGACATCGAGCAGGGACTCGTCGGCTTCGACTTCGACCCCCAGTTCCCCGCGAGGCCGTACATCTACACCCATCACCAGTCGCCTGGCGGCGGGTTTGGCGGGCGCTCGGTGATCACCCGTTGGACGATGTGGGGCGACGACGTCCGATCCATGACCGCCGAGTCGTCAGTGATTCTGGAGTTCGTGCAGCCGCAGGGGGCGAACAACGGAGGGCAGGTCACGTTCGGTCCCGATGGCTTGCTGTATCTCAGCTTCGGGGACGGCGGCTGGCAAGGAGACCCAGCGAACCGGGCCCAGGATCCCACCAACCTGCACGGCACGGTCCTTCGGCTCGATGTCTCCCAGACTGATGGGACCTACTCCGTGCCGCCCGACAACCCTTTTGTGGGCGGTGGGCACCTGCCCGAGGTGTGGGCGTTCGGGTTCCGCAACCCGTGGCGTTTTGACTTCGGACCCGACGGCGAGCTGCTGCTCGCCGACGTGGGTCAGGAGCGGTTCGAAGAGATAAACCAGGTCGTGCGCGGTGGCAACTACGGCTGGTCTCTGAGGGAGGGCACGTCCTGCTACGGCCTGAGCCGCAAGCGCAGCGGGTCGTGCGACGACGAAGACCTGATCGACCCGATCCACGAGTACCGGCGGGCCGAGGGGCGCGCGGTCATCGGAGGCAAGTTCTACGAGGGGCGCAAGCTGCCCGCCCTGGATGGGCGCTTCGTATTTGGTGACTACACCAACGGCCGTTTGTGGGCGATCGCGCCGGTAGGCGAGCAGGGCGGCGGTGACGTCGTCGCTCTCGGCGGGTTTGGGATCGCGCCGGTCTGTTTTGGCCGTGACGACGCCGGCGAGGTCTACGTGGGCGTGCAAGGCGGTCGGATCTACAAGCTGTTGCCCGGAGGGCGCTGAGCCGAAAACGTCCACCCCCGGGGGTCCATACTGGCACTAGCCGCTTACTCTGGTATAAGCCCGGCGCTCCGTGCTCACCCCGAGTCGGACCTTTTGAGGCAAGGCGGACGACGATGACCGAAAGTGCAGCGGGAAAGACTCAGGAGAAGCGCGAAGCGCTCGTAGAAAGCTTCTTCCACGGGACGGGCGACACGTACGACCGCAACGTGCATCTCGCGACCTGGGGTCGTGACAAGCAGTGGAAGGAAGAGCTCCTGACGTACGTCAAGGAGCCCAGCCATATCCTCGACCTCGCCTGCGGCACGGGGATTCTCGCGCTCGAGATGGCCCGCCGCTACGGCTGCAAGGTCACCGGCGTCGAGCTCCGTGCCGAGTACCTCGACCTCTGCGCCGAGCGCGCTGAGACGGCCGGGTTCGCCGAGCGCTGCCGGTGGATCAACGCGAACGCCGAAGAGATCATGCTCGATGAGCAGTTCGACACGATCACCTCGTGCTACATCCCGAAGTACGTGAACCTGAACGTGCTCGTCCCGAACATGGTCAAGATGCTCGCCCCCGGCGGTCTCTTCATCATGCAGGACTTCGCCTACCCCTCCGAGAAGTGGGTTCAGGACATCTTCGACGGCCACTTCGGCCGCATGAAGCAGCTGATCAATGGCGATGGCTGGGATGTCATGTGGGAGGAGCTCCCCGACGTGCTGCGCCGCACCAACTGGATCGCGGACACCGAGCGGAACATGAAGGAGCAGGGTCTCCTCGATGTCACCGTCGTGCAGCAGAGCCGCGGACTGAGCGCGCTCGTCTACGGACGCAAGCCGTCCGCCTAGAGAGTTGTCAGAGGGCGGCAATCCGCGAGGCTTGCCGCCCTCGACTCTCTAGGGCGCGAGCCCTTCGGCCAGACCGCCGGCTTCGACCCACGCCTTGAGGCGTGCGAGTCCCTCTGCCTGGGTGACCGGCGGCTCGTAGCCGAGATCGCGCTGCGCGGCGGAGATGTCGAACCAACACGGCTTGGTCAGCACATCGAGCTTGTAGCGGGTGATCCGCGGCTCCGAGCTGAGCCGAAAGGTGTTCCACACCCACTCGATGATGGACGCCGCCCGCGTCGCGGTCGCGACCGAGATCATCTTGTCCGGCAAGCGAAGCCCCGCTGTCTGCAGCACGCGGTCCGCCATCGTCCATGAGCCGACCGACGGTCCGTCGGTGATGAAGTAGGCCTTCCCTCCAGCCTTGTCTGGAGAGTTGCGCAGCGTCTGCTCGGCGAGCAGGTGCGCCTCCACCGCGTTGTCGATGTAGCAAAAGCTCTGCTGAGGGTCCTGAGCGCCGATGCGCTTCAGCGAGCCGGCGCGCGCCCACTTCACGAGCTTGGGAAGCAGCTGGGTGTCCCCTGGACCCCAGATCCCGCGGGGCCGTAGAGCGACGGTTCGCAGGCCTCCCGGCGTGTCTGCCGCCATGACCGCCTGCTCGGCGATCGCCTTGGTCCGGGGATAGTCCGCGATCCACTCGGTGGGGTAGGGCGTGGACTCGTCGACCCCCTCGCTGCCGCTGCGGTTGTGCACCACGCTGGGCGTGCTCGTGAGGACGAGTCGGTCAATACCATGGGCCTTGCACGCCGCCAGCACGTTCTCAGTGCCCCCGACGTTGACGGCCTCGTAGTCCTCCGGTTTGCCGTGAAACCCGACCCGGGCCGCCACGTGGAAGACGGCATCCACCCCGGCGCACGCCGCAATGACGGCCGTGGGATCGCAGAGGTCCGCCGAGATCGTCTCTGCGCCGATCGCCCGCATCGACGGGTAGTCGCCGCGAGCCAGAATGCGCACCGCGTGCCCCTGTTCCAGCAACGCCCGCGACAGCGCAGACCCAACAAATCCACCGCCACCAGTCACCAGGGCTCGCATGGCTCTCCGTCAGAGTGTTTCGTTCGCCCACCGAGTCAGCGTCTCGCGATTGATCTTCGCGTTGTGCCGAATGTCGACGGGGAAGGTGCCAGGGTACACAGCGAGACGTTGCACAGCCCGGGTGGTGGAGGTCTGCGAGGCCCGCTCACGGAGCCGCGCCAGTAGCTGAGGGACGTCGGCGTGGGGATGGGGCTCCACGAGGAGGACCGGCTCCTGTGCGCCGCGCGGTCCCAGGCCGACGAGCGCCGTGCGCCACACATCGGGATCGGCGTTGAACACCATCTCCAAGGGAATGGTGAACATGGGTCCCTGGGCCGTCTCGAGCCGATGGCTCTTCCGTCCGCACATCCACAGCCGCCCCTGTGGGTCGAACGTGCCGAGGTCGCCCATCCGGTGCACGACCGCGCCATCCTCGTCGATCTTGGCCAACGCTGTCTGCGCGTCGCGGCCGTAGTAGCCCGGAGTCACGACGGGGCCACGCACCGCGATCTCGCCGACCGTGCCTGGGGGGACCAGCAGGTCGTCCGACCAGGTCGGAATGGGATCGTCCGTCACCACGATGGTGCGCACGGTCATCCCATCGACCGGAAAGCCGACGCATACACCGTGGCCCTGCGCCGTCTTCTGCTCGGTCTCCCCCAGGATTGTCGCGCTTCCGATGTTGGCCACAGGCAGGGACTCGGTCGCACCGTAGGGCGTGAACACCTCGACCCCCGGCGCGAGCATTCGATGCATACGACGGAGGATCTCGGGCCGTACCGGAGCGCCCGCCGACAGGACGCGACGCAGGGTGGGCAGGCTGAGATCGCGGCGCGCGCCGTAGGCAGAGAAGGTGTCCAGCAGCGCAGGCGAGCCGAACATGGTGGTGCACCCGTGGTCCTCGATCGCCGCGAGGAGCTTGCGAGGATTGGCCCGCGCTGGGTGCCTGGCGTCCATATCGGGGATCACCGAGGTGACTCCCAGGGCAGCGAGGAACAGCGCGAACAGCGGAAATGTGGAGAGGTCCACCTCGTCGTCGCCGAAGCGATAGATCTCCTGGAGCATGCGCACCTGGGACGAGAAGATCCCCTGGGTGTAGATGGCACCCTTGGGCACCCCGGTGCTCCCGGATGTGAAGAGAATCGCAGCGAGATCATTCTCCTCAGTGGGCTCGCAGTCGCGGCCGGTGGGATCGAGCAAGTCACGCAAGCGATGCCCCCCCCAGAACCAACGTCGACCGACAGTCACGCAGATCCTCACGCTGGAGAGTGCGTCCCGGAACACCAGCCGAGCCACGTGCGCGAGGCTCACGCCCACGAACGCCTCCGGCTCGACCTCGGCCAGGCACGACTTCAGGGCTCGCTTGTCGATCCCTGGATCGATGAGCACGAGGGTCGCGCCGACGCGAAACAGGGCGAACACCAATGCGAAGAAGTCGAGCCCGGGGGTGACCATCAGCACCGTCTTGGTCCCCTTGCGGATCCCGATGCGGTGCAAGCCTGCGGCGTATCGGGCTGCGCGTGAGTCGAGCTCTGAGAACGTGAGCGATTCGTACTCACGGATGGAGCCGCGCACGGCCGCGACGACGGCGGGACGGTCAGGCGTGCGCTGGGCCCACGCCGCCAAGGCCGCTGCGATGTTCGTGGGCGTGCTCATTGCGCGGACATGAACTGGCGGATTGCGGGCACGATGACCGCGTGTTCGTCTTCGAGCACGTAGTGCCCTGCTTCGTCGAAGATGAGGTACTCCGCGTCCGGGAGGCGCCTTCGCCACTCGTTGAGGAAGTCGTCGTCGAACACGAAGTCCTTGCGTCCCCAGACAACCATCGTCGGCGCTTGGGCGAGCTCGGGCAGAGCCTCACTCACCTTGTGCACCGTGTTCCACGCCGGGTCCTTGGGGCTCAGTGGGATGTCCTGAACGAAGCGGTGCACCGCGATGCGATGGGCCCAACTGTCGTACGGCGCCACGTAGGCGTCGCGCACGAGCTTGCTCATGGGCTTGCTCACGCACGTGTACGACGCTCCCTTTGCAAACGCGTTGAAGCCTCGCACGGGCACGGCGAATGGCAGACGTCGCACGAGAAACAGCTGCCACGGAAGGGCGCTGCCCTTCGGAAGCGCGAACCCCGCCGTGTTCATCAGCACCATGCGCTTGACGAGGCCCCGGCGACGCTCCGACAGGCCAAGGCCGATCATCCCGCCCCAGTCGTGAGCGATGAGCGTGAGCCCGCTCGTGATGCCCAGCTCATCGAGGAGCGCTTCGAGATCATCGATGCGTGAGTCCAGGGTGTACCGGTACTCCGCGTCGGACGGCTTGTCTGACAGCCCCATGCCGATGTGGTCGGGGACGATGCACCGGTGGTCAGAGCTCAGGTCGCGCACGAGGCGCCGCCAGTAGAAGCTCCACGACGGGTTGCCGTGCACGAGCAAGACGGGCTCCCCTTCCCCGACATCGAGGTAGTGCAGCCGGCCAGCCGGGCGTGAGAGGAGCTCTCCCTCCCATGGGTATTCGGAGCGATAGGGCGAGACATCGAACGTCATTGAGGTCACCACTGCAGTCCCAGCATCATGCAATTGAGCCCGGTGCCGATTCCGAGGAACGCGACCCGATCTCCGGGGGTGAGGAAGCCTTGCGCACTCGCCATCGCGGCGGTCGCAGGGAGGGCCACCGGGCCCATGTTCCCCAAGGTCGAGAATGTAGAGAAGTCTTTGCTCGGGTCGATCCCGAGGGACGCGAGGACGGCGTCGCGGTGCCCCGTGCCAACCTGGTGACAGATCACCTTGTCGACATCCTCGCTGCGCCAACCCACCTCGGGCAGGAAGCGCTCCCATGTTCGGCCACCGAGCGCGACACCGTGGGTCAGCACGGCGGTGGCGTCGGTCTCCATCACCCAGGGCTCACGGCCCAGGACGCCTCTGCGTGGGCCCCAGCGTGCGATGGTGTGGTGCTCGGTGGCGGCCACTGCGGTGCCGCCGAGCAGGCGCCGTCCGCTGAGTGAGTCCCGGCTGTCGGTGAGAACCACAGCCACGGCACCCGACCCCCCGGTCAGTGAGGCGAGACAGGTTCGAAACGTGGCGTGAGTGGGGTCGGCGAGGATGCGATCGATCGTGTCGTCAGCGATCTCACGGGCGGTCTCCGCCGCGACGACGAGTCCAGCGCGGACCTGACCCAGCTCGATCATGTTCGCGACCAGCATCATGCCGTTCATCACGCCCAGGCAGGCGTTGCTCACGTCAAGGACGAGCGCCTCCGGGGGGACTCCAAGCGCGTGAGCGACCGGGCACGCGGTCGCGGGCTCGAGGTTCTCGCGGTTGACTCCCGCGTAGATCACGACGCCGATCTCGGACGGCTCCATGCCCGCCTCGCTGAGCGCGTCCCGGGCTGCGTCGGTGGCTGCCCCGGACAGGCTCACGCGGTCCCTGGGCCACCACCGCCGCTCCCGAATCCCCGTGATCGCCTCGAGTTGGCCCGGCGCCAATCCCCACTTGCGATAGACCGACTCCAACCGTCCCTCCATCTCACGCGTACTCACGCGCTCGTCTGGCAGGCTCACGCCCAAGCCTTCCACGCACACACGATCCCACCGCATCAGGAGCGCTCCAAGGGGGTGGTGTTGGGGACCAACCGAAGCTGGAAGCTCTTCATCTCGTAGATGATCCTCCCGTCGACCCGCAGAAAGCCGTCGGCGGTCAGAGAGTAGACCGGCCCATCACTCACGGCAGTGATGCAGGCCTCGACCGACTCGATCGCGTTGCTCGGCACGACCTGCCCGCGATACACCCAGGTGTGCTCAACCCCGACGCCAATGGGCTCGAGGCGGTGGGTCGCGAGGATGTGGTCGCCCCAACGCTTGGTGGCGACGATGCGCAGCAGTTGCAGGAGGCCCTCCAACCCGAGCGAGCCCGGAATCACGGGGTCTTGATGGAAGTGCGCGGCAAAGAACCAGTCCTGGGGGTCCACATCCTTGCTCCCCTTGATCCAACCAAGGCCGCGGTGCCCTCCCCCAGGCAACCAACAATCGACTCGGTCGATCATGCACAGCGCTCCCCCGGGCAGCGTGACCCCGGTGCCGAGGACAGGGGTGCTCACGGACGAGGCCGCTGATGGCGTGAGTGGGACGCTGCTCGGCACATCCCACCCACAGAACGAGGCGTCGTCCGAAGGTTCCCAGGCACGGGCTGCCGCACCCCGGACTCCGACTTGGTTCGCAAGCGATGCACTCGGGAAGAATCCGAATCCGGTGTGTCCGTCGTAGAGCAAGTCTCCCCTGCCCCACAGTTGGAACTGGAACTCCTGCAGGATCATCCCGCCCGCCTCGGAGCAAGACGTCATGCGGACACGGGTGGTGAGGGTGCCAGTGCGCGGTCCAATCTCCCCATGGAGCGTCGCGGTGCCATCGAGGTTGCGAAAGTGCAGGTCCTGTTCGCTGCGAAGCGCCGATCCAAGGTAGGCCGCGAGCCATCCGCAGGGCTGCAGCGCGATCTCCAGCAGGATGGCGAACGGCATGGAGCGCTGGCCGTTCGCGGCGAAGTACCAGGCATCCTCGGGCACGTCGTACTCCGCCTCGATCCACCCCCCGGGGGCGAGCACGAAGGGCTCGGCCTGAACTTCAGTGATGCGGTCGAGGAAGCAGAACGGAGGCCCGGGGAGCCTGGCGATGCGGCGGCCAGCGTCGAATGGGAGGTATGGGGCACCAAACGCCTGGCTGGGGTTTCCCACCGCGAAGGCGAGGATGGAGTCGCGGTCAAAGCGCGCTGGCTTGCCGCTGCTGACGGGGCCGAACGGGCTCGCGTCGCGAGAGTCGCGTGAGCTCGGACTCCAGAGATCCGTGAGCTGGCTCTCACTGCTACCGACCACTCGGTACGAGACGTTCTCAAACTCCACGATGTCGCGCCCATCAGCCACCATGAAGGCATCGGCGAGAACGTACGGCTCAGGGTCGTAGCCGATCTCCTTGATGTCGATCCGGTAGGTGAGGGTGCGGGTCGTATCCAACACCTGGCCCCGGCAGCGCAGCCGTGAGGGGATCTCGGGGATCGGCGCGTGGTGGACGTGCGCGGAGTCCGCGGCGAGTCCCCAGCCGAGCCTCAACAACAGAACCCGCAGGGTGTGCAGGCACCCCTCGTACATCAAGGTCCCCGGCATCACCCGGTCGTCGGAGAAGTGACACACCAGGTACCAGCCCTGGGGATCGACGTCCCACTCGCTCTCCACGACGCCGAGGCCGTAGCGGCCGCCAGAGAGATCGAGCTCGCTGATCCGATGCACGAGCTCCATACGGCCACCGGGTAGGGCCAGGGATGGGTGCACCCTGCGGGCGGCGAAGGCCGGCCCAAAGGCCGCCTCCAGATCGCCGGAGCGAAGGGCAGCCACCGCAGCGGCGTCGAGCGTGCTGGGGCCACGATGCTGAAGCGGCGCATGACTGGAGCGGTCGGCGAGGCTGTCACCGGGGACAAGCGGCGAGTAGGCGGCGGCGAGTCCCCCATCCGCTGACCTGCGACGACCGGCAGGAAGCGCGCCGCGCCGCTCGACGAGCCCCTTGCCGTCTGCAAGCTGCGCGCGGGAGAAGAACCCGGCGCATCCGTCCCGCATGGAGATGAGGTGCTGCTCGCCGATCCATCCTTCGAAGTGGAAGAAGAACAGCCACGTGGATCCCTGACGAATGAACCTGTCGATCGCAATGTCGTAGCGGATCACCTCGCCGGGCTCGGGCAGGTCACGGTGGAAGGCGACCTCGGCGTCGAGCAACCGATACACCCGCTCTCCTCGGGTCTCGCGGTCGATTCCGAGCCAACCGGACAGGAAGAGATCGGCCTGCCCTGCCTCCACCGAGATGCAGACCGGCGCCCTTCCCCCGTCCAGGTACCAGGCCTGCTCGAGCACGTCGTGTTCCGTGACCACACGACCAGAGGTCATCGAGCCCTGCTCTCCTTGGACCGAGACGATCCGGTCAACGAGCATCAGGGGCTCATCGGGGAGTCGGACCCGCGTTGGGAGTGCATCGACGAACGCCCAATCCTCGCCGTAGGTGGAGCGCACGGAGCCCACGGCGAAGTCCATGCAGGCGGCTCGGTCAAAGCGCGGCTGCGAGGGGGGCCGGGCCTCGGCACGACGGGGGGCCGAAGCGGTCGCGCCCCCACCGAGCAAAGCGGAGATCAGAGCGTGTTGTTGGGCGAGCGCCGCGCGGGCCTGGTCCGCTTGCTGCCTTGTGACGGAGAGCCAGGCCGCGTGAGCGAGCGCCGTGTCGTGAGCGACCGTGAGTGGGCTGGCCCCGAGAGTCGATGCCACCTGCATGGCCGTGACGAGCGGCCTCTCGGCGGTCAGCGGTGCGGCGGCGGCAGCGAGGGGAGCAGCCATGCCCGCGACAGGACCGGCGCGCAGAACCCCCTGCCCTGGGCGCACCACCGTGACCCGACCCGCGACCGCCGGCCGCACGCTTTCGACTGGGTACAGCGCGTCCAGATCGACCGCCACGCCTGCCTCCAGGAGTTGGGCGATGGCGTCCATCAGGTTGTGCACACCATCGCGTCCCCGGCGGCATGCGGTCACGGCGACGTGAGGTCGGTCCTGCAGGATGTCGTGAATCATCCGCGTGCAGGAGCCCTGCGGCCCGCACTCCACAAAGATCCGCACCCCGTCTTCCCATGCTGAGAGCACGGTCTTGGGCCAGTCCACCCCCCTCAGCGCGTTCGACAGGATCGAGTCCGCAGCGGACTCGTCGCTGACCTCGTACGAGCGCCCCCACGCGCCGGAGTACACCGTGACTCCTGGCTGAGCCTCGGTCGGGAGCAGGTGCAGGGACCGGTACTCCTCCGCGACCGCCTCCACCAGACCGCAGTGCACCGTCGGCACGCCGAACAGCGGGCGGGCGTGTGCTCCCAGGTGGTCGGCGAGCGCCTCCACGTCCGGCCGGCGACCGCCCACCACGCACTCATTGGGCGCGTTCACGATCAGCACCTCGGCGGTGCCGCCGCCCGCTGCCGCAGCGGCCCGGGCTCGCTCGGCGTCCACATCGAGCACCGCCACCCACCAATCCCGGGGCCCGCCCCACGCCTCTGCGGCGACGTCGTTGCTTCCGGCGAGCTGGGTCTTGAACAGTGGTGATCGAAGGACCCGCTGGAACATCGCGTCCCGGTCTGTCCAGCATCCAGTGCTGAACAGCGCCGCCGACTCGCCCAGGGAATAGCCGAGCGCGGCGTCCGGGGTCACGCCGAGGGAGTTCAGGACTCGGGCCACGGTCACTCCGTGAGCGACCTGGGCGAAGATGACCTCATGGGGCGTGATCTCCGCCAACGCGAGCCCATCCGTCCGCCAGTCCCCGGTCCAGTCCGCCCGATACGGCGCGAAGCGACGCGGGACCAGCTGACTCGCCAGGCTCTCCGTCTCTCCGTGCAGCGCTCGGGCCACCGATGGGAAGCCGAGCAACAGGTCCTGGCCCATGCCGACGTAGTGGTTCCCAGAGCCGGGAAAGACCCACGCGAGCTGCCCTGGCGTGTGGGGAGGAGCAACCAGCGGTCCTGCGATCAACGCCTCACGGACCCGCGCACGGAGCTCACGCACACTCGCGGCGACGAACACCCGGCGCCCGGGGACATGCCCGTTCTCGCGGGCTTCCCGGCCTAGACCCGAGCGATGCCAGCGTCGAGCGAGAGCGTCGATGGAGCTGGACTCTGGGACTTCTCGGATGAACGCCTCGAGCCTCTGGCCGGCTCGGCTGAGCTCGCCCGAGTCGTCGCCGTCGACCAGGAACAGCCCCGCGGACCGAGAGGCCGCCATGAACCCCGTCGCGGCGGACAGCTCCCGTGGCGGCTCTTCGAGCACTATGTGCAGGCGGCACCCATCGACGCCCACGCAACTCACGCCCGCTCGCCGGGGTCCTCGGGCTGAGTCCGAGAGCCAAGGAAGGGGACGCAGCGGGACATGAAGTGAGCCGGCGAGCAGCGGGTTGCACCGAAACGTCGGATCCGCGGGCAGCACGGCTTCGCGTAGGGCCAGCACTGCCCGGAGGACCGAGACCATCCCCGATGCCGCGCCGGTGTCTCCGCAGACAGTGCTGCTCAAGCCGATGGCGACGGGGTGCTCCCCGCTGCGCTCCGACAATGCGGTCAGCTGTGCGTCCGCACCGCGCGTGAGTTCGATCAAGCCCGCGCTCGAGAGAGGGGCCCCTGCCTCTTCCCAGGCCGCATCGACGGCGGAATCGACCGCCGTGCCATGAGAAGATCCGAGGCCGGTGACCACCGCGTGCACCCGTCCGCCGCGGGCTCTCACGTCCGCGAGGCGCTCGAGCACGACCGCCACCGCCCCTTCCCCCGGTGCGGCCCGGTCGCCGCCGTTCAGTCCGTCGGCGACCCCATCCAGCGCATACGGCCGAAGGCGATGAGTCGCGAGCACGCTGCGCACATCACCGCTCATGTCCGAGGCCACTACAACGGCACGGTCCAGCACCCCGGTGTCGAGCAGGCGGCACGCCACCTCCAATGCGCGGGCTCCCGATCCGTCTTCGTTCGAGACGAGGAACGACGGTCCACCCAGTCCCAGCTCTCGGGCGACGCGGCTGGCGATCATTCCGCCCAGCGCGCCTTGCGTCCTCACGCCATCCAGCGGTTCCCCGAGGCGCGATCGAACCACCGGGTCTGCCTCCCACCGCAGCGCGAACCCCGAGCTCTCCAGATCCAGACCGACTCCGACCACGCATCCATCTCGGGCGCCCCCACCGTCCCAGCCCGCATCCTCGGCCGCTTCGTGGACCGCAAGGAGCGACACGAGGTGCTGGGGCAGGACTGCGGGGACCTCTTTGGGAGGAAGCTTGAAGAGCCCGACCGGCACATCGAGGTGGTCGATCCACGCCCCGGGCAGCGGTCCTGCGAGCTCGCCAGCGACGGCGTCCATCGCGCCTGAGTCGTGGGCGACACCCCACCTGCCCGCCGGCCGTGACCGCCGATCCGGCACGCCTCCAAGCAGCGCTGGTCCAAGAGTACGCAGGCTCTCGTGGCCACCCAGCCGAGCACCGAGGCCCACGATGGCGACTTGCAGCCGCTCGCTCGCCGACGCCTGGGTGCCGGTGTTGGGCGACACACCCGTCCACTCCTCCACCACCAGGTGCGCATTGATCCCGCCGAAACCGAACGCCGAGATCCCCGCACGGCGTGGATGGTGCTCGGGCTGAGGCCAGCTCTCAGCTCGCTCCAACACCCGGAATCCGCCAGCGGTCACGCCAGCGGCGGCAGTGCCCGCCGTGAGCCCCGCCGATGGCGGCAACACCTTGTGCTGCAGCGCGCAGACGACCTTCATCAAACCCGCCGCCCCAGCCCCGGTCAGCAAGTGCCCCACGTTCGACTTCACCGAACCGATGACCGGAGGCGCACCGTCACCGCGCAGCGCGGCGAGCGACTGCAGCTCCGTGGCGTCGCCGCGAGCGGTGCCCGTGCCGTGGCACTCCACGAGATCGACGCTCTCCGGCGCGACCCCAGCAGGTGCGTACGCGGTGCGCAGCGCACGCACCTGCCCCTCGACGGCGGGGGCGAGCAAGCTGCCCTCGCGATCGTTGGACAGCCCCTCGCCCCGAAGAACAGCTCGAATGGTGAGCCCATCCCGCAGGGCGTCGGCGAGCCGAACGAGGACAAACGCACCCGCCCCCTCCCCCACCACCAGTCCATCGGCTTGGTCCGTGAACGGGAGGGAGCGGCCCGAGGGCGAGAGGGCGCGAAGCTGGGAGAATCCGACGCTGGTGTACAAGCAGTCGGGGCGAGAGGCCCCACCAGCCAGCGCTGCGTCAAGGCGGCCGGCTCGAAGCTCGGCGCAGGCGAGCGCGATGGCATACAGAGACGACGCGCACGCGGCATCGAGGCTGTACGCCGTGCCTTTCAGACCCAGGACTTGAGCGAGAAGTCCCACCGGCCAGGCCGTCACGTACCGGTCCAGCGGGTCCGGTTCGGACCGTGAGGCGAGGCCTGCGGCGCGACCCACCGTGGCCTCACTCCACCGCCGCGCGCCGTCCGTGGGCAGCGCGATGTTGGCGAGGATCACGCCTGCCTTTTCCCCGGGGACGGCGACCCCGGCGTCCGCCCACGCGTCCGCCCCGACCCGCAGGATGAGCCGAACGAGCGGGTCGAGCCCCTCAATCCTCGATGGTGACCAGCCCGCAGCCTCGATCGCGGGGTGCAGATCCGACACGTCCGGCGTGGGCACGATGCCGGCGTGAGTCGAGACGAGATGGTCGGGAACGCCATGCTCGGAACTGAGTAACCGGCGCGCCAGCGCACCGCGGCGGTCTTCGGGAATCGGACCCAGCGCGCAGCTCCCAGTGCGCACCAACTCCCAGAACGCCTCGATCGAGGAGCACCCGGGGAACCGGCCGGCCAGGCCGACAATCGCGATGGGCTCCATGGGACTCACCCCGGTCAGGCCGGAGGAGAGGGGCTGGCGCCTACGGACACCGACCGGAACGCGCTCTCCAGAGACTCCGATGCGGTGCACGTGTACCCGTCCAAGCGCGCGACGAGGTTGCCGCTCTCGTCCAGGAGATCTACATCGGCGAGCACGTTGTTGCCGCGTCGGCGCCTGACGGTCGCCACGGCCCGTACCGAGCCGGCGGGAAGCTCTGCGAACATCCGCAGCCGGGCGATCCGGGAGGGAAGCGACGGCGCACCGGTGGCCACGCGACACCACAGAATCATGGCCTGAAAGACGCCGTCGAGAACCAGCGGGTCAACCGCCCACTCCGAGGGTGCGCCGCCGGGATGCCACGCACTGGGGGCTGGCGCGCGGCGAATGGTGGCGGCGATCCCGCTCTCCCAAGTGCCGTGCACTGCCTCGAGACACTGAAACGCTGGGCCGTGGAACAAGGCACTGCCGTAGACGGCGTCCTGCCCACCAGGAAATGGGAGCAGACCCTGCGGCCAGGGCACTGCCTCGGGTCGCTCCATGGGCGGCCCGCCCTCTTCCAACAACACGACCACGCCCCGGACCCGGGTGCGCCCTGCCTCGTCGGCGAGCTCCACCGTGACCGAGGACTGTCCATCCGCGGCCACCGGGGGTGAGAGTCGAGGCGTGAGCGAGACGCTGCGGTCCAGGCGCAATCCCTGGAGAACGCGCACGTCATCCAGCCCAATCAGGCGGTAGCCGGGAAACTCACGCAGTGCCTCACGGGCGAGGAACTCCATCGCCAACGCGAACGGCAGCACCGGAGTCCCATCGAGTTGATGGTCGGTGAGCACGGGCCACGCAGCGAGCGACATCGACAGCGGTCGGTGCATCGCCGGGGGCTCGGGCGAGTCCCCCCCTGCGTCGAGGCCATCGCCCACGACGATGGATGTCGCCCGGCCAGGCCCACAGAGGACCTCGGACACACAGATGGCGGCGCCTGCAGCGCGCGGGATGAGCGCGACGCCCTCGCGGTCAAAGGCCTTCTTGAGGTCGGCCGTGACCATTCCGCCGTCCCACGGGCCCCACGACCAGGACACCACCCGGGTCTCCGGCCGCCGGGCGGACTCGCGAGCCGCCAAGGCATCGAGGACCCGGTTGGCTGCGGCGTAGTCCGCCTGACCACGGCGACCAAAGCGGCCCGTCACGGAGCCGAACAAGCCCACGAACGCCAGCGAACGTCCCGCGAGGGCCCCGAGGACGGATCGGAGACCGTCCAGCTTCGTTCCGATCACCGCGTCCACATCGTCATCGGACTTGTCGGTGATGAGCTTGTCACGCAGCACCCCGGCGCCATGGAGCACACCAACGACCTTGAGCTTGCTCGCCCGCTCGGCCCGCTTCGTCGCGGAGACCACGCTGTCCATGTCCCGCACGTCACAGGCCGCGTAGACGCCAACGGCGCCAGCTTGCTCAATGCGGCGCAGGGTCGCCCGGATCTCCCGCGCGGCGAGCGCAGCGCGGACCGCTTCGCGCAGCTCCCGAGGGTTGGGCCGCCCCTCTGTGAACCCGTTGGCAAGGAAGGCCCCCTGAACGTCCTCCTCTGGGACGCCATCGAGCCACTCTGGCTCATCGGAGAGCTCGGAGCGGCCCAGGAGCAGGAGACCGGGGACTCCCGCCTCCGCCAGGGCAACCGCGCAGTCGGCGGTGACGCCTCGGGCGCCGCCCGTGACGAGAACGAGGCCGTCGGGGGCCGGGGTGACCTCGATGGGCTCCGCGATAGGCGTGAGCGTGAGTCGCCGACGCCGCCCCTGCGCGTCCACTCCCACCTCGATCGGGCCGGCCGACTGAAGCTCTGCGACAACCCACGAACACAGGGCGCCCTCGTCCTCGTGGCTCGCGCACAGATCGAGGGCTCGGACCCACAGGCCCGGCCACTCCCAGGCTGCGGTCTTGACGAACCCAGCGAGCCCCGCGGTCAGCGCGTCGTCAGAGGTGAAGCGCGCGCCGTCCAGCGTCCCGAATCCACCGTCGAGCCGGCTGATCGAGACCAGCATCCCGCTCCCGCGCTGCGCGGCCGCGGCGAGGTGCGGACCCGCGGTGCGGAGCATCGAGAACGCCACGGGCAAGTCGGTGCCCGTCAGGATCAGCCCGGCGGGCGCGGGCACGGCGTCCGAGTGCGCGTCGACGAGGTGGGGGTCGAAGCCCAACTCCGAACATCGCTCCGCGAGCGTGTGCACGAGCTCGCTTCCGTCGTCGAGAATCCACAGAACCTCCCCCTCGGCGAGCGGCAGCGGACGATCCGCTGCCGCATCAACGAAAGGGACGGAGCGGACTTCCCTCCTCTCTGGGAGCGGGTCGCTCGCGGCGGGGGCTTCGGCCTCAGGGATACCGGCGCCCGTGACGAAGTCGAGGACTTCTCGCAGCGTCTGCAACCGACCGAGGCTCTCTGGCTCCACCGTGGGTGCCTGGGGCAAGCGCTCGGTCAAGAGCGACAGGATCTCGACGCGCTTGATGGAGTCGATCCCGAGGTCGGACTCCAGGTCCATGTCGAGATCGAGCATGTCCGTCGGGTACCCGGTCGCCTCAGCGACGACCTCGACGAGCACGATGGCGGGGTCGTCGACGCTGGAGGAGGCGACCTGCGCTGGGGCGCTGGGCTTCGCGGGGGCGCTGGGCTTCGCTGAGGCGCTGGGCTGCGTCGCGGGCGCGGTCTCTCCTACGAACTCGGCGACCTGCCGCAGGGTCTGCAACGCCGACAGCCGCTCAGGCTCTACCGCCGGGGTGTTGGGCAGTCGGTCGGTCAGCAACGAGAGGATCTCGACCCGCTTGATCGAGTCGATGCCGAGGTCGGACTCGAGGTCCATGTCCAGCTCCAACATATCTGTCGGGTAGCCGGTGGCTTCGGCGACCACCGCCAACAGCGTCGCGACGACGTCGACCGGAGCCGATGCAGACAGCACGGCCGCGGGCGGGACCACCAACGCTGGCGCAGCAGGCAGCGGCGGTGCAACGACCGGAGGCGCCGGAGGCGGCACGTACGCAGGCGCAGGAGGCGCCGCGTAGACCGGAGGCGCCGCGGACACCGGGGGTGCCGCGGACACCGGAGGGGCGACCGGGGCGACGGCCGGGGCACTCCACGCCGGGGCAGGGGCGAGCGCGGGCCGCGCAGGGAGGCCCACCATCTGCTCGATCAGCCGCTGCTGCCCATCGAGCAGGGCCTGGAATGACGCCTGCGCGGCAGCCTGCCCTTCGAGGAAGACGCGGTGGGTCGCCGCGGTCTGCTGCTGCATGGCAGTGAGAGCACGCAGGTGCTCCTGCGCGCCGGAGAGTGCTTGCGCGACGAGCGCGGAGGCCTGGGGGTCGGGATTGCTCATGGGAGCTCCGTGTGAGGTCGGCGGCGGGGGCGCCGCAGCGGCCCGAGGGCTCGGCGACGCCGAGGCGATCGCTGGCTGACGCCGCGGGGGAGTCGGAGGAATAGGAGGAACAGGGTCTCGGTGATTCGCGCCGCCCAGCGGGACCCGCATCCGGGGCTTGCGTCGCGGAGACTCGTCTGCGCGGGGTGCCGTCCGGGCTGCCTGCCAGGGCCCGAGAGTCACCGGGTAGCCGAGCGCCGCGACCTGAGCCAACGCCCACGCCAGGGACCAGAGCCCACCGCGCCGCGCGTTTCCATCGAGCGCGATCGCGTCGTGGGGTCGATCAGCGAGGATCCGCCCCGCGAGACCGGTCAGCGTGCTGCCCGGGCCCACCTCGACGAATGTGTGCGCCCCTGCATCCGACATGGCCAGAACGGAGTCAAGCCAGCGCACGGGCCGGGCCAGCTGGCCTGCAAGAAGCGAACGAGCCTGGTCCGGGTCCGCGGGGTATGGCTGCGCGGTCGTGTTGGCGAGCACGGGCACGCTCGGCGAGCCGAAACGCAGCGGGGCCAGCGCGCGCGCGAAGCCGCCTTCCGCGTCGGCGACGAGCGGACTATGGAACGCCGCACCGACCGCGAGCGCCCGACAGCGCAGGCCGCGCCTGCCGCACTCGGCTTCCAGCGCCGTGATCGCGCTCCGCGACCCCGATGCGATCGCCTGCCTCGGCGCGTTGCGGTTCGCGACCACGAGCCCCTGCCCAACAGCGTCTACGGCCGCCTGCACCTCGTCCAGCGGCGCAAGCACCGCCAGCATCGTGCCCCGGTCTTGTCCGCCGCCCGCCATCAGCGCGCCACGAGCGCTCGCCGCTGCGCGCAGCTCCGTGCGATCGAGCACTCCGGCCGCGTGCAGCGCCAAGAGCTCGCCAAAGCTGTGCCCTGCGACCATCGCCGCCCGCACGCCGAAGCGCTCCATCACATCGAGCATCCCCGCCTCGATCATCCCCAGCGCCGGCTGAGCGATGTCCGTCCGGCGCAGCGCTGCTTCCTGCTCCGCCTCCGCCTCGTCCGTCCACGCGCTCGGCGGGTAGACGCGGTGCGCCACCTCGGGGTTGCTGTCCAGCTCCGCGAGCACCTCGGGGAAGATGCACGCCAGCTCTGCCCCCATCCCCACCGACTGAGAGCCCTGACCCGGGAACACAAACGCCAGCGAGCCCGGCGCCGCGCCGAACGCCACCCGGGTTCCGTCGGGAGTACTGAACGACGCCCCCAAGGCCGCGGCCCTGGCCGCCTGCCGCAGCCGAGCCCGCCAGTCCTCGCTTGCCGACACCACCAGCCCCGCCCGGGCCTGACCCTTGCCGAACTCCCCCCGGGAGCGCTCCGCGACCTGAGCCAAGCCGAGCTCCGACACGGCCAATGCGTCGAGGGCCGCGCTCAAGCTCGCCCCGTCGGCCCCGGACACCGCGATGATCTCCACCGCTCCGTCCCATGCCGGCGCGGGGCGATCCCGCTCGGCCTCTTCGAGGATGGCGTGAAAGTTGGATCCGCCGAACCCGAACGCGCTCACGCCTGCGCGCCGCGGCGCTCCCGACGAGACCCACGGTCGCGCCCGCGTGTTCAGCGCCAGCGGGCTCTTCCCGTCCGCCAACGCTGGCAGCGGGGTGCGCACCTTCAGGGTCGGCGGCAGCACCTTGTGCTCGAGGGCGAGCACGGTCTTGATCAGCCCTGCGGCACCCGCAGACGCCTTCGTGTGACCGATCATCGACTTCACCGACCCGAGCGCGATGCTCTGCGCCGGCAGCTCGCCGCGCACGAACACAGCCTCTAGCCCGCCAACCTCGGCCCCGTCCCCGGCGTTCGTGCCGGTGCCATGCGCCTCGATCAGCGCGATGTCCCCAGGGCTCACGCTCGCGTCGCGGTGGGCATCCCGAATCGCGCGAGCCTGCCCGGACGACCGCGGCGCGTAGATGGACTTCGCCCGCCCGTCGCTGCTGCTGCCGATGCCGGTCAGCACGGCGTGCACCCGGTCTCCGTCCCGCTTCGCGTCCGAGAGTCGCTTGAGTACGACGAGCCCGATGCCCTCTCCCAGGATGGTTCCATCTCCTTGGGCATCGAACGGGCGCACCTCGCCGGTCTTGGACAGCGCTGGCGTCGCCGTGAAGCACTGGTGCATGAAGATGTCGTTCAGGGTGTCTACCCCTCCCGTGAGGACCAGATCGCTGCGCCCGGTGCGCAGCTCCATCACCGCCATCTCGACAGCGCCCAGAGAGCTCGCACACGCCGCGTCGATCACGCAGTTGGTGCCGCCCAGATCGAGGCGATTGGCGATGCGTCCCGCCACCACGTTGCCGAGCAAGCCCGGAAAGCTGTTCTCCTGCCACGACACGTAGCTCGCCGAGATCCGCCGCACGACGTCTTCGGTCGTCTCCGCGTCCACTCCGGCGTCCTGCAGGGCGCGGCGCCACTTCGGATGCCCAAGGCGCGCCCCGAGGTTGATGACCAGCTCCTGGGTGCCCGTCACCCCCAGAATCACGCTGGCGCGGTCCTTGTCCCAGGTGACGCCGGCCCCGTACCCGGCGTCTTCCAACGCCCGGGCCGCGACGTACAGACCCAGCAACTGGCTGGTGTCCGTCGCCTCGAGGATCGTTGGGGGAATCCCAAACTCGGTGGGGTCGAAGTCCAGCTCGTTGATGTATCCGCCCCGCGCGGTGTAGAGCATGTCGGGCGCGGACGGATCGTCCGAGAGGTAGTCCTCCTTGCGCCAGTATCCGTCCCGCTGCGGCACCTCGGTGATCGCATCCACGCCGAGCCGCAGGTTGCGCTGGAACGCGACAAGGTCGTCCGCCTGGGGGAACACACAGGCCATCCCGACGATGGCGATAGGCTCAGCAGTGGACTCACGCGTTGGCTGGGCCGCCCGAACGGAGGACGCGGCCTGCTGCCAAGGCTGGTCCAGCAATGCATCCAGCTGCTCGTCCGCCAGAGCTTGCGTGCGCTCGGCGCTGCTCGGCACCGCGAGGCCCTGCGCCCGGAGCGCCGAAGCCCGGGTCGCGACGGCGGCCCCGACCAAGAGGCAGCGCGCGATGGGAACGGCGCTGCGCTCCTGCCAGGACGCGAAGCGGCCCCCAGCAGCCCAGGCGTTGAATGCGCCCATGGCGGGGCCGCACCAGATCTGAAAGTCGGCGCTTCGATCATCGCGGCCGGCGTTGGCCCAGCGACTCGACAGGCCCAGGTAGCTGCGGAACAACAGCGCCATCGCGTGCTTCGGGTCTTCCCCCGCCCGCGCCACCTGGCTTGGATCCCGCTCCGCCCAGAACGTCTCTGTCGCCGTCCACGCCTCGGCGAGGGAGCTGCGGAACACCGTCCGTTCGAGCTCCGCGACTTCGTTCGGCTCCAGGGCCTCGATGCTGCCCCGCCGCTTGTACAGCTCATAGAGCTTGCGAGCCCGCACCGGGAACATCGTCCCCCGGGAGAGCACTTGCAGCTCCACGCCCATCTCGAACATGTCGGCGGCAGGCGCCATTGTCACATCGGTGGTGTCGGCCTCGGCGAGCATCTGACGCACCCGGTCCGAGGTGCCGGCTTCCAAGGTCGCCTGATTCACCGATCCGGTCACGACGTACGCCGCGCCAAGCCCAAACGCCGCCGCGATGCTGCCCGGCGTGCCGAGACCCCCCGCCGCGCCGATTCGCGGGCGGCGCGAGTACCCAAACTCGGCCGTCATCTCATCGGCGAGGGCCTGCAGTCGCGGCAACAAGACAACGAGCGGTCGGTTGTCGGTGTGGCCGCCCGAGTCCGCTTCCGCGGTGAGGTCGTCGGCCATCGGAATGGTCCGCGCGAGCGCAGCCTGGGCCTCGGTCAGCTCCCCGCTCGCCACGAGCTGGGTGAGGAAGCGCTCTGGTGGAGGGCTGAGGAACCGGCGCGCGACCTCGGTGCGGGACACCTTGGCGAGGATGCGGTTGGGCGTGACGACCGCGCCATGCTCGTCTTCACAGATCCCGTGGGTTCGATAACGCACCACCGCAAGGGTGAGATCGAGGTACGCCGACGCGCTGACCGTGTGCACCCCGCGGCTGAGAAGTACGCCAACGACGGCGGCCTCCACCTCGGGCTCTGACGGGCTGTGAATGAGGTTGACACCCCATGGCCGGTCCGCGCCGAGCTGCTCCTGGATGCGCTCGATCGATGCATCCACGACCTCGGGCGCGAGTCCGGCGGCTCCAAACACCCCGAGCATGCCCGCGTTGCCCATGGCCACGACGAGCTCGACCGAGGCGATCCCGTTGGCCATCGCGCCGGCGACATACGCATACCGAACCCCGTGCTCCGCCCGAAACGCCGCGTCGCCAAGGTCTTGGGGGTGCAGCGCCGGCGCCGTCCCCAGCACCGGCAACGCCTCCGCCGACTGTCCGCCTCCGAGCACGACCTCCCCGCCCAGCGCAGCGGCGGCTCCCTCGGACCCGCGCACCACCACCACGGGTCGGTCGATCGCCCGCAATGCACGTCCCAGGGCCTCTTCGCCGGCCTGAGGCCGCGCGTCGCCGGGTCGCCACCACCCGAAAGGGCGGTCGTGGAGCGCGTGTTCGGAGGTCATCGATGGGCTCCTGCTGAGGGGGTAGGCGAGGGGGCGCTCTGATACCACGTCTTCTGGCCATGTACAGGCAAAACAGCCGGTCTCCGGGCCAGTGTGACGGCTCGAAGAGTAGCTAGTTTCAAGTTTCTTTGAAACTTTTGAAAGATGACGCTTCTTCGGCCTCTGCGGCCCCGTCAGTTGCCCAAGGACTCTCGCACCGCGTCGGCGGCGGCCCCGCCAGCGACGTGACCCTGCTCGCTGAGCGCGTCCTCGAGGGCTTGCACACACAGCGCCGCGTTCTCGCCGGTGCGCCCTGAGCCCATCATCCCAATACGCCACGCCTTGCCGGCGAAGGCCCCGAGCCCGCCCCCGATCTCGATCCCCGACCGGTCCAGCAGCGTGCGACGCACCTGTGCCTCGTCGATCCCATCGGGCACCGAGACCAGGGTCAGCTGCGGCAGGCGGTCCGCCACCGCCACCGGGAGCCCCAGGCCCAAGGCCTCCAGCCCCGCGGCCAGCGCACGGGACACCGCCCGATGCCGGGCGAAACGCGCGGCGAGGCCCTCGGTCAGCGCGAGTCGCAGAGCCTCGTGCAGCCCATAGATCATGTTGATCGGCGCGGTGTGGTGGTAGGCGCGGCCGCCTCCAGCCTTCCCGAGCCAATACGTAGCCAGCAAGGACAGATCGAGGTACCAGGAGACCGGCGCCTCGGTTCGAGACTGAATCCGTGCGACGGCTCGGGGGGAGGCCGACAGCGGGGCGAGCCCCGGCGGGCACGACAAGCACTTCTGCGTGCCGGAGTAGGCCATGTCCACGCCGTGGGCGTCGAGGTCCACCGCGACGCCACCGAGCGAGGTCACGGCATCGATGAGCAGCAGCGCGCCCATCCGGTCCGCCGCTGTCCGAAAGCCCGAGAGATCCTGCAAGACCCCGGAGGACGTCTCCGCGTGCACCAGGCACAGCGCCCGCACCGAGCGGCCCTTCGCGGCGGTCACGAAGTCCGCCGGATCCAGCGCCCGCCCCCAGGGGGCTTCCACCCGAACCACGTCGCCTCCGGCGCGCCGCGCGACCTCGCACATGCGCCCACCGAAGACCCCGTTGACCCCCACGAGCACGACGTCGCCAGGCTCCACGAGGTTGACGATCGCTGCCTCCATGCCCGCGGACCCGGTGCCGGACATCGGCATGGTCAGGGCGTTGTCGGTGCCAAAGACCCCTTGGAGCATCGCGCGGACCTCGTCCATCACCGCGATGAACGCGGGATCGAGGTGCCCGATGGTCGGCTTCGCCAGGGCGGCCAGCACCGCCGGGTCGACCGGTGACGGTCCGGGGCCTAGGAGAAGGCGCGTCGGAGGAGACAGCGGCGCGAACACGTCAGTCGACAAAGTCGACCTTGTGCGCGGATGCGGTCACTTCGCGCATGTGCTCGAGAACGCGCTGGTGATGCGGGTGCCCCTGGTAGGCCTCGTAGGCCTCCTTGCTGTCGAAGCGGGTGATGAGGACGATGTGCGCGGACCGAGGCGATGGGTCGCTGTCCACGCCGACCTCGATGTACCGCAGCTGGGGGATTCGATCGCGCATCCCATCGAGGGCGGTGACCGTCGCGGGGATGTCGTCGGGGTCTTCGAGCGTGAACATGACGATGTGGGAGTACATGGCGCGGGATGATACCGAGCCCCGGACCTGCCGTAAGCACCGGACGCGTCCCGCCCGCTGATTCCTGGTCCGACCGCCGTCGCCCGCTGGCGGCACCCAGCCTGTGAATCCTCGATGAACGCAGCAACAAAGGTCTGTGGAACGCAGCTCCGCAGGGGACGCAGGGGCATTGCCGAGGGTCATGCTGGCAACAACCAACCGGAGGCTGCCATGACCCACCCATCCCCGAACCCCACCGAGAACAGCGCCGAGCGCGACCACCAGCAAACCCAGGACCGCGAGCGCGCGGCCGACCAACTCATCGAGCGGTGCGGGTACGCCGCCGCCGCTCTCGCTCTGGTCCCCCTGCCGGGGACCGAGATCATCGCCGTCATGCCGGTGCACGTCGGCATGGTGGTGGGGCTGGGGGCCCTCTACGACGCGCCGCTCGACCGTGATGGGGCGGCGGAGCTGCTGGTCCGGGTGGGGGGAACCGTCGGCGCGTCGCTCATCGGCACCCGCCTCGCGAGCACGGCGGCGAAGACCTTGTTGCCGGGGCTCGGAGTTCTCATCGCCGCGCCGCTGCTCTACGCGACCACCCTGGGCCTCGGCGCCGTCGTGCGCGCCTGGCTTTCCTGCGGCGGCGATCTGGACCCTGCAACGGCGCGGCGGGTGTATCGCCACGCGGAGCGCGGAGCGCGTCGGGCCTTCGATCCCAAGCAGCCGCCCGAGGCGGCGCCCCGAGCCTGACCTATCCGAGCGCGAGCAGCCGGTCTGCCCGGCGGCTCGCTTCGTCACTGACCCAATAGGGAGCAAGGTCCTTGCTGCACCAGCGCACCGCCGCGAGCATGGCGCGCTCGTCGGCCAGGGTCTGCAGCGCCCAGGCCGCGTGCTCGAGCAAGAGGCTGCCGACCACCGTGCGGGTCAGCCCGTACGCGAACCTGCGAGCCCCCGCCTGCATCGCGTCACTGCCGCCGCCGAACGCCTCGGGGAGATAGCCCGCAGCGGCCCCAGCGGCCGCCACCACGCGGTCGGCGCTCGCCGCCAAGGCCGGCACCGCCCGAGCCGCTGCAGACGCGCGGGCCATCACGCGGGTCAAGGTCGGCCCCAGCGCGTCGTCTCGCTGGATGGCGCGCAGCGCGTCCAGGCTGAGCACGTTGGTGGTGCCCTCCCAGATCGAGAGCACCTGCACGTCTCTCAGCATGCGCGGAATGCCGGTGTCCTCCACGTATCCTGCGCCACCGAACGACTCCACGATCTCGCTGATCCCCGCGACCGCCTGGCGCGCCGTGTAGAGCTTCGCGAGCGGGGTGAGCAGCCGAAGCTCCGCGACGTCCTCAGGGCTCGCCTCCCCGCAGTCCTCGGCGCCGAGGAGCGAGGCGCAGTGCATCGCGAGCACGGTGGCCCCGTGCAGCTCGACCTCGATCTCGGCCAGGGTCGCCAGATGGAGCGGCTGCTCGGCGAGAGGCCGCCCGAAGACCCACCGCCGCTTCGCGTAGTCCTGAGCGAGCATCAGCCCCCGACGCAGCGAGCCCACGGCGCACACCGTGTTGTAGAGCCGAGTGACGTTGATCAGCCGGGTGATGGTCGGCACTCCACGGCCGGGCTCGCCGACGAGCGTCGCTGGCGTCCCGCGCAGCTCCAGCTCGGCGGTAGGCAGCGCCTTGGTGCCCAGCTTGTCCTTGAGCCGCAAGACCTCGATGTTGGCGAGGCGCCCGTCGCCCCCTCGCGTCTCTACGTAGAAGAGCGACAGCCCCCGGCTCCCCTCTGGCACAGACCCATCGGGCTCCTCGATGCGCGCCAGCGTCATCGCCATCTCCGAGGTCGTCGCCGACGTGAACCACTTGTTCCCGTGCAAGCGATGGGTCGCGTCGCCGGCCCCATCCACCGCCCGAGCCACCGTCCCGCTGCCGGCGACGTCCGAGCCCCCGGCCCGCTCGGTCATCCACTGTCCGGACGTCCAGAAGTCCTGAGGGTCCCGCGAGGTGAGGCGAGCAAACGCCCTGTCGGCAAAGGGCTTTCCAGAGAAACCCTCCAACAGGCGTGCGGCGCCATCGGTCATGGCCAGAGGACAGCTCACCGTCGCAGAGCTGGGATGAAACATCTGCAGCTTCGCCATCTGGTGGACCCGGGAGAACCGGCCATGCCGGCGCTCGTAGCCGATGGCCACGATGCCCTCCTCCGCTGCGATGCGATGCAAGGCCTCCCAGCCCGCGCTCGTCTCGATGCGGTCCACCCGTTCCCCCCAGGCATCGAACTGGACGAGGCTCGGAGGGTTGCCTTCCGCTTGAGCAGCGTGCACGAGCATCTCACCCGCCGCCCGGTCCCCAAAGGCCACAAGATCGGCCTCGACCTCAGTCCAGGCCTCAGCCGGCAAGAGTCGCTGCAGGACCTGGCGGAGCACGACGTCCGCGACGAACACGTTGGGTAGGCTGGGAGCGTCCTGAAAGAAGCCCGAGGTGCCGCCTGCCCCCGGCGCGCTCACTGCTCGTCCTCGTCCTCGTCAGGCGGGTACGAGTCCTCGTCGTCCTCGTCGATGTTTGGTCCCGCCGGCGGATCATCGAGGATGGACACCCCGGGACGCAGGTTGTCCGACACCGAGGCGACGAGTCCGTACCCGATGTAACAAATGAGGAGGACGAAGAGGACAGTGCCGCCCGGCCCGCCGCCTGCGAGCAGCAAAAGCCCACCAAAAATCGACCCGAAGAACCCATACTTCATGAACTGGTTTCGGAAGTTCTTGAATGACGGGAACGGGATCTGACTGACCATCAGGGCTGAACTCACGAGCAGCACGGGCACGACGATCACCGGGGACTTGAAGATGGGCCAGCCCGTCTCCCCATGGGCCATCACGAGGGTCACGATCAGGCCCGCTGCCGTCGGAATAGCGATGCCCTCGAAGTACCACGCGGGACCTTCGTCCTCATCGTGTCCGGTGTTGAAGCGGGCGAGGCGCACCGCCCCCGCTGCGACATAGATGAAGACGAGAATCATCCAGGGGCTGAAGGGCGCGCTGCCCTCGCCGGCGATGGGCTGGGACGACGCGCTCGCGAACGCCCAGTGGAAGATGATGTATGCCGGGGCCACCCCGAACGACACCATGTCGGCCAGCGAGTCGAGCTGGGCTCCAAACGCAGAGGTCGTTCCGGTCAGTCGCGCCACCCGACCGTCCAGCATGTCGCACACCCCGGCCAGCACGATGCAGATGCACGCGGCGTACGGGCGGGTCGGGGCCCAGACCATCGCGAGCATGCCGAAGAACACACTGCCGAGCGTGATCCCCTGGGGCAGAGCAGCAAGGGCCCGGCGGCGGCGGCGAAGTCGAGACGCGGCGCGAAGGCGGGCGCGCTCTTCGGGGTCGGCGGGCAGTCGGCGTAAGCGGGGTCGGGCCATGGGTGCCTCTCAGTGCTCGTTCGGATGGGGGCGACTGAACACCAGCGTGTCACCCTCGCTCAGATCAGGCTGGAACACATACCCGTCGCGGTCAAAGCCCTGGACCCCGTCCGCGGTCTCCACGCGCTCCTGGACGATGTACCGCGCCATCGCGCCCCGGGCCCGCTTCGCGAAGAAGCTGATCATCTGCAGTCGCCCGTCGCCGCGCAGCTCCTTGAACTGCACGTCGAGCACTCGGGGCAGCTTGCGGCGCTGCAAGGCAGAGAAGTACTCGTTGCTCGCGCAGTTCACGATCGTCTGGTCTTCGTGCGCGGCCAGCTGGGCCAGCAGGTGCTTGGTGATCCGGTCCTTCCAGAACGCGTACAGGTTGCTCCCGCGCCGCGTCTTCAGGCTGGTCCCCATCTCGAGCCGGTACGGCTGGGCGAGATCGAGCGGCCGCAGCGCTCCATAGAAGCCGGACAAGATCGCGACGTGATCCTGAGCGTAGGACAGATCCGCCGCAGACAGCGTCGCCGCGTCGAACCCCCGGTAGGTATCACCGGCGAACATCAGGGCCGCCTGCTTGCTGTTCAGGGGCGTGTGCTCCTCGCTCCAGGCCGCGAAGCGCTCCCGGTTCAGGTCCGCGAGCTTGCCGCTGATGTGCATGAGCGCCATGAGCTTCTTGCTCGACTGACGGCGGGCGGTCACCGCCAAGCGCGCCGTCTCAGCCAGCAGCGCGGGCTGAGTGTGGGGCAGCTCCTCGGGAGCGGGTTCCAGATCCAGACTCTTGGCGGGAGAGAGCACAGCGAGCATCGGTTCTCCGGGGTCGGCGAGGGGGGCAATGGACCGCGCGGTGCCCCCAACTGTCAAGCCGGACGCCCCGCCCGGACGTTAGACTCGAATTCATGCGCCTGCCCCGTCCATCAGCACTCTTCGCCGCGCTCCTGCTCTGTGGGTGCGAGCCTCCCCCCGAGGCTCCCACGGAGCTCGGAGATCTGGCGCTCTTCTTCTTCTCGGAGTTCGAGACCGCCGACGATGCCTACATGGCCGATGCGTTGATGAACCTCGAGGGCTCGGTGTTCGCCGACGTCAATCTCGATGGGGAGCGCGCGCAGAGGCAGTGGATCCCGCCCATCCTGGAGGCGGAGCACCTCGGAGGCGCAGCCGCCCCGCCCGACGTCTCGCCGGACGCGCAGCTCCCGATCACCGTGGCCAAGCGCTCCACCCATCCCGTGCAGACCCACGCGATCGGAGTGCTCGAGCCCGATCAGTCACAGCTCGAGCCGTCCGCCCCCGAGCATGACCGCACCTACGTCAGCGACACGGCGTGCTGGGAGGACAGCTCGTGTCCACGCATCGACACCGAGAACCTCATCAAGAAGTCCAACATCCTCTACACCATCGTGTACGACACGGAGAAAGACTTCCGGCGCCTCGAGCTGCCCGATGGCCGCGCGGCGATGGTCGCGCGAACCTGGAACGAAGAACGCGCCTTCGGCGACGAGGGCCGCAACTCCATCGACCAGAACTTCGCCGCTGAGGTCTGGATCGAGTCCGCAGACGACCCGGACACTTGCCAGCGCATGATGTCTGTGTGGAGCTCAGTCACCCTGGGCGAGAACAACCCCGAGGACGAGATCATTCGCCGCACCATCGGCCTGGGCCTCGACACGCTCTTCAACCGGCACGACGCGTTCTACGACGGCGAATAGGCCGCGATCCACTCCTCGGTCTTGGTCCACAGCGTGGCGGCGAGGACATCGTCGGTGCCGAGCCGCTTCGCAGTCTGCTCCTTGACCGGCACGTAGTACTTGCCCGTGCGGTCGGCGAGCTCGGTGGCGGTCGCGCAGTACAGGGATGTGCGCGCCCCGTCCTGCACCGAGGTCATGAAGAACGTCAGGAGTTGGCGTAGACCCACCGGGATGTCGCGCCATACGTCGCTGGCGACGACGCCGGGGTGCACCGCATAGGTGGTCACCCCAGTGCCCGCGAGACGTCGGCCCAGCTCGGCGGTGAACAGCACGTTCCCCAGCTTGCTCGCGCTGTACTCGGGGAAGCCGGTTGTCGAGGCGGTCGGGGCGCGCACTGCGTCAAAGTCGATGCCCTTGCAGCGCATGTGTGCCCGTGACGCCACGGTCACGACCCGGGCTGGCGCGGACTCCTCAAGCCGTGGGAGCAGCAGCTGGGTGAAGTGAAACGTGCCGATGTGGTTGACGCCGAACGTGACCTCGAACCCATCGGCCGTGACGCCTCGCCCCACGAGGCCGGCGTTGTTCACCAGCAGATGCAGGGCCTCTCCAGTGGCGAGGAACTGTTCGGCGCTCTCGCGGATGGAGGCAAGGGAGCCCAGATCCAGCGGCAACAACGCCAGGTCCGCGCCTGGGACCTCCCTGCGGATGGTCTCCATCGCGGCGGCCGCCTTGTCCTGGTTGCGGCACGCGAGGTGCACGCGGGCTCCGGCTCGGGCGAGCTCCTGAGCGGTGACGAGGCCGATGCCGGTGTTTGCGCCAGTGACGATGGCGACGCGTCCGGTTTGGTCGGGAAGACTCGGGGGCCAGCTGGCCATAGCGCTCTCCTACGGTGAGCCACGTTTGTACCTCTGAAACGCTGGCCGTGCTGGGGAGACCCCAGGATATGCGCTCCTTATTTCTCGTCCTCGTAGCGGCGCTGTCCGCAGCTCCGCCCGCCGCCCGGGCAGCCGAGCCCTGCCCGGATGTCCGGAGCATCGTCACCCCGCGCCCCACCGACTTCGGGAGCAAGGAGGCGTGGCTGCATGAGCCGGGCTGGTTCACGCCGCTGGAGACAGAGCAATACGTCCCGCTCGCTTCGGCGGGCTACGGGGGCGACGCCCAGCTGCTCGTTGTGGAGCATGGGGGGCACGCGCTCGCGATCCCCGTCTCATCCATGGCGTACCACCACGTCGCCAACGTGCACGTCGGACGCGACTACCCCGTCGCGTTCACCTTCTGAGTGATCTGCAACTCCGCGACGGCGTTCCGCGCGGAGGTCGATGGCCGGAGGCTGTCGTTCGAAGAAGAGGGCATCTGGGGGGGCGTGTTCGTGATGCGCGACCGGGAGACCGGCACGCTGTGGAGCCACTACACCGGTGAGGCAGTACAAGGCCCCGCCGCGGGCACGAGTCTGCAGTGGGAGCAAGTGCACCGGATGCGCACGAGCCGGGCCCTCGATGCCTTTCCCAGCGCGCTCACTCCCGCGCCGTCCTCGCTGGCTCCTGGCCGCAGGGTGGCAGCGAAGGGTCGAGGTGATGCGCTCGGCGACGGACTCCCTGGAGCCTTTGTCCCCACGTTGGGCCCCCCGCAGAAGGAAGACCGCCGGTTGCCACGTCACGAGCACGGGTTGGGACTCTTTGTCGCCGGGAGCCACCGCTTCTATCCGCTCGACCGCCTGCAGCGCCGTGCGCTGGTCCAGGAGGAGGTCGGTGGCGTCGCGGTGGCGGTGCTGGTCCAGGACGGCGGGGAGGCCGCGGCCGCGTACGGGCGCTGTGTGGACGGAGTGACGCTGTCGTTCGAGTCCGCCGCCCACGAGGGGCGCATCGCGATGACAGACCGTGAGACCGGCTCGGTGTGGCTGAGCACGGGACTGGCCGTCGCGGGACCGCACAAAGGAGCGCAACTCACGCCCCTGCGATCCATCGTGACCGACTGGTACGGCTGGGCTGCCTACTTCGCGCGCACGACGATCTACGAGGCGGTCACCGCACCAACTCGTCCAGGATCAGCTCCGTGACGGGCGCGATCGCGCTCAGAGCCCTTCGGTCCATTCGGCTCAGGTCACCGACGATGGAGACCGTCACGGGCCGGCGTCCCACGGAGCCGGCGTAGTCCCTGACGTCTTGCTCGGAGCTCTCGGCGAGCATGTGCAGGTGCATCTGCAAGGGGTCTCGCTCGATCCCCTTGTTCGCCCAGTCCTGCACGGTGCCGGGCACCGACTGGAACCCGATCCGGCTACTCACGCGGCTCGCGATGGCGCTCTGGCGGGCCCGCGCGAGACGGCCAGGCGTGCACGGGAAGGTGCGAAGCAAGGACACGAGCAGCGCCGCGACCGCGTCGGCCTTCCGCGCCTCAGTGCCCGCGGAGAGCCAGGCGAGATTGGAGTCCCCCACCCTCCAGCCAGAGCTCATCCCCGCCTGGGCGGAGTAGGCCATGCCCCGCTTCTCACGCACCTCTTGGAACACGAGCCCCGCCGGGCCACCCATGGTCTCGGACCAAAGCCGGCGTACGCCGTAGTCGCTGGCGACGTAGCCGTTTTGCGGCGAGTGCACCGACACGTGGGCCTGTTCGCTGGGGTGGTGCAAGAGGAGAACCCGGTCGGCTGCGGGCTCCACATAGCGCAGCGGCGGTGGCTCGACCGCCAGCCCGGACGCATCGCCGAGGAGCCCTGCCAGCCCCTCCAGATCCGCTGGGCCGGTCACGAGAACTCCGACTGGCTGGCTCTCCAGCGTCCGGGTCACGGACTCCGGCCCGGCGTCGACCAGCGCGCGCAGCGCTGCCTCGTCCCAGCGCAGCAGGTACGCGCTCTGCTCGCCTCGGCCAGCGAACGCCGACAACACCTGGATGCTGTGGTTTCGCGAGGACCGGGCCTGCTCTCGACGCAGCAGGAGGTCGTCGATGTCCGCGTGGCCCTCGTCTCGAGGCAGCACGGGATGACGGAGCCTCAGCAGCGCCTCGACGGCAGCCTCGAGCGAGGTGTCGCGGGGCCCGGCCAGAGCCAGCGTCGTGGTCCATCGACCGGGACGCATCTCGACGGTGCTGGCGAGCCGAAACAGCCGCGCTGCATGCTCCGACCGGGAGCGGTCAGCCGTGCCCGACTTGCGCGTGAGCCTCAGCGCCGAGTCGAGGCCGGGCTCCTCCTGCCAGCCGCGGCGCCACCTCAGCGTGAGTCGCACCAGATCGTTGTGCGGATTCCGGGCCGAGATCACACTCACGCCAGGAAACTCGCGCCGCTCGTAGTCCACGCCCTCGGCGATCATCTGGGGCTCCGGCTCGTGCGCCGGAGCGGCCAGCGCCTCCCGAAAGCGCGCCGAGTGCCCCTTTGCGCTCGGCGGCAGCGGCGGGAGTGGGAAGGTGACGGGCGCGCGGGACTGAGGTTCCCCGTCCGTGCGCCACAGCACGACTCGGTCGGCCCCGAGGTACCGCGCCGCGACCCGCGCCACGTCTTGGGCAGACAGGGCCCGCAGCGCATCCAGCCGAGCGGCGCCCGCCTCGGGATCGAGGCCGCGGAGCCAGCCGTCCGCCATGCGCCTGGCGCGCTGCTGGTTGGACTCGCGGCCGGCGAGCTCCTCCACCTCGAGGTTGCGCACGATGCCGGCGAGCATCTCCGCGTCGAAGTCCCCTTCGCGCGCCCGCTCTACCTGCCGCAACACCGTCTCCTCGAGCTCAGCGAGCGACTGGCCGGCCCGAGGCCGCGCCCACACGCAGAACGCCGAGCGCTGCAGTCGGGGCGCGCAGAAGCTGCCTGCAGCCCGCACGTCCTGGGCCTGCACCAGCCGGTCGAACAGACCCGTACCCTCGTTGTGAAGGACCTCGTCCAGCAACTCCAGCGCCAGCGTGTCTGGATGATTCGCCAGCGGAGTGCGCCACGCGAGCCGAAGCTCGGGCTGACCGCGATGAGCGAACTCGACTCGCGCCTCGCCAGCCAGCTCGGGGATCGGGGTCTGCCACTCCCCGGGAGGAGCGGTGGCGAGCGAGCCGAAGTGACGCTCCACCACCGCCAACGCGTCCCGCGGGTTCAGGTCCCCTGCGAGCACCACCGCCATGTTCTCCGGCACGTACCACCGGGCGAAGAAGGCGCGCATCGCCGCCATGCTCGGGCTCTCCAGGTGCTCCGAGCGGCCCAGGACCGCCTCCCCGTACGGGTGCTCCCCCCACAACGCCCCCATCAGCGCGCGATGGGCCTGCTTGCCGGGATCGTCCAGCGAGCGCTTCTTCTCCTCGCAGATTGTCTCCACCTCGGTTTGAAACGAGCGAAACACCGGTGAGCTGAACCGATCGGACTCCACCACCGCCCAAGCGGCCAGCCGACCCGAGGCCATATCGACTACGTATGATGTCTGATCGTGGGATGTGAACGCGTTCAACCCTCGGCTTCCGAGCCGGCCGTGCAGTTGCTTGAGCTCGTTGGGCACCGCGAAGCCAGCCAGGGCCCCGGACTGTTGCGCGATCGCATCGGAGAGCGCCCCCCGCTCGGAGGGGTCCTCCGTCTGGGCCAGCTCTCGATAGAGCGCCTCGATCCCAGCCAACCCGTCCGCCTCCGCGGCATAGTTCACAGTGCCCAGCGTGCGGGTGCCCTTGTTCGCGAGCATGTGTTCCAGGTAGTGCGCCAGCCCGGTGGTCGACCGCGGCTCTTGGGCTGCTCCGGCCTTCACCACTACCCTGCAGAAGACCCGCGGCTGCTCACGGTTGGGCGACAGCAGGACGGTGAGTCCGTTGTCCAGAGTGGCGTGCTGCACTTGCAGCGGGTCGTTGGCGCGAGGTTCCGAAAGGATCGTCATGGCCCGACAGAGTAGGCTCCGTCCCATGAACCGTCGCGTGCTCCTGCTCTCCGCCGCCAGCCTGCTCGCCGCATGCTCCGCCCCCCCAGACTCCGTCACCGACGACGACGACGCGACCGAGGCGTTCTCGCCCGGCCCCTGGGATCGGGGAACGCCGGTCATGCAGGACTCACCTCCGTCGCGGCGCGCCCTGCGGGTCATCGCGCACCTGCACTCGCACTGGTCGCACGACGCCTGCGACGGCAACCCCCAGCCCAACGGCGTGCCTGACGAGGCCTGCTACCAGGACTTGAGAGACGGCCTGTGCACGACCCGCATCGACGTCGCGTTCCTCAGCGACCACCCCACTCACGCTGACGAGACCGACTACGACACCCTGCTCCTGCACCGCGACGGAGACGAAGCGGTCGCCAACGACGACGGGGTCGTTGTCGGCACGCGGGTCAACTGCGGCGACGGTCATCAAGTGCTCCTGATGCCAGGCATCGAGTCGAGCGACATGATGCCGCTGGGGCTCGACGAGTCCATGGATGACTACAACGGCAGCACCGAGGCGGAGTGGGACCGGATCACCGAGGCGGGCGGGCTGCGGTGGATCGCGCACACGGAGGGCCGCACCTTGGACAGCCTGGCCGAGGTGAGACTCGAAGGGCTGGAGCTCTACCAGCTCCACGCCAACCTTGCGCCAGACATCCGCGAGGAGTTCCTGGGTCTCGATCCCTTCGGCTATCTGGGCGACATCGGGCCGTTCTTCTTCCCCGAGACCAACGGAATCCTCGACCCACCCCACCCGGATCTCGCCCCGCTGGGCTTCCTGCTGCTCAACGAGCCCTCCATCGTCGCCCTGGAGACCCTGGGGCTGGACCAGGTCGTGGGCGTGACCGGCGGGACCGATGCACACCAGAACGTCTTCCCCGCGGACGCCAGCGACTTCGAGCGCATCGACAGCTACCGCCGCATGCTGCGCTGGTTCAACAACTGGCTGTGGATCCCACAAGACGCGCCGATCACCCCCGACGTGGTGAAGGACGCGATGCGTGCAGCCAAGGCGTTTGTCGTCTTCGAGGTCCTGGGGACCCCGCTCGGATTCGACGTGCAGGTGACCGACGGC
>Ga0222662_1000430_pt1 | contig 34588 bp, 40 predicted proteins | sample AntAcemetagen600_FD_179821 | JGI IMG/M metagenome (GOLD analysis project Ga0222662, IMG submission 179821) | Saline water microbial communities from Ace Lake, Antarctica - #600 | ecosystem: Environmental > Aquatic > Non-marine Saline and Alkaline > Saline | place: Antarctica: Ace Lake... | reverse complement strand
TCTAACTTTAGTTGCTTCATTCTGTCACCTGTTGGGTGTTTCGGTTTTTATTTTGCAAGGCTACTTTAGCCACTGAACCCCAACAGGTTCCATCTTTTTATTGGATTTTATTTCACGGATTCAGGATTACCTCCGCACATCAGCTGATGTCGCCGCTACATCGAGCAGGATTCACCTTTCACAAGAACTTCAAAAAGAATACACCATGGCCTTCACACCAAGCAAAGATCAGAGACGCCGCGATCGCGAACAGAAGAAGATAGATAAGCGTTTAAATCGCGAGAATGCGAAGGTTGAAAAACTCGCAGCTGAGAAGGCCGCCGAGGAAGCAGCGACCCTAGAAGCCTTCAATAAAAGCGAAGCAGGTATCTTAGCGAAAGAGGAAGCTGATTTTGAGGCCGAGCTCGCAGCAGAGGCCGCGAAGAGTCATTGAAATTGTTGCCACTTAGGCACACAGGCAGGATGCCTGTGCTACTTTTTAAAGATTTATCGTGCTGCTCGCTGAAAGAGGCGCGAATGAAGCCCTCGCTGACCGTATTGCAGAGGACCTCATTCAGCTTCTTCTCCAACGAGGACCGTCTATCGATATATAATTCCCATCTTTGATGCTACCGTTCAGCAATCCCTCTAGATCTTGCTCTAGGAGGGCTTTTTGTTCGTCGCTGAGATCTTTCAGTTCGATTCCTGAAGATTTAATAGCATTTCTTTGTTCTTCGCGCTCACGTATAGTAGCGCGGTTTGCGGCTTGTCGCCTCTGGTCAATAAATACTGCTATGAATACACCTGAAGCTTCCGTTAGGTCGGCATCCAATCCTATTACTTCAACTGTGTTTGAATACGCTATAAACGAGAGCTCAATATACCGACTTAGATCATGCTTGAGTTTATGACCCGTTTCTTTCTCGATTTCGCTTTTAACTTTCTCCTGAAATTCACTCTGGAGAGTCATCTTCAGGCTATCCGAGAACTCTTCGGACCCTTCTGATGTCGTTCTATCGTATCCTCCCATTATTAGAGTCTCGGCTCCTAGTGATCCAATGGTGAAAAGCAAAATGAAGAATGGTAGTAATTTCATTGTCTTAGTCGGGGTTTTAATAACGTTTTAATGGATTTGTTGGACTTGGACTTTTACTTCAATGGACTCGCCATTCAAGGTTCAGTAATAGACTTCCAGACGGTGGCCGCAGCAGTTGTAAATGGCAAATGCGAAATTTTTGCCCCTTTTGAGGCGATGCGAGAGAGTACAAAATGGGTCAACGCTTACATCAAGCATGAATCCTAGAGTCACTGACAGATCTTCTAAGAAGAACGCTAGCTAGTCGCCTTCACTGCCCAACGCAGTTTTGCTGAGCTTGCCCGAGGGTTGTCGTGCTGCTCGGTGAAGGAGGCGCGAATGACGTCCTCACTGATCGCACTGTAGAGTCCATCGGCCAGTCCCAATTTGAAGGCCTTTTTCACGCGGCGATCCTCGCCACTATGAAAGGTGAGGACAGCGACGCGGCCGCCCGACCTGAGGCAGTCAGGGAGCCCACGCAGCCAGCCGGCGAGGACTTTGAATTCATCGTTGACCGCAATACGGAGCGCCTGAAAAACACGACGCTGGCTGAGTTTAATCCGATCTTCGTCAAAAGACTTTGGTAGGGCCTGCGCGATGGCGCGAGCGAGTGCACCAGTGGTCTCGAAAGCCTGCTGAGCCAGGGCAGTGGCTAGGCGTGCGGCGTAGGGCTCATCGGCATTTTCGCTCAACAGATGCGCGAGTTCCGGTTCGTTCAATTTTACGATCAAGGCGCTGGCTGACATCCCCTTGTTCGGGTTCATTCGCATATCGAGCGGGCCTTGGTGTTTAAAGCTGAAGCCCCGTGCCGGATTGTCGATCTGCATGGAAGACACGCCCAGGTCGGCGAGAATGGCATCGGCACCCTCGTGCCAGCCGATTTTAGCCAGCACTGCGCGCAGAGCGACGAAGTTGGTGCGTTCGCAATGCAGGGATTCTTCTGGAAAACCAGCCGAACGCAGACGCGTCTCCGTTTTGGGCAACTCGATGGGATCTTGATCCACTGCGAGCAAGCAGCCGCCGGGCTGCAGGGCTTTCAAAAGTTCTGCCGCGTGACCTCCATAACCGAGGGTGCAGTCGACCACCCGTTCGCTGGGTTGAACTGAGAGTGCCTGCATGATCTCGCCCACCATGATGGGCACATGTTGCCCGGCTGGTGTTTTACCACCCGCGAGCACATGGGCGACGGTGTCTGTGTAGCGCTCAGGATTGAGCTCTTTGTATTTGTCCTCAAAGCGCTGCGGGTTCGTGCCCTTGTAGCGCACTCGGCGCTTGTGTGGTTCAGGAGTCTCTTCGCTTGTCATACTGCAAACATGAGGGACGGACTCTGAGCAGCAAGCGGAATGGGGGTATGATCATAGGAGGTCGGTAACACTTCCCCTTCTTTGCCATTCTACTGGACGACAATCCCAGTAAATTGCCTGCCCCCTTGCTTTGCGTGATCGTTCCTTTATTAGCAACGAGATGAACAACGACGAAAAGAGCCATAATGACGGCAACAGGGTTGACGATGATCGCTCCAAGCGCCCCCATTGGACTGTTTGCTCTGTCTGTCATGGTGAGGGGAAAGTGAGTCGTCGACCTACGAAAAGAGCACGACTCCGTTACAAACGAGCGCTTCTGGCAGCTAAAAAAGGGAATGCCTCTGACCAGCCGACGCCACCCGTGGCTCACGTCGATGACTGCGCCGATTGTCGGGGGTCAGGTCTGCAAGGATCACCAGCAGCGGCTCTGCCCAATGCGAGCTACCCGAGCATTGCCATCATTGGCGGTGGTCTCGGTGGGTTGGCTCTGGCGGTGGCGTGTCGTCACCGCGGCATCCCATTTACGATCTACGAGCGCGATGAGCATTTTGATCAACGAGCTCAAGGTTACGGACTGACGATGCAGCAGGCCACCAAAGCCCTTGAGGGTTTTGGTATTTCTGAGCTACAGGCGGGCATCACCTCGACCAAACATGTCGTGCACAGACCTGACGGCACGGTGGTCGGCGAGTGGGGCTTGAGGAAATGGGGGCGATCTGATGCGAAGGCGTCACCGAGACGGCGCAATGTGCATCTGCCCCGACAGTCACTTCGCTACGAACTGCTTCAAGCGATGGGTGGCCATGGCAGCGTGCAATGGAGTCATCGACTGGTGAACTATCAAGCGTGCGAGGGGCATGTGGATCTGAGCTTTCAGGTGGGGGGTGATGCTTCGGTAAAGAAGGATCAAGCGGATATCGTTGTTGGGGCGGATGGCATTCGTAGTTCGATCAGGAAACAATTGATCGGCGACGCTAACTCACCGCTGCGTTATCTGGATTGCATTGTCATTTTGGGAATCTGTCCTTTGGAAAAGATTAGTGACTCTGTTCTGCTCGACGGCGAGACGGTGTTCCAAACGGCCAATGGCAATGAGCGGATTTACATGATGCCATATTCGCCGACTTCCATCATGTGGCAGCTCAGCTTTCCTTTGCCAGAAGAGGAGGCAAAAGCGTTCAACCGTTTAGGGGCACAAGCGCTCAAAGAGGAAGCCCTTCGCAGGTGCCCGGTTTGGCACGCCCCGATCCCTCAAATCCTAGCAGAGACACCCGTATCACAGATCTCGGGCTACCCTGCCTACGACCGCGAACTCCTAACAAGTGAGTTATTGCCGGCGGACTCTCGCGTAACTCTCATTGGTGATGCTGCCCACCCCATGAGTCCCTTCAAAGGACAAGGTGCGAATCAAGCCCTACTCGATGCGCTCTCATTGGTCCGGACAATTTATAAGACGGGCACCGCAGCTGAAGGCTCCGTGCAAAATACTCTACGCAAGTTCGAAGCTGAGATGCTGAGCCGAAGTGCGGTCAAAGTGAAAGCGTCGGCCGAAGCAGCCCGCTTCTTACACACCGATGTCGCCATTTGTGAGGGCAACAGGCCACGAGGTGCCGCTGCGGAGAATAAAGGGGCAGAGAACTCGGCATGACACAAAACAGTGCGTAATCAAGGAACAGAAGAAGCAAGATAAGCGTTTTTCAAAAGTAAGTGCGTGAAAAATTGTAGTCTACGGGCGTATGGCCGAAGGGTGCTAATTTCAATACCCTTTGGGTGCTCGTCGCCTCCGTTGGCTGGTAGGGAATACGGCCTATTCTCGGCTGGCCTGAGGCGAGCTCAGACACTACATACCTACGACACCATCTGCAGTCTAGGTTTCTTAAATAAGCGCAAAGACTTTTGGAAAACGTTCTAGGCGTTTAGCTCGCGAGAATGCGCAGGCTGGAAAGCTCGCAGCTTGTGTGGTTCGGGAGACTCTTCGGTTGCCATGCTGCAAACATGAGGGACGGACTCTGAGCAGCAAGCGGAATGGGGGTATGACCGAGAGGACATACCCTCGGAGCCGAAACGAGAATAGATACGGCTCCTATTAAAAACCGTAGCGTATGCGAATACCGCCATAGACGTTACGACCGGGCGCGGGTTCGTAGTAGCGACCGCCGAAGCCATTGATCCGAATGTTTGCACTGTAGGTTTGATTGAACAGGTTGTTGATCCCGACGAAAGGTTCTAAGTTCCAGTGGCCGATGGTACGCTCCAGTCCGAGGCGTAGATCGCTGACACTATAGGCACTGATGGTCTCGGCGTTGGCATCGTCGGCGTAGAACTTACCCGTGAAGCGTGTGTTCCAACGGAGAAAGTAACCCGTTTCATGCCTATAGTTGATCTGAATATTCCCGAAGTGCTCGGGGATACCGGGCAACTTGTTTCCGCTGAAGTCACCACTGGAGGCGTCAAAGTCCTTATATTCAAAATCTGACCACGTGTAGCTAAGGTCTGCCGTCAGCCCCTCAAAGAGCTCGATTTGAAGAGCGGCTTCGATCCCGATGCGTTCGCTCTGCCCTGCGTTACGATAAAAATTGCGCCCTGGCGCTGTGGCTAATTCGAAGGGCACGAGGGCGTCTTCGATCTTGATTTGAAAGGCGGTGATCTCGTAACGCAATGCGCGTTCATTGAGGAGTCGGGTGCCCTTGATCCCGACCTCGAAGTTGGTCGCAGTTTGGGAGCTTAGATCCGGATTAAATCCACCGCCATTCGGATTCGCGAGTTCGGTGCTCGTAGGTGTCTCGAAGGAAGTGGATGCGCTGACGAAGACGGCAAATCCCGGTGCGGCTTCCCAAATCAATCCAAGCATGGGGCTGGTCTCTTCGAAGCGGCGTTCCCCAGAGTCATCGCCATCTGCGATGAAGGCATCATCGACCTCAAATTTGAGAGTATCCTGACGTAGCGCAGCCGAGAGCGCGAGCGTCTCAAGTAGATCATAAGTCAAGCTGGCGAAGGCGCCGAGGCTTTCGATTCGCTCGTCTTGCTGTAGGCTGAGTGGCCCGCGATCACCTGATAGGTTATCGTAATTTTCCCGCGCATCCTCCTGCAGGTCGAAGTCGACGCCGCTTGCTAATTCAAAGCGGTCTCCAGTAAACCGATAGAGCGCACCGCCTCCGAAGAAATCACGTTCGAAGGCGACTTGACCACCGTTCTCAAAGGGCAATTTATTGGCGAAATCGCGGTGAGTGTAGTAAGATTTTAGCTCAAAGGCGTGAAAGTCACTCAGTGCCTGCTTATAGACGAGGCCGATCTGCTCCTGCTGAACTGTCTCGCCACTGTCAAAGTCAACATTGCGCTGACGCGCTTGAGATGGATCGGCCCGAGCTTCGTCTAAGGTAAGTGCCCCCGGATCATTCTGGAGTGGCTGATCGATCAAATTGACCAACGCAGTTAAACTGGTAGTCGCTGTAAGATCGTAAGTAAACTTTGCGTTGAGACGACCATTTTCAGTCTCACTGTTGGCACGATATCCATCAAAATTCAAAGAGGTCGCGCTGATCAGATAATTTAAGTTACCGACTTGGCCGCCGGCCTTGAACTGACCTTGAAACAGTCCGTAGTCACCGAATGTCCAGCGAGTCTCGATAAAAGGCGTGGCGGGACCACTTTCGGTTTCGATCAAAATCACACCTCCGGATGCGGCACCATAGAGAGCGGAGGCAGGGCCGCGGATAATCTGCATCGACTCGGCAGACCCCAGGTCGAGGGCGTCCACACTCCCCTGTCCATCCGGAGTGGTGGCTGGTACCCCATCGACGAGGAGGCGAATCCCTCGAATCCCAAAGTTAGCGCGAGCACCAAAGCCTCGAATTGCGATACGGGAATCCTGAGCAAAGTTATTGGGGTTGAGGACGAAAACGCCGGGGACAGTTTGCAGGGATTCATCGATCGAGAGCTGGGTGGAGGCGGTCTGCAACTGATCCGCATTGATTCGACTGACAGCGTAGGGCACGCTGAGTGGCGACTGCTCCAATCGAGTCGCAGTGGTTGTATAGGTAGGCAAAACTGGTAGAGACTCCGAAGCACTGAGCGCCCCCAAAAGACTTAACAAGCAAGCGACCCCTCTTAATCCCATAATTTGCACTTTGTAGAAACTGAACATTGATTTATAAATAACAAACTCCCGGATTAGATCAACTGGCTGATTCATCTTAGGTTCTGATTTTCACCCCGCGAGTATTTCGACCCCTGCTTGATCCCCAGCCCTTTGCTGGGCGGCAAAGGTTTGCAATCTAGGGCAAGTTTAGATTATATCAGCGGATGCTGTGGAATTTTTCCGTTTTCAAGGTTCTTTCGATTCCAGTCTTTTTATGGCTCTCTCTGAGCGGGCTGTCGGCGGGGGAGCGTTTGCGTATAGTGGCTGCGAATTTGTCGAGCGGGAAGTATCAGGCTTACGAGTCGCCGGGAATTCGCCTTTTCCAAGGTCTCGATCCAGATATTGTTTTGATTCAGGAGTTCAACTACAGGAGTGGGAGCTTGGACGATCTTATCGCGGAGAGCTTGGGGCGGGAGTTTGATTTTTATGTCGAGCCCGGTGACGAGCAGATACCGAATGGGATTGCCAGCCGCTATCCGATTTTGGCGGCCGGCGAGTGGCTTGATTCGGAGGTAAGTAATCGCGATTTCGTTTGGGCTAGAATTGATATACCTGGCGAGATCGACCTTTGGGCGGTGAGTGTGCATTTCTTAACTCGAAACGCATCGAAGCGGAACGCTCAGGCAAGGTCGTTGCTGCAATATATCCGGGCAGAGGTGCCCAAGGGAGCCTATCTCGTGGTCGGCGGCGACTTGAATACCGCTCACTTTAAAGAACCCGCACTCAAGGTGCTATCAGCAGTGGTGGCGACGGAAGGACATCCAAGCGACCAAGACGGGAAGACGGGCACGAACGCGAGTCGGAGCAAGCCCTATGATCAAGTGTGGCCGGACCCCGACTTGAAGCCACTCGAGATACCGGTGCGGATCGATGGGCATCCTCATAGCTACGTTGAGGGCTTAGTGTTCGATAGTCGTGTCTTTACGCCACTCTCGGCGGTTCGCCCGATACGATTCGGCGATAGCGCAGGGCGCGGCATGCAGCACATGGCGGTCGTACGCGACTTCTCGATCCCCGTAAGTACAGATTGATGGCTGAAAAAGAGTTTATACTAGGCTACAATTTATGCGCAGGTCGTAAGCCATAGCTTGCGGACACGGAGGCCCGCCCACCCAGCATTACTATACAGCACCCTAACCTCACCCCGTCGACAAGCTCTGCTCTAGAAACGCCACGCGATAAAGCGACTTTGCTTACTCCCCTGCTCCATCGGAACGACTTTAACATCGCTGGGCTTCACCGCGCTGAGGGCTTTTTGAATGTGCGGCAAGTTTTCGCTCTTAGAGACCAAGCTAGTGAACCACTTCACTTGATCGGCACATTCGATGCTTTCTTCGATCATCTGCTTGATGAAGGCCAGTTCGCCTCCAGCGCACCAGAGTTCCGCATTTTGCCCACCGAAGTTTCGGGCTGCTTTCACCCCGCTGGAGCGTCCCTTACTCAAATTCTTCACCTTTCGCTGGCTCCCTTCTTGAGCCGCCGCGACGGACGCGTGAAAGGGAGGGTTGCAGAGGGTCGCGGCAAAACGATCGCCGGGTTTAAGCAGCCCCTTAAAAATGAACTCTCGGTCGGATTGTTGGACGATACGTATGTGCTTCTGAAGGCAGGGGTTCGCCTCGACAATCGCACGGGCCGACTTAACAGATCCGGGATCGACCTCAGTGCCGACAAATTTCCAGCGAAAGGCCTGACTGCCTATGATCGGATAAATGCAATTCGCCCCCACCCCTATATCCATTACACGAATCGAACTTTCAGGAGCTGGCTTTTCACCGATCAAATCGGCCAAGTGGTGAATATAATCGGCGCGGCCGGGAATCGGCGGGCAGAGGTAGCCCGGCGGAATCATCCAATGCTTGACGCCATAATAATGACAGAGCAAAGCGCGATTCAAAGACAGCACCGCAGCCGCATCGGCGAAGTCGATCGTCTGATCGCCTGTCGGGTTCGGCCGAAGGAAGGACGCTAAATCTGGACAGGCGTGACAGAGCGTATCGAAATCATAGCGTCCATTATGTGGATTACGGGGGTGCACGAAGCGTGTTGTATCGGTAAAAATGATGAGGGCGACACATTTCAGGCTCGGCTGGCAGTGGGCAATTACTTACACGGGGCAACCCGCAGTTTTAATCACACCCCGCTGACGACAAAAGATAAGATCGAGCAGTTGCTTTTCCAAGGCGTGTCGATCCAATCGCGACATGACTGAATGGCTTCTATTCACTGACGGCAGCGTCAACACCCAGACAAAGAACGGATGTGGGGCGGCGCTCCTGATCAGATCAGACAGTCACACACATACGTTCAATGAACTCAGGGATCGGATCAAGGTTCAGGAATTCACAGAGACCTCGTCGACCAAGATCGAGCTGCAGACCTTACTCTGGGCACTGGCGGACGCCCCCGAATCCTGCGCCCCTCTGACGGTCTACACGGACTCTCAAAACATCTTAGGGCTTACGGATCGGCGCGCAGGTTTCGAAGCACAGAACTACTGCTCGAAAAAAGGCCACCCGCGACGGCATGCGGCGCTCTACCAAACCTTCTTTCAAATGGCCGACGACCGGGGGTTTAAACTCGTGAAAGTGAAAGGGCACAAATCGGTCGCGCAAAGAGACGCCATTGACCGCCTCTTCAACCTAGTCGACAAGGCCTCCCGTGCGGCGTGTAAGAAAAAGAACCGAGCCTAAAGCGACTGCGCTCCAAAGCTCGACGTCTGGCGAAGCATCCTCCCTCATCCAGAGCATGATGGCTTAAGGGCGGTATTCAAACCCCTAGTCGAAGACATCATTGTCTTTGATTATACTGCGTAATTCAGAGGCCTTTTTTCTTACTGTATTTCTCACCCTTCGATTTCAGCTCCCGACGATTCCGGCGACCGATGGTGATCTGATGTTTCTTTTTACGCTGGCTGAGCCGTTCTAGTTCGAAGTCTAGTTTCAGATAATTGATAAAGCGTTCTTTGCTGAGCGAGCCATCGGCGATGGCTGCTTGAATGGCACAGCCTTTATCGGAAGCGTGTTTACAATCGTGAAATTTACACTGCGTGGCAATGGCATCGAAATCGGCGAAGCTGGCCTTCAAGCTCTTAGCATCTGTCCACATATGGACTTCGCGGATCCCGGGATTGTCGATCAACATACCGCCGCGCTTTAGGCAGAGTAGTTCGCGAGCGGTGGTGGTATGCGTGCCCTTGCCCGTGACTTCGTTGACCTTACTCGTCCAGAGCCAATCTTGTCCGATGAGTTGATTGATCAGCGATGACTTGCCCACTCCACTCGAACCGATCAGGGCAATGGTGACGCCGGGCTGCAGGTAGTGGCGGATCGCATCCACACCCGAGCTATCGACTGCGGAGGTAACAATCACATCCACCTCTGGGCTGAGTGCGCGCAAGGCATCGGCTGCACTTTGGTTGGTTTCGTCAGAATGTAGGTCGGCCTTATTGATCAAAGCAACCGAGCGGGCGCCACTACGCAGCATCACTTCAAAATAGCGCTCCATGCGGCGCTCGTTAAAATCTTGCCCGGCATCAGTCACGACAAACACGACATTTACGTTGGCGGCGATGACTTGTTCTTCCGTCCCTTTACCAGGAGCCTTGCGTGAGAGGCAGGTATGGCGCTCGAGGCGCGCGCGGATGACGGCGTCGTATTCATTCTCGTCCGCCCCCATTTCCAAAGCGACCCAGTCGCCGACTGAGGGTAGCGCGGCATCCGTCTCGGCGGCGTGATAGACACTCCCGCCCAGCGAGACTTCGATTTCTTTGCCATCACCGAGGATGGCACCGTAGGCGATTTTATTATCGCGAATCAAACGCGCAGGTTCCCAACCTTTTGCCAAGCAGTCGGCAAATTCGGCGGCAAAACGGTCGTTCCATCCTAGATCTTCAAGTGTCATTACGGAGGGATGCTAAGGGGTTCAAATTTCAGCACAAACCGAAAGAGTGACCGAAAGTGACATTCACGTGTTTTACGTCGCATCACCTCCCAGTCTCCGATTCTCTGGGCTAATGCCACCTTTTCAATCACTGGGACTCTCGGAAGTGCTCTCTGCCGAGCTAGCGCGCTTAGGTATCCAAACGCCATCGGATATTCAAGCGCAGGCCTACCCGACTTTACGCGAAGGCAAGGATGCTTGGCTCAATGCGCCGACGGGGAGTGGGAAAACTTTGGCCTATCTGCTGCCCTTGATTGAAAAAACCGATGTGACGACGACGGACTTACAGGTCGTGGTTTTGGCACCGACTCAAGAACTGGCAGTGCAGATACACGACTGCATTCGCCAATTGGATGCAAATGGTAGCCTAGCCATCCGCAGCCAGTTGTTGATCGGCAATGCATCGACCAAGCGGCAGAAAGAGAAACTAAAAAAGAAGCCCCACATCGTGGTAGGCTCTTGCGGACGGATGCTGGAACTGGGGCGGGTCGGCAAACTCAAGCTCCACAAGTGCCGAGCGGTCTGCATCGACGAGGCCGACAACATGCTGGCGGAAGATCATCTCGAAGACTTAGAAGCCTTTCTCAAAATGACGCCTCGTGACCGTCAACTCGTCTTCGCTTCTGCGACCGAAAAGGGCGACACCTTTCGAATCGCCGAATCAATCGGTAAAGATGTCGAATGGATTAGCGGACAGGCGATTGAATCCGATTCAGAAATCGAGCACTTTTACGTCGAGTCTAACTATCATCGTAAGATCGATACACTCGGCAAGCTCTTGCAAGCGATACAAGCAGAGCGAGCCCTGATCTTCACCCACCGCAATGCGACTGCGGAAGAGATCGATGAAGGGCTGGGAAAATACTCGCTCCCACACACAGTGTTACATGGCGGCATGAGCAAATTCGAACGGCAGATGGCGCTAAAGCACTTCCGCAAAGGCACGGCGACTGTGCTAATCGCCTCTGATGTGGCTGCTCGAGGATTGGACATTAAAGGTCTGACGCACATCGTTAACTTTGACCTGCCTACCCTCTCCGACGACTACCTCCATCGCGCCGGACGCACAGGACGGATGGGTGCTGCGGGTGTGGCAATTTCCATCATAACCGAAGAAGATGCTAAACTGATAGAGCGCTACGAACGCGATCTCCGGATCACGGTAAGCGCATTCAAACTATGAAACGCTACACGGCAGAAATCGATCCTTCACTTCCGATCATCGCGATAGATATCGGCTACAGCGCTCGCGCGCGATCATGCGGGTTCACCTATACGGGCGCGTCCAGCACAGAGACTCTTTTCTTCGGCCAATGTATCGAAGCCACTCAAGAGCTGATTAAAAAGGCGGGGGCACATACACTCATACTCGAAGCGGTTCTATCGACTTATCATCGCCCCGATGGCAACCCCGACATCCGCGGAGAGTTCGAAAAAGGCCGAGGCTGGTATTACGGGCCCGGTGTCTCTACCTTCGCCGCTGCGATCCGCTTCCTAGAAATGCTCGATCAAGAACTCCCCCAGAACATTCGCCCCTTGCCGCTGGTCGAAGGCTTTCTCAGTTATAAGAAATCTCGCACGGAGCACTGCGATGATGCCCAGCGTTTACTCGATGAGTTCGAAACAACGGAACGTTTTGAGGCCGCAGCCGGAAGCGAACCCATTCTAGCAAGCATCGACGGAATTCCAAAAATCCTGCGCTACAACCAACCTTAGTTTTAAGCGAGGAAAAGAGCGTCTAAGAGCCAGGATCTGAGTGTAGAATAAATTCCTTATTCCGCTTTAAGCCAAGCCACTTTCAGATTGAACGACCCGGGCTGACCATCCGCCAGCATGATACCGATTCGCCTGATGTCATCTTGACTCAATGCATACCCCGATAGCTGGCGCCCGCGCCAAGTTTGCTTGAATACTTCAAAAGGGATAAAAACCTCCACCCATTCATCCGCGATCGTAGTGAACTCACTACTAAAACTGACTGGCCAGCGTTCACGATAAAGGGCGTCGCCTTCCAGACGTAGCTGATAGGTGCGCCCGTCGCCCATTACTTTTAGCCAAACACCATCGGCTTCGGACAAGTCGAAATCCGCCCGCGTGTAGACCGAAGCGAAGCCGCCGTTATTCTCAAGAGAAAGCACCCCGCTGAAACGCATGCCGTCTGCGACGAGTTCTGGGCTGCCTTTCGAGATGCCTCCCATCACACCGTCGTTGTTTGATCGCCAAGAATTACTCGGCTCGTCACCAGTAAAGAGATAGAGTGTATTCATCGGTTCTACGGTCGGGGCTTTTGCGACGAGCATCGTTGGAAGGAAGATGCCTGCGACGAAGCAAGCCAAAGGGACTAGAGATGTATTCATAGCTTATTTTGCTCAAAAGCCAGCCGCTCGCAATCTAACAAGTGAAATATTGCCTCTGTAGGGTATTTCTGTTTCTAGCGTTCTATTTAAGTGAAAAGTCAAATTAGGAACCTAGAAGTGATCGTGCCCCCCAACGGGGAAGGCCTTCAAGTGAGCTACGAGCTAAATAGCAGCCGCCGCGTTCACTCTATTCCTAAAAAGAGCGAAAGCGGCGAAGTGGCACCCCATGGAGCCGGTTCTTACCACGATCCCGAGCAGCACGCCGTCTATATGGAACGGGTTGACGAGCTCCTCAGAAAAAAGCCATGAAGCGGGCATGGATGATCCTTATTGTTTGCCTTTCATTCATGGCGATCACGAACCAATCATATATGTTCGAATCTCTGAAAGACCACAGGTGGAAACACCGCATTATTGCCTATACCTTAAGCGACAAAGATATCATCCTCTTTAAACAGGTGAGCGCTAAACATGCCCTAGCGATCAAGGAGCGCGATTTGATTTTGATCTCGCTCAGCGACGAGTCGCAAAAAGCGCTGGCTGAAAACCTCCACGCGAATATAGGGAAGACGGAGCTGTTTTTAATTGGCAAAGACGGAGGTCTGAAAGAGCGTATTGATCGACTTGACCTAGTCTATCTGTTTAACTTGATCGACCAAATGCCCATGCGCCAAGGCGAGATGCGGCGGGCTGACTAGAGCTCTAAGTGATTCCGAATGAGTTTACGGTGTTTCGTAATCCGCCCCGTCACGCGCTTACGCCAGAGCCGAAAGCTTCCGGGCTTGAGCTCGCGACGCATGACTTTGATGACCTCTGCTTCACTCAGGCCGGTCACTTCTTCGATGTGGTCAAAGGTGGTTCGGTCTTCCCAAGCCATTCGGACGATGGCATTCGCCTGCTTGTCGTTTAGTTCATTTATTTTCATAAGCTTTATTTACATATTTCTTCACAAACAGGCCTTCTGTGAAACACGTATCGATAGAACGCATTCACGAGCGCAACCTTTCAGTTTCTTACTAGTAATTTGACATCAATCCGCATTCGGCGAGCATAGGGTATGGAAATTTTTCAATATTCACTACAACTCGTTGCAGGACTTGGTATTTTGAATGTTTGGATACTACGATTTAGTCAATCGACGACCTACCGGGGCGGTGATGCATCTAATATGAAAGAGGAGTTTGCCAGTTACGGCCTGCCGAGTTGGTGCGTTTACTTGATAGGCTTCCTCAAAATCAGTTCCGCCCTAGGCCTGATCGTAGGCATCTTTGTTCCTCTGCTCATCGTTCCATCTGCCATTCTGCTCGCTTTGCTGATGCTGGGTGCTTTGGCGATGCACGTGAAAGTCAGCGACCCGTTAAAAAAAATGATCCCTGCACTTTCGATGTTGGCCTTATGCCTCGGCATCCTCGCGTTAGCGATTTAAGTCAAGCGGTTGACAAATCCAAACGCGAGTCCGGCATTTATCCAAACGTATATAAACGAAGGCAGGCACTGAACAAGACTGTCTCGGATGCGTAGGCGCACACCGAAGCCTAGCAGCATCTGAAGACTGAGGCAGCATGCAGCCAAAAGCCCGACCACAGGGCTCGCGACGAAGCCGACCAGAAGGCCTGTCGCTCCGAGGATTTGGAGGTAACCTGTTAGCTTTCGGAACCGCACGAGGCCATAGCGTTCAAACTCCGCAAGCATGTGCCCAGAAAACACACAACTGACCCCGTAGCCGTAGAAAGATACGATGGTGAGTATGCAGAATACTGTGAACATGGGAGCGCTGCCCGTCTAATAAGCCTCCATCGCTGCACGAAACGGATCCGTCCACGGAGTCGGCCGGTGGGTTTGGGCAGAGAGTTTACAGACCGTGCGTGTGCCCGTGCAATAAATGGTGTCTTCGTCTGGATGGCGGAGGGTAAAGGTCATAGTGACCCCTCCACTACGGATCTTTTCGATCTGGTAGTCGATAGCGATTTTACCCGGGGTTCTCAAAGGTTCGCGGAAGCGGGCTTCAAGTCCATGTACAACTACGTAGATATCCTCATCCCGATCGACGTTGAAGTCGGGCACGCCGAGGAGTGTTTCGAAGAACTTCTGTTGTGCTCGCTCTAAGTGCAAGAGGTAGCGCGTGTGGTGCAACACCCCAAGCCCATCGAGTTCATCGAAGTAGACATCGGAAAGGTAGGTATAGGTAGAAGGCATATAAGAGTATCGCCCCACCCTTGCTTACCTTACTCTCGCGAGCCAATCAATTGATACGCAGGCTGAACACCATGTCCCAATGTCCTGAAACAATGGAGTGTAAATAAATGCGAGGGGTATGAATCTGTAGCGAACAGGTAGCGCGGCATGGCCTTTCTGGCCTGAGCTGGTCGAAAGCATGCCGTAGGTAGGCGTATCAAGGTGCGGCATGAGGCCATGCCGCGCTACCACTTCCTGCCCCGTTCAAATAATTGCACCTGAAACAATGTCGAATCGAGTTTGACCGCGGAAATGAATTGAACTTGTCTGTATGCATTATGAAAAGCTCCCATTGCCCTCTCCGACGACTTATTTTTTGCTTTGCGACGATAGCCGCCTTCCAGCTGTTGGCTGGGTGCGCTACTCGCGCCCCAGACCGCTTGATCGATCAAAATACTCAAGCCGTGCTCTGGATGCAGAACGCTGGAGAGTATCAGGCGCTCTGCTATCAGGCTTTCACATTGGCGGAACAGGCGGTCGATCAGGCGAAGAAAGAGCAAACGGAACCATGGGCGGTCGTCGTGGATCTGGATGAGACCATGCTCGACAATAGTCCTTATGCGAGCTGGCAATTACTCAACGGCATGCCCTACGGGACAGCGACATGGAATGCTTGGTGTGACGCCGGCGAGACGCCAGCGATCCCCGGAGCGGTGGAGTTCGCGCGCCATGTAATCGCACAGGGCGGCGCGCTTTTCTATGTTTCCAATCGCTCAAATGAAACCTTTGATGCCAGTTTGAGAAACCTCCAGCAACTGGGATTCCCCGAGGTCAACGAAACGCGCTTGCTCCTAAAGACCGGCACATCGAACAAAGAAGCGCGCTTTCAAAAGATCGCCGATGCGGGTTATCGCGTGGTCTTGATGTTGGGCGACAACTTGAACGACTTCCCTGAAATAGCTACTTACCACAAGGGCAACGACGAGCGCAGTGCCGCCGTCGAAGCACATCAATCTGACTTCGGGCATCGCTTCATCGTCTTTCCGAACCCTTCGTATGGAGATTGGGAAGGCGGACTGATTGATGGCTATCACACGCTGAGTGCCGAGGAAAAGCTGACCGTGCGCGAACAAAACCTGAACGCGTGGTCGGGAAGTTCAACAGAGGTGACGCGCTAGTTTGTTAGATAGGTTTTTACTGTAGCCGAAGCGGGAACCGCTTTCCCCCTACGCTCTACGAGCTCCGAGGACAGGCGAGTTGCGGTTCCACCCATGCCATTCGTTCGAAACGGCTTCGCCATTCGACAAGCTCATGATCTACGACCGGGCCGCTACACTTGAGAATACGCTCCCCGCACCTCTACTTACACCCATGTGCTTTCAAAATTAGACTAAGGCTCCAGCACACACCGGATTAGATATATAACAAAATAGTTGTTTAAATGTGAAAACTCCTCGCATAACTAAATTGTTACACAGCAATACAGTTATGGAAAATACCCCAACGATCCCTGAATTCTACGCGGGCTCTCCTATCGATTCAATCGACTTGCGATATAGAGATGAATTCCTGGAGGAGCTTTGGGAGACGCAACGGAACCAGCATGTTTTGTTAACGGCGCCGCGTCGAACAGGAAAGACCAGCATCATGGATCATCTCCGTGATCATCCCCATTCTGGATGAACTGAGTTCCAGCGGCATTTGAATGATGCGTCCATTGCGCTGTTCCCTCATGTCATGAAACAGCACTTCAATCAACTACTGCGTGATCTTGCGAACGACTTCTACATCGAGGAGGTCGCTTTCGGGAACAAAAATCCGAGAGTCTCTATTCGTTTGAATAATCTAGCGCAGTTGCTCCAAGACACGAACCGAATGAAAGAAGCCGAGCCGCTGATGCGTCAAGCGCTCGCGATTGATGAGGCCGCATTTGGGGATGAACACCCAAGAGTCGCGATTGGCCTAAATAATCTAGCGCAGTTGCTCAAAGATACGAATCGAATTAAAGAAGCCGAGCCGCTGATGCGTCAAGCGCTCGCAATTGATGAGGCTGCTTTCGGAGAGGAACACCCGAGAGTCGCGAATTGTTTGAATAATCTAGCTACCTTACTCCAAGACACAAATCGGATGCAAGAAGCCGAGCCGCTGATGCGTCAGGCTTTAAAAACCCTGCAAGGCTTCCAGGAAAACACCGGATATCTTCATCCAAATTTCTTAGCAGCTTATGATAACTTTCGAGGATTATTAGCGGAACTCAATCATTCAGAATCTGAAATTGATGCCGCGCTTGCGCCGTTTGCTGAAGGACCTAAGAAGCCAAATTAGATTTAGATAGCAGACATTCAATTACGCCCAATCCCGGACAGCTCGTCGTAGAGCGCTTGCCACTCTGTCGCGAGACTGGTGGTGCAAACGGGGACGGCGGCACGGTTATACCAGTATTCAGCGTTGAACTCGTCGCCTTCCACTCGGTGGAGGTAGGCATGCACCCAGGCTGCTTCGGCCGTGACCATATCTTGCACGAGCGTGTGCGCTTTTGCCCAATCGCCCTTCTGCTCCGCCTCCAAGGCTTGAATGTAAACGTTCTTTTCTTCCATCTCTTCCATCCTCTGGCTCAGTTAGGAGATTTTTGTGACTGCCCAAGGCAAAGTTTCCCCTGCGCGGTAGGGAACGACATCGCCATAGCTTGTGGGCATTGTATTGCCGATCTTTTCGAGCTTCACCACTTTAGCGGGGGGCGTGAAACCGTGTATGCGCTGGGCATTACCACTGACGAAGGCTTGGAGCTTATCGAGCGCATCGTGCTTTTCAAAAAGTTCGACCAATGTGGGCAAGCAAACTGGCGCGGTGAAGAGTCCGGCGGCGCAGCCACAGCATTCTTTTTTAGAAACGGGATGCGGCGCAGAATCACTGCCGAACATCAGCTTGGGGTGCGCAGCGAGCGCGGCTTGGAGGAGTGCTTCGCGGTCTTCGGGGCGCTTAGCGATAGGCTTGCAGAAAAGGTGCGGATTGAGCAAGCCGCCAGCTAGGTCGTCCAGCGTGATGACGAGGTGATGCAGCGTGACGGTGGCGTAGAGATTCTCGTAGCGGTCGAGCAGCTCGACGGCATCACGCGTGGTGATGTGTTCCATCGTGATTTTCAGCTTGGGGAATTTTTCTGCTAGTTTGGCATAGACGGGTAGAAACTCCTTTTCCCGATCCATGACGAAGCCGTGAGTCTCACCGTGAATCATAAGCGGAATGCCCATCGCTTCCATCAGGGCGAAGGTGTCTTCCACTTCATCGAGCGCTTTGACGCCCGCCTCGCTATTAGTGGTCGCTCCGGCGGGATAGAGTTTGATCCCGAAAATATGCTCACGGGCTGCGGTCAGCTCGGCCTCGGAGTATTGACGGAAGAAGAGCATCATGAGCGGGTCGAAAAGATCGCCGCCCTTGGCCGCTCCGATCTCTTTTCGGTATTGTAAGAGACGTTCTAAATTGTCGACCGGCGGCACAAGGTTCGGCATGATTATGGCGGCCGAAAAGTGCGCAGAAGTGAGTGGCGTGACGCGCTCCATCATGGCACCCTCGCGGAGGTGCAGGTGCATATCGATGGGCGCATTGATCGTAAATTCCATCAAGGCAAGCTAGAGGAAGCCGAGTGGAGACCGCGAATAAAAAAACGCACCTGTCGAAAGCGGTTCTCATCTGCGCCCTGCATCGCTCGAAGAGCGTCGAAGGGTTCCGCTACAAAGATGAAACAGGAGCTCTAGAGGCGCGGAATAAAAATCGAGGACGCACCGAGCAGCTCATCGGTGACAGGATGGCGAATTTCGCAAGCGGCGTAGTTCTCCTTGCCTCCGTATTTGGCGCGTTTGAGCAAATATTGGCGGGCGATTTCTCGAGCTTCGAGAGGGAAATTGATCGGCGCCTCTTCTGTTGGCAACCACATGAAAACGAGGCTATCTTGACCGACTTTCAAAGTGACGGATTCATAGTTCTGATGACACCAGATACGCATTTCCGCCCAGAAGGCCGCCTCCCCTTCGGCAGTGCCCAATCTATAGCGCGAAGTCGCCCGCGTGCCCATTTCAACAATTGTCGGTTGAATATCGTAGCGGTCTGCGTACTTCTCTTTAAACCAACCATAGAAATCGGTTTCATATACGGAAAGGCTTAGATAATTGCCATCGATTCGGCAGAGTATTTCTCCGCTCGGCAACAATCCATCTACTTTGATCGGGACGCCTCGGGGAAACTCCATGAAGCCGTAGTCCGTTCCGTTGTAGCGGATCGGCACTCGCACCGATAGCTTTAGGTTTAAAGCATCCGGCCAAAGCTGCCGTTGTGCGGCCACTTCTTTAAAGGTAATTTCCGGAATTGGTTCCGGCTCAGCGGCGACGACTGGCTCCGGCTCGGGCAGCAGTTCAACAACCGTATCCGGTTCAGTGGGCGCAGGCGGAGGGGAAAGATCAACGATTGGCTCTGAATAAGGATCGGGGATACCGACCATCCTTCGGATCGACTCAGCGAGTTCAGAATCCTCCGACTTGGCCGCCCACACTAAGACAATCGCAATCGAGCCACCAAGAAATAGAATGATGAGGATCGTTTCCAACAGTGCGATGCGTTGCGCTTTGATTTTCTTTTTCACGATAATGGGCTGACGATTTATCCATCATTCCAATCCAGGGGTCAAGTGGAGGCGATCGCCGGCACTCAAAATCGCAGTGTTTAGCAGAATATTTAATATCCGGTAGCAGCCTTTTGGTTCTCTCGTTACCCTTTCCAAAAACGGAGAACTTCCGATAGGATCCATTGCTTTTCTGCTTCCTTCAAGGTCGAGCCGAATTTAATTTGCCGACCCGTTTTAAACTTCAAGCCGATGCCATACACGGGGACGTGGTTTTTACGATAGCACTCGACCATCGATACATCTTCGAGGTCGCCGTATCGGCAAAGTTTATTGAATGACTTACCCAAGATCGTTCGCGACAGAGAAATCTCATCGCGATTAATGAGAATCGCGACTTCTGCCTTCAGGAGATAGAGAAAGATGCAAAAGGTAATCGCGCCGACCCCGAGAAATGGAACCTGAAAGAACGTGCCGCCGAGATCGCCTGACTTGAGTGTCGCAATAAAGCCTAGCCAAGTGCTCACATTCCATACGATCGTAAAGAGGAGAAAGAATAGGGTAATGCCCCGAAACCCAAGCGGCGGAAGAATAAAGCCCATTTCGTCTGGAGTCACGTAGGACTCGACCCGGCTCGACTCCGGTTTTTCAACGAGAGCCAAATCCTCGCTCTCCAGCCCAGAGTGGCAGATATCGATGACCTGATTGCACGGTTTACAGTGCGCCATGCCTTTTCCGATATTTATATCATCTGCGGGCACCTCGACCTGACAATGGGGGCATCTAATTTCCATGAAAACTTGCAAGAATGGACATTACAGCAGTCTAGAGGCGTGTTTAGAAGAATAAAGGCCAAAACGACACAGCCCAAAATTAGGTAAGATTATTAGCGACAGAGCTCAATCTGTCCGATACACACACCTTCGCAGATACCCGCAAACGGTGGATTCTGTGATTAAAACAAGAAACACAAGTAATATGAGCACAGGAAACGTAAAATGGTTCGACGCCGAAAAAGGCTACGGATTCATCACACCCGAAGACGGTGGCAAAGATCTCTTTGTCCACCACTCGGAAATTAAAATGGACGGCTATGCCTCCCTCGAAGACGGACAAAAAGTTTCCTTCGAAATCGGCAGCGGCCCCAAGGGCCCATGTGCGACTGAAGTCGCACCCGCTTAACCCGGACACCATCCCATTTATAGCAAAACGCGCTTCCTTTACGGGAGCGCGTTTTTTTATGACCACTTTCGAAAGCGATTCCCGCTTCCGCTACGAAATGAGCCACTTTCGAAAGCGGTTCCCGCTTCCGCTACGAAACGAGCTCTAGACCACAAGTGGATCCACCGCGAAGTGCTGGCTTGCGTTGAGAAACTCGCCCTGCGCATTGAGCCATGTGGGATCTTGCGTGATCTCTTTCATCGATTTTTCGACATTGTTACAGAAGAGGTAGACCTTGGGGCCGAGACAGATAGAGGCGTCCATTCCGATACCGTCGCCCTCGCGAGTGAAGTTAAACTCGCCACCGTGATCGGTCTGATCGGCTGTCAATTCCTTGCGCAAGGACATGGTGCTATCGGCGAACTCCGCCATAAAAGCCTCGCGACGGGGGCCCTCGTAGTAGTGTAATTCCAGTGACTCCCCTGAGAGGCCAACGATGGCCAACTCGTCGAAGACGGTGCGCCCGTAGGCTGTATTCAGCTTCTTAAATGATTTTTCGATGCGGGCGGTAGCGGTGGGTAAGTCCATGATCCGATTAAGCAGGCGCGGCGAGGTGGGTTCAAGACTGATAAAAGACGAAAAGTCGGCACGCGCCCGAGACAGTTACGGTGGCGCCTGAGCTTGCCTCTCTCCACAGCTCAAAGAGTGCAGGGGATTCAAGGGACTTAAGCAGTTGCCGATTCCGGCCGTCGCAAGCGACGACACTACTAAAACCGAACAATCAGACCAGCAAGGCCGCACCTTTGACACTCGGCAGCATTTCGCCCGCGTTGACCGGGTAGCCGCGCAGAAAGTCTAACGCGGGCAGCATGCGCCCGCCGGGGCGTTGAAGTTCGTGGATACGTAGCACGCCCTCGGCTGTCGCCACGTCGACGGTCTCCCCCACCGCGAGTATGGTGCCAGGCTGAGCAGTCGTAGCCAAATCGAGAACCGAGCACTGCCCGACTTTGATCCGAGTCTCCCTGTGATCAAAATAGCCGCCCGGCCATGGAGTCAAGGCGCGCAAGCGAGCATCGATCCCAGAGGCGGGCTGCGCAAAATCGAGCGCCCCATCCTCCTTCGAGATTTTGCGGCAGAAGGTGGCTTGGCTGGTATCCTGCGCGGTAAAGTCGAGCTCGCCGCAAAGGGATACAGCCAAATTCCCCTTTAGAAGCGGCACCACGGCTTGCCCCACTTTCGCGCGGACGATTGGACTGGTGTCCACATTTTCAATAGACACACGCTCGCAATCGGCAACCGCGCCGGCGTCCATTTCCTTGACCACTTGCATCAAACAGACGCCTGTCTCGGTCTCGCCCATTGCGATGGCGGTCTCGACGGGGGACGCGCCGCGATAGGCGGGCAGGATCGAGCCGTGAAAATTAAGCATGCCATGCGTCGGCGCTTCACGCACCGCCTTAGGCAGGAAGTGCCCGTAGGCCATGACGAAGGCGAGCGTGACCTCTTTGCTGCGGAGCCACTCGGCCAGTGCTTGGTCAGGCTTTTCGGGTTGGAGGAGCGGGATGCCGAGCGAGCTGGCATATTCGGCCACAGGATTTTGCTGGAGCTTTTTGCCTCGTCCTTGTCGGCGATCGGGCTGTGAGACAACGCCCGCGAGGGTGCAGAGGTCGCACCCTTGTTCGTAAAGATAGGCAAGCCCCGGCAGGCAGACGGCATCGGAGCCAAAATAGACTATTTTTGGTAATTCAGGCATTAGATGAAGGTAGAATACGAAACATGTAGCCGAAACTGTAAAGTTTTGGACGGCTACACATAAAGTGTCGACGATCCAAAAGCTCACGCTTTCGGCTACGATATCAACTAGAGAAGTTCTTGTTGCCCCATACTGTCGCGGGCGGCGGCAGAGGCGGTGCTTTGGAGAAAGAGCCAGCGCAGGCTGGCGTCTGCGAGGCTCGGCTCGTCGGCCAGGCGTTGCAATAGGAGCGCGGAGGCGAGCGCATCGTAGAGGGCGCAGTGATAGTGGCGGCGCTCGGCTGGGCAGACGGTGGCAGCGTGGGCATCAAGCGCAGATTGAAGATCGAAGAGCACGATGAGCGCTTGCAGCTTATGGTTATCCAAGTGCGGATACACGCGGCGGTAAATGTGGAGCGTATCGAGCCAAGGTGCCCAAGTGGCAGTGGTTTGCCCCGGTTCGGCAAAATCGGGCGAGGTGCGGGGGCACGACCAGACGGCGCGCAAGAAGCCGTCTTCGACCGACGCGTTGTGCGCACAGAACGGACCCGTCTCGCGGAGATGGGCAAAGAGTGGCCACTCGGCCTCAAAGAGAGCTTCGCCGGAAGCGCGGTCTTCAGAGATACCGTGCTGCCCGCGGTCGATATCGGTGATCGTGCCTACGGGTGCGCATATCCGGGTCTGCGAATCGACGATCTCGCCATGCTCCAAGGTAGCGTAGCCATACTCAACCACCCCGCTCTGGCGGCTGCCTTCGAAATCTATGACATGGATGGGCGTGTCGAACATGGGAGGAATTATTATGCGTGCGCAGGCTAACTCTGACGGAGGCCTGAGCCCCCTACACTTGACAAGCTACGGGGATAAACAAGCTCAGACACTACGAGTTGAAAAAGTGATTTGATATTTGATTCGGCGGCTCAGACGTTCAGACAAGGAAGGCACTGTGCATCTACTCATTTTCAGACGTTTACTTCAAGCCATCCCCACTCTGTGGGTGATTGCCACGGCGACGTTTATTTTGATGCAACTCACGCCGGGCGGGCCCTTCGACACAGAGAAGGATGTGCCGGAAGAGGTGCAGGCTTTGATCAATGCCCACTACGGGCTCGATCTACCGATGCACGAGCAATACTTGCGCTTCCTCGGGCAAAGGCTGCGGGGCGATTTCGGCCCCTCTTATAAATATGCGGGCTGGGATGTGGATGAGATCATCGCGCAAAGTTTCCCCGTCTCGCTGGAGCTGGGCTTCTACGCGCTACTGGTCGCGATTGCCATCGGCACGCCGATCGGTGTGCTGGCGGCGCTGCGGCACAACCGGCCTTCGGAAAGTGCGTTGATGGGCTTTGCGATGCTGGGGATCTGCCTGCCGGCCTTCGTGCTGGGGCCACTTTTAATCATGGTTTTCAGTATGCAACTGGGCTGGTTCAACCCCTTCGGCTGGAACACCCCGAGTGACCGGGTGCTACCGGCGATTACGCTGGGGCTTTTTTACGCGGCCTACATCGCGCGACTGGCGCGGAGCGGTATGCTCGACGTGATGCGGCTGGACTATATCCGCACGGCACGGGCGAAGGGGCTGGCCGAGAAAGCAGTGGTGCTACGCCACGCGCTGCGCACGGCGCTCTACCCAGTGGTGGCCTATTTAGGGCCTGCTGTGGCGGGACTGATCAGCGGCTCGTTTGTAGTGGAGACGATCTTCTTCATCCCTGGGCTGGGCAGTTTCTTTGTCAATTCAGCTTTCAACCGCGACAGCACGATGGTGATGGGAACGGTGCTGTTTTACGCGGTCTTAATTTTGTTTTTCAATCTACTGGTCGACCTCATTCAGATGTGGATGAACCCACGCACTCGCCATGACTAAGCTGGAACGCGAAGACATGGCCAAAGACGCGCGCTCACTCGGACGCGACGCGTGGGAACGACTGTGCGCGAATCACATGGCGCGGATCGGTGGCGGGCTGTTTATCGGGATCGCGCTGCTCTGCTTGATCGGCCCCTTCTTCGTGCCGCACTCGCCGGAAACGACACAGCTGGCCTACGGGGCGCAGGCACCCACGTGGACGCACTGGTTTGGCACAGATGAACTGGGGCGCGACATTTTGGTGCGCACTCTGATCGGCGGGCGCATTTCCATCGGGGTCGGCTTCGCGGCGACTTCGGTCGCGCTCTTGATCGGCGTCGTCTATGGAATGATCGCAGGCTACTACGGAGGCCGAATCGAGGCAGTCATGATGCGCTTCGTCGACACGCTCTATGCGCTGCCCTTTACGATTATCGTGATTTTGCTTACCGTGCTATTGGGACGCAGCATACTGCTCATCTTCCTCGCGATCGGCGCGGTGGAGTGGCTGACGATGGCGCGCATCGTGCGCGGGCAGACAAAGGCGCTGCGCAAACAGACATTTATCGATGCGGCCGTTGTCGGTGGGGTACCGACGGCGCGCATCCTTGGGCGGCATATATTGCCGAATCTATTGGGGCCGGTGATTGTGTTTACGACGCTGACGATTCCGGCGGTGATTTTATTGGAGTCGGTGATCAGTTTCCTCGGACTCGGCGTGCAGCCGCCGATGAGTTCGTGGGGCATATTGATCAATGAGGGCGCAGTGAAACTCGACATCTACCCATGGATGCTGATCTTTCCAGCGCTGTTTTTCTCGCTAACGATCTTTGCGCTCAACTTCGTGGGCGACGGGCTGCGTGATGCGCTGGATCCGAAGGATTCGGGATAGGTTCGTAAATAGAAGCGACACTCCTGTCGCTTTCTTGGCATTACCCATGCGTTGGGGCACGGCTCATCTCTGACGTAAAAAAGCAACAAGAGTGTCGCTTCTACGATTTAAAAGCCCTTTTTACGAAGGACTTCTTCGAGCTGAGCTTGGAAGGACTGCACATCTTCGGGGCTGGGGCGATACTCGGGGTCGTCGCCGGGGAGGAGGCCGAGCTGACCAGCGGCGCTGAGCTGCCAGCCGAGGCTGACGCCGTCGCTAAATATCACCGTGCCACTGACGAGTGAACCTGGACGCATGATGGCATCGACATCGACGGTGACCGCACCATTCCCGCCTTCGTCGACGATTTCGGGTTCGGTGGTTTCCACCTCGGCGGCAGCTTCGTCCACCTCCTCAACTTCTTCAACGACCTCGATATCGAGGTCGTCGACGAGGAAACGAACATCCATGTAGGTCATCGAGATTTCGAAGTCTTCACGCAGCGAACGCTGCACGTCGGCCAGCGAGCGACCTTCTTGAATCCATAGTGTGACTGAGGCTTTTTGTGCGTCGGAAAGTTCCATATCGTGTGACGTTGAGGATGGTGTGCGGTTCGTCAACTACGAAGCGGGGTGTGGTGCGCGAGGGGGTGTAATTTGGATATAGCTGCGTGTGTATGCTTCGGGTGCTTCCCTGACCTGTTATCAACCCTGAGCTGTCCTGAGCTTGTCGAATGGGCTAAGTCGAAGGGAGCTTGTCTGTGGTGAGCCTGCCGAATCCGGCGAAGTGTCGCCGCAGTTCAGCGTCGATCGGGCAAGCTGCAAGCGGACACGGGCTGCCCCCTGCGCTAAAGCTATGGAGGATGTGTCGGAGGACAGGAAAGCGCCGCGCTACAACTGATTAAAGCGCTTGTTGCGCGCGGTATTGAGTGGGCGTCATCCCCGCGTCGCGTTTGAAGGTGCGGCTGAAGTGCGGGGCGTTGCAAAAGCCGGTCAGAGCGGCGATCGTTTCGATGGGTTCATCGGTCGTGACGAGCAAGTTGCGCGCTTCAGCGATACGATTGCGGATGAGATATTCGCGGATACTGCTGTGCATTTGGGCGCGAAAGCGTAGCTCAAGAAGGCGACGGCTGACGCCGAGATGTTCTGCAATTTCGTTGGTGCCGATCGACTGGCGCAGGTGTTTTTGCAGATAGGCGAGCGCCTCGCGGACGAGCGGATCGGTGGCGGCGAGCGCGTCGGTGCTTTGGCGCACGGTGATGCCTTGTGGCGGGATCAGTTTAAGGCGCTCCGGGATCGGTTGACCTTTGATCATTTGGTCAAGCATAGCCGCGCCTTCGTAGCCGATCCGAGCGAGGTCGTAGCGCACACTGGAGAGCGTGACCCACTGACTCTCGCAGATCAGGGCGTTATCGTCCGCTCCGAGAATGGCGACGTCGTCGGGGATACGCAGGCCGGCTTCGTGGCAGAGGTTGGCCAGCCAGGCGGAGTCGTAGTCGCTCTTAGTGTAGATCGCGCAGGGTTTGGGCAGGTCGAGGAGGCGTTGGGTGATGTAGGCGGGGTCTTGCGCCTTGACCGTATCGAGGCGTACGCAGTCGATCCCAGCATCGGCCAAAGTATCACGGTAGGCTTGGTAGCGCGTCCGACTGACGGGGTTGATGGCAAGGCCGAACCACGCGCAATTCTGGTGACCGAGCGAAATGAAATGCGCCGCTCCGAGACGTCCGAGCGCCGCGTTATCCGCAGCGACTCGGGGTAGATCGATATCCTCCCGCCAGATCGAGAGATCGACCGTCGGCACATCGGCACCGAGGACAAAGTCCTCTAATTGCCGACTGAAGTTCAGTGAGGTGATGATGCCGTCGCCCTTCCAGTGTTCGGGAAGCTGAAAGTCTTTCAAAATGCTCACGTCCAAGTGCCAGCCGTGCTGCCCCGCGTAGCGCGCGATGCCTTCGTGCGCCGCTTGGTCGTAACTGCCTAAGACCATCAAAATATGCTTCCTTCGTGCCATTACGCAAAAGTGCAAATCTTTCTTACAATATGCAATTTTTATCTATAAGCCTGACACCGTATGGTATAGGTTTTTCAACCACTCAAAGGAATACTCTCTCATGTCTATCGATATCAAATCCTCCGAATCTTGTGAATACGGCTGCATCTCGCTCGGCGAGGTCATGCTCCGTCTCGACCCCGGCGAAGGCCGCGTCCATACGACGCGCCAATTCACCGCATGGGAAGGCGGCGGCGAATATAACGTGGCTCGTGGGCTGCGCCGGTGTTTCGGTCTAAAGACGGCTGTGGTGACTGCGTTTGCGGACAATCCTGTCGGGCGTCTAGTCGAAGACTTTATTCTGCAAGGCGGGGTCGACACCGACTTGATCAAGTGGGTGGAATACGACGGCATCGGCCGCGAAGTGCGTAATGGCCTAAACTTCACCGAGCGCGGCTTCGGCATCCGCGGCGCAGTGGGCTGCCCCGACCGTGGCAACACCGCCGCCAGCCAACTCAAGCCTGGCGACATCGACTGGGAAGAAATCTTCGGCCAGCGCGGCGCGCAGTGGTTCCACACTGGCGGCATCTATGCAGCACTCAGCGCAACGACGCCCGATGTCGTGCTCGAAGCGGTCAAGTGCGCGAAAAAGCACGGCACCATCGTGAGCTACGACCTGAACTACCGCCCTTCCCTCTGGAAAGACTTCGGCGGCCTGAAGAAGTGCCAGGAAGTGAATCGTGAAATCGCGAAATACGTCGATGTGATGATCGGCAACGAAGAAGACTTCACCGCCTGCCTCGGATTTGAGGTTGAGGGCGTGGACGAAAACATTTCTCACATCCCAGTCGAAGCGTTTAAAAATATGATCGGCACCGCGATCAAGGAATTCCCCAACTTCCAGGCGACGGCGACCACGCTTCGCGCAGTAAAAACGGCCACAGTCAACGACTGGGCGGCCATGGTCTGGCACGACGGCGAATTCTACGAATCGATGCAATTCCCCGAGCTGGAAATCATGGATCGCGTGGGCGGCGGCGATAGCTTCGCATCCGGCCTGATCTACGGCTTCCTGACCGAAAACGATCCGCAGGAAGCGGTCGATTACGGCTGTGTGCACGGCGCGCTCGCCATGACCACTCCCGGCGACACCACGATGGCCTCACTCAAAGAAGTTAAAAAGGTCAAAGGCGGCGGTGGCGCCCGCGTGGATCGGTAGGAAACGTTAAACTTCCAACGTCGAACATCGAATTTATCACAATAATCCTCTAACTAATCAATTATTCGAAGTTGAACGTTCGATCTTCATCCCTCTCCTCAATTATGTCCGACCTACACCAATTCCCCGTCATCCCCGTCATCGTCCTCGACGATGCCAACGACGCCGTGCCTCTGGCCGAAGCGCTACTATCTGGTGGCCTCAACATTATCGAAGTCACTTTCCGCACGGCGGCGGCGGCTGAATCGATCGAGCGCATCGCCAAGGCCTTGCCCGAGATGCAAGTCGGCGCTGGCACGGTGGTGACGCCCGAGCAAGCCAAACGCGCGATTGATGCAGGCAGCAAGTTCGGCCTCGCGCCGGGCACCGATCCCGAGACGATTGCTTATTTCAACAAACAAGGGGTGCCTTTCATCCCCGGCATTATGACGCCGAGCGACATTCAAGCGGCAGTCAAAGCCGGTTGCAGCTCGCTCAAATTCTTCCCTGCCGGCGCAGCGGGCGGTGCGAAACTGCTCAAAGCAATGGCCGCGCCCTATGCCAATCTCGGTGTAAAATTCTGCCCGACGGGCGGCGTGACCTTGGACAATATGAACGACTATCTCTCCATGCCAGAAGTCTTCGCCATCGGCGGCACCTGGCTCGCGACCAAGGCACAGATCCAAGCCAAGGAATGGGGCACCATCACTCAACAAGTGAAAGATGCACTGGCCAAAGCGGGGCAATAGAAATTGTTGTCGCGTAGGTAGCACAGGCAGGACGCCTGTGCCTTTTCGACTAGCACACAGGCGAGATGCCTGTGCTACTATTTAAAGAATAGCTGACAACTTTCGTAATTACACCCTAGGCCAAAGCTGCAGTGTAATACCGCTTGACCGTCTAGGCCGGACTTCTATGTTGACCAGCATTCACCACTATTTCCGCCTGCGCACACTTATGAAGCATCTCCGCCTCTTCAGCACTCTCCTCTTTTCCGCCTGCCTGCTCCAGACTTGCCTGCATGCGCAAAACGCAAACGACCCCGAGCTGCTGCGTTTGGGTAACGGTATCGCCGCCATCGCCGAGGGGCAGATCATCACGGTGGAAGAACTCCGTCGCGAGCTGGAGCCGATCATCCCTAGGCTCCGCGTGGAATCGAAAAATTCGCAGGAGTTTTCCAAGCGTATCGACGAGTTGAGCAAGGAAGTCCTGCAAAACATGATCGACCACATAATCATCGTGAAAGCGGCTGAAGAAAAAGGCCTCCTCTTGCCCCCCTCTTACATTGATCAAGAATATGACGAAGTGATCGACCGCGACTTCGACGGCGACCGTGGTCGTTTCCTCGAATACTTGCGCGCCCGCGGCGAGACCCCTCGCGACTACCGCCGGAGCATCTACAAGCGCGTCGTGGTGGATGTAATGCGAAAAGAAACTCGCCGCTCACAGTCGGAGATCAGTCCCGAGCGAATCGAAGAATTTTACGTCAAAAACAAACTTCGCTTCTACCAAGAGGAAGCGCTCCACTTACGCCAGATTATCCTCACGCCGATGGCAGATGAAGGCCTCGTCCCTCTTCGCCAGACTGCCAAGAAGGTGATCTACGAACTTGATAGCGGTGCCAACTTCGGTGACGTGGCGCGTAAATACAGCCAAGACGAAATGAGCCGCAACGGTGGCGACTGGGGCTGGATCGAGCGTAAAGATATTCGAAAGGAACTCAGCGATGTGGCCTTTGGCCTCAAACCAGGTGCTTATAGCCAGCCGATGGAACTCGGCGGCACGATTTTTATCCTCTACGCTGAGGACAAACGCGAAGAGATGATCCAACCCGTCACTCAAGTGCGGGACATCATCGAAAATGTGCTCGTCGGCGAGATCGCCCGCGAGACACAAGAGAAATGGCTGCAAGACCTGCGTAACGAAGCTTACGTGCGCTACTTCATGTAGGGAACGACCCCTTAGCTACCCGTCGACCATCGCCCTCTCCGTCTTGAGTCGGAGCTGGCCGCAGGCTGCGTTGATATCGTGTCCCTTTTCGCGGCGGATGGTGCAAGAGACTTTGGCCTTACGCAGGGTATCGACAAAGGCGTCTTGTCGAGGAACGCTCGGGCGCTTCCACTCTAGCCCTTCCACTGTGTTATAGGGGATACAATTCACGTGGGCGTGTAACTCGTGGGCGATTTTGGCCAGCTCGCGGGCTTGGTCGAGGCTGTCGTTGACGCCTTCGATTAGAATAAACTCCAGCGTAAGCATACGGCCATGACGCTTTTGAAAGGCTTTGGCCGCAGGGATCAACTCTTCGAGCGGATACTTCTTATTGATCGGCATGATCTGCTGGCGCACCTCGTTGGTCGCGCCGTGCAGGGAAATGGCGAGCCGCACGGCGACGCCCTCTTCAGCCAGCTTGATGATCTGCGGCGCAAGACCCGAGGTGGACACGGTGATGCGGCGCGCGCCGAAGTTGAGCCCCCAGTCGGCATTGAGAATACGGATCGTGCGCACGAGTGTGTCGTAGTTCGAGAGCGGCTCACCCATGCCCATGAAGACGATGTTATCGAAAGAGGCGATCTCCTCGCGGGCACGATCCGTGTGGGCGTCTTCTCGGCGGCAGATGTGCATAAGCTGCGAGACGACTTCAGCCGCCATCAGGTTACGACGAAAGCCGGCCAGACCAGAGGCGCAAAATTTACAACCGTAAGCGCAGCCGACTTGAATAGAGACGCAGACGGTCTTGCGCGAGTCCTCCTGGCCGACGCCTTTTTGCGGCGCGCGGATGAGGACAGTTTCGATCAACGATTTATCCTCAAGCTCGAGCAAGAGCTTTTGGGTGACGTCGTTCGAGCGTTTATCGATAACGGGCGTGGTGGGATAGAGGATAAAATTCTCGTCGAGCCAGGCGCGAAAGTCCTTCGGCAGATTGGTCATCGCATCCCACGAATCGACGCGCTTTTTGTAGAGCCACTCCATGACTTGCTTGGCGCGGAAGCCTTTATGGCCTGCCGCTTCGATCTGGGCTTTGAGGCTTTCGAGAGTTTCGCCAAAGAGGCTCGGTTTTTGAGGTGTAAATCGCACGGAGGGGACCTTGCACTGTTTATCTGGAAATTCCACTGCAAATTTCGAGTTGCTAAATAAGGATAGTGATCTAGCGTTCACCCACCACTTATGAGCGTCACCTATTCAAGCAATCGCCGGATCAAAGACATGCTGGCGAGCGAACGCCCACAGGAGCGACTGGAAAAGCTGGGCGTCGAAGCGCTGAGCGACCGCGAGCTACTGGCGATGATCCTACGCAGCGGCCCGCCGGGCGTGGATGTGGTCAGCATGTCGGAGGAGCTTTTGCACGAGGCGGGTAGCTTGACTAATCTGCTGCGTTGGTCAGCGGAAGATTTTAAGGAAATACGCGGCATCGGCAAGGTAAAGGCGCTGCAACTGATCTCCGTGATGCAGTTTGCCAAGCGCATCCTGACCGAAGACGATGGGCGCGAAGTGGTCTTCAACAACTCGGCCATGGTGGCGCGGCATTTTCGAAATATCGTAGCGGGCGCTGAGATCGAACGTTTTTGGGTGCTCTGCCTCGATCGGAAAAACCGCCTACTTAAACGCATTGAGGTGACCAAAGGCACGGCCACGAATTGCCTCGCCCATCCACGTGAGGTATACCGCGAAGCGATCAAACACAGCGCGACCGCGATCATCGCCGTGCATAACCACCCGAGTGGCGACCCCGCGCCGAGTCGCGCCGATATACAAGTCACCCGGCAGCTACGCGAGTCAGCCAAGATCGTAGGCATTGAGCTGACTGACCACATCATCGTCGGAAACAAGGCGCACGATCCACAGGGGCTCGGTTATTACAGCTTTAACGAAGCCGGCTTGATTTAACAAAATAATTTGTGCAGGATTCCTCGATGGGATCCGATAACGCCGTTACAGAGCAGAGTGCCGAACAGATTGAAGAACAGGCCATACAGGCCTTAGAGTTTATCCAATATTTCAATCAATTGGACGCGTCGTCGCCCTTTTTGCGCTACATCATAGCGGGCAGTATCATTTGCATCGCACTCGTACTGCTACTTTTCATTCGGGTAGCCACGCGGCAGCGCATCAGGAAGCTTGAGCTGCGCGATCCCGAAGCCTTCAAGCCGCTGCGCTTTCAGAATCAAAATCTGATCACTTCAGCCGATATGCAAATTATCCGCCTCACGGTTTGGCGTTGGATGGGGCGCGTGGGGACGTTTCTTTGCCTCCTACTCGCGCTGAACGGGCTGCTCTTCACCTCCAAATGGAGTCTCTATTTGGCGGCTCGTTTGCTGACTCTAATCATCGCGCCGCTGAGCTATATTTGGCATGCCGCCATAGATTATCTACCCGACTTTTTGACTGCACTAATCATCGTATGTGCCGCCCGTTTCCTCGTTCATGTGGTCGGGTTGATCTTCGACGGGATCAAGAAGGGGCGCGTCCGCCTGCCCAATTTCTATCCCGAATGGGCGGATCCGAGTTTCGGTCTGGTTAAAATCCTAATCATCGTTTTGACGGCAGTCATCATCTTCCCCTATCTGCCCGGTTCCAGCTCACCCGCGTTTCAAGGCATTTCGATCTTCATCGGCTTACTCGTCTCACTTGGCTCGACCACCGCCGTGGCCAATGTCGTGGCGGGCACAGTGCTGACCTATACACGGGCCTTCCAAATTGGCGACCAAGTGCTGGTCTCGACCACACGTGGACGTATCGTCGAGCGCACTACCTTTGTGACCCGCGTACAGACGCCAAAGAATGTCATTGTTTCGATTCCCAACTCGATGGTGCTCAATAACAACATCATCAACTACAGTAAAAACATGGGGCGTAGCGGACTACTCGTGCACACCCGCATCACGATCGGTTACGACGTGCCTTGGGGCACGGTCAACCAGCTACTCATCGCCGCCGCCGGGAAGACCGACGGCATCGAAGCCAGCCCCGAGCCCTTCGTCCTGCAAACTTCGCTCGACGACAACTACGTTAGCTACGAGGTCAACGGCTGGACACAGAAGCCCGAAGAGTTGCCGCTCATCTATTCGAAACTACACGCCAACATACTCGACGAATTCCACGGGCATAATGTAGAGATCACCTCGCCCGTCTACCGCGCGAGCCGGGATGGTAGCACGTCGACCATTCCTCAGGCTCAGGTCGAGGGCAGCGAGTAATCTAGACCGGCAGAGCGTAGCTAGCGCGCGTGCCTCTGGCACCGCAAATATGCCCATAAGGTCTCGCCAGCTTCGTGCAGTGTGAGGACACACTCGCGCTACCTCTCATTCTGGTTTTTGCACCACCCAAAAGCGGCAATCATCGGAAAAGGCTTCGACCTCGACCGACTCTTTGCCCAACTCGCTGCGCATAAGAGAGGCTTCGATTTGAAAGCCAGCTTTGGCTAACATAGCCTGCATTTCGGCCACTGTCGGCACATGCATGAAGTGCAGCCCGTGGTCGGTCGGCTCGGTGCGGTCGCCGAAGTCGTCTAGCTCGGCCTTCTCGGTGCCATACTCCCAGCGTAGAGTCTCCGCCTCCCAGAAATCGCGGTGCGCGGAGCGGTCGCGGTCGTGCGAGGTGAAGACAAACCAAGCACCCGGACGAATCACGCGGAAAATTTCACCGAGCGCGCGCTCGCGTTGCGCCATCTGCGGGATTTGCATCAAGCCATTGAATCCGAAAATCGCGCCGTCGAAGACATTGTCCTCAAACTCAAGCGCGGTCGCATCGCAGACGCGAAAAGGGATACGATACTCTAAGACCTTCGCGAGATCACGCGCTTTAGTCACCATACTGCGCGCGTAATCCGTAGCCAACACATTGCGATAGCCCAACTCGTGGAGGCCGATAGCGATACGCCCAGCGCCACAGCCCAACTCCAATATTGAATCCTCTGGAGCGAACAAGCGGGTAAAGATCTTTTCCTCCGACGCCCAAAGCCCCAGCTCCGCGGCGGCCTTGGCATAGTAATCCACCACCCCATCCGAATCAAAATAAGCCTTCACATTTTTGGCGTCCATATAGAGTAGTCAACGCGGTATGCAAAGGCTGGCAAATTGAAACGGGTGCAATTATACTGCCGCGCATCAAGATTTGTGAAAACATAATGAGTGAAGCAGCTCTTAAAGTGTGCGTATTGGCCAAGCCGTTTCGAGCATCAGATTGCCGTAAGTGCTCCGCATCTCTGCGCGAGATTAA
>Ga0222662_1000429_pt1 | contig 34606 bp, 28 predicted proteins | sample AntAcemetagen600_FD_179821 | JGI IMG/M metagenome (GOLD analysis project Ga0222662, IMG submission 179821) | Saline water microbial communities from Ace Lake, Antarctica - #600 | ecosystem: Environmental > Aquatic > Non-marine Saline and Alkaline > Saline | place: Antarctica: Ace Lake... | reverse complement strand
GACGACGACAGCGCAGGTGGCGACGACGACGACGACGATGGGGGTGGCGGCGGCGGACGGTCTTCCCGCGGAGCCTGCTCCGTCTCGGCGAGCGCTCCGCTCTCCGGACTCGCCCTCGCCCTCAGCCTGCTGGCTCTCGCCCCGCTGCGGCGTCGCCGGTAGGGGCCTGACTACGCGGTCATGGCCGGCCGCGCACCGCGGGCCGGCGCCTGGTTCGCCCCTCGCTGGTAGCGCGGCACCATCATGCCCTTGAGCTTGCGCAGCGCCTGCGCTTCCAGCTGCCTCACGCGCTCTCGGGACAGGCTCATCGCCGTGCCGACCTGCCGCAGCGTCATCGGCTCGTCGATGAGGTGCCGCAGCCGGATGATCTCTTGCTGGCGCTCGGAGAGCTTGCCGACGCACTCCACGAGGATGTTGTGGCGGACCGCTTCGTCTTGCCCCTCGGCCGTCGCCTCTTCGGGGTTCTTCCGCTCATCGCGGACCCGATCGCCCCAGGTCACCATCGAGCTCTCCTCCACCGGCACGTCCAGGCTCAGGTCCCGCCCCTTGAGCGCGCCCATCATGAGATAGACGTCCTTGGGCCGGGCGTTGAGGTCCTCAGCGATGCGACCGATGCGCGCCTCGTACGACTCGCCGACCACGTTGGGCTGGGAGAGCGCCTTGGGCAGCTTGTAGAAGAGGCGACGCTGGGTCTGCGTCGTGCCGACGCGCACGAGTGACCAGGAACGAATGATGTAGGCCTGGATGTACGCCTTGATCCACCACACCGCGTACGAGATGAGTCGCGTCCCCCGCGATGGGTCGAACTTCTCGACCGCGTGAATCAACCCCATGTTCCCCTCCTGGATGAGGTCGGTCACGGGCACGCCGTACTTGCGGAAGCCCATGGCGACCTTGACCACAAAGCGCAGGTTCCGCTGCACGAGCTCTTCGGCCGCCCGCTGGTCGCGGGTCGCGCACCATTGTCGAGCGAGCTCCGCCTCCTGCTCCCGGTCGAGGAGATCGGTCCGATGGACATCGCTCATGTAGGCAGACAAAGGCTCGTTGTGGCTCTGGGACGGCATGCGTTCTCCTTGCAAAGTGACCTTGCGGGACTATTCTTTGTACGGTGTCCGCCACCCCGCGGATCACTGCCATCCGGCCCCGCCGGGTCCCGGTACTAAACCGCTCCGGGACCCCCCTCCAATCAGGTGAGACCGGGCGCGTTCATCCTCTTAGACGACCCCCGACCCCGTTCCATTCGATGGATTTTGATCTTTTTACGATCTTCCCTCGAAGTAGCCAGAACCACTGCGTTTTTCGGGCCGTCCTCCCCCACCAGATCCCTCTCGATCCAAGACGATTGCTGACGCATGTCGAACCCCACCGACCCTCCGGCTCCCCTTCGTCCCGAGGCTGCCGCCCCCACCACTGAGGCCCGGCCCGAAGCGCTCCCGGTACAGCCCGTGCGGATTCGGGCCACCGACCCGACGCCTCCGTCTCTCGGCCTGGTTCCGATTCGGGACATGGTCTTGCTCCCCGGAATGGTGACGCCGGTGGTCATCGTGCGGCCGCGTTCGCTGGCGGTGGTCAAGCGCGCCGCTCGGCTCGGCACGCCCATCGTGTTCGTGACCCAGCACAACGCTGAGCTGCACGACCCCGAGCGGGACGACCTCCATGACGTCGGCACCCTCGGGCGGCTGCTGCGCGTCCTGCGATTCTCCGACGGCTCCATGCGCGCGCTCGTCGAGGGGATGCGGCGGGTTCAGGTTGGCGAGATTCAGACGACCCAGCCTGTTCTGCGCGCGCGCGTAGGGGTCCTCCTCGAGGACCGAGCAGACTCCGTCGAGTCCGAGGCGCTGAGTGAAGCGGTGCGGGAGGAGTTCCTCGCTTGGACTCGGGCGGGCGGGAAGGCTCCCATCGAGCTGGAGCCGGTCATCGTGTCCATGGAGGGCGCAGGCCGCATCGCCGACTACGTCGCAGGGAACCTGCCGCTGGACAGCAAGGAGATGCAGCAGGTGCTCGCCGAGCACGACGTGCCGAACCGGCTCATCGAGGTGCGACGCCAGCTGGCTCGCCACCGGGAGCTGGCCGAGCTGAGCACGCGCATCCACAGCAACGTGCAAGCCGCGATGGACAAGACCCAGCGCGAGTACTACCTCAAGGAGCAGCTGCGCGCGGTCCGGGAAGAGCTCGGCCAGTACGACCCGTCGGTGGGTGATGTCGAGGCCCTGCGTGCTCGTGTCCTCGAGGCCGAGATGCCGGAGGAGGCCGAGGCGGAAGCCATTCGCGAGCTCGATCGCATGGCCCGAATGCACAAGGACGGCGCGGAGTTCACGGTCGCTCGGAGCTTCGTGGACTGGCTCCTCGACATGCCGTGGGGCGTGGCCACGGACGACAACGGTGATCTCGACGCGGTCGAGGCGGTGCTCGACGAGGACCACACTGGCCTCGAGTTGGTCAAGGAGCGCATCCTCGAGTACCTCTCGGTCCGCCAGCTCAACCCCGCAGGCAAGAGCCCCATCCTCTGCTTCTTGGGTCCCCCAGGCGTCGGCAAGACGAGTCTGGGCCGCTCCATCGGTCGCGCCATGGGCCGCAACGTGCAGCGCATCGCGCTGGGCGGCGTCAAGGACGAGTCGGAGATCCGTGGGCACCGGCGCACGTATGTCGGCTCCATGCCAGGGCGCATCGTGCAGGCGCTCAAGCGCGCAGGCTCCATCAACCCGGTGCTCATCCTCGATGAGATCGACAAGGTCGGGAACGACTTTCGCGGCGACCCGGCCTCGGCGCTGCTGGAGGCGTTGGATCCGGAGCAGAACCACGAGTTCATGGACCACTACCTCGACGTAGCCCTGGACCTGAGCAAGGTGATGTTCCTGTGCACCGCCAATCAGACCGAGACCATCCCCCCGGCCCTGCGGGATCGGATGGAGGTCATCGAGATCCCCGGCTACATCGAAGAGGAGAAGCTCGCCATCGCGAAGCAGCACCTCGTACCGAAGGTGCGTCGTGAGAAGGGCCTGTCGGGCAAGCGGGGCACGATGAGCGATGAGGTGCTTCTCCAGGTGATCCGCGGGTACACCGGCGAGGCGGGGGTGCGCGAGCTCGAACGCCAGCTCAGCAAGGTCGCCCGCAAGGTCGCTCGGCGCGTGGTGCAGAAGAAGAAGGGCACCGGTGCCATCAAGCCCGCTGATCTCGTGAACCTGCTCGGCCCACAGCGGTACTTCCAGGACCACGCCGAGCGCACGGACCTGCCCGGCATCGCGGTGGGGCTCGCCTGGACTCCTGTGGGCGGCGAGATCCTCTACATCGAGGTGACCGCGATGGAGGGCGGCACCGGCAAATTCCGGGTCACCGGCCAGCTCGGTGACGTGATGAAGGAGTCCGCCGAGACCGCGCTCAGCTGGGTGCGCAGCCATGCCACCCGGCTCGGCATCGACAACAAGCTCTTCAAGGAGCGGGACCTGCACGTGCACTTCCCCCAGGGTGCGATTCCCAAGGACGGTCCGTCGGCGGGCATCACCACGATCGTGGCCCTGGTCTCGCTGCTGACGGGGCGGCGGGTGAACCACGAGCTGGCGATGACCGGCGAGATCACGCTGCGCGGCAAGATCCTCCCGGTGGGCGGGATCAAGGAGAAGGTGTTGGCGGCGCGCCGGGCGGGGATCGGGACTGTGCTGCTGCCGAAGCAGTGCGAGAAGGATCTGCTCGATATCCCCGAGGCCCTGCGCAGGTCGGTGCGCACCGTGTTCATCGAACAGGTCGATGACGTGTGGGAGCACGTGTTCGAGCCACGCGAGGACGCGTGAGCGTCGCGTTTTTCGATCTGGACGGCACCCTGACCGTCGAGAACACCGGCCGGCTCTGGTTTCGGCGGGAGCGGGCCGAGGGACGGCTGCATATCACCCAGGCGATGGAGGCCGGGTTTTGGATGGGGCTGTACGGGGTGGGCCTCATGCGCGCCGACGTCGCCCTAAGTCGCGCGGTCGGCACGCTCTCTGGGCTCGACGAGAAGGATCTCGAGGAGCGCATCGCGACCTTCTACGCCGAGGAGGTCGCGGGGATCTATGCACCGGGCGGCCTCGACGCGGTCAAGCGCCACCAGGACGCAGGCGAGAAAGTGGTCTTGTTGACAGCGGCGAGCATCTACCTCGCCCGGTGCGTGCAGAGGGCCCTGGGGCTCGATGATGCGCTCGCTCTCTCGTTCGAGGTCGGAGACGACGGACGCTTCACCGGCGGGCTCCACCAGCCGGTCTGTTACGGCCCCGGAAAAGTGGACCACGCCGAAGCCTGGGCCCTCGCCAACGGCGTCGATCTCGCCGACTGCGCCTTCTACACAGACTCCGTGACCGACCTCCCCATGCTCGAGCGCGTGGGTCGTCCCGTCGCCGTACACCCAGACGCGCGCCTCGCCCGTGTCGCGAAGCGTCGGGGGTGGCCCATCGAAGACTGGGGCGGGGGTCAGAGCCCCGCCGACGAAGACGCCCCGGAGATCAAGAGCGGCCGACTGAGGACGCTGGCGGCGAGCGCGGTCCGTCGGGTCAGCCAGGTTCGAGCGCGCGTGCGTCGCCCCGGAGACAGCTCCGACTAGACCTGCACGACAGAAGGTCTAGATCTCCTCCCAGAGGCCCTTGCGCGGAGCGAACCCGGTCTCCTCCTCGAGGGACTCGAGCCACTGCAGATGCTTGCGAGAGAGCCGCCGAGGCAGCTGGATCTGCACCGTGAGCAGCTGGTCTCCCTTGTTCGACCGCGCGTCGAGGGCTGGCAGGCCCATGCCGCGCAAGCGCACCTGCGCGCCGGATGCGACGCCGGGGGGAACCTTCACCTGGGCAGTACCAAACAGCGTCGGCACATCGAGCTTCGTGCCCCCAGCCGCCTCCATCGGGGTGAGAGGCAAGTCCAGGACCACGTCGCGACCCTCCACCCGGAACACCGGGTGCGGCTCGATCTCGAGGGCGAGCACGAGGTCTCCCCGAGGGCCGCCGCCGTCGCCGTGATGCCCACGACCGGTCAACCGCAGCGTGCCCCCGTCGTCAAGGCCCGCTGGCACCGTGATCTCGACGGCTTCCAGGCCCCAGTTCCCGGAGTTGTCGGGCATGCGCAGCGTGATCGTGTGTCGCCCCCCGTGGATCGCAGTGAGGAGCGGGATCCGGGCGGTCGCGTGCAGAGTGTCGCCAGCGCGGCTCGGATCGTCCCGACCAGGGCGTCGCCGCTCGCGCGATCCCGAAGGAGCGGTGAACTCTGCGTCCACCGTGCTGCGGCCGCGGCGTGTGGGGCCCTGATTCTCTGGAGGCTCGGGCTCGTGGCGCGGCGCGTTGTTGTCCCGAACCCACCCTGCCGGTGACTTCGGCTCCTCCCAGCCAGCGGGACCCGCAGCCCCGTCCACCCACTCGTCGTCGTCCGTCGGGCCCCACTTGCCGCCTCGGGCTGATGGGCCCGCTGCGGCGTCGCCTTGCTGATGGAAGCGCGGCATCGAGCCGCCCATGTCGCGGGAAAAGGCGCCCTCGTCCACGGGGCCGCCGTCCACCATGCCCTCGAGCCATGACGACATGGGGCCATCGCTGGCGTCGCCCCCTCCCTCGCTCATGCCTCCGAAGCCGGCCGCCGCGATGAGCCCCTCCTTGAGGTCGGACATCTTGAAGCCACCGGGGCCGAACCGCCCGCCGCCAGTGGCTGAGCCAGGCGCTTGCCGGGGCGTCGAGCCCGACGGCCGAGCCGGCCTACCGCGGGACGTGCCCTTTTGCCGGGCCGCCTCCTCGGCGCGCTTGAGCGGCACCGGCTCATCCACCGGACCCATGTCGAGGTTCCCGGGGCTCCACAGCGCGTCGTTGCGTGTCTTCCCTGCCGGGGTGGGCACCGCCGAGGCGAACAGATCTTCGAAGATCGAGGCGACGTTGCTGCCTGCCTCCGACTCCAGCTGCTCGGTGCCGAGGTGCTCCCGCTTCCGCTTGCGGCCGCTGCCCTGCTTGCTGGGCGGATACCAGTCCGCATAGGCCTCGGTGAGACCCTTCTTGCCGAACTGGTCGTAGAGCTGCCGCTTGCGGGGGTCGGACAGGACCTCGTAGGCCTCGTTGACCTCTCGAAAGCGGCTCGCCGCCTCCGCGTTCCCGCGGTTGCTCGGTAGATCGGGGTGGTGGCTCTTCGCGGCCGCCCGGTAGGCGCGCTTGAGTTCAGCCTCGGTGGCGGTCGTCTTGACCCCGAGGACCACGTAGTAGTGGGCGCGAGCGTTGATCTTCACCAGTCCATGCTCGCGGCTCGGGCGATGCAACGCAAGCGAGGCCGGCCGCAGGGCGGGTCGATCTCGTCCCTTCCATGGCACCGCCGATCCTTCGGGCCTATGTGGTTGAGAGTGAGAACGACGTCCCAGCCCCTGCCCTGCTCATTCTGCGGCACCGCCACTCGGACCGGCCAGGCCGTCCGCGCTGCCTCTCCGTCCACGGTGTCGATCTGCCGCCCCTGCCTCACCGCGAGCAGGGCGCTCCTGAAGACCGCGCCGGCTTTGGGTCTCGCGAAGCCAACGTGGATCAAGCGGCAACTCGATCGCCGGGTGATCGGGCAGGAGCGGGCGAAGCGTCAGCTCTCGGTGGCGGTACACAACCACCTGCGGCGCCTCGATCAGCCCGACGACGGGGTGGTCATCGGCAAGTCCAATGTTCTGCTCGTCGGCCCCACCGGCACCGGCAAGACCCACCTCGTTCGCGCCTTGGCAGACATCCTCGATGTGCCGCTCCACGTCGGAGATGCGACCGCGCTGACTGAGGCGGGCTACGTCGGTGAAGACGTCAACAGCCTGCTCAGTGGACTGCTCGCCGCCGCCAACGGGGACATCGCCCGAGCCCGCAGGGGGATCCTGTACATCGACGAAGTCGACAAGCTCGCCCGACGAGCCGGCTCGGCCCACGGTGGCCGGGACGTCGGCGGCGAAGGCGTGCAGCAGGCGCTTCTCAAGCTCATCGAAGGCGCCACCGTGGAGGTGGACGCCCCGACGCCCAAAGGCAGGCCCAAACGCGTGTCCTTCGACACCAGCTCGGTCCTCGTGATCTGCGGGGGCGCGTTCGAGGGGCTGAACGCCATCATCGCCCGCCGGGTCGGAGCCCGAAGGGTCGGGTTTGCGCCGGCGCCCCGCGCACAGGAAAGCGATGCGCTGCGCCCGGAAGACCTGCACGCGCTGGGGCTCATCCCCGAGCTGGTCGGGCGGCTCCCGGTGCTGGCTCAGCTCCAGCCGCTCAGCGAAGACGACCTCGTGCGCATCCTCACCGAGCCAAAGAACGCGCTGTGGCGTCAGTACTGTCGACTGTTCGCCATGGACGGGATTCGGCTGCGCAGCACCGACGGCGCGCTCCGGGCGATCGCCCGACGATGCCTCGAGATCGGCGCCGGGGCCCGGGCCCTGCGCTCGGTGTTGGAGGAGGTGCTCCTCGACGTGATGTTCGAGGCTCCGTCCCGAGACGACGTCGAGGAGGTCTGGATCACCGACGATGTCGTCGCGGGACTCGCGGCGCCACTGCTCGGCCTGCGCTCCGAGACCGGCTAGGAGCCTGCGAGAAGCCTCCGGGCGAGGCTCGAACTCGCTCGACTTCCGCAGAGAGCACCCGACCCGGGCTATTTTGCTACTCCATGCAGATCTCGCTCGTCGCCACGCCCATCTGGAACACCAAGACGCCGCCGTTGACCACGGCGTACCTCACCGCGTTCCTGGAGCGAGCCGGCCACGACGTCTTCCAGCTCGACTGGAACATCGAGCTGCACCACCAGATGCCCCTGGCTCTCAAGGAGTACTGGGACCGAACACACCTGCACAAGTGGCAGGACGCCGAGCGGTACGAGGCAGAGATCGCGCCGCGCATCGTGCAGCCGAGCCTGCCCTCCTTCGTGCGCCGCATCCTCGCGGACAAGCCAGCTCTGGTCGGCATCAGCACCTACTCCATCGAGGCCACAAAGCACCTGGCGCGCGCCATCAAGGCTGAGGACCCCGACGTCGTGGTGGTCGTGGGGGGGCAGGTCTGCGATCCGGGGTTCTACGGCTACAACCTCGCCTGGGCGGGCTGCATCGACGCGGTGGTCTACGGCGAAGGAGAGGGTCCTCTGCTCGATATCATCGAGCTCTTGGACGCCGGCAGCCGTGACTTCTCCGGGGTGCGGGGGCTGCTGCTTCCTCGCGGGCCGGCCAGCGCTGAGGACACGGGGCTGCGTTCGCCCATCGCCGACGTGCGCAGCCTGCCGTGGCCCCAGTTCGACGGTCTGCCGATGGATTGGTACACGGCGTTGACCGACGAGCCGTTCACCCCGTCCCGCGCGGTCAGCACGCTCATGTCGCGGGGATGCGTACGCAAGTGCGACTTCTGCCTGCAGGCCGAGATCTGGCAGAACTTCCGCTTCCGCACCGCGCAAGACATCTATGAGGAGATGGCGGCCTACAAGGAGAAGTACGGCGTCGTCGAGTTCCACTTCAACGACCTGCTCATCAACGGCAACGTCAAGCAGCTCGACAAGCTGTGTGACCTGTTGCTCGACAAGCCCCTGAACCTGCGGTGGGGCGGCAACGCCATCGTGTCCCGCACGCTCAAGCGCAAGCTGCTGGAGAAGATGGTCGCTGCAGGCTGCGAGTTCCTTGGCTTTGGCTTCGAGTCATTCAGCACTCCCGTGCTGCACGCAATGGGGAAGAAGTACGACGCCCCGGAGGTGTCGCGGCTACTGCACGACATGCACGCAGTCGGCATGCGCTTCTTCAGCAACCTCATCATCGGGCACCCCGCAGAGGGCCGGAAGGAGTTCGCCGAGACGGTCGCGTTTCTCATCGAGCACGCCCACCTCTTCACCGAGGCCCCGACGAGCTCTCTGCTCATCGTGCAGAAGAACACGCCCATCTGGCGGGCGACGGAGTACTGGGGCATCGAGATGGACGACGGAGACGCCCTGGGCTGGTGGCTCAAGGACGGCTCAAACACGCTGCCCGAGCGAAAGCGACGCGCCCAGGTCATGAACTTCTTCTACGAGTCGATGTTCGGGACCGGCATCAAGATCACCGACATGGACACCGAGCGGGACCTCACCCTCGGTGACGACGACGTGATCCCTCGCACAGCCCAGGCGAACTAGCGGGAACCCCCGAGAAATCGTAGGTTTTCCTTCGTTTTGACTGGTCCCACGCGGATCCGCTGGTAAATTGCGCCAAGGACGACCGGGGGCACCCGCACGCCCGAATCGAGCGTGCACTGAATGAAGAGGGATGCATGCTCGTCCAACGACCCGGCGGGAGGCCTGGTCGAACCTGAACACGCGGACGACGCCATGATTGACCCCTGCCACCCCCGGCTCCTCGCCGGCTCCTCGGTTGCACTGCTGCTTCTCCTCGCGGGCTGCGGAGAAGACCCGGCGCTGGCCGAGGCCGTCCCTCCCCCCGTCGTCGAGGCCGTCGCGCCCTCGCCTCCTCCCCTGCCCTGGGTCGATGAGGAGGTCGAGGTACAGCGTGGCCAGGTGATCACCACGATTCTCGAGGAGCACGGCCTCGACTACGCCGACGCCTTGGGCGTGGTCGCGGCGGCGAAGGATGTGCACGATCTGGCGAAGATTCGGGTCGGTCAGACCTTCACCGTGCGCAAGGACCGCACCGATGGCTCGTTCTACGGCCTCGTCTACCCGCTGGATCGCTACGACGAGCGGCGCCTCGTCGTGGGCCGAGATCAGGCGGGGGCCTTCACCGCGGACGAGCAGGCCCGTCCAACCCGGCGGGTTCCGGTCTCCGTGGTGGGCCAGGTCGAGTCGAGCCTCTGGGCCACCGGCATTGGCATGGGGCTCTCCGCGGAGAACCTCGTCTCGCTGGCAGGGATCTTCGAGTGGGAGATCGACTTCAACACCCAGATCCGCCCCGGCGACCGCTTCCGCATGGTCATCGAGGAGGTCCAGGACGTCGAGTCCGGGGAGCGCCTGCGGCTCGACACCGTGCTCGCCGCCGAGTACGAGACCGCCCGCGGGACCAGCTTCGTGGCGGTGCGCTACGAGGACGCCGACGGGCAGGTGGGCTACTTCGACAAAGAGGGGAACTCGAGCAAGAAGATGTTCCTCAAGTCGCCGCTCAAGTTCAGCCGAGTGAGCAGCAAGTTCGGGAGCCGCTACCACCCGGTGCTCAAGAAGTGGCGCGCCCACAAGGGGACCGACTACGCGGCTGGCAGCGGCACCCCCATTCGGGCGATCGGCCGAGGCACGGTCGAGTTCAAAGGCACCAAGGGCGGCTATGGACGCCACGTGCGCGTCAAGCACAACAGCACCTACAGCACGTCCTACAGCCACCTGAGCAAGTACAAGGTCTCCAGCGGGCAGGTCGTGGACCAAGGCGACATCATCGGCTACGTCGGCAGCAGCGGGCTCGCCACCGGCCCGCACCTGCACTTCGAGTTCTACGTGCGCGGCAAGCAGGTCGACTTCATGCGCCAGCAGTTCAACCGCAGCGAGCCCATCGCAGACAGCGAGCGGCTGGCGTTCGAGGGGGTGCGGGACCAGATCCTGCCGCTGCTCGAGGGCGCGCCGTGGCCGATCGCAGCCGTCGCCGATGCCACCGAGAGCGAGAGTTCGCCGTCCGGCGCCCACTGATCTGCTAAGGGTCTGGGCGCATGCGCTCCCTGCTCGCCCTCCTCTGCCTGCTCCCCGGCCTCGCGCTCTCCGCCGAGCCCCTCGGCTTGATGGCGGTCCCCGCGCAGCACGCCCACGCGCTCCAGCCGCTGGGACTGATGGTGGAGGGCGGCACGCGCGCGACGCTGCACGTGCACGGAACCCAGGCTGACCGGGCGCTGCTCGACGCCGCCGGGATCCCGTACACCGTGCTCACCACGGATGGGACGACCCTGCGTCCGAGCCCAGGATCCGGCCCCCGCGACGCCGAGTATCACGACCCCGAAGAGATGGCCGCATCGCTGCGGCAGCTTGCGCAGCAGTACCCGGACATCGCTCGCGTGGTGGACGTCGGAACCTCTTGGGAGGGGCGTGAGTTGACCGGCCTGCTCCTGACCGCCGACCCAGGAGTTCGGACCCTGTCGAGGCCTTCCTACCGAATCCTGGGAACCCACCATGGCGATGAGTGGTCTGCCATGGAGGTGGCGTGGAGCGCCGCCTGGGCGCTCGCCGAGCGGTATGGCATCGAGCCAGGGCCGACCGCGCTCCTCGACAGCTCGGAGGTGTGGATCGTGCCGGTGGTGAACCCTGATGGAGTGGAGGCTTTCACCCGGCGGAACAGCCGCGCGGTGGACCTGAACCGCAACTACGGGTTTGAGTGGCAGAGCCAGAGCGCGAGCGGATCGGCCCCGTTCTCGGAGGTCGAGACGGACGCCATACGGCTGCTCTCACGGCAGCGCGCGTTTGGGCACTCGCTGACTCTTCACAGCGGCGCGACCAACTTCGGATGGGTCTGGAACTGGACGCTGGCCCCGGCTGAGGACGACGCGGTGCTGGAGGAGATGGCGGAGCGCTACCTCGCAGGAGTGGGGGATCCAGAGTTCTGGATCACCAACGGAGCTGCCTGGTACATCACCCACGGCGACACCAACGACTGGAGCTACGGGGTGCGTGGTGGGCACGACTACACCGTGGAGCTCAGCGAGGTGAAGGCGCCGCCGGTGGACGAGCTGGAGCAGGTTCTGCTGTGGCACACCGACCCCACCATCGACTTCCTCATCGATGGGGTGGAGTCCGGCGTGCGCGGTGGCGTGTTGACGGACGACGCTGGCCGCGGAGTCGAGGCGGTCATCACATCTGACCTCGACCCGTGGCCGCTGTACACCGACCCCGAGACTGGCGGGTTCTCTCGCCCCTACCAGGAAGGGAGCCACACCCTGACCATCAGCGCCGCCGGCTTCGTGGACGCCGTCGTCTCGGCGACGGTGGGTCCCCTGGGCGCCGGCGCCGCTGGGGTGACCGCAGCGCTGGTCCCCGTCTCGCCGATGGCGGTGCAGGGCGCAACCGGACTCTCCACCCCGGTCGACGAGCTCGGCGTCGCCACGCTGTGCGGCACCGACACCCTCGCTCACGCAGCGCTCGGCGGAACCTTCGCCCTGCATCGCCCCGGACTGGGCACCTTTGAGGTCAGCTCCGCTCTCATCTCCGGCGCCGAGCCGTGCGTCGCGGTGGATCTCGACGCTGCCGTGATCCTCAACTCCTGGGACCGAGTCGGCGAGTGGTCGCTCCTCTTTGTGGACTCGAGCGGCGAACCCGTCGCGAGCAAGCAGCTCGCGGTGCTGGTGGGCTCGGCGTCCCATGTCGCGGTGGACGACGTCACCGTCGAGAGCGAGGACGCAGGGACGGTGCTCGTCTCAGTGCACGGCCCTGCCCTGCCCGAGGGGGCCTTGCTCCGGTTTGTGGGGCCCGACGCCGAGCGCCGCCTCCCGCTGCGTCGGCTGGTTGGAACCGGCGGAGGCACCGACGGCGTGCCCACCATCAGCGCGCGGCTGGATGTGTCGGAGTGGCCCGACGGCACCTACTCCATCCGGCTGTTCGGGGGGGGAGAGTTCTTCGCGCTGGAGCAGAGCCTTCTCCTCGTCGGCGGTGTGCTCACCTCCACCTACGAGCCCCCGGTGGGCGACGATGACGACACCACCGCTGACGATGACGACAGCGGCGATGACGACGATGACGACGATGACGACGATGACGACGATGCGACAGCCGACGACGACGACACCACCGAGCCAGACCCGCCGGCACCCTCAGGCTGCACGGCTTGCGGCGACAGCGGTGGCAGCGGCACCCTTGCGCTCCTCGCGCTGATGACCCTCCCCATGTCGCTGCGTCGACGAAGGACCCTGTGATGCACAAAGCCTCCCTATTGGCGGCGCTCTCTCTGTTGGTCGGCTGCGATGGCTGCATCGACGAGACCGGCCCCACCTTCCAAGACTCCGTGAAGTCCGCCTATGCGCCCTGCAACGCCGAGCTGCTCGCGGCGAAGGCTGGGCTCAAGGCAATGCAGCTGGTCTTCAAGCCCTGCGGATCGAACAACTTCCAGAACTTCTCGTGGAACCCCCAGGGAGTGACGCTGTACTACCGCACGCTCCAGGGGCCCTGGGTGCTCAAGGACACCGGCGAGAACCTGCCGCTGCGCATCGGGATGCCGAGCACGGCGCCAGCGTGGTTCAACGCAAACATGCTCGCGGTGCCGGACTCCACCGGGCGCAAGATGAGCGTCTACAACATCGAGTCGCACATCCTCAACCTGCTCGAGCTCGATCAGGTCAACCCCGAGCAGCTGTCCAAGGGCCGCGCGGATGACGAGATCATCTTCCTGGCCGGCGAGAGCCCCGGTGGGCTCAAGTACGCATGGCGCCTCTCGGCCAACACCGGGGAGAGCGAGCGGGCGTTCGGATGGCTCGACGAGGGGCTGGACACCCTGACGTATCAAGCCGAGGGCGACATCGCCTGCTATCGCGCCTACGGCGACTCGGAGACGATCTGCGCCGTCGGCGAGACCGGCAAAGAGCTCAGGCGGTTCCCAGACCGCAGCCGCGTCACGTTCAGCATCGACGGGCGGTACGCCATGGCCGAGGGCCTCGGCGAAGAGGTCTCGGTGTTCCAAGAGGGCAAGGAGCCCGCTGCCGAAGACATCCCCGCGGGGATCAAGACGCGCGTGCAACCGCCCAGCTTCTGGGTCACCGACATGGTCACCGGCGAGACGCTGCTGTGGGAGGGCGTGCACGGCCACAGCTTCCAGTGGTACGACTCAGCGCCGTACTACGCCTCGTTCATGCTGTGGGGATTCGACGGCGAGCAGCTCAACGCCAACGTGGCCCTGGTGGACTTGCGACACTTCCTCAAGGCCCGCGGCTGGAGCCCTCCGCTGGCGGTAGACGGCTTTCGCCTCGACGGCGAAGAGACCCCTGAGCCCGACCGGACTACGTCCCTGGGGCAAGAGCCGAGCCCAGAATAGAGATCGCGCGGGGGCTGCCTTTGAGAGGCGCGGGCCAGCTGTCCCCATCTCGGCAGATCTGCTCGACCCCTCCGCCGGGGATCATGCAGGAGAAGCAAGGCGCCAACGCCGTCCCTGCGGGATCGTTCAGCGGGCCCTTCATCCAGCACCGGCCCCCGGTCTTGTGGTCCCAGAACACCGTGTGGGTCTCAAAGGAGAGCAGCCGCAGGTCGAAGCGCTCCCCCATCTCCGCCCGCCAGGCTCCCACGCTGCCGACCAGCGGCTGAATCGGCGCCGGGTCTACGGGGCCGCCCTTCACGATCTGCTCGGCCACGGCGAACCCCACCGGGTCCGCGTCGGGGACCAGCAGGGTGATGACGCCAGTCAGCTTCGCCTCGGTCCAGGCGACCTCGATGGTCACGGGCCGATCGTGGCTCAGAGTGTTCCCGAGCCGCCTGCTGAACGCGGTGAGAGCATCGCCGTCCCGGAAGAACCCTTCATAGAGATCGCTCAGCCCCTTTGGCTTCACCACCAGGGGCGGACCACCTTCGGCCTCCTCGACGGCGGGGCCAGGAGCAGGATCGGGCACTGGCGCCTTGACGGGCACCGGCTCTACCGACGGCGCGGGGCCGGCGGCGGGACAGCCTACGAGCAGCGCGCACCACGCGACCGCCAGGCCGCGCCACAGCCCCAGCGAAGGGGCGCCGCTCATCTCCTCAGACCAACCCGCGCTTGCGACGCACGTCGTCCATCACACGCTTGTACTCGATGTCCCACTTCTCGGACCCGGGTCGCATGTTCTTGAGGCGGCCGCGGACCTCGCGATCGAGGTCAGCCTCCTCGACGAGGTGCTTGCGGAAGATGCGCATCAGCGTCTTGCGCATGTTCCGGTCATCGCCGAAGACCTCTTCGACGTTGTTCGACATCATGAACATCTCCAGCATCTGGCTGATGATGTAGCGGATGCCGTCGTCGCCGGTCTTGTGGCCCTTCTCGTCCGCCACGGTCGACTTCACCTTGCCGAACTGGTCGTAGGTGATCTGTCGAGCCTCCATCAGCTCACGGGTCTCCTGGACCACGCGGCTCTCCTGCCGGAGGTACTCCTCCATGATGGCGTGCAGGTCGCGCTCCGCCTCATCCTTGGAGGTGGCCTCGACGACGATGTCCCCATCCAGGGAAAACGTATTGATGATGTCCTCGGCGATCCGGGGAACCTGGGAGCGGTACAAACGCATGGGTCACTTGCCTCTTAGAAGCGGAACTCGAGTCCGCCGCCCAGACGGAGGATGGCGAGACGGTATGCGAGATTCTGCATCTCGAACTCGGCCGTCGCCTTGCGCAGGGCGGTCTGTTCCAGCTGAACATTCTGATAGCCAACCTCGAACGCGAATCGGAAGACGCGGCCAAGGTTGATGTGAAAACCGCCGTAGACCTCGCCACCCACGCGCGGGCCCTGGGTGGACCAGGGATCGACGTTGTCGGGGTCGAAGGGGTCGTTGTCATCGTTGTCGATGAGGTAGCACTCGTTGGACGAGATGTCGGAGTAGTTGTAGGCCCACTGCAGCACGACGCCACCGCCGATGAACGGCTGGAAGACGCGGAATATCTGCAGGTTGGGGATGGTGAGCTCGTAGTTGCCGCCGATCATCAGCGCGTAGTGCGCGACGTGGGTCAGGCGGCGCTGGGGGTTCGTGAACGAGGTCCCCGGCTGGGTGTCGGTGTCGGTGCGCACGCCGTCGCAGGCATTGCTGCCCTGATCGATCGGCTCCTTCCAGACGTAGTCCACGCCGCCGACCGAGCCGTCGGGGCAGTTCAAGTCTCCGCTCGCGCCGCCGCGGTTGACGCAGTACTTGTCGCTGTTCGAGTCGACATCGCCGCCGCGGTTGTAGCCGCCGGTAAACGACAGCTTCATGCCGAGACCCATGAAGAAGTCGGTGGTCAGGGGAACCTGAAGACCCGCGCCGGGGCGAAGGGCCGCCGTCTCCTGCACCGAAGGGAACATCGCGTAGGCCCGGAAACCCAGGCGGAACCAGCGATGTTCCTCTTGCCACACCTCAAACGCGTTCCGACCGACGAGATCGCTCTCCTCGGCGGCGGCGGTGTCCTCGCCCCCTTCGTCCTCGGCGAACGCAAAGGTGGGAGCAAGCAGGCCCGCGACGAGCACGAGCAACAGAGCGCAGCGGTGTAGGGGTGCAGCGACCATGGGAGCCTCCATCGTCGTCGATCCGACCTAGCGGTCGGGTGACGTTCCGTGTCTACCACGACCGAGTGGCCTCGGGCGACCCTCCTTCGGCTCTCTACGAGCCGCTGCCGGAGAGCTCCACGGTGCCGACCACGCAGTCCACCGTCCCGTCGGGTGCTCCACCGGCCCCGTCGTTGGCGTCCACCTCGATGCGCAACGTCGCGTCCAGATCGAAGGTCGCGCCGAACGCGCTGATGTTCCCGGTGATCTCGAGGTCCCGATTCATGCTCGCGGTGTCACAAGGTCCACGCAGGGAGAATGTGCCGGTGGGGCCTACCGTCCCCGTCAGCTCGCATCCGGTGGGTTGCTGGGTCGCGGCGAGGTCTCCGCCCGACTGCGTCACGGCGAGCTGCATCGCCGGGACGTCGTTCGGCGTGCGGTCCATGAAGTCGAAGACCTCCCAAAAGTCCCAGTCTCCCCCGACGCATTCGCTGTCCAGCTGCTGAGCGGCGAGCGCGTAGTCGGCGGCGATCTGCATGGGCTCGGCCGGGGTGGGGTCTTCGGACGGGCACGCCGCGAGCAATAGGGCGGCGAAAACGAGGGCGTTGCGACTCACTTGAACTCCAGGCTGGGTCGAGCCACGCGCTGGAAGGCGCGCTCGAGGCGACGAGGCGTCAGGGGCTCCATCGGCCCGGCGTCCGGCGGGATCTCTGCGTACTCGAACGCCAGCGGCACGAAGTTCGCACTGACCTTGGCCCGCATGAACTCGTCGACCGCCTGCTCGGGGCGCCACCCGGGGTCGCGAGGCACGGCGAACAGGTGCAGATCGAAGATCTGGTGACGATGCCGACGCCCAATCCCGATGGCGGATCCGGGCGTGATTAGGCGACCGATGGGAAAGATCATGTAGTCCTCGAACAGCACACCGAAGTCAGGCCGAGCGACGCGCACCTCCGGCACTCCCTCCGGCGGGAGCGACTGCGGGCCGAGCTCATACTCCTGGAGGAGCACCGCGAAGTCCGCCTCCAGTACCCCGAGCAGCGAAGGAGACACTGCTTGCTTCGAGCGGGGAGCCGACACGGCGGGAACACCGGCGATGCCGGCACCGAATTGATCCTGGAAGCCATCGTGCTGGTCTTCAAACCCCGCGTTCCCCGCGAAGAGGTCCCCGAACGCGCCGTACTCGTTCTCCTCAGGCTGCGGCTGCTGAGTACCAGACGGGTCCTCGAACCCGCCGCCGTAGTCCCCAAACGCGGAGGCGATGGCGGCCGCCGCGTCATCGAGCGGGGGCTCCGGCGGCGCAGGGGGCGGGACCGCAGGAGGCGCGGCCTCTTCGAGATCCAAAACAAAGACCCGCTCGCTCACGGGGTGTCCATCAATGACGAACGCGCCGGACTCGACGTCTACGATCCGCACCATCGCCCGCGCGGCGTTGAGCGCGTCCCAGCGCAGGAGCTCCTCGGTCACATCCCGGTAGCCAGGCGCGCGCAACGCGAGCGACTCCGGGTCCGCGAGCAAGCCCAGCTGGTCGTCCGTGACCCCGTACCGGCTCGCCGTCTCCGGGTCCACGCTGAACTGGTCGCAGTGGTGCAGCAGGTACTCCACGAAGTCCGGCTGCAGAGCCCCCAACGTCGCGATCCGCGATGTCAGGTTCGCGCCCGCTCCCGTGCGGATGGAGGACTCGTCGAGCAGCTCAGCTCGCTCGATCAGCTCCGGACGGAGGAAGTACTCGAGCGCCCAGCGCTCCCCCGACCCCGCGCGATTCCCGGCGCGTCGTCGCCACGTGGAATCGACGATCGCCTCAACGAGACGGCGCGTGAAACCAAACGTCTCGGAGTCAACGAACCCTTCACGGCCCAAGAAGATCGGGGTCAAGTCGAGGTTCGTGAAGAAGCCGTCCGGCTCCGCCAGTTGCAGGACCGGCGTCTGGCCCGCGAGCGACAACAAGTGCTCGGATGCCTCTCCAGCCCGCTGCCGCAAGTCGGACGCGATGAGCTCGTGGCCTCCGTCGATGCTCGAGAGCACCTCGCGCTTGGTGGCGGCGTGCTGGGCGGGGGATCGACGTCCCAACCGGGTCAGCTCGTCGATAGGACCGCGATGGGCCCTGAGGACATCGGGTTGGGCGTGCTCGAACCACGCGAGCCAGTCGCGGTCCCCGTTGAGGAGCCGAGGGACGACGTCGAGCAACCAGAGCCACAGGATGGTGTCGAGGCGCGCGCCCGGGGCCTGGGCCACGGCATCGAACAGCACGGACTCCAGGGTGTGAAAGTAGCCATCGGCCGCCGCACCGGTGCCCGGCTTCAGGACACCCTGGACCTGACCGCTGACGTACTCGAAGAGCGCTGCGGTGAGCACCGCGGGGGGCCGCAGAGGCCAGCCCACTCCGAGTCCGCCGCCCAGGTCCTGGGGGACGGGGATCTCGAACTCGAGTCCGGGCAGCAGCCGATCAAAGTCCGAGCGGCTGCACAGGAACCGGCAGCTAGCGAGCAGGACATCGGTGGGGGTAGCGGAATCCATGGTCGATGCCCTGGCGAGTCTATCAGCGTTCGGCGGGCGCTTCCGGCGCCGGGGCGTCGCCCTCGGCGCTCTCCGTCGGGACTGCCGCGGGCTCGTCGGGGGCCTGATCGAGCTCGCGACGGTCGGCGTCGATCCGCTCATCGGGATCGACGAGGATGCGCTCCAACATCGCCAGTTCCCCAGCGGAGATCGTGGCCGGCAGGACCAGCAGGGGGAGCCGAACCCGCCGCGGCTTCGTGAAGACGACTGGGTAGGGGAGAACGCGGGCTCCCTTCCTATCGACCTGATAGACCAGCGGATAGCTGACCTGGACCGGATCCCCGTCGTGCGACGCAAACTGCAGGGCCGAAAGCACGTCGACCAGACACGGACCCAGCGACGGCGGCGCCCCGTCCATCTCCGCTGCCGCGTCGGTCACCGTTCCTTCCCGGGTGACCGTGAACCGAACGGCCACCTCGCCGGCCTCCTTGGTGCCGCGTACGTGAGTTCGGTAGCACCCGTAGAACGCGTCGTTCGTGGCGTGCATGACGTCCCGGATCTCGGCGGCGTCGAGGTAGCGGTCTGTGGGAGATCCAGGGTGGTCGAGGTTGTCTCGCGGATCGCCGGCCGGGCCCTGGGCGAGCACGAGGCCCGGCACGCAGAGCAGCAGCATGAGCAGCAGGCGCATCACTTGCGGGCTCCTCCGAAGACGCGCCCCTTGGTGGTCTGCAGTTGGGTGATCACCGCCCTGGGGGTGCCGTTCTCGCGCAGGCTCGTGGTGGTGAACGTCCACGCGAGTTTGAACGTGTGGTCCCTGACATACCCCGACTTGCTGTCGAGCAGGATGGTCCCTGACACCTGCGCCGCGCCATCGCGCTTCATGGGGCGGGCGGGGTGTCCATCCACGGCGGCCTCGGTGATCGTGCCTTCGTAGGACACCGCGACGCAGCGCCGACCGCAGCCGTCCGGGACTTCGGCGGCGGAGTAGAGCAGGTCCCACGTCTGGTCGAGGTTGAGCAGGGGGTCCACCGGGACGCGCTGCTTGAAGGAGGTCGGCAGGGTGCCGCCATTGCTGGGCACCTCGAACGGCAGGCGCAGGATGGACTGGAGCAGCACGGTGAACACCGCATCCCCTCCCCGGCCTCCTCCGGCGAGATGCTGCCAGCCGGCAGACGCGAGCAGCTCGCCGGACTCGAGCACCCTCATGGAGACCGACTTGCCCTCGATCCCGGACGCGTCCAGAGGCTCGGCCCCCTGACCGCGGTCCACGCTGCCGGCGACGTCGATGACGCGGCTCACCAGGCCCAGGGACCGGTCGCGGAACACACGACCCACGACCCGCTCGATGGTGCCGCTCACCTCCGTGGTGACGGTCGCCAGCGAAGCCTGCAGCGTGTCGGTGTCATAGGGCTCCGCTTCGGGCGGGAGCTGGTCAAAGGAGGTCTGGACGGTGTGCGCGACGTCGAACGACAGCGTCTCGATCGCGTCGGCGGGCAGGCGATAGCGCAGGCTGCGGCGCCCGGCTTGCGCTGAGTTGACCTGGACCAAGAGTGCCGATGCCCCAAGGGCGATCACGAGAAACGGCAGCAGGGATCGAGGTGCGAGCACAGCGGCGGACCTTAGCAGCCGCGGTCGTGGGGACAGGGTATCGTCGAGGCTCATGGGTTCTCCGACCATCGCGGGCGTCATTCTGGCCGCCGGCCGCTCCAGTCGCATGGGTAGGACCAAGGCCCTGCTGCCTTGGGGGTCACAGTGTCTCGTCGCTGCCTGGGTCGAGCGATTCACCGAGGCCGGCGTGAGTCCGATCGTCGTGGTCCTCGGCGGGGACGCAGGGATGATTCGCGCAGCGGCGGAGGCCGACATGCCCGGTGGCGCTGAGGTGCTGTGGGTCACAAACCCGGCGCCGGACGCCACCGGCCCGCGCGAGTCTCTCCTTCTCGGGCTCGATGCCCTCCCTGCGGACGGGCCCGCGTGGTTTACACCCGTGGATGTGCCCCCGGCCGAGTTGGCGACCCTGCAGCGCATCACCCGCGCGTGGACCGAGGCGGTGCAGCAGCGGGAGGTTCAGCCCCTCGCGGCCGTCCCGGTGTTCGGCGACGTGATGGGACATCCCGTTCTCGCCGGCCCAGAGTTCGTGGCGCGACTGTTTCAGGGAGAAGCCGGGGACCGAATCGACGAGCTGCTGCAGTGGGCAACCCGGCGTCTCGTGCGAGTCCCGGTAGACGCCCAGGCGGTGCTCGCGGACATGAACTCCCCTGAGGACTACCGAGGGCAGGCGCCCACGGGCGAGTTTGAGAGCGTCAGGGCGTCCGAGTAGCGCGACTCACGCCACGCCTGCCGCTTCCGCGATCGCACGGGCCCGCGCCCGATCCACGGGACCTGTCGTCACTCCACCGACCTTGGTCGCCGTGCCGACGATGGCGCCGTCCGCTCGGCTCAGGATGTCGGCGACGGTCCGCGCATCCACGCCAGATCCCACCAGCACCGGGGCTCCCGCGCTCGCCGCGTGCGCGAGATCCTCGAGGGATACGGCGGCACCGGTTCCGGAGCCGGTGACGATCACCGCGTCGGCGAGGCCGCGCCCCACAGCCTCCTTCGCCTCTTCGGCCAAGGGGCGCTCCGCCCCGAGGGGCGCCGAGTGCTTGACCCGCACATCCGCCCAGATCTGCACGCGCGGGGCCCACTGCGCCCGTAGCCGTGCCGTCTCGTGGGCCATCCCCGCGATCAGTCCTTGGTCGGTGACCCGGGCCCCCACGTGCACGTTGACTCGTATGGCGGCGAGATCGAGCGCAGCTGCGATGCCGAGCGCCGAGCGGGCATCGTTGCGAAGCACGTTGGCGACCAGGGGCACGGCCGCTCCGACGGCGCTGCGCACGGCCTCGATCGCTCGGGCCATCGCCGCGACGGTCACCGGCTCGACCGAGCCGGGGTAGAAGGGAGCATCTCCGAAGTTCTCGACGACGAGGCCGTCGAACCCCGCAGCAACGAGGGTCTCCGCGTCCCGAGTCGCGCGGTCAAGGACCGCCTGCATTCCGTCGAAGCGGGGGGAGCCCGGCAACGGCAGCAGGTGGACCATTCCGATGAGCCTGGCTGGTCTGGTGTGCATCCCTGCTGTATAGCAAGACCGTGCTACGGCTCCGCTGCACAGCCCTGTTCCTCGCCTTGAGCCTCCTCGTTGGCTGCGCCGGCCCCGGCCTGCTGCTGGACGTGCGCACGAGCGTGTCTGCGGATCCCGCCGCTCACGCCCTGGAGGAGAGGTACGGACAGCTCGCCGATCGACTCCAGGCCCACGCCGCGTTCTACGACTACGAGGTCCGCAAGAACCACAGCAAGATGAGGGTGATGGGCGTGCTCTCGGTGCTCGGCGCGGGGGCGGCGGCGGGGACGACGGCCGTCGTGGTGCAGCCTGCGCTCCCGGACGACGCGCGGCCCGCGCTGGCTGGGGTGAGCATGTCGATGTCGGTGTTGTCCGCGGTCTTCGTCCTGCTCCCCCACGCTCATCAGTACATCCTCAAGGAGGCTGGCTACCAGGCAAAGGCCGAGGCGACCCGAGCGGCGTACGCCGCGCTGGAGGAGGTCTGCGGACCCGGCGCGGCCCCGGTGTCCAGAGCGCGTTGCGTGGAGCTCGCCCAAGACGCGCTCATGGAGGCCCGGGCGTTCGCTGCCGACACACCGTGTAAGCCCCCGCCGGAGCGCGATCTCGACGCCCTGCTGCGGCGAGCCGGACGGGTCCCATGAGGTCGCCCGCTGACGTGGCTCGAGACCTGCGCTGGCGGGTCGTTCGAGACGTGCTCCTGGACCCGTTTGTGTGGGTGGGCGGTGTCCTCCTCGCCCTGGTGTTGGTGCGGGTCGGAGGGTGGCTGGAGGTGCGCGCCGGAGGGCTCGCAGTGCTGGCGGCAGCTCCGCTCCTCAGCCTCGGGCTCGGGCTCGGGCTCGCAGACGCCTTGTTGTTTCGCAGCGCCGAGAACGATCTGCTGCGCACGCAGCCGCTGGGGCCGACGGGGCTGCTGCAGGTCCGAAAGGCCGAGCTGGGCTGGTGGCTTCAAGCCACATCGTTATTGGGAGCTGCGGTCGCCTTCGGAGCTGGGGGACTGCCCGCGGCGGGGGCGGCGTACGTCGCCGGTCGCTGCGCCGTGTCGGGTGCGGCGGCAGCGGCCATCCTCTGCCGGGGGGTGGCCGGACGAGCCGGAGCCGGGCTGGGGCTCGTCGGCGTCGCCGGGCTGGCCGTGGGACTGTTACTCGCAGGGTCCCTGCTGGGGGCGCCAGCGCCTCCCTGGGTAGGAGCCGCCGTGCCGGCCGGGTTGGGACTCGCGCTGGGACTGACCTTGCCGTCCCTGTGGGCCTCGCGCTACGAGCTGCTCGCCAGCGACGCAGCATCCGCTCCGTCCACACCACGCGCCCCAGTGTGGGCCGCGCTCGCCCGGGTGCTCCCCCTGCCCGCCCCCCTGAAGGCCCGCGTCCTGCGTGATCTCACCTTGCTACTGCGCGGCAACGACGGCCGGGGGGCGATCCTGCTGCTCCTGTCGCCGGCGGCCGTACTGACGCTCCGACTCGACCCCACCCCCACCGGCGGACAGCTCCTGTGGCAAGCGCTCAGCGCGGCGGCCCTCGGGGGCGGCGCCATCGCCTACGCCGTCGGCCCGGGCGTGCATCGGTTGCGGGTCCAGGTCCTCGCGTGGGCGCGGACGGCGCCCAACCCCGGCGGTCGGGCCCTGATGGCCGGCCTGCTCTGGGGTTCGCTTTGGGCGGTGCTGCACGGCGGGTTGGTGTTGGCGTACATCGGTCTTGCGCGGGACGGCTGGTTCGTCGCGGAGCTCTCTCGGTTGGCGCTGCCCGTGCTCGCGCTGGAGCTGTGCATGGCCCACTTCGGCGTGGTCTTTACGCTCTCGCGGGCGCTGGGGCAGACGGTCAATGGCGAGGGCATGCTCGCGTTTGCCCTGCCGGCGGTGGCCATCGGCGTGGCCCTGGCGGGGGTGTTGTTCCCCGCGGCCATCCTCCTCTATCCCATCCTGACCGCAGGGATGACTGCGGAGGCGGCCCATCGACTGGACCGCGTGGAGGTGACCTGGTGAGCATCACAATCGATGGCGTGAGCAAGAGCTACGGGAGCAAGCGCGCGCTGAGCGGCGTGTCGTTCGCGGTGGCCCCGGGCGAGGTCCTGGGCCTGCTCGGAGCCAACGGGTCGGGCAAGACGACCCTGAACCGCTGCATCGCGACCTTGCTCCGGCCCGACGAAGGCACGATCACCGTCGCGGGACACGACGCGGCCTCGGCGCCGGACGACGTGCGCGGGCAGCTGGGCTATCTGGCGGAGTTTCCGACCTTCTACCCCTCCCTCAGCGCCGAGGAGTTCTTGAGGTTCCTCGGTGGGCTGCGTGGGGTGTCGGACGCGGATGTCGTCGAGCGGATCGACCGATGGATCGGCCTCTTCGAGCTGGAGGAGGCGCGCAAGCTGCCTCTGGGCGGCTTCTCCCAGGGGATGAAGCGCAAGATCGCCCTGGCGGGCGCGCTGATCGGCGAGCCGAAGGTCGTCCTGCTCGATGAGCCCACAAACGGGCTCGATCCGCCGTCCGTCTATCTCTTCCGGCAGGTCATCGCGTCGCTGAAGCAGCAGGGCTGCACCGTGCTGCTCTCCTCCCACGTGCTGCCCCTGGTCGAGCAGTCCTGCGACCGCGTCGCCATCCTCGCTGAAGGGACGCTGCGTGCGCTGGGGACGGTCGACGAGCTTCGGGCGACGGCGGCCCTCCCGGGCGCGGATCTCGAAGCCCTGTTCCTGCACTACTCCGGCCTCGACCAGGAGATGCTGGAGCGCCTCGCGGACGCCGGGCTCAAGTCCCGGCCCTGAAGCCGATCCCCACGAGGGGGCTCATTGCGGTTTGCAGAAGACTCGAGTGGCGTTCGCGGTCGAGGAGGCCACGAGGAGCGGAGGGAGACGCACCTAGGTGCGTCGCACTGACCGACAAGGCAGACGACGAAGAGATCGGGCGTCAATCAAGTCTGCCCCGCATCGGGCTCAGAGCCCCCAGCCGACCACGGCCACAAGGACGAGCAGCCACACGCCGACGAGGCGACTGCGCCACTGGATCCACGCGGCGAGACCGCCGAAGCACGAGGCAGCCAGGGCCAGCGAGACGAGCGGGCGCTCCAGCGGGCCGGGGGCGAGCACGGCGAGCAGCGCTGGGCCCAGAAGCGCCGCGATGATGGCGGTGGTGACAGCAGGACCGTTGTACCGCAGCTTGTTGTCTACGCTGGCGCCCCGCCAGACCGCGAGGGCCGCCGCCGCGGTCGCCAGGAGCGCCGCCGACGCCACCGCAGGTGGGCCGCCGACCACGGTGGACGCTTCGCCGATCCCGAGCACGTACGCGAGGAGAGGGAGACTGAGCATGCCGGCGAACGCGGCGACGAGCGTGGGCTCGGCGCCCCGCATGGGCGGAGGGACGGTCTCGGGCAGTTCGTTCACTGATTCCTCGTCGGCCGGCCACCAGGGGTAGAAGTTGAACCACTGGTCGGGGTGTTCACGGAGGTGATCCTCCTGGATGCGCGCAAACTCGCGCACGATGGTCTCAGGGTCGCGCGAAGACGTGTCCAGGTCGTGCGCGACCGCCCGGTAGCGCCCCCGCCCGGTGCGGAACACGCTGATGACGATCGCCCGCGCCTTCGCGGCAGCGATGAGTTTCGCGGGGCCGAGCGGAAAGCGCGCGGTCTCCCCAAAGAACGGAAGCTCGACGATCTCGTCGGCGGCGGCCCCCGGCAGCGGGCGGTCGGCCTTGAACGCGAGGATGTCGCCCTGCTTGAGGGCCTTGAGCATCGTGAGACCCGCCTTCATCGTGCCGTCGGCCACGATGGTGCGTCCGGCACCGAGACGGTCCGCGGGATCTCCCACTCCGGAGAGCAGGCTGGCCGCCGCTTCATCGCGGATCGCGACCGCGCGCAAGTTGCGCCCCAGCCCCTCGATAAAGAACGCCGTGTGCTCGACCGCACCGCAGTGCGAGCTGAGCACCACCAGCGGGCCCGGCTCGCGAGAGGCGGCCTCCATCACTGCGGCGCTGCGGCGAGCGTCGGCGTCGTCGCGCTCGACCTGCGGGGTCAAGCGACCGCTGTACGTGTAGAAGCGCTCCACGAGCATGAAGCCGTAGTTGAGGAAGACGCGGTACGCCGCCCAGTACGGACTGCGTTGGCCCATCCGCCGCATCGCGGCGACCACGGAGGCCCGGGGCCGGTTGTAGTGCTGGAACCAGCCCCAGATCATTCCCCAGATCAAGTACTGACTGAGAGCAAGGGGCAGAAACCGAAACGCGAACGAGAGAAACGCGAGGCCCCACCGTGGTCCAGCGGAGGCCAGACGCCACCCCGCGGGAGCCGGGGCCGGGAGCGGTGAGGTGGTCGAACGCAGCAAGAAGTCTCCCGAACGCTTGACTGACGCCGCGTAGAACCCTAAAAGGTCGTCTCTAAAACGGCGGCAGGGTAGCTCAGCTGGTTAGAGCGTGCGACTCATAATCGCAAGGTCGAGGGTTCGAGTCCCTCCCCTGCTACCACTCTTCCCCCCGTTTCGGCCCCCCCTCAGATCGACGAGAGCTCGTCCCGGACCGCCGCAAGGTTGGTGCTGAGTCGCTCGACGTACGCCGACTGCGGGAACTCTTCGATGAGCCCGGCGAGGATCGCCTCGACTTCTCTCAGCGCTTCGGCCTTCGCCGCGGGATCGCGCTGCTTGCGGGCAGCGACGAACAAGCCGCCGGCTCGCTCGCGCTCCTCCCGAACCAGGGTCTCCGCCGCCTCCTTGCTCTCCTTGCGGGCCGTCGCGCGCAGCGGGGTCGTATCGAGCTTGGCGTAGGCCAGCAAGGCGGCGCGGTACTTGCCCGCCACCACCAGATCCCGCGCGTCGGAGAGCGTCGAGGCTTGCTCGGCCTCCGCGGCCGCCCGCTCGGCCGCCGTGCTCGCCCCAGCGCGGTTCCGATACCAGCCCTGAATGCGAAGGTGCTCCGAGTCCTGCCAGGCACCCGGCGGCAGGGACGCGACCTGATCGAGCAGGGCTGGCACATCGCCATAGGGCCCTGGCCCCGACAAGATCTGCTCCGCTCGCGCCAGCTTCTGCCGTGCCTCGGCGGTCGCCTCGTTCATGACCTCGGCTGCCAACTCTCGCGCCTCGGTCACCACCGCGCCGTCGTTGCCGTCGGCGATGAGCCGATTCAGGGCCTCCCAGCCCTCGCCCAGGCGCCCCTGCTCCACCAACGTCCGCGCTTCCGCGAGGGCCGCGCCGTCGGGGCCGAGCGACAGGTTGCGCGCTCGACTCGCCTGGAGCGGTGCCTCCTGAGCGATCCACTCCTGGCCCGCCTCCACGGCGACCGCGCCGTCAAACAGCTCGGCCGCGAGCTCACCGTCACCTCCAGCGAGCGCCCACTCCGCGAGTCGATAGCGCAGTGTCGCGCTGTCCACCCCCGCATCGACGAGCTGGGTCAAGGCGAGCAGCCCTTCTTCGAGCGCCGCATCCAGGCGCCCCTCGGAGAACGCGCCCAGCGCGCGCCCCCACGGACCCGGGTCTGGACCGACCTCTTGCGTGCTCGCCGCCCGCTCCGTGTCCGGGCTCTCCTCCAACCAGGCAGCCATCGCCGCAAGCGCGTCGCGCTCCTTGTCTCGACCGGGATCCGCCGACGCCTCGATGCCGTCCAGCGTGTCGAGCAAAGCGACCCCCTGCTCGAGGCGGATGATCCCCGGGTTGTCGGGATCCGACGCACGCAGCAGCGCGAGCTTGCGCTGCATCCTCGATGCAAGCGCGCGACGCTCGCCGGCGGTGAGCCCGAGATCCGCCGCGCGGCTGTCGGCGATCACCGAGCCCGACGTCTCCACGGGGACCGTGGACCGCGGACAACCAGCGCCGAGAGCGACCACGGCAACAAGCCACAAGGAACTCCGCATCTCAGCCCCCTCCCGCGACGATGGGCTCAAAGGCTGAGCCGGCGGTCCGCACCACGAGGGTCCCAACGCCATCCGCGCCGTTGCTGTCGTCTCCTTGCAGCGGGAGCCCAGTGCTCGCGTCGACGCGCTCAGTGCGCACATCCGCCGGCCACTCGATGGGCAAGGTGCCCGTCGTTCCAAAGTCCAAATCCACGAGATCTACCCTCGTCCCCATGTCCCCTGTCGCCGCGACCGCCTCCGCGGCGCCGAGCCATGCTGGCAGAGATCCCGACGAGCCGGCGAGCCGGACGGAACCGTTGCGCATTTCCCGGTTGTCGTCGTATCCGACGTACACCGCCACAACCTGCACGTTCCCCGCGACCAGGTGCTCGGTCCCCGGGTCCGCTCCGATCGGATCGCCGAGGTCGGGGACCAGACCCACGAACGCCGAGTTCTTGTAGGAGTTCGTCGTGCCCGTCTTGCCGAACAGAGGCAGCACGGCCTTGCGCCGATCAAGCTCAGCCTGCCGGCTCGGGTCCGGCGCCGTAAGCGCAGCGCCTCCCGCCGCCCGCCGGCCCGTCCCGTGAGTGACGACCGATCGCAACATGCCCTGCAGCTCCGCAGCCACCCCCGGGGAGTGCAAAGGACTGGTCTCTCGCGCGGTCCGGTAGATGACCGTCCCATCCGCGAGGCGGACCTCCTTCACGACGCTGACTTCCTCGCGTCGCCTGGCGCCCTTGCCCGAGGTCCCGGGCGGCGCGCGCTGCACCGGCGCGGCCGTGAGCGCGTCCGCATAGAACCGATGGGTGTGGCCGGTCGCCATCGCCTGATAGAGCAGCGCCGCCTCCAATAGCGTGATGTCCGAGCTCCCCAGCGGCATCGACATCACCGGCGCGACCTCGGAGCGCACTCCGCTGCGGCGAACCAGCGTGCGCAGGTACTCGAGGTGCACCAGCAGCCGGAAGTCGCGCACATGGGACAAGGCCTCGAACCCATAGAGATCGAGATCGTCGCCCAAGAGCCTGCGCGCCTCGGACATCGCCGCGCGCGTCCTCCGCACGAGCGACGGGGTCAAGACTCCGGCGAGGCGCACCCGCTCGGGGTCCAACAGTTGGTCCAGGCTCTTGCCCGGGGTAGGCGGCTCATCTCGGGTCCGCAGCCGATCGAGGTGCTCCCGGCGCCGCTCCTTGCCGCTCTTCACAACTGGAGGCGGCTCAGGCGCGTAACGCTCGGCGCGCTTGCGCTCCTTGCCCGCGGCCTTCCCGCTCGTCGGCTCCACCTCGTCCCACACGGACTCCTCGGGCTCCGGCGCAAACGGTTCGTCAGCCGGCTCGGGCAGCAGAGCGTCCAGCCGTGCTCGGGTCAGCGCGACGTAGCCCTCGGGCGGCTCCTCGCCGAATGCGATGACGCCGGTCTCGTCGTGGATCGACCAGCGGGCCAACATCCCGTCGGTCACCCGCCGGGCCCCCTCCCACCGCCTCAGGAGACCGCTGCGCGAGGCATCAAACGCGTCCGCGAGCTCCTCTTGCTTGAGGAAGCTGAAGTCCAGGGCAGCGAGGCGGGCGCTCTTCTCGCTGCTGCTCAATCCAGCATCGCCCTTGACGATCTCCCGCTCTCGGTCAAAGCCCAGGCCGTAGTGCAGGCTCCGCCCAATGCGCACGTCCGCTTCCCGCCCCTCGAACATGAGGTCGGGGGTGATCTCGTCTTGCCAGACCCGCCGCAGCAGCCCATCCATCAGGCGGGACTCTGTGGGGAGTACGCCGGCGGTCTGGATCCTCTTGATCCACTCGCGACCTCCCTCCCCCTTCCCCGGCACGAGGCCCACCCGAGCCGCGAGCGCGCGAAACTGAGGCGCGGTCATCGGGTCGCTCAGGTGATCGAGCAGCCAGATGGTGGCGAGGTTCTCAGAGCGGGTGGCCGCCCATCCGATGGAGACCTCGTCCGGCGCTCCTGAGTGGTCGGGGCGTGGGTAGTAGAACGAGGACTGATAGGGAAACACTCCGCGGCGGTTGTCGAGGGGGTCTGTCGGCGACCAACCCAGCTGCAGCGCCGCCTCGTAGAGCACCAGCTTCCAGGTAGAGCCGAGCTGACGCTTCGCGCTCGTCGCTCGGTTGAAGTCGACGTTCCGCCAGCCGCCCACCATCGCCCTGACCTCGCCATCGTCGAGCACGACCACCGCGCCCTCGAGTTCCACCCGTGGCTCGTAGTCCAGCAGCAGGGTCCCCTCAGAGTCCTGCCCCCGGACCGACACCGACACCGTGCGGCCCTGCAAGGCGGCCAACTGAGCGACCAGCGCCTTGCGATCCGCGCGCTTGGCCTGGACCCAGGTGTTCTTCTTGTCACCGCGCAGAAGAGCCGTCGCGAGGCGCTCATGGGCGGCCCGGTCGAGGACGCCGAGCAGCTCCCCGCCGAACTCGACCTGCACGGTCTCCGCGTCCACGTCCGCGGACCTCAGCAGCCCGGTGTGGAACGTGCCCACGGAGAGATCGTCCTCGTCGAGCGGAAGCAGGGCGCGGGGCTCGCCGAACAGTGAAGCGAGCGCGGGGGCCTCGAGCCACAGCCCCACGTCGGACAGGTGGTGCCGCAGGGAGTACAGCGAGCGCCGCTGCAGGTCGGCGTCCAACGTCGTCACTACCCGCAGGCCCGCCCGGCCGGGGTCATGCACTCCATGGGCTTCCAGCATCGCCTGAAACTCGTCGGAGTTGAGCTCCTGCTCGACGTAGTCCAGGACGACCGAGCGCTCGAAGCGGAAGCGGCCCCGCTCAAACGGAATCTCCCGCGCGACGGCTTCGTCGTGGGTGGCCTTGTCGATCCAACCATCATCGAGCATGCGCCCCAGGACGTACTCGACCCGCTCCTCACCCGCGGCGATGGCCCGCGCGCGCCGCGCCTCATCGGGGACAAAGGGGTTGTATCGGTTCGGCGACTTCACAACGCCTGCGAGGAATGCGCACTCCAGCAGGTCCAGGTCGGCGACGTCCGCGTCGAAGAAGAAGCGAGCGGCGATGCCCAACCCGCGGCCGTTCCCGTTCACATAGAACTGGTTCGAGTAGAACTCGAGGATCTCGAGCTTGGTGTACTCGCGCTCCAGGCGTAGCGCGTTCGCCAGCTCGCGCAGCTTCTCGCTGTACGTGCGCCCGGTCCGCTCAAAGAGGTTCTTTGCCGTCTGCTGGGTCAGGGTCGAGCCACCCGCCACTGTGCGTCCGGCCCGCGCATTCTGGATCATCGCGCGGGTGATCCCACGGGGCGAGAAGCCGTAGTGCGAGAAGAACGTTCGGTCCTCCGCCGACACCAGACCGCGCACAAAGTCCTGGGGGAGCTCGTCCGCAGGCACGTACTGCCGGTGTTCCTCGCTGAAGAAGACCCCGATCTTGGTCTCCCCGTCGGCGTAGTAGACCGGGGACTCCTGGGCGATGACCGACAGGATGTGGTCCCGGCTCAGGTGCGGTGCGTCGGCAGCGATGACAAACCACCAGTAGATCCCGCCCAGCGCGGCGACGCCCAGCATCCCGAGGACCAGGACCAACACCGCCAGACGGCGCAGCCAGCGCGCCCACCAAGGCCTCGGCCGCGGCCGGGGGTGCGCCCGGGTCGCCCCTACCTCAACCATCACGGCGCTCCGCCGCTGCGGTGAGGACCGCTTCCCAGCCGTCCACAAAGGGCTCTTCGCCCCAAGCCTCGGCCTGGGTCCGGGCCGCGTCGCGCAGCCTCGGGAGCTGCGCGGGATCGAGCATTCGCTCAATGGCCGCGGCCATGGCGAGGGCGTCATCGGCATCGTCGAGGATGGTGAGCGCGTCGCTGGCCCCCATGGTGCTCGCCGCGCCGTTCTCCTTGGACGTGACGACCGGCACGCCGCAAGCCAACGCCTCCAGTGTGACGTTCGCGAAGGGATCGTGTCGGGTGGGCAGGATCAGCAGGTCCGACGCCGCGAAGAGCTTCTCCGGCGCGGGATGTCCGGGCAGAAACGCGACGCGGTCGCGCACGCCAAGCTCGGTGGCCTGGGCCTCGAACGCGGCACGGCGGGTGTCATCTCCTAGAACCAGCAGGCGGAGCTCCTCTCGGCGTGGGGCGAGCTGCGCGAGCGCAGGCAGTACCCTGTCCAACCCCTTGCGCCACAGATCGCTTCCCACAAAGAGCAGCACCAGCTCCTCCGGACCGATGCCCAGGGCGTCTCGCTGGTCGCCGAAGAACAGCCGCCGTGTCTTGGGGTGGAACCGATCGAGGTCCACGCCGTTCGCCACGACGAGGGCGCTCTCGCCGAGGCTGCCATAGGCCGCGATGAGGTCCTCGCGGGCCCGCTCTGAGGGCACCACGAGGGTGGCCGGCCCGGTCAACGCTCGGCGCTCGTGCCACAGGTTGATCCGGTGACGTAGCGACAGCTTCAACGTCAGGCGAGCCAGGCCCGTGCTGGCCTGGGCCATGAGCATTTCGTACCAGGTGCGGTGGCATCCCCCGCCCGCCCGATAGACATCCCGGGGGCCCGTGCGTCCCATGTGGACGACGACATCGAAGCGGGAGCGACGGACACGCAGGGCCGCCGAGAGCAGCATGCGAAGCGCCCGGAGCCCAGAGCCGGGGCCGCCGGTTCCCAGCCGGTGGAAGGTCGCGAGGCGCGCCCGCTCGAAGCGAGGGTCCACGCTCCCGGCGAAGACGTGCACCTCGTGCCCCCGTTGACGAAGCCCCCGCACGAGGGCTTCGAGCATGCGCTCGGTCCCTCCGTCGAGGCCAAACCGCTTGTGAACAAAGGCCAGCTTCATCGCGCGATCCTCCGGGCGAGGCGGTACTTGCGCGCCGCGCCGAGCGCTCCAACCCACGCCACGGTCCATCCTCGCCGCCCATGCAGCGGCGCCGCTCCCCAGATGCACTTGCGAGCGAAGTGAGCGGCTCCGTGCACCCATGGAGCCACGGCGGCGGGGCGCCCCCGCTCGGCGATCGCTCCTGAAGCGCGACGGGCGTGGGCCACCGTGGCTCTCACGTACGCGCGTGTGTCTCTATCGACATCGTGATGCAAGACACCTGGAAGTCGGGCAGTCCTTCCTTGGACCTCGACGCGGTCGTGAGGTTCCTGGCCCACGACGCGCGCCGCGCGGCGGTCGAAGAGACGCAACGGGCGATCGCTGCCCCACCCAGCGCCCAGCAAGGGCTGTCCGTCGAGGTAGTTCCATCGGTGCACTCGGAAGCCCAGTGCTGAGGACTCGCTCGCCTCCCGCAGGGCCGACCCGAGCACCGGATCCACGCTCTCATCGGCGTCGAGCAAGAACACCCAGTCGTACCGAGCGTGATCGACCGCCCGCTGTTTCTGGGCGACAAACCCGTCAAAGAGGTGGGTCCGGACCGTCGCCCCGGCCTCTGTCGCCATGGCCACAGTGCTGTCGCAGGAGCCGCCATCGAGCACCAGCACCTCATCGACCCAGGGCAGGACCGAGTGGACCGCTCGAGCGATGCGCGCCTCCTCGTCGAGGGCGATGATGACGGCGGAGATCGAACCCATCGGCGGCGGATGATGACACAGCCGGCCACCGTCTTGACAGGGTGCGGCCCTCACCTACAATCCCGCCCCCTACGGCGACATGGCCAAGTGGTAAGGCAAGGGATTGCAAATCCCTGATTCCCCGGTTCGAATCCGGGTGTCGCCTCCAAATTCAAGCGAACGGGCTCCTGGGCAACCAGGGGTCCGTTTCGCCTTGGAGACATCGCCCGACCCGCTGCGCGGGCGCGGCCCAAAACCGACCGGGGAATCGCAGCGATGCCCGAGAGGGCGGTTGCAGGCAAGTAACTCGTCCTTACACTGTTCCACTGCCAGCTCCTTCCTTGCCTCTCGGCAACCCACTCCTCGGCCCTAGGCCGCCCGACGGATACACCCATGCCTCATAGCGGCGGCGCCAACATCGTCGACATCTTCATGAACAGCAACGTGCTCCAGGCGGAGTGGGTGCTGTGGTTCTTGCTCGTGCTTTTCGCTGCCTGCATCATCGTCATGCTCGTCAAGTTCTCGTGGTTCGCGATCAACAAGGTGCGCGCGAACCAGCTGCAGGCCCGGGTGGGCGTCCTGCTCGCCGACGGCGACCTCGCTGGCTTCAGGACCGATGTCGAGGATCTCAAGGGCACCGAAGCCTGGATTCTGCGGCACGCGCTCCGATACGAGGGGAACGGCTCGGATGTCGTCGAGAAGCAGATGGACGTCGCCATGGTGTCGCGCAAGGCGCGCATGGAGAGAGGCATCGTGTTCCTCGGCACCGTCGGCGCAAACGCTCCATTCGTCGGCCTCTTCGGCACGGTGCTCGGCGTCATCCGCGCGTTCCGAGACCTCTCGCTCGAGACAGACTCCGGGGCGTCGGCCGTCATGGGCGGGATCTCCGAGGCGTTGGTGGCCACCGCGGTGGGGCTCATGGTCGCCATCCCCGCTGTCGTCGCGTTCAACTACTTGACCCGACAGGTGAAGTCGGTGATGAGCAACTCGGGCTCTCTCAACGAACAGGTGCTGCTGCGGATCCGCTCCGCGGACGCGCCGAGCTCGTAGGAGTACGTCGTGGGCGCAAAGATGGGTGGCGGTGACGACGACGTCATGGCGGACATCAACATCACGCCGATGGTCGACATCATCCTCGTGCTGTTGATCATCTTCATGGTGACGGCCTCGGTCATCAACAAGCCAGCCATCGAGGTGGAGCTCCCCGAGGCCTCCACCGGCGGCCCCACCGAGACGACCTCGCTCGGCATTCACATCGACAAGGACGGGGCCTGGTACCTCAACGGCGAGGCCACCGGCAAGGAGGCCGTGCGCACGTTTATCCGGGCCGAGAAGGCAGCCGGTGCCGATCTGATGGCCCTCATCGCCGCTGATCGCGGGACCATGCACGGCGAGGTCGTGACGGCGATCGATCTCGTGAAGCAGGAGGGCGTCCTGAAGTTCGCCATCAACATTGATCCCGTCGCCCCGGCAGGCGCGAAGAAGTCCAGCTCCGCTGCGCCGACGGAGGCACCTGAGTAGCCGTGTCGGAGGCCCCTGACCTGCGCGTCCTGCAAGGCGGGACGGACCCGGCGAACGACGACGCAAAACGACGCGCCGGGTTTGTGCCCGTGGTCCCCCTGGCCGAGGAGCCCTTCTTCAGCGGCTCGCTCGGCCTGGGCCTCTCCCTCGCTGCGGCCGTCTTTGTGGGTTTGGTCTA
>Ga0222662_1000427_pt1 | contig 34696 bp, 33 predicted proteins | sample AntAcemetagen600_FD_179821 | JGI IMG/M metagenome (GOLD analysis project Ga0222662, IMG submission 179821) | Saline water microbial communities from Ace Lake, Antarctica - #600 | ecosystem: Environmental > Aquatic > Non-marine Saline and Alkaline > Saline | place: Antarctica: Ace Lake... | reverse complement strand
GCATACGGATACAGGGATGAGACCTATCTACATTTGAAAATATACGACCTCCCAAACCTATCCACTCGCAAGGAACTATAAAACGCACTTCCGTGAAGAGCCAAAAATACCGACTTCTTTGATGAATTAAACAAACTAGTTAACTAGTTTGTTGTCGAATCGAAAGAGACGCTTCACCAAGTCTCTAGTGACTCCCCATTAGACGCATATACAATGGCTTTCGCCATCGTGCTACAAAAGGAGAAACACCAAATATCGGCAACATGGTAGAACGTCGGCGACAGTCGGTGTTAATGGGCGGCTCGCAGCGCTCCGGTCACAATGGCTTTCGCCATCGTGCTACAAAAGGAGAAACACCAAATATATCAGCAACATGGTAGAACGTCGGCGACAGTCGGTGTTAATGGGCGGCTCGCGGCGCTCCCGTCACAATGGCTTTCGCCATCGTGCTACAACGAGGGGAAGCGACAGCCTGCGACCAGCTCTGGCCAGGGGATCGTCGCTTCTACGGCATCTGCCCTACTTCGCTTCGCCGATGTATTCTTGGCGCATCCAGTATTGGAGGCATTCGGGCACTTTCACTCGGCCGTCAGCCTGGAGATGATTCTCGAGAATCGCCGCGAGGACGCGAGGCACCGCGAGGCCGGAGCCGTTGAGGGTGTGGGCAGTCACGGGCTTGCCGTCGGCACCACGGTAGCGAATACCGGCGCGGCGGGCTTGGAAGTCGGTAAAGTTCGAGCAACTAGACACTTCGAGCCAGCGCTTTTGACCCGCAGCGAAGACTTCGAGGTCGTATTGCTTGGCGTGGGGGAAGCCGATATCGCCCGAGCACATACGGAGCACGCGGTAGGGCAGATCGAGCTTCTTTAAAGTGGACTCCACATTGTCGCGCAGCTTTTCCAGCTCCTCCATCGAGCTTTCGGCGTCCGTCCATTTAACCAGCTCGACCTTGTCGAATTGGTGGAGGCGGTTGAGCCCACGCACGTGCGCGCCCCAGCTGCCCGCCTCGCGACGAAAGCACGGTGTGTAGGCGCAGCGCATGATCGGCAGCTTATCCGTGTCGAGAATCTCGTCGCGGTAGAAATTAGTGACCGGCACCTCGGCCGTAGGGATCAAGTAGAGACCTTCCTTTTCATCGACGTACATTTGCCCCTCTTTATCGGGCAACTGACCGGTGGCGGTGGCGCTCTCGGCGTTGACCACGATCGGAGGGAGCACTTCCTCGTAGCCATTGAGGCGCGCTTCTTCGAGGAAAAAATTGATCAAGGCGCGAACCAAGCGCGACATTTCGCCGACGTAGAACGGGAAGCCTGCGCCAGTCGTCTTAACCCCACGGGCGAAGTCGATACGCGACTCAAACCAAGGGATATCAAAGTGCGGCAGGGCGTGCGGATAGTCCGCCTCGGCATCGCCCCAGGTGGAGGCCACGACATTTTCGTCCTCTCCCTTGCCCACAGGCACGGAAGGGTCAGGCAGATTGGGGATCGAGAGAAAGGCCACTTGAAAGGCTTCGTCGGCGGTCTTGGCCTCGGCTTCCAGCTCCTTCGCGCGGTTGGCGGTGACCTTCATGCCCTTGACCGCTTCCATAAACTCGGGTGAGCCCTTAGCTAGCGCCGCCATTTCCTTGTTGGCCGCCTTCTGCGCGGCACGCGCTTGCTCGGCCTCAGTGATCTTTGAGCGACGTGCAGCATCGAGCTCAAGCACCGCGTCGATGTCGGTCTTGAATTTCTTGTGGGCAATGGCAGCACGGACGACGTCCGGTTGCTCGCGAAGTAGCTTAATATCAATCATGGGAAAAGAGTTCAGAAAAAGCAGACAGGACTGGCCAGACAGTCAAGCCAGCAAAGCGGACGTTTGGAAACGGAAATGGGCAAAATCACCCCCCCCCAATACACTTGACGACACCAAACGTCATACGCAACGCATGACAATGCTCTCGATTCGCCTAGATCCCGAAACTGAAAACGATTTAAACCGTAGCGCCGAGGCGCTGGGGGTGACTAAGTCGGAGTTCATTCGGCAGTTGATCCAAGAAAAGCTGGTAGCGAATGCCTCTAAGGCCACACCCTGGCAACTCGGGCACGAACTTTTCGGGCGCGACGGCAGTGGGCAGAGTGATCGCTCGCGCAATCGCAAAGAGATTCTAAAAGAAAAACTCCGTGCCAAAACGAGCCATCATTGATTCCGGGCCTTTAATCGCCCTCTTTGATCGGGACGATACTCTTCACGAACCGGTCAAAGATTTCCTTCGCAAGTATGTAGGCACTCTACACACGAGTATCGCCGTGATCACGGAAGTCACCCACCTACTTGATTTCAGTGTGCGCACCCAACTCGATTGCTTGGAGTGGATCCGTAGCGGTGCCGTCGCCATCGAAACGATTGACCGTAACGATCTGGCCAACATCTGCCGGATGACGGCCAAATACGCCGACCTCCCGATGGACTTTGCCGATGCCACACTCGTGCAAATCGCCGAACGAGAAAAAATCTCGAATGTGGTCAGCATCGACCGCGACTTCTACATCTACCGGAAAAACAACCGATCGTGCCTAGAAAGCCTCTTTAGCCGTTCGTAAACTGAATCAATTACCGACCGCTCGAGTGCTTTGCTGCGCGCTCTTCGGACTCCGGTGCGCGCAGTCGAACGGCAGACCTGCGCCTCTCTGGTCGGATTGGATTTTTTTAACCGCAGATGGACGCGGATAAACGCAGATGGAATTTGATTGCTACGCCCATTTGCCCTTCGACTGGCTCAGTGTCTTGAGTATGCCGAAACCACGATTTTGAATTCAGTTCTTTAGACATCCTTTCGTTGCCCCACTTGAACCACGGTGATGATCAATGCGTTGTCTTCAATTTTATATAAGATTCTATAGTCACCGACCCTGACTCTGTAGGAAAATCCTGATCCCACTAGTTTTCTACATCCTACCGGGCGGGGTTCGATCTCTAGTGATTCAACTGCTTTGAGGATGGCAGGTATTCTTAATTTTCTCAATCTTTTCTTTTCGAACTTAAAGTTATCAGTGCCTTTTCAGATGAAGTCGAATAAGCCGTTAGGTCAATGGTGAGTTTATCGATGCTTTCTTGTTTCCCTAATCAGATATTCTGACCAAAATTAGAGTTTGAAATTTGCTGGATGATACTCTCTCCCCACCCTCCGCGTTCTCTAGTGACCTCAACTCATGCGGGCGTAGCATAGCGAAGCCCAAGGGAACGAGCGATTCATTTCAGCCGAACCTACGCTGCGTCAGAGCCGAAAGCATATCCAACGTATAGCGGGAACACGCGATCATGGAAATTTACGGTAAATCTCTCTTAGATGCAGAACCCTGTAGAAGATTATTTTCGATTCGAGACACTCGAAACCAATTCGATAATCACCTTTTCGAATTCTGTAAAGGAGACCTCTATTTTACTTGGCCAGCATCATTGCCTAAGCAAGGGACAACTCTTCATCGTCTTTCACTTCTAGCATAGCCTTGAAAAGGCCTTCATCCAGCAGTGCTTCTTCGATCGCTTTAAACGTCTCGAAATCAATGACCACACTCTTGATCGAGCCTGATTCGTCAGTGATGTAATCTTTGGCGATTTCCATACTCAAAAAATTTACACGTTCTTGTCTGTTTTGCGATTCCTTATGCTACGGAAAAACGAACCGACAGTCACTTCACATCGCTTGACAGCCACAAGCGTGCTCAACAGCCTTTTAGAATGATCTCCATTCAATTAGACGCGAAGACTGAAAACGATTTAAATCGCTGTGCCGAAGCAAATGACTGATCCCCACTCCCCACTTGCCTTACTCAAAGAACGCTTCGGCTTCGATGCATTTCGATCGGGACAGGAGGCGGTGATCGACTGCCTGCTCGACGGGCGAAGCGCGGGGGCGATCTTTCCGACTGGCTCGGGTAAGAGCCTTTGCTACCAATTACCCTCACTGCTTTTACCGGGGCTGACGCTGGTGATTTCGCCGCTGCTGGCTTTGATGAAAGACCAGATCGACAGCCTCCGTGCGAAGGGCATTCAAGCGGAACGGCTCGACTCCAGCCTCGAAGAAGAGGACTACCGCCGCGTGACCGACGACATTCGCGCGGGTAAAGTGAAGCTACTCTTCGTCGCACCGGAGCGCTTGAGCAATGAGCGCTTTCTCAACCTGATTCGCGGCCAAACGATCAGTCTGCTGGCGGTCGATGAGGCGCACTGCATCTCCTCATGGGGGCACAACTTCCGCCCTGACTATCTAAAACTGGCCGACGCCGCCCGATCGCTCAAGGTCGAGCGCGTGCTGGCGCTGACCGCGACCGCCACCCCGCAGGTCTCTGCCGACATGGCGGCGGCCTTCGACATCGCTCCGGACGACATCACCAACACCGGCTTCTACCGCGCCAATCTCGAACTCCGCGTGACCGCTTGCCGCGATGCGGAGCGCCCCGCCCTACTCGTCGAGCGGTTAAAAGAACGCCCGGCGGGTGCGACGATCGTTTACGTTAGCCTGCAACGGCACGCCGAGGAAGTGGCGGATCGCTTACAACAGGCGGGCTTCGACGCGGCCGCTTACCACGCGGGCATGGCCTCGGAGAAGCGAGTAGCCACTCAAGAGGCTTTTATGGAAGGGCGCACCCCGATCATTTGCGCGACCATCGCCTTTGGCATGGGGATCGATAAGGCCGACATCCGCTACATCTACCACTACCACATGGCGAAGGGCTATGAGAGCTACATGCAGGAGATCGGCCGCGCGGGGCGCGATGGGGAGCCCTCGGTCTGCGAGCTGTTCGCCTGCCCTGACGATGCCACCACTTTGGAAAACTTCGTCTATGGCGACACGCCCGATGCCAATAGCCTGCGCGGCCTGCTCGACGAGTTACTGACTGGCGGTGAAGACATCGACATCGCTTTGACCGACCTCTCTCGACGCTTCGACATGCGCCAGCTCGTGGTCAGCACCCTACTCACCCGATTGGAACTGGCCGGCGTGATTCGCTCGGTCGGCCACTACTACGGCAGCATCCGATTCGCACCGAAAAGTGATAGCAAACAATTGCTCAGTCAATACCCCGACAATCAAGCGGCGTTTTTGAAGAAGGTGTTCACCTGCTGCAGCAAAGCCACCAAATGGGTGACGCTGGACATGGACAGCGCCATGGTCACGACGGGGCAAGACCGGAGCGTGATCCTTCGCGCCTTGGAAAGCATGGAGCACAAAGGCCTGGCCGAGCTACAACTGGCAGGCTACCGGCAACGCTTTGAGCTGCTGCAAAACACTCCCGATGTCGATGCCCTGACCGCAGAAATGGCAGCCAGTTTTGAGACTCACGAGCAAATGGAGATCGAGCGCATACACCGCATGCTCGACTACGCGCGGGGCAGTCGATGCCTGACGGAGAACCTGCTCGACTATTTCGGAGAGACGATCGAAGACTGCGGCCATTGCAGCATCTGCCAAGGCGACGCCCCGAGCGAAGTGGCGGAACGCGAAAGCCCTGGAATGAACGGCTGTGATCTAGCGGGCTTCGACGCGCTGACTGAGAAAAAAACGGCCGCCTTGGGGCGGCCACGTCAACAAGCACGCTTCCTCTGCGGCCTGAGTTCGCCCGCCGTTTCAGCGGTGCGTGGGCTGCGCGGCAATGCCCTCTTCGGACGCTGCGCGGAAGTGCCCTTTGCGGAGGTGCTGGCTGCGCGAAGTCAATCGTAGCGTGCGAGCTCGACTCGCGCCATTACAGATTAATCTAGGAAGATAGATTAATGACCGTCATCTACTTTTCTGTGTTAAGACGTAGAATGCTGGCGAGAGCCAGTGTTTGCTGCCCGCTGGGCTGGCGAGACCAGTCTGACGCTCACAACGGCTATCGCCGGCATGCTACTTTTCTCGTGTAAGACGTAGAATGCTGGCGAGAGCCAGTGTTTGCTGCTCGCTGGGCTGGCGAGAGCCAGTCAGACGCCACGGTTCTTTCTTATCCGTTGAGCAAATAATCAAAATCGCCGCGGTTGAGGCCGGCTTTGGCGGACTTGGCGCCGGGGTCTTCGACCAACTGGCGGAAGAGTTCGGCTTTGCGTGCTTTGAGTTCCAACATGCGCGCTTCGATGCTGTGTTGCATGATGAGGCGCTGGACGAAGACCGAGCGGGTTTGGCCGATACGGTGGGCGCGGTCACTGGCTTGGTTTTCCACGGCGGGGTTCCACCAGGGGTCGAGGTGGAAGACGTAGTTGGCTCGCGTGAGATTGAGCCCGACGCCACCGGTCTTGAGACTAATAAAGAAGAAGGCGGGGCCGTTGCCGCTCTGGAATAATTGCACGATCTCCTTCCGCTTAGGCACGGGGGTGCGGCCATCCATACGGAGGTAGCTGATGCCGCGCTCCTTGGCGATGGCTTCCATCTGATCGAGGCCGCCGATGAACTGGCTAAAGATGAGTGCGCCATGACCTTCGGCTTGGAGCTCTTCGAGCTTATCAGCCATGTAGGCGAACTTGGGCGCGTGCTCGGGCAGATGCTTACCGAGCAACTCGGGGCTGACGCAGACCTGGCGTAGGCGCAGGATGGCGGCGAGTGCCACGATGCCGGCTTGTTGCTCGGGGCGATCTTCGTAGGCCTCAGCCACCTCGGCTTTGACCTCCGCGACGGTGCGGGTGTATATCTCCTTCTGCATGGGCGACATTTCGAGGAAGAGTTCGTGCTCTTCTTTCTTCGGCAGGTCTTTGAGAATCTTATCCTTGGTGCGGCGTAGGATGAAGGGGCGCGAGCGGCCGAGAATACGATCGGGGGCTTCGCGGAAGTATTCTTTAAACGCTTTGAGCGTGCCGAAGATACCGGGTACCGCGGCGGACATGACGGAGTAAAACTCGGAAGCGTTGTTCTCGACAGGCGTGCCAGTGAGGCAGAGCGTGAATCGGCGATTGATGTGGGCAGCGGCTTTGGTGCGGGCGGCGGAAACGTTTTTGAGATTATGCGCTTCATCGAAGACGACGATCTCGAATCGGGTGCCCTCCATCGCGCCGAGGTCGAGACGCACACGGTCGTAAGTCGTTAAAAGAATCTGTGCCTCTTTGAGCGCGTTATGCCACGAGCCTTTACTCAAGCATTCGACGACCCTCAAACTAGGTGCGAAGCGGATAAACTCTTCTTGCCAATTAAAGACGAGACTAGGCGGCAGCACGATGAGCACGCTGGCCTTTTCGAGGTTCGGGTTCTGCTCAAAGTAATGAGCTAGGAAGGCGATGGTCTGCACGGTCTTACCGAGACCCATATCGTCGGCGAGGCAGGCACCGAAGCGGTGGCGATAGAGGAAGTCGATCCATGCGGCGCCTTCTTCTTGATAAGGGCGCAGCTCGGCATTCAAGGTGGGGGGCTTGACGTATTTGCCGACGCCATTGAACTGCGACAAGCTGATGAAGAGGTTTTCGGCTTCTTCGGGGAGTGTGACGCGCACGCCGTGTTTGCGCAGCATGATCCAGTCGAGCATTTCGAGGCGCGAGACCTGCAGGGCGTCGTCGGGCTCCGCCTTGGTGCCGTCTGGCTTCTTGCGCTGGGGGCGCAGCAGCTCTGCCAGCATTTCGAGGCCACCTTCGCCGCCTTCGAGTTGCGGCATGATCAGGCTGCCGTCTTTATCCTCGATCAAGAGCTGCCCGAGGATGAGCTTTTGCCACTCTTCGGGGTTGATCGTGCGGTCGCCGCAGCGGATGGAAGGATGCAACTGGAACCAGTCGATATCCGAACCCGAGGCACGTGTATCGACCGAAATACTGAGCGGCTCCGAGCGGATGGCTTGCTCGTTAAACTGCACTTGGATACCCAAAGTACGACAGACGGAGACGATGCGCTGGAGGGCTTCCGCACCGGCTTCGGGGTGTGCCAGCTCGACCGTGCCTTCTTCTAAAGAGAGCAGATCTGTGCGGCTGGACGCATCGCTCAAGCTGAAGAGAAGCATGGCGATTTTACGCAAATCTAAGCCGCCACGTAGCCAGCGGGCTTTGTCGTCATCGGCCAGCGTGACTTGGTAGTTGGAGCCGTAGACTTCGATCGCCTGCACCAGCTTTTCGGCGATTTCGCAAACGCCGACCCGGTAGTTAAGATCAAAGAGTTCAGGGTAATCTGGCGCGTAGGTTTCCATCTCAAGCGTATCTGATGGCCGCTCTGACGAAAGCACCCTTCGCAGTAGATCGCAGAGCGCACGTACGCGGCGCTTTGCGCTGAGCAGCTTGCCTGCATAGACGTGGAGGGCGGGCGCGAGGAAGCGCGATTGTAGCTCGTAGAGATCGACGCGGCAGCCATCGAGATTGAACCAGAGGTTAAACTCGAAGGCCTCCCACTCACCGGCCACATTCTCCATCGCGGTCAGATCGACTTCGATCTGCACCTGCTTAGGCTTGACTTGGCGCGGCTTTTTCTTCGCTCCTTTGACAGCAAATAAGTAACAGTCGCTCGATGAATTTGGGTTCAAATTCTGCTCATTAAAGGCCTCGATTTCGAGATCCATACGGAGGGGTCCCAAATCGCCTGCGGCTCCGAGATCGTTCGAGCCTACTTGGCAGACGCGACCATCGACCAAAAGCACAAGCGAACTGTGTGGAATGAGATGAACGGCATCCAACTCCTCGCCGCATGTATCGAGAAAACGCATACGCCGCACGACTCGATCGCCTGAAAGTATGTGATCGATCTCCAGATGCGCAGGTTCTTTTGCCAGAACCAAGGGACACGGATCGCCCTCCAGCGAGGTAGAGACGGTAATCTTGGCGGCAGCCGCTTTTTTCAAAAACTTGCCCAGCTTCGCTTCTGGGTTGGCGAGCACAAACTCCCTCGAAAGGCGGAACCCATAACTACTGGCGAGGACGATTCCGAACGAAGCCAAAAAATCCTTCGGTACGGGGCCTTCAATGCTGAAGCCTAGATTGCCGTAGTTATCGACTTCAAAGAGCAGAAACTCGACTGCCTGCTCCGGCACCTCGACCTCGCCCTTGTGGCCGCTGCCACCGACATCGCGATAGCCGAGTTGCTTGCGCAGCTCTTGAGCATAGTCGTCGGGCATGGTAAGGCCGCCCATACTGGTGCCTTGGACGCATAAAAACATCGCTGCGGTCGCGGCGACTGCATGCTTGCAACCACCGTAAGTATCCCAAGCGGGGCACTCACACTCATGCTGCAAATGCCCGTCACGCACCTGTAGCCCGACCTCGTAGGCATGATGGCGGCGTCCCTGCACGAGAGCCGTCATACGCTTGTGCTGGCCGTCCCATTCTAGGCTTTCGACAGCGAACTGTCGGTAGTAGGCCAAGCCCCTTTCTACGAAGCGACGGTCGCCGATATAGTAGAGTTCACCGACATCGAGTTTCTCGAAGCCTTCCAGTCCTTCTAATTTTCCTGTAGTGGTAGTCGTCATTGCAATCCTCGACTCAATACCCGAATAAGTTTTCGTGACGAGCGTTAAATGGAAGAAAATGGAAAACGTGCTTGGTGAAGCGGACGGGAGAAGCCGTTTCGGCCGCAGTTCACCGCACATTTGCTTACGCATCGACAACATGACTGCAACGCTCCCCGACCGTGTCCTGCGCAAGCTTCAGGCGGATCGGGAAGCAGAGTTTCGAGGCTACGAGTTTCCCTCCAGTGATCCAACACGCAGCTGAAACTTAAAATAGTTCGCCATGTCTAGAGTGAGCCATTTAATTTCTGATCAGCTTATGTCTCAAAAACACTATCTTATTACCGGAGGTGCCGGATTTATTGGTTCACACCTGACCGAGCGCATTTTGAAAGAAGGTCACCGCGTGACGATCATTGATGACTTTAACACCTACTACGATCCAGAGATCAAACACCAGAACATCGCCGCGATCCGTGATCAAATCGTATTGGTCGAAGGCGACATTCGTGACGCTATTTTGGTGGAGCGCACCTTTACCAAAGGGCAATTTGACCACGTCATCCACATCGCAGCGCGCGCGGGTGTGCGGCCTTCGATCAAAGATCCGAAGCTCTACTTCACCACCAATATCGACGGCACATTCAATCTACTCGATGCTTGCCGCTATCACGAGGTCAAGCGCTTCACCTTCGCCTCGTCGTCTTCGGTCTATGGGGTCAACAAAAAGGTGCCCTTCGCCGAAAGCGACGCCTTGGAGCGCACTATCTCGCCTTACGCCGCGACCAAGCTAGCGGGTGAGCAAATCTGCTCCAACTATGCCCACCTCTTTGGCATCCATTGCCAATGCTTGCGTTTCTTTACCGTCTATGGGCCACGTCAGCGACCCGATCTGGCCATCTCAAAGTTCACCAAGCGCATCCTCGCGGGCGAATCGATCCAACAATACGGCGACGGCAGTAGTGCGCGTGACTACACCTACATTGACGACATCATCAACGGCATCATGGCAGCGTCGAACTACGACAAGGCCGACTTTGAAATTTTCAACCTCGGCGGTTCCGCCACTACGACCTTAAACGAATTGATTGCCATGATTGAGGCCGCTATTGGCAAGAAAGCGATCATCGAGCAACTCCCCGACCAACCCGGCGACGTGCCCCGCACCTACGCCGACGTGACCAAAGCAGACAGGCTCCTCGGCTATGCACCTGAGACGCCGATCGCGGACGGTATTCGGAAATATGTGGAGTGGTTTAAGGCGCAGGGGTGAGTTGTTTAACGATCACCTAAAAGATGACGCACTAGCAGACTGCTCTAACCATAATACAGCAAGTAGTGTGCGAGCTCGCCTCGCGCCCGAAGGGACGGAAAGGCAACGCTGGCCTGAGCAAGCTCAGACACTACAACCGACAAAGCCCATCCAAAGCCGCTAGCACTTGATCGACCGTGATCGACCTCATATTTCCATCATCCGAATGAATGGTCAGATGCGTGGGTTTATCGAGAGGATAGGGGCCATATAACGCTGGAGGCGTGGGGCCATACAACCCAAGCACGGGGGTGCCGACGGCGGCCGCAATGTGAACGGGGCCGCTATCGTTCGCCACAACAGCACTGGCCTCTTGAATGAGGGCGATGACTTGGCGAAGATCCGTTTTGCCTGCTAGATTGCTGATGTTTTCGGCGCTGGGGCAAAGCTCGACGGAGCGCTCGGAGGCGCACCATGCGAAGGTGCGATCAGGATATTTCTGAGCGGCGCTTTGAATAAACTCTGCGAAGGACGGCCACTCTTTTTCGGCGCGGCGGCTCTCGGGGAAGACGAGTACCGCGCCTTTCAAGGAAGCGAGCAGCTCGTCGTTGGCGAGATCAGGAAAATCAAAACGAAGGGAGCTGACGACCTCTTCTTTGAGTCCGAGCGCGGGGAGGAATTTCGCCAAGATTTCAACGGCATGTGAATCCTTTGCCACCGGCAATGGCACCTTTTTGTGATAAAACAGCCCCGCACCCTCACGAGCATCGAAACGACCGATCTTTTGCTCTGCACGAGCGGCAGAGGCCATCAGGCCACTGCGGGCGAGCCCTTGTAGGTCGAGCACGGTATCGTATTTCTGCGAGCGGATTTTTTTGAGCAAACGGACAAAGGCAGCGACCCCGCCCTTGCGTTCAAAGACGATGACGGCATCCACAGTAGAGCAGGCTTCGACCACGGCTTTGAAAGCAGCCTCGACCACCCAGGTAACATGGAGCTGCGGCGATTGCGCACGGATTGATTCCACGATCTGCAGCCCGTGGATGATGTCCCCCAGCGAGGAGGGCTTGATCACTAACATGCTTAAAGACGCAGTGGACATACAGTTTAGACTAGATACTTCAAAACCTCCACGCCGACGCGCTGGGGGGTGACTTGATCGATGCCCATACCGCCTGTGGCGGGGCAAGCTTCGGGCTGAAGGATGGCGAGTGGGGAGGAAAAGATGGGGCCAGTGCGGACAGGGTTGGTAGGGCCGAACACGGCCACCACGGAGGTGCCGAGCATATTGGCGAGGTGCATCCCGCCAGTGTCGTTGCAGCTGACGACGGCGCAAGTGCTAAGCTCGTCGCAAAACTCGGCAAGATTCGTCTGCCCAGCTAGGTTGCGCACTTGCTCGGGGGCAAAACCCGCGCAGACGGCATCGGTAATCGTGCAGTCGGCAGGCGTGCCATAGAGCACGACCTCGACGCCCGGTCGTGCCGCGATCAAGTGCTCGATCAAGCTGCGCCAATGCGCGACTGGCCAACGCTTTTCTGGAGCGTTCTCGGTGCCACAAATGAGGCCCACTCGATTTGTTACGCGCTCGATATGTTCGGCGACAGCAGGTGCATAATCGAGCGCTTCTTCGAGCCCATATCTGCGCGCCATCATTTCCCAAACAGCAGTTTGATGGATCTGAGTTTCGTCGACTTCAGCGGGCAATTGATACGGATCGGTCAAAAGTGAACGGCGTTTGCCGGGGCGAATCATGCCAAAGCGCTGCGGGCAACGAGTGAGAAAAGCTTCCAAGTCGCCTCGCGTGGAATTGGTCAGCAGCAGATAGGTATCGGGATACGATTTACGCATCGCGTAAAAAGCCTTGAAATAGCCACCGTCGCGCTCAGGCAATGGTATGAAGTGGTCGGCCACGCCGAGTCGATCAACTAATGGCTTAAAAGCGGCCTTGCCGATCAGGGTAAATTCAAAGTCAGGGCGCCCTAAGCGGATCGCGCGTAAGATGGGCAAGGCCATGACGACGTCACCGAGCCAGTTCGGTAGGCGCACCCAGAAGCGGGTTTTGCGCGGAGTGGCGGCGTAGCCGTGGACTTGATTGGAAAGCTCCAGCTTGTTACGCTTCTCGCTGAGACGAAATCTCTTTTTGGATGAATAATAATGCTCCCAACGGTCGTGCAACCAAAGCCAGTCGGCGGCTGTATTCGTATCACGCCGCAGATACGCTTCCAAGGCATCGTGCGCTCGGATCGTCAAGTCCGTGGGCGAATTACCCCGGGGGATTTGTTGCAGGGTCAGCTTCGCCTTCCAAAAGCCTTTTCGTTCCGTCAACATAAGATATACATCTGCTTTAAAGCGGTGCGCCATCAAGCCAGGCAAATCCGTAGCAGAGACGACACGATCCATGAACGTGATCGTCGTCCCCTTCTTCGATGCATCCTGATCAAAAAGAAAACCGACTACTTCGCCTCGCCGAAGCGCCGCCATGGCATCGTTATAGCCGGATTGGCGAGAGAGGAGCTTTGCGCCAAAGCGCTCTCGTTCTGCCGTGATCCACTGATTGACCGACGGCTGGTTTAGGGGGCGGAAAACAATAGATAACTGTGGCAGGTTCGGGAAATACTTAGGCAGAAACGTGCCCGCTTCGGCCATCGTCATGTGCGGCATCAAGATGATAATTGGATGCCCGTATTTCGGCTGCCCCAGTTCGTGTAGCTTGATAATCTCTGCGGTTTCCAGAGGAATCTCCAAAGTATCATCTAAACGTCTCTCACTAAAAAACGAAGCCGTGGGGCGGAAGAGCGCCATCTCAAAAAGCTGGGCGGTCGATTCGCGAAAGACTCGTTTGCGCCATATTTCAGATTTATCCGGAAACGCATGATGCAACGAGCGCATCGTGGTTTGGCGCCGAGTCGGCATGAGAATGGCGACTAGGAAAGCAAAAAAGCGGCAAATTAAAGAAACGATGCCAACTGGCAAAGCAGCCAATAGTCGGCAGAAGACTTTAAGTAGTAAAAGCAAGGCGACATTGAAGTGGAAAAGAAGGCGACACCGCAAGGTCTCTTTATAAGCAAGACTCGGAAATCAAACCGACCAGAATTAGCCTTGTTCTAGCAGTGAATTGTGGCGAACCTGTTTAGAGAATGCAGGATCGACTGGCAAATTTGAATAAAGCGACTGAAGCCCTCCGTCAGGATTGGTCTTTTTTAGAGCCCTACGCCGTGCCTGCTAATGAGGTCAAACGGCGCTCCGCTGTCTTTGTGTGCGAGGTCGAAGATTCGGGCAAAACCACTCAGTTCTACGTAAAAATCTATGCGCATCGAAAGCACCCACTCCAACGCTATCTGCGCAAGGGCAGGAGCCAAACTGAGGCAAGAAACCTGCTCTTCTTCAGCTCGGTCGGCATCTCCGCACCTCGGGTGCTCGCTTGGGGTGAAAAGCGTAACTGCATCGGGCGCATCGTACAAGAGTTTATCATCACCGAGGCGGTCGCGAAGACGCAGACACTCGATGAATTCGTAGCCGAACACTGCCACGACCAAGAACAACATGAGCATAGTGCCGTGCGGATACAGATGGTCGAGCAACTCGGCAAATGGACACGTGCCATACACGATGTCAATTTCGTGCACGAAGACTTGAAGTGGCGCAATGTTTTGGCACGCCGCAGCGCGGGCGGCGCTGAGCTTTTCTGGATCGATTGCCCAAAAGGCTATTTTGCTAAGCCCGGGGCGACGCTCGACCGCAAGAAACTGAAGGACTGTGCCACGCTCGATAAAGTTGCCCGTATCCGATGCTCGAAACAAGAGCGGCAGGCTTTCGTCGGGGCGTATCTGGGCGAAGAAGCGGCAGTGAATCAGATCGAGGAATTGTGCCAGAAGATCGAAGACTATCGACGAGGCCGATTCGACGCTAAAGACAACTTCCAAAACAAATATGCGGGAAAATAAAACATTAGCTGAGTTTGAGTTTCTGACTAAGGACGCGAAGATTCTGGAAAAGGAGTCTGCTGGCGTCAAAGTCCTGCAATTGCCCGATAAGCGTATCGTAAAGCTATTCCGCAGGAAGCGTCTCGTCTCCTCGCAAATCTGGGCACCTCGCGCTTGGCGCTTTGATCGAAACGCACGCATCTTAAAAGAGCGCGGCATCCCTACGATTACGGTCGAGTCGCATTTCGAGATATCCGAAATCGAACGGCAGGCTGTCGTCTACTACCGTTTGGAAGGAGAAACCCTCCGTGATTGGATGAAGGGCAAAGAGGAGTCAGAGCGAATTCGTATGGTCGCCAAGCTCGGCGCATTTATCGCGCAGATCCACGAGGCCGGCATCCTATTTCGCTCTTTGCATTTTGGTAATGTGCTGGTAATGGAAGACGGCGAGTTGGCTTTAATCGACATTGTCGATATGGGCTTCACCTGGTTCGGATCCTTGACCGTCAGTCAACGCATTCGCAATTTCCATCACATGGATCGGTATGACAGTGACAGAGTTGAACTGGCTGCCAATCATAGTGGAGGCTTCATCAAAAAATATTTGGAGGCGTGTTCAGTTACGGAAAAACAACAATCAATAGTTGAGAAAGGATTCCACGGGATCTTCAAGAAATACCGCGTATGAGCACATGTTTAAGACGATAAATAAATGGTTTAAAATCGAATTGGAAGCGCAGTTAACTGAAGCTGGGCTACTCGACATCGAATCTGTGAGCCAGCGAGAGTTTGACTGGTTTGAAGCGCCCAACCGTAGGCGAGGAGGCTGGAGTGGCGTCTCTCGGATCGTGCTCAACCCCGACGCACCCAAGGCAGAGCAGAGGGCGGTCTTTCTCAAGATCCAACAAAACCACTTCTACATCGCGCCGAACACCTGCTTTCTGAAGCGACTGACCTTTGAGCGTGAGTTTGCCGCCATGCAAGCTATCCGCCCGAACTGCGATGCGATTCCCGAAGTCGTGATGTTTACCAAATGGCAGGAAAACGGCAACCAGGGCTCGATCCTAGTGACTGAGGCGCTGGACGGATGGATACCGCTGCGGCCGTGGCTACTCGGCGACCTCGAGCAGCCCGTTCCAGATAAGGACACCCTGCACCGCGCCTTCGACGCCATCGCCAAAACCGCGCGAGAAATCAACCAAGCTGGCTGGATCCACATGTGTTTCTCGGCCAAGCATATCTTTGTCAATGAGCAGGCGGACGGCCGTTTCGCAGTCCGCGTCGTCGATTTGGAAAAGACCCGCAAGCGCATCGGCCTCGGTCGACGTACAGTCAAAGACTGCTCCCACTTCATGCGCCATACGCTCGCTATCACCGAGGAGGACAAAGCGCACTTCCTCAAAGCCTACTTTCAGACCGACAGCTTCACACCCGCTCAAAAAGCACTGATCGCGAAAATGCGCGGTGCACCGGAAGTTTAAAGCCCAAGTCCCATCATAGCACGACGGCGATAGTCGTTCTGGGAACGCTGGACTGGCGTCCATCTCCATTGCTTCGCAAACACTGGCTATCGCCAGCCTTCTACACCTCATCGTAGCACGACGGTGATAGCCGATGTGAAAAGACTTAGAACTTCTGATGGATATTCGACACATTCCGAATCGACAGCGTGTGAGACAAGCCTTTCATTCCAATACATGAACATTCTAGGACTTGGAGGTGCCGTCGGGCACGACCCCGCAACCGCTCTTTTTGTAAACGGCGAGCTAGTCGCTGCGGTGGAAGAAGAACGCTTCATCCGCGACAAGCACGCCAAGGGCAAAGCTGGGCACGAAGCAACTAAGTTTTGCCTTAAGCAAGCGGGGCTCGAGCCTAAGGATATCGACATCGTCGCCTACCCCTTCGCACCGATTCCGCTCACCCGCGCCGACCGCTGGCACTATGCCAAGCGCTATTGGTATGCGCCTGACCGTGCGTTGACTGCGATCTTCAACGGCAATCGCCGCTTCAAGCGTAACAAGAAGCAAGCGCTCGCCATGCTCGACGACCTCGGCTTCGACATGACGAAGACGAAGTTTCAGCCGGTCGAGCACCACATGGCACACGCCAGCAGCGCCTACCACTTGAGCGGCTTCCAAGAAAAGACCGCCATTCTCGGAATCGACGGCAAGGGCGAATACGCCACCACTTTCTTCGGCTACGCCGAAAACGGCAAGATTCACAAGATCAAGGAGTTCTACGACCCCGACTCCCTCGGTGGCGTTTACGGTGCCCTGACAGAGTTCCTCGGCTTCGAAATGCTCGACGGCGAGTTTAAAGTCATGGGCATGGCGCCCTACGGCGACCCCAAGAAACACGATTTCTCTCGCTTGATCGAATATGGCAACGGCGACTTCAAGGTGAATACCAAGCTGGTCAACGTGATCGGCCACCGACGCTACAAGGAAAACGGCAAAGGCTACTACTTCAGCCCCGCGCTGATCGAATGGCTCGGCCCCAAGCGCCAAGGCGACGAGATTGACGACCCTTATATCGACTACGCGGCCTCCATGCAGCAACTGCTCGAAGACGTTGCGCTCCACCTCGTGGACTTCTATCTCGGCGACATTTTGCGCGAAACTGGCAAGCTCGCCTTCGCTGGCGGCGTCGCGCTCAACGTAAAGCTGAACCAACGCCTGATGGCGCTGCCCTACGTGGACGAGCTCTTCGTGCAACCCGCCGCGAGTGACTCCGGCACGGCGATTGGCGCGGCCTCCTACGCTGCCCACGAAGCGGGCGAAACCATCCAGCCGCAAAAGCACGCCTACCTCGGCCCCGCCTACACCAGCGAAGAGTGCATCGAATCCTGCAAAGCGCACACCGAGAAGCCCACTTGGGAAGTCCTCGAGGATCCTTCCAAAACCGGCGCGCAAATTCTCGCCGCGGGGAACCCCCTCTCTTGGTTCCAAGGCCGTTTGGAGTTCGGGCCACGCTCACTCGGCAACCGCAGTATTCTCGGCGACCCCAGCTACCCCGGCGTGGCTGACCGCATCAACGCGCAGATCAAATACCGCGAGCGCTGGCGCCCCTTCTGCCCCAGCATACTCGATACGGTGGCGGAAGACTTGCTCCAGTCCAAGCACCCCGCACCCTACATGACCTTTACCTTCAATATGGCCGAGCACTGGAAAGACCGCGTGCCCGAAGTCGTGCACGAAGACGGCACCGCCCGTGCCCAGATCGTGACGGAGGACACAAACAAGCCCTACTATGATTTGATCAAAGAGCTGGAGCGCCTCCGAGGCCACGGCGTCTGCCTAAACACCTCGCTCAATCGTCGTGGCGAGCCCATGGTCTGCTCTCCGAAAGACGCACTCGATATGCTCTACGGCTCAGATCTTCAGTTCCTAATCATGGAAAACATACTGATCCGGAAGCCAGGCGCGCCTGAGTTTGCTCAACCGTAGCGATGCCGCGCCAGCGGTGTCTCCCCATCCTCGTAGCGATGCCGCGCCAGCGGCGTCTTGGACAGCTATTCATTTTGTAGGAGCTTCACTGGTGGCTGTCTCAAAAACAAATCGAAGAGGCCAAATCGTTACCGATTCGGCTACAAAAGTTAGTCAGTGTAGCCGAAAGCGTGAGCTTTTGGTCAGTTTGGATTACGAAATCACGGTGGCGAAAGGATTAATCGCGCGGATACCTTTGATTGCTTTGAAATCTTTCACGTTTTCCGTGAGCAAGACGCGACTAGCGCCGCATCGCTACACACTTGGTAGCGACGCTATGCCGATAGCGTCTTTCGCCGGTTGATTCTAAGATAAACTCCCTGCACTGCTCCTTGCACCCCATTCGCTGCCCCACTCCACTATTAGCTCGACAAGACTACCTACTTAGTCTGATTATATCAAAGATGACCACAATCAATATAAACGAGGCAAAAACGCATCTTTCCCGCTATGCTAAGCGAGTCAAGGCAGGCGAGACGATTATTCTATGTGACCGAAACAAGCCTTTCGCTGAAATCCGACCGCTCACTAAAAAGCCTCAGCTCAAGAAACGCAGACTTGGTTTACTCAAAGGTAAGATCCAGTTCGATGATGCATTCTGGGAGGCGGACGCAGAGATTGAAAACGACTTCGCAGAGAGTGAGATTTTTCCAACTAATACCGAGTCATGAAGCTGCTCCTAGACACCTGCACCTTCCTCTGGATGGTCGGCCGAGAAGAGCAACTGAGTCCATCTGCCCGGGAGGCGCTGGAAGACGGCGACAACACTCTATTTTTAAGCCAAATTTCCTCGTGGGAAATCCAGATAAAGTTTCAACAAGGTAAATTACGCCTTACGGATACGCCTGAGAAAATAATCGAAGAGGGTCTTCGATTACACGGAATCCACTATGAAACACTGGCTGACGACACCATTTGGCACCTGGGAAAACTACCTGCACACCACAAGGATCCATTTGATCGCCTGCTGATTGCGTCCGCACTCTGTCAGGGAATGAAAATGGTCACGCCCGATCCGGAAATTGCGAAGTATCCCGTCCCGATCATCTGGTAATCTCGGCTTGACAGACTTAGCTAATTAGACTTAGTTTAATTCAATGAAAACAGCCAATATGCATGAGGCCAAAAGCCAACTTTCGATGCTGGTGGACGCAGCTCTCTCCGGCGAAGAGGTGATTATTGCGCGCAGAGGGAAGCACCTGGTGCGTCTGCAAGCGATCCAAGATGAGCCCGTGCGCCGGAAAGTGGGCACCTTGCCGCATCTTGCCAGTGCGGTGCCTGACGACTTCAATGAAAGCTTTGAAGATTGGAGCGAGAGCCTCGTCTGACCGAGTCGTTACGCATGAGTTATCTCTTAGATACACACACGATCCTGTGGGCGCTGACGGGCGACAAGCGACTCTCGCCCAAAGCAGCTCATTACTATGAATCGGCTGAAACTGGCTATTTCAGCATTGTTAGCCTCTGGGAAATGGGAATCAAACTTGGCTTACGCCAAGAGGACTTCAGGTTGACCGAAGGCTGGGAAGATAGCATTCCCCGCGAACTCACTCGTCTTGGATTCCTCCGACTTCCCGTCGAGCCCGAGCACTGTCGCTTAGTCTCCCTTTTGCCTTTACATCATAAAGACCCTTTTGACCGTATGCTGATCGTCCAAGCACAAGAGAAGAAGCTTTCCATCGTATCGTGTAACACGAAGCTCGACGCCTACTCGATTAATCGTATCTGGTGAAACCATCTATGAAAATCGCCATTGCTATCCGACTATTCAGCCCCGAGATCGGCGGGGTCGAAGGGGTCACGCGCTCCATCGCCTCCGGACTCGCTCGGCGCGGGCATGAGGTGCATGTCTTTACCTCTGAACCGAACGAGTGCGCGCTCGAAGGCGTGACCGTTCATAAGGTGCGTGGCTGGCAGTTTTCCTCGATCGCCAAGACGCTCTCCTTCCCCTACTTTGCCAAGAAGGCCATCGCGGAGCAGGACTTCGACATTGTGCATGCCTTCAGCCGGATGGCGGGTGCCGACATCTATCGACTCGCCGACCCCCCCCAAGCCGCGCACTTGCACCGCAACTACCAGGGCTTTAAGCGCATCTTCGCCAAGCTGAGTCTGCGCAACCGAACAATACTCCGCGTAGAACGGCAGACCTACGAGAATCATAGCACCACGCTGGTGACGAACTCCTACCGGACGCGCCGCGACCTAGAGCGCTACTGCGCGGTCGATGGCAGCCGCGTCAACGTGATCCGAAATGGAGTCGATACAGAGCGCTTCCACCTCGGCCTGCGCGAGCAGAACCGCGAACCGATCCTGAACGAGCTGGGCATCCCGCTCGACGCCGCCGTGCTCCTCTTTATGGGTAACGACTTCCGCCGCAAAGGGCTGGCGCAGACCGTGCAAGTCTTCGAAGACCTGCAAAAACGAATGCCTGAAAAGCCGCTCCACCTTATCGTGGTCGGGCTAGAGCGCACACCGATTTTCCGTAAAGATGTCGAAGAACGCGGCCTCAGCGCGACCGTACACTTCATGGGGCGCTGCAAAAACTCCGAGCGCTTCTACGGCGCGGCCGACGTCTTCATGCTACCCACGCGCGAAGACCCTTTCGCCAATACGATCTTAGAAAGCCTCGCTACGGGCGTGCCTGTGATCACCACACGCACCAACGGCGCGGGCGAGCTGATCGAGTCCCATCTCGAAGGCACCGTGGTGGCCTCAGCCGATGATTGCGATGCCATGACCGACGCGGCAGAGAAACTTTTCCAAAAGACTGACACCACCGAAATCCGCCAAGCCTGCCGCGAGCTGGCGCTTCAATATTCGTGGGACGAGGCCGTCAGCCGCTACGAAGAACTCTACGCCGCACACTTGGAAAAGCCCGCGGCCACGGCTCCGACTAACCGCGCAGGCATCCACTTCCTCGATCCCGCGCTGAACGCCGCCTTTGCCGACGCGCCGAGCATCTTCGACGCCATCATGGACTTAGCGGGCGACAGCCAACGCTTCATCGACCGCCGCCAAACCATCCGCGTCGAACTCAACGGCGCGGCCTACTTCCTTAAAAAGCACAAAGGCGTCGGCTGGGGCGAAATTTTTAAGAACCTCAGTTCACTCAAGCGCCCCGCGCTGGGTGCACGGACTGAATGGGAGGGCATCCAAACACTTGAAGCGCTCGGCATATCCACCCTCTCACCGGTGGCCTTCGGCGAGCGCGGCAGCAACCCGGCCGAGATCCACTCCTTCCTCATGACGCGTGAGCTGGCAGGCATGGTCAAACTCTCGCTCATCCACCAGAAATTTGAAACACTCGCCGAAGCGCAGACGCAGCTCATCCGTCGCGAGCTCATTCTCGCCGTGGCCAAGGTCGCCAAACGCTTCCACGAGGCTGGCTGCGTTCACGCGGACTTTTACCTCTGTCACTTTATGGTCAAAGACCGCGACTGGAGCCAGTTCCAGGTAGGCGACCCGCTGGATCTCCACCTGATCGATCTACACCGGATGCGCCAATACGCCAAGATCCCGCCAGCCAAACAGGTCAAAGAAATCGGTGCCCTCTTCTACTCCGCAACGCACCTCGAATTGACGGATGCCGAAAAACAGCTATTCATTGAAAACTACTCCAGCTCAGCCACCGATCCGCAACTCTGGGACAAAGTCTGCCAACGCATCACCCACCTCGTCGCCTCGAAGAAGCGGCTCCTCAAAAAGCGTCCGGCGTAGAAGCCTCCTGGCTGCCTATTTCCCTTGAGCCTGCTTTAAATCGCCCATCTGGCCAACATCTGTCCACTCATCCTCAATCAGGTAGGAGCCACAAGGTCGTCCGTTCGTAACTGCCGACTCAAAGAGTTCGGTGACCGGAAAAAAGCGCGTGGGAATCTCTTTGATGGCAGCAGGCGAGAGCACATAGACCCCTGCATTGATCAGATGATCAATCGAAGGCTTTTCAACCAAGGAGACGATTCGACCAGACTCCGATTCGACACAACCGAAAGGCACTTCATGGCGATAAGGCTTCACCCCCATGGTAAGGTGAAACTGCCCATTGTCGTGAAAGCGTAGCATACCCTCCAGGTTCGTCTGCATGACGAGATCCCCATTCATGACTAAGACTGGATCCGTAGGCACTTCGGGCAACAAGGACAACGAACCACCCGTCCCAAGCGGTTCCTCTTCGCGAAGATACTCGATTGAGCAGCCAAATCCAGAACCATCCTTAAAGTAATCCTCAATCACATGACTCATGTAATTAACGGAAAGGAAGATGCGCTTCACCCCGTGCCCGACTAAATGTAAAATGAGACGTTCCAGAATTGGCCGCCCCGCCACTTTAATCATCGGCTTCGGTAAATACTCAGTCAGAGGTCGTAAGCGTGTACCTTTGCCTCCAGCCATGATGACCGCCCAATTCGGCTTTGCTTTCCCCCCTAGGATCGAATGCATCGTGTGCATACCTAGCAACTGGCCATCTTCGCCGACAATCGGGATCCGTTCGATCGAGCGCGCCTGCATCAAGTCCAGCACGTCCGCGCGAGAGGTGTCAGCTTTTACCGAAACATAATCTCTCGTAAAATAGGGATTGATTGAGTCGCCTAAGGAAGCACCTCCGATCAGTGCTCGCCGCAGATCGCCATCGGTTAAAACGCCTTTAAGAGCACCCTCTTCATGCACGACGACCATCGCTGCTGAAGAACAGTCAATTTTCTTTAAAGCCTCTAAAATAGTGGCCTCACACGACAAGCAATAAGTCTCGGTCATTGGGTTTATGGGCGTTTCTGGCATACTAACACTCAGTCTTACCAGACCCCCCAGCCGCCGTCTACTGCAATATTTTGCCCCGTGACATAGGCTGAGAGATTGCTGGCTAGAAAAAGAGCGGCTCCTTTGAAGTCTTCCTCGGTCGCCATTCTCCCCAGTGGCACTCGCCGTTCATAGCGCTCCACAAAGGAAGCAGGTTGACCACGGGAGACCCCACCCGGGCTGATCGCATTGACTCGTATATCCGGCGCTAGCACAGTCGAAGCCCAACGCGTAAATTGCAGTAATCCGCCCTTGCTGGCACTATAAGCTGCTGGATTGTTCATTGTCGTGCCTTCATACAATGAATGGTCTGGACCATGCATCCCATAAATACTTGCAATATTTATAATGCTCCCAGCTTTACCGCGACGCAGCAACGGTGCCGCCGACTGCGTCAATTCGAATACGGCCGTCAAGTTGACCTCAAAAGCACGCCTCCATGTCTCGACTGATTGGCGCTCAAAAGGCTCACTCCATCCGGAAAGTTGACTCGTACTCACAAATGCCGCACAATTCACCAAGACGCCCAAGGCTCCAAAAGCATTTTCTGCTTCTTGCACAATAGCCGCCGCCTGCCCACTCACCTCCAAATCGGCGAGCACTAGTTTCACCTCAGCGCCACTTCTTTCTTTTAAGTGCTTCGCTGCCGAATCCAATGCCTGCTGATCTCGATCAACAAGCACTAAGAGTGCTCCATTCTCCGCTAAAGCCTCAGCAATCGCAAGGCCGATGTGACCAGCGCCTCCAGTCACCAAGGCGCAGCGCCCGCTCAAATCCATTAAGTCTTGTGTTGTTCGCATTCTCTAAACTCACGCTCATATAGGAATTCTGCAAATACGAAATCTAACTCAGTGTCGATATCCACGGCATGTTCTGCTGGGATGACCACCGAACCGACGCTCCCCTCCCAAAACGAATCTGTTTGAAGGACAAAATCAGGGGTTGTGATAAAAAAAGCGGTGGCGATATTATAGAGCGCGGGACAGTCCTGCCGACGCGAGAACCTTTGGGAACTTGGCATGGCCAATTCGACCGCTTGATCCGGAGCCATGTGCACCATATTAAAAGCAGGGTGTCGCTCGCTTTTGCTGATCGCCAATAATGTGTCCCATTTCCCTTCTAAAAAATCGTCAATTCCGCGATCCACCTCAGCCACCGTGCGTAGAGGCGATGTGGCCGGCAGGGTCACCATCACTCGCATCGGCGGTAATCCTGACTCCTGAAGCCATCGAATCGCGTGGCGCCATGCCAGCCTTTCCGGCGCCTGACTACTGGACAATTCGGCAGGTCGAAGAAAGGGCACCTCTGCCCCATACTCACGTGCCACCTCTGCGATTTCAGGGCAATCTGTTGATACAAAAATTCGGTCTATCCGCTCCGAAGCCTGCGCTGTCCGAATAGAATGCGCAATCAAGGGAATACCGCCCAACGGCTTCCTATTCTTACCCGGTAAGCCCTTAGACCCACCACGAGCGAAAATCCATGCGTCAATTAATCCGTCTTCTGCCATATCCATTCCTTTCGTTCAACTGAATCGTTCGCGGCTTCGATCATGCGTAACACGGCGACGCCATCTTCCCAGCGCGCAAGTCCTTCTACCTCATCAAACCATACAGCCTCATGCATGCGGCGAAACATTTCGTTACGCTCAATTTCGAAGTCATACTGCTTTCCATTCTGCCAGAGTGCCCCCTGCCATAAATCAAGGAACAAGCTGCCTTCTTCATAATGAATACTGCAATCACGACGCGGATTCCGGTCGAGGTAGTTCATATGGCAACTCACAGACGGGCAACGCTCGGCCTCCCATAAAAGATCGAAGACATCGTCCGAAGAAACACCCAAATTTCCAAATGTTCCCCCAAGCGCAGTCAATCGCGTCCACTCGCCAGCAAAGAGGCGCATATAATCCAGCTCATGACTCAAATCTCGCAGCACACCGCCACCGGCTTTTGCCTGAACCGAATAGCACTTACGATAATCAGTCCCCGGACGCCAATCAGGTAAATACTGCCCCACATAGCTGGTGATCGAATAAAGCGCATGCCCCTTCAAGATTGCCTGCGCTCGCTGTATGACTGGATGAAAACGTAAATTATAGCCCACATACATCTGGTAAGAGGGCTGAGGACTAAGATTCGCTACGCAGTCCGCCAAAGGTTTCTCCACCAGACAGCGACCACTGAACCGAGCGGTGTTTAAAGCTTCGAGCGTAGTGGAATGCTCTGCCGTCGTATTCGCGACCACAATGTAACCCGCCTGCCACTGACCGAGTGCCGATTCCAGATCGGTAAACACTGGAAACGACAATTTCGCCGCATACCGACTGACTACCCCGACTTCAAAGCCCATCGCATGAAGAATCTCCGCGTGGCGACGACCAATAGATCCATAGCCGACCACTAGCGCTCGCTCGCCACTCATCGGTTCTCTGTGTGGGTCCTCAGAGGATACGGTCATAGAAATCATTGCCCAAACAGAAATCAATCTGTCTTCGGTTATAAACTCCCAGCGGCTCTTCACTCAGTTCAAAAAAATGTTGATCGAAATCAACCGCATGCCAGTGAGACCAGTTTCGCTGAAAGCTCGATTTGAGAAACCTAGCATTCGCCGTTCTGCCATCCACTACGATCAGCGTCCCAGGCAAGAGGAAATGCTCCATAGCTAGTATGTCTGCCGACATCGGCAGTCGGTCCAGATGCTGCGTGCTCAGCCCCCGAATGCTCCCTTGAGGCGACATTTGGTCGGGTCCATCCAGATATATAAGGTCTGGGCAAATATTGGGCAACGGGTCGAAGTAAGTACAGACCCGATCATTGAATGTTCCCACGTTACACTTGGAGTAGTGATAGGTCACGTTCTCCGTCGTTGCGCTTTTCTCACATTCCTCAATCCACTGCTGGTTGTTGTCCACCGAATGGCACTCGAAAGGATTCGAACGCCTTAGATTTTGAGATACATATTCTGCAAACGATGCCTTATTAACTTGTAGTGCGTGGTCAAAAACAGCGGAACTTTTCCCGACTCCAAACTCTAAAATTGTCGTTACCTTCCGCGATGTCACCAAATAATGCAGTCGGATAAGATCGTCGAGCTCTGCTGGAAATGCCTCCTCTGAACTGGGATCGACATCATGATAAGCAGACTTCTCCTGCTTACGACTAAGGTCCCCATAAGCTGACAAATCCAGTCCCCACTTTTCATGAAAAGGATGCTTCGCTAGATAATCACTATAGGAAGTTAAGTTTTTATAAGTCGTATCAAACATAGTTTCTGATTTTAAATAAATGCGGCGAGTTGCCTCATTATATGGTCATTTTTTTTCGCAAAACTTTCACTCGATCAAGGTCTGCAGAAGCCAACACATTAGCGATTTTCAAACCAGCATCTCCCATTCCGTATGGATTCACAATGCTTCTACATTCAGCGACAAACGCAGCATCCAAACAACGTTTGACCGATTGATAGATTTCCTCAGTATCATACTCAGTGTGTAACACATTTTCAGCGCGTAAGCGCCCCATTTGGCGAGATCCGATGTCCACGCTAGGACAGAAAAATGCAGGAGTCTCTTTCACCCCTGATGACGAATTACCGACGCAGACCGCTCGATACTTCTGATCCTTAGCCAAGGCTAAAACGCCATGATAGTTGTAGCGCCCCAAAGACTTGTGCAACTGTATGTTAGCATGCCCCTCACGCATGAAGTCTTCAAGTGCTTCAATTATGAAACGCCCTCCCGCATCATTATTGGGGTAAGTTAAAATGACCTGGATGCCTTCACTGGCTAACTGCTTCATTGCGGCCAATGAAGGCGCCAACTGTGCCTTCGATTGATCAAATTCAGTCGTGACCGAGTGCTGTGTAAACAAGACAACAGGCTGCTCTAAATTGAGCCCATAATTATCAACCAATTCTTCCGGAGTCGCATAGTTATTCTCCTGAATCATATCAATGGCTGGAAATCCAACCGTGTGCACTCTCCAAGGCTCCTCTCCCATCGCAAGAATCCTTTGAGTCGCTTCCTCGTTAGTCGTAAAATGAAAATGTGACAACTTGGTCATGGCATGCCTCACCGAGTCATCCAAGGCACCGCCCTCTGTAATATCTCCACCTTCGATATGGGCGGTCGGTATGTTCATTTGAGTGCCGGCAATTACACCAGCAAAACCTTCGAATCGATCCGCATAAACAACCAACACGTCAGGCTGTAAAGCTTCCAGAGCCTGGCTCATCGAGAAGATACCTGTACTGATGGCTTGAGCCGTCGCAGTCGCCGTATCCTTATCCATTTCAATTTCAACTTCAGCATGAATCTCGAAACCATCTTTTCTGATTTCTGCAATGGTACTGCCGAAATTATCATCTAAATGGGCACCGGATACAATCAGTTGATAGTCTAGATCTGGATGTTCCTTGATCGCCTTTAAAATGGGGAACTGCAATCCATACTCAGCTCTGTTACCAGTAAATACAGCGATCTTTCTCTTATTATTTTTCACGATTGTTATCTAATATTGCTCGGATGCCTTGTTCAATATCAAGGCGTGGGCACCAGCCAAATGTTTCACAAATCTTAGTGTTATCAATCACAATGTCAGAGCGCTCTTCTTTTCTTTCACCGTTCACCGGCTTCGAAACTCCACATATTAGGAAAAAGATCTGCGCCAGCTCCTCGGCCGAATGAGATTCGCCATAAGCGACGTTAAAAATACCAGGCTTAAAAAACTTAGTAATTTCAAGAATTAGTAGGCTCAAGTCATCGACATGCAGGAAATCTCTCTTCGCATTCAATACTCGCAATTGTATTGCCTCAGCATCCAGTTGCTTTGCAATATCATACAACACAGTCCCCACTTTGAATTGCCCGCCATAGAGATTGCTGAGCCTGAGTATGGCAGCCTCAGATCCTGAGCTAAAAATACCTTCAATCGCTGCTTTAGTCCGTTGGTAATTCGAATCAAGCTTGATCACCGCGTCTTCGGTCACAACTGCGTCAACCGCGTTACCATATAAAATGGTCGAAGACAAATAGATCACTCGGGGGAATTTCTCGACCAGTGATTGAGCAATGGCTTCCTGCTCTAGCAGATATTTCTCCCCCAGCGACTCGACTTCTCCCAGATGACTATTCTCCGCGAGATGGATTAATAGATCTCCGCTGGGGCAGTCTCGATAGGAATCAACGACGATATAATCAGGGTAAGCCTGTTTCGAGCGAGATACGCCAACCACATCATCGTCCAAGCAATGCTGCTTAAGAAACGTGTACAGCTTACGACCAATGAAGCCCGAAGCCCCAGTGAGAACTACTTTCATAGCTCTGTGATATCAGATTTTTTAACTTGCACATCCGCATCCAAATCCACGCAAGCACAAGCGCCGAGTAGGCGGTCAAAGTCCTTAGCCAAAAACTCGCCCGTGCCCGGTCTTTTGACCCACAGATTCTCTCGACTGAGCACTTCACCCTTTAAGATTGGCTGTGTCGTGACCACACTGGCGTAGGCAAAATCAATCGTCCCTTGCTCTTCAGCGACTGGCCCCTTCTTTCCCGCTGTCGATTTCTGGATAATCTCAGCCCCTAAAATAAGCTCAGCCAAAGCATCTGGATCCATGGAACAAATGATATCTGGGCCCTGCCGCTCCATAGAATCCGTGAAATGTCTCTCCAAAATAGAAGCCCCTAGAGCAACCGCCCCGAGACAAGGATAATTACTCACAGTATGATCCGATAAACCGACGACTGCATCTGGAAACTCATTTTTCAACTCATTGATTGAATTCAATCTGACCAATTCGTAGGGCGTAGGGTAAACATTCGTGCAGTGCAGCAAGGCAAAGGGCACATTGTATTTCCTCATAATTTCCACCGAGGGTCGAACACTCTCAATCGTATTCATCCCCGTGCTCATAATCATAGCTTTGCCGAACTTCGCAATATGCTCGATCAAAGGATAATTATTACACTCTCCCGACCCAATTTTATAGGCTTTGACTCCCATTCTCTCTAAGCGATCCGCTGCGGCTCTAGAAAAAGGCGTGCTGATAAAAAGTGCTCCCCGCGCTTCGATGTAATCTTTGAGCTTGATTTCATCTTCTTCATTGAGCGCACAGCTTGCCATGATCTCATAGATTGATTCGACAGTATGCCCCGGCACGACCGACTTGGCATGGTGTGACATCTCATCTTCCACGACATGAGTTTGATGCTTGATCACCTCAGCCCCTCCGCGGATGGCTGCATCCACCAGTCTAAAGGCTTCCTGCAAGCTGCCACCATGATTAATGCCAATCTCCGCGATAACCAGTGGCTTGTGTGCTTCGCCTATTGTGCGGTTTCCAATTTTAAATTCTGTCATGTCTGTGGCTGCGTTTTCGTGGCGGGTGCATGTTTTACACATTATAGATATCCGTTTTATACTTAGACAAATTCTCTGGCTTCAGAAACCAGTCGATCGTTTGCTTCAAACCCTGATCGATTGAATATTTCGGCTCAAACTCAGTGAGCTCCCGAATCTTCGAATTATCACACCACAAGCGGAACACTTCCGATTTGCCGGGACGTAAGCGCTGATCATCCACGACGAATTCAACGTCACTGTTCATCAGATCCTTGATTTTATTAAGCGTATCACCGACTGATATTTCAAAATTCGAGCCGATATTCACCGTCTCTCCAATAGATTGATCACTTTCAGCCAAAGCAATGAATCCCCGGCAAGTATCTAACACATAATTAAAATCGCGCGTGGGAGTCACGTCACCGAGTTTAATCGTTTTGCTACCATTTGCGATTTGCCCGATAATGGTTGGTATAACCGCCCTGCTGGATTGCCGCGGCCCATATGTATTGAATGGACGCGCAATCGTAACCGGCAGCTTGAATGCATTATAAAAGCTCATCGCCATCGCATCCGCTCCGATCTTACTCGCACTATATGGCGACTGTGCCTGCAAGGGATGCTTCTCATCGATCGGCACATACTGCGCCGTGCCATAGACTTCACTGGTCGAAGTATGAATTACCCGCTGACAGCCGTTATCACGCGCCGCCTGACAAATATTAAGTGTCCCCACCACATTGGTGCTCACATAGCTATCGGGCGCGACATAAGAGTAAGGAATCGCGATGAGTGCTGCCAAATGGTAGACGACATCGATATCTTTGGTGATTTCTCGGCAGAAATTAGGATCCCTGACATCACCACACACGACTTCTATTTGATCACGGCATTCAACGTCTTCCAACCAGCCCCAATAGTTAAACGAATTATACTGAGACAACGCTCGGACCTGAAACCCCTTTGCCATGAGCATTTCAGTCAAATGAGAGCCGATAAATCCATCCGCACCAGTTACTAAGACTCTTTTATTCGCTACCATATTTTTAACTCTAAATTATTAAATCCTACACAAAACGTTGCATAAGATCAACACACCTGTGGATCAACGCAACAAGAAGATTAGACAGATATGGCCCTCCCCATTGCTGTCGAGCAGGTATCTTTGCTCCCATATTTTCAAATACTATCAACCGAGATGAGCTTGCAAAAGCTAATGGATGAGGCCACAAAAGCACGAAATGCCTGATAAAAAGAAAACGATTATCTTTAGTATCGAGATTGCAGCACGAGAGCTTGTGCCAAAATGCCTGCTCGCACTCGAAACTGCCAAGTCGGGCATGCGCGTCTACATTGGCTCCTTCCGAGCACTCAAGCAACTCGACGGTAAGATAGATGAATGCATTTTTTTTCACAAAAGCACATGGAATAAGAATGCGGCGAGATTGCGCCAAACAATCGGAGCTCACTTTGTATTTCTTGATGAAGAGATGGGGCTAGCGATTCCACGCTCCGAGATGGATGTTTATTTGAGCGCACGGTATAAAAATGTATCGTCCGAAAATTACCTTCATAGTTTTGCGATCGGAGACATGCATAAAAAATGTATGGAATCGATGGATGTATTTAATGGAGTGAATGTACATGCTTTTGGATGGCCTCGGATCGACTTATGGCGAAAGCCGTTCCACAAGTTATACGACACCCAAATTGAACGCATTCGAGAAGATCACGGAGATTTTTATCTATTAGTTACCAGCTTTGGCGCTATTTCAGAAGCTACCTTCAAAGAATATCAGGGATTGATCCAAACCTACGTAAAAAACGAGTCTGATGCATATGCGTTTGCCGATTTCAAATACAACGAATTCAAGGCCTGCATTCAACTGCTGGAAGAGCTCTCATCGCGCCTCAACCCAAATGAAAAAATATTCATCCGCCCTCACCCTTCAGAAAGTCTGAACGAATGGAATCGCCTACTGGAACCGTTCCCTAATATCGAATTACAACACGAGGGAGACGTTTCCCCCTGGTTACTCGCCTCAAAGGGCACGATTCAATTTGGCTCAACCGTCGCCATTCAGGCCGCATTTATGGGTGTGCCTTCTATCCAAGTCAATGACGGGCAACAGCTGCCGGGGCTGACAGACATATCCATCTACCAAGTATTGGATAAAACGACATCCGCAGAAGAAGTCCTAAATTACTTACGCGACAACGATCCAAAGATACTGAAAGCGCGACAAGCGGGTATAGTTCGGCGTCTCGAAGGGCAAGTGGGGAACCTAGAGGGTTCAATGGCCGCCACTCAAATTGCCAAAGTTTTGCAACAAATCGAAACGGCACTGCAAGCACCAATCCGCTTCGGCTGGCCACGCCGATTCATACTTTGGTTCAAAGAGCAGATCAACTACCTCAACTACCTGAAGAGCAGTAAATTACTCAAGAGAGAGCACACTCGAATCAAGCGGTCTAAGTTTGAAAAGATACCAAATGGGCTGACTGCAAAAGAAATTGGAAAGACTCTTCACAATTTAGCCATAATACTAGGCGATGACCCAGAGAGAGTTAAGTGCCGTCAAGCCGCTCACAATCTTGTTGAGATTGAATACAAGTAGTCAAATCAGCTGTGCTTGCATCGGCGAACGGCATCCCCTGCCTCGATCTTCCCCACAAGTCGAATAAGGCGCAACATTAGCAGCTCAAGGTAGGCAGTTGAGTCATACTGGTGATCATTGCAATCCGAATTCAGTAATTACTAATCGACAGCTACGAGGACAGCGGTTTGATTGGCTTCAATGAAAATTTTAGTCACTGGCGGCGCTGGATTTATCGGCAGTAATTTAATTCGTATGCTCATCCAAGAAACCGAGCATTCCGTCCTCAACCTCGACGCACTCACGTACGCGGGCAATCTCAATTCACTCTCCGACCGAGCAAGACACCCTCGCCATCAATTCATCCAAACGAATATTTGCGACAGCCACTCACTGGATGCAGTATTCGCAGACTACCAACCCAACTGGATTATGCACCTCGCGGCCGAAAGTCACGAAGATCGATCCATTGATAGCCCTGATGCCTTTATTCAAACCAATGTCGTAGGCACTTTAAACATGCTCCAATCGGCACGCAGGTTATACAAGAGCTTCACAGATTCAGATAAAGGTGTCTTTCGCTTTCTACATATTTCCACAGACGAAGTTGATGAATAGCTCATGTAAAGGAATTATACTCGCTGGTGGCGCAGGTTCCCGCCTCCATCCCATTACACTTGCCGTATCTAAGCAGCTCATGCCGATTTACGACAAGCCGATGATTTATTATCCGCTGTCTGTCCTGATGCTCGCCGGGATCAACGAGATCCTGATCATCACCACACCCGAAGATCAGCCTGCATTCAAGCGCCTGCTTGGGGATGGCACCGAGTTGGGTTGCCGCTTCGAATATACTGTGCAAGAAAAACCGAACGGACTCGCACAGGCCTTCGTGCTCGGCAAAGAATTTATCGGAAATGATAAGGTCGCTTTGATCTTAGGGGATAATATATTCTATGGTGCTGGTTTTGGTGAGCTCGTGCGCGGTCACACCGACCCCGACGGTGCCGTGATTTTTGCAGCGCAAGTGCAAGACCCCGAGCGTTACGGAGTCGTGGAATTCGATGCCGCTAAAAACGCTATCTCCATTGAAGAGAAGCCAGAGCAGCCGAAGTCAAATTATGCGGTGCCCGGTCTTTATTTCTACGATAACGACGTCGTTGAAATCGCTGAAATGATCGAGCCCTCGGCGCGCGGCGAATACGAGATCACCACGGTCAATCAAGTCTACTTAGAGCGCAAAAAGCTTAAGGTCGGCGTGCTCAATCGCGGCATCGCCTGGCTCGACACCGGCACCTTCGCTTCGCTCAACGAAGCCTCGACTTTCGTCCGTGTGATCGAAGAGCGCCAAGACATGAAGATCGGCTGTATCGAAGAAGTCGCTTACTATTCGAAGTTTATTACCCAATCTCAGCTGCTATCGCTTGCTGAGAAGTATGCGAAATCCGGATACGGTGATTATTTGAAGCGAATTGCGAACCAACATTGATTTATCCTCAAGGCGACAATATTTATCATGAGTTGAATGTAGACTGAATTGTAATTTCCAATTAAAACGAAAAATATTGATATGACTAAGATTGTAATTGCAGGTGCAGGTGGCGCACCTTCCGAAGGTGTTATTAAATCGCTTCTTAGAAGTAAAAAAGGAGAAACGGTATTGGGGATTGGGTCTGAGCCGTATGACTTGGCCTTATCTAAGGCTGCTCGTAAATTGTGGGTGCCTTATGCAGATACGTCTGAGTATAAAAAAGCTCTGTTGGATTTATTACACGCAGAGAAACCTGACCTAATTCATTTTCAAAATGATTTGGAGATATATCACGCGTCACTTTTCCGTGATGACATTATAGCCACAGGAACCAAACTGTATATGCCGTCACATGAGGTGATCGACACGTGTGTGCACAAGTATAAATCGTATTTGGCGTTCAAAAAAGCTGGTGTGCCAGTTCCTCGGAACTTGATCATTAACAATGAAGAGGATTTAAGAGAAGCATTTGCATTGTTGTCAGATCGAGATGGTAAGATATGGCTGCGCGCATCTTCTATAGGAGGAGGAGGGAAAGGGGCCGTTCCAACGCATTCTTATGAATTGGCTAAGGCTTGGATAGAGCACTACAACGGCTGGGGGGACTTTGTCGCAGCTGAAATGTTAACACCTAATACAGTGACTTGGTTGTCAATTTGGCACGAAGGTGAATTAGTCGTGGCACAGTCGCGCGAACGATGTGGATGGACGCATGGAAATAGAAGCATCTCCGGCGTCACAGGTGTCACGAAAGTAGGAAAGACCTGTAGTAATGAACAGGTAACAGAGGTTGCCGTGAGTGCGATCAAAGCAGTTTCGAATAAGCCGCATGGGATATTCGGAGTCGATATGGCTTATGATGCAAAGGGTGTTCCGAACCCGACTGAGATTAATATTTCACGGTTCTTTACTACGGTTCTCTTCTTCACGGAGGCTGGTTTGAATATGCCTGAAATTTTTAAGGATATTGCGCTGTACGGCGAATTCCCTGATTTGAAAAAGAAAATAAACCCGCTCCCGAATGATTTGTTATGGCTGCGGGGAATGGATGTTGCCCCAAGTTTGACAACTTCCGAGGCGATTAAAACAGAAATAATTTTCCCATGAAAAAACTGGACTATGAGTGCCGCGATTGAGGCGGTCAACAGAAGGCAACCGTTCGCTCGAAAACGCGCAAGAGGCTACCGCAGTCGCATACTGGATTGCCGGAGACATCAAAATTGAAACCAACCTACCCGAGCCTCTTCCCGAGGTGTTCTGGACACCTCGCGATCTATCGAAGAGCCCACGGCTTTTTTATTTAAGGGCTAGGAACGTGTAATGGTGCAGGATTGTTCTTTTTTGTTTGCAAACAGGCGTATTCTGAGTTGCGCTACCATGGATGATTCAAGCCACCGACTATGCTTTCACC
>Ga0222662_1000425_pt1 | contig 34748 bp, 29 predicted proteins | sample AntAcemetagen600_FD_179821 | JGI IMG/M metagenome (GOLD analysis project Ga0222662, IMG submission 179821) | Saline water microbial communities from Ace Lake, Antarctica - #600 | ecosystem: Environmental > Aquatic > Non-marine Saline and Alkaline > Saline | place: Antarctica: Ace Lake... | reverse complement strand
TCTAAATTGGCGATGATTTAACCTTAGAATCGGACGATTTGACGAGTAGAGGATGATATCGTCAAATCGTCTTGCTTTTATTTAATTCTTCGTATGATTTCATCACTGATGGATATTGTTTGAAGTCCAGTGATCGGTGATAAGTGTTTGTTCGGTTTGCATCTCGCTTGAGGTTCTTAACCTGATTTGACAGACTCACACCGTGAAATAAATCGCCAAACTCTTTTAGTGCGAATCTTATTAGGTCCTCACTCTTCATCATGCCAGATTTTCTCGATTGGCAGAAATGAAGCTTGAATTTGTACAAGAAATGTAGGAGTTGTCCTCTGTCGATGGTTACTGTCGAATAATCCCCGTCCGGTGTCTTGTCTCCAATGCCGAACCACTCGTTCAATATGTAATTGACCTTTTCCTGATTTACAAACGGAACATTACCCCTGGCCTCGGGATTCTTATTAGTTAGCAATAGAAAGTAATCTTTGAGTATCGCAGGTGGGCAAGAGGTGAGGAACTTTGCCTGTGAAGTGGTCTCAAAGGGTTTGTCCTCGCTATTTGTTTCTGGGTCGAACTCGTAAGGGTGGTATTGTACCAGCTGAGCTTCTGTGAATTGGTTCATTTGGTTACGGACCCACTCCTTAACTTCATGAATCACTCCATCACGTTTTAATGGCATCGCATTTTCTAAAGCGAACAGCACCTGGTAATCAATCTCTTGGATGAAACGAATCAAAGTCTTATCAATCTCCTTTGCAGAGGGCTCTTTAGAACCTTTGAATTTCAGTACGGTGTTCACCAAATGATAGTCGAGAAACCTTGAAACAAGGGTTTCGTCTAATATGAATAGATTGTCGGCCATCAATCGGTAAAACATGGAAGACTTATAGTTGGGCATAACCACGAGATAACCTTCTTTTTTCCTCATCAATTCCTTCCAGTCTAAACCGTAAGGCATACAGTACCTCATAATGCCAGCTTTTAAACCGAAAAGATGATTGGTCATTTCAACTCTGTCAATCGTATTTTGGTTGTTGAAGTACCTCTCCGTCATCCAATAGGTTCGGAGTAGACAGAGCTCAAAGCGGTGGAAGCCTACTTTTTCCTTTAAGCGCTCATCAACACCTCCAATTTTGGGTATGTAGGAAATCTTGTCTGGCGTTAAGAATAATTCTGGGTCTTGCTTTAGTTTGGACATGGGGAGGTGGGTTTGTCTGTGCTACACCAAAAAGTTCACCAGTTTTCATAAACGAAAACGAGCATCTGAAAAGTTCGTGTGCTAAATGTGAGACAAAAGAATCTTAGGTCAAAGAACTATTTACGCAGAATGTTGACTAATAAAGACTTACAAGCAGGTCAAGATTTCGTTTCGCGGTCGAGTGTTCGACCTGATTAATTCAGTAATGAAAGTGCGGTATGACGCACTATAGGGCCTGCTAGCACCTGTTTTTAGGTAAAACCGATAAATAATGCGACATAACGCACTATTCATGGGTGTTTTTGATAATACATGTATATTTGACATGAATAGTGTGGTTTAACGCACTAATAAAATGCGAAAAAATCTAAACCGAAAGTGTTTTTGGTTCTAAATGGTCAATCACATGGAGTATGAACATCTTATAACCACAATTAAGAAAAGACGCGAAATGCTTCAAGTTACACAGGTGGTTCTTGCAGAATTGGCTGGTGTTTCTGTACGCCAACTAAAGCAGTTTGAAAGTGGAAAAGGCAATCCAACGCTGCAGACCCTAACCAAGATAGGTAATGCATTGGGTATGGAATTAACCTTCCAGGTCAAAAGAACTGATACGAACACATGAGAAAAGCAGCGGTACTATACAAGCGGCAAGAGGCAGGAACTCTTACACAGCTAGACAATGAAAGCTTCATTTTCAGGTACAATAACGATTGGTTCAATGCGCCTGACAAACCCGCTATTAGCCTAACTCTTCCGAAAATACAACAGGAATACACATCAAAGCACCTATTTCCGTGCTTCTACAATATGCTTCCAGAGGGTTCGAATAAGCAAGTGGTGTGCTATGAAACAAGGATTGATTCAAACGATCATTTCGGGTTGCTGATGACTACGGCCAAATATGATAGTATTGGTGCCATCACTATTAAAAAGATGAATGAGACATGAGTTTACCAGATATCAAGTATTGTCCTGGAACCCTTAAAAAAGGGTCTTCTGAATACAGTAAAACTGCACTAAAACGTGTATTCCATGGCAAAAAGGTAAGTGCCACCTTACCCTATAATTCACCAAAGACTGATGAGGTTACGGATGCCAAATTCAATGATAACCGCAAGCGGATGTCAATCTCAGGAGTGCAGGAAAAGTTCTCGGTAATTCTGGAAAAGAATAAGCTACGGTTAATCAATGAGGGTGAGCAAGGAGAATACATACTCAAGCCCATACCAAATGCGGGTAAATGCCCTGAAGAGATGCCAGCAAATGAGCATTTAACGATGCAAATTGCCCGACAAGTATTTGGGATAGAAACCGCTGAAAACGCGATGATATTTTTCAAAAATGGCGATCCCGCGTACATAACCAAACGCTTTGACATCAAAAACGATGGCAGTAAATGTGCACAGGAGGATTTTGCATCATTAGCTGGACTAACACCAGCAACCCATGGCGGAGACTATAAATATCAAGGGAATTACCTCGATGTGTTCAATATTCTTAAAAAGTATGTACCAGCATATGACATTGAGGCAATAAAACTGTTTAGAATCATTCAGTTCAACTACCTGTTTTCCAATGGAGATGCGCATTTCAAGAACTTTTCTTTGATAGAAACTCCTCTTGGAGATTATAAACTAAGCCCCGCGTATGACCTGTTGAACAGCAGAGTGCATATTGAGGATAAAGATTTTGCATTGGAAGATGGTCTACTTCCGCGTAATGAAGCCCAAGGAAGAGTAACCGAACAGTTTTACAGACTGGGAGAACTTGCCAGTATTACCAGAAAGCAGGTGGAGAAGGTGTTTAAATCCCTCACCTCCAACAGTGATAACGTTTATGAGCTAATTGAAGGGTCTTATCTTTCAGAAAGTAAGAAAAGGAACTATCGTCAAGCATACGAGACGCGTCTAAACAAACTGCTAAGGGGATGAGGTACGATACGTTTAAGTTGCCATTGTAGAACAGTCCAATTTCTAGCTACGTCCTGCTCTCGGCTATTTGCCCAAGTTTCTCCGATTCATGTAAAACGCTACCGTTTTCGGTGTCTTTCAAGGAACTCCTGAACATCTTGGTATCGACACCAAATTTTCGATCCATACTGGGAAAATTCAATAGCCCCGTTGTCTCTATAAGATTGAAGAGTTCGCGTAGAAATGTTCAAGTAAGTGCATAGTTGTTCATTATCCCACCAAAGCTCTTCAATATCCTGCGAGCTTTGGTTAAAGACTCTCGGTCTGCGAGACCAATGCGAGACCAGTAGGTTCTTTAAAAGCAAAAAACCCTTGTAAATCAATGATTTACAAGGGTTTAATAAGTGAACGTTAATCGTTCCTGCGGTCCGGAAGAGACTCTTTTGTTCTTAACTTATCTTAATCTATTTTAATTCAAAAAACTGATAATCAACACTATATGATTTATGGTTGATAAGTATTTGGCGTCAATTTAGATGCGTTTACTTATGTTTGTGAGCTAAATGTGTGCTAAAAATATTCTATGCATCGAATCAAACTAATATTGAAAAAAGGTAATCTGTCTAAAGACGGCACTGCGCCAATCTACATTGAGTACATGTTGGGTAGGGGGCAACGAACGTGGATAAAGACTGGAAAGAGAGTGAATCCTGAGGATTGGAATAATGCCAAGGGAGAAGTCAAGAGAAGCCATTCAGACTCAGGTTCAATCAATCAATTTGTTAAAGGTGTTAAGCGTCAAATCGAAACGATTGCTGATGATGCAGTACTCCGAGGTGAAATTCCAACCATCGATTTGGTCAAATCTAGACTTGCGAAGGACAGTGGTAAAAGTACTCAGCTAAATTTGAATGAATTACTTGATGAATGGATTAGCTATAGAGAGGATGCGGTAACTAAAGATGTAATCAAAGATTACAAGGCGCTCAGAAAACACCTTAATGGCTACTCTGATACACGAAACCGAAAGCTGTCGGTTCTTGACCTAAACGAGAGGTTTTACGAGGATTTTGTGAAGTATTTGGGGAATGATGTGATTCATTCGCAAGGGAAGCGCGGTTTGATGAAATCATCGATTGGTAAGCAGATAAAAAACTTGAAGTCTTTCCTCCGTTACTGCATGCGTCAAGAGTATATACCAAAGGATGATCTTGTTGGCTTTAAGAAACCAACAGATTCAAGTGATGCTGTTTACGTGAATTATAAGGAGCTTGACTTGCTTACGGATTTAGACTTTGCGGATAATCCAAAGCTTGACATTGTAAGAGACCTGTTTATAATTGGTTGTGAAACGGGCCTTCGCTTTTCCGATTTCTCTAAACTGAACATAGACCATATTTCAGATGGTTTGATTCGGAAACCAGTTCGCAAGACTGGAAAAAAAGTGGTGATACCAATTAGTAAGAGGCTTCAACGAGTTTTAGATAAAAATGGAATGAAGATTCCTGACTGTCCGAATTCGCTTTACTTCAATGAACGAATAAAAGAAGTCTGCAAATTGGCAGGAATAGATAGCCAGTTTTCTAGGATTATCCAGCGCGGGAATAGAAAAGAAGAAGTCTCAGTTCCCAAGTATGAAGCCATTGCATCTCATACTTGCCGGAGGTCGTTTTGCACCAATCAATTCTTGAAGGGAATGCCAGCTTTGCTGATTCGGAAAATCAGCGGACATGCAACTGAGAAGGCTTTCCTCCAATACATTAAGATTGACGAGGAAAAAGCAGCTGAGGAAATGGCGAAGCGATGGATTGCTTTGGATAATCGGGGGTGATTTTATTTCTCGGTCTTGCAATGGTTTTTTAAACCGAAAAAAGGACCTGCTTTCTTGACTATTTCGGTCTAAGCAAGCGGGGACAAACAGTCCGCCATAAAGTGCCCTATACAATACGCTAGCTGTTAATTTTTTATATCAAAAGAGTCCTTAGTGGAAATGCCATTTCGATGATAACGTCTATTATCCCAAGGAGCCATTGGACGCTCGTCTTTCCATAATCCGACCCTTGATTTACGAGCATCTGCTTCTAGTCTAGACATATCCCGGTCCGAGTTGTATTTCTTGTAGTGCCACGCTAATCCAGCTTTTAGCATTTCATGACCCAGTTCTCGCCCATCTTCTAAGTAACCATAACCGATAGTTCGACCGTACCTATCAGTTGTCGATATTTCCACCCGCACATCCTTTTTAAAACACAGTTGGCTTAGGTGTTTCTTTGATGCTTTGTAATACGGCATTCCGCGCTCAGGAGCATCTATGCCCTCCATCCTAATACGAATTTGCTCGTTTTCCGAACTAAGGACATCATAGGTGTCTCCATCTAACACACCTACTACACGTCCCGAAAAACTGTCTTTTGTTGTTTGATTTCGTTTCGAGTGAAACTTCTCTTTTGAAGGGTGAATTCCTTCGTCATGTCGGTGTCTACTTCTTGGAGTGCAGCCACAGAATAGAATTACCATAAACGCAAACCATAGTTGATTTAAATACCTGCACATGTCATTTGATTGGTGACGAGGAGCCTTGAATTGTGAATAGGGAGTCAATTCTAAATGATCTTTTACAAACCCCACAAAAGCCATGGTCCATAATTGTCAAGATATCCAGTTTTTTCTGGCCCAACTTCTTTTTGTAAATAGTTTTCAAGAATATTTAGGCAGTCATTAACATCCAAGCTAGCTGTATTACAATAATTATCATAAACAGATATGTCAATCATTGAAACCGTATCATCCAAAACCCATACTTTGCTATTTGGGTCCAGTTTGTCTAAGGGATATAGTTTATACACTGATATTTCTGGACGCGCTGATTGCCATGTGGTCAAGATGTCAATAATCAAAGTGTCTGCTGAGACACTATACTTTTTAATCAAGGCCGGGGGCTCACCCTCAAGCATAAATGTATTATCGTTGTTTCGCAAAGCAAAGAGGTAGAAGTCAGTCGATAAATAAGTAACGTATCTTGAAACCAGGCTACTCCCAATCCGACTAGGGTTAAAACCTTGAGACCTCTTACAACCACCTAGAAATACCTTGAAAAGGATATTATTTCCAACGGTCCCGTTAATTGCCGACATAAATTTCTCTTTCCCTTTGGTATTGGTACTTACTAAAATGTCTTGAAACTCCTTTGAAACGAACGTTTTACAAAAGGGAAGTATCCTATCTCCACCCCGCTTGACGTATTTAGCTGACACAAGAGTAGGGCTTTTTGAAATGGATTTAATAATGTAACCTTCAACTATTCCGCTGTAATCAACAGCACGCACTTTGTAAAAGCGATCGGTAGAGTCTAACAACTCAACAAAATCCCCATTATGGAGATACTTAATAATTAGATGATTGTTAAATGCAAAAGGGCCTTCACCGCCCGTATTACTATATTCAGTTTCAGCCTTGCTAATAGGCCTTTCTCGTAACGGGACAAATTTTGCTGTACCTACGTCAATTTGATGGTTGACGTACAAATAATTTCTTTCCTGAGTAATTGTCCCAAACACGTATTCAAGTGAATCTGATTCTCGATTTGTAGTTTGATTGACTGTCTCCAGTTGAACATTATTTCCCTTAACTGAAGGCGTGTCTACTTCGTTGGAACAAGAGTGAAATAGCAGGCCGAAGAAACCAAAAACAAAAAATGACACATTACGATTTACTTTCATTTTAGTCGAATGTTATCGTATTACCATTATAATCTACAGTGAATTTCCCAAATCGTGCGAGTGCTGACTGCCCAAGTAATAGTGGTGCGACATCGTTCTTCACAACTGAAGCCTCTACGTCATAAAGGGTTCTGTTGGCTATTCGAACGGTCTTTAAGTTTATTACAAGCCCTTCGGAAATGTCCCCATTAGCGTCAATAAAGTTTTGAACTCGAATAAAATCTGCATCTGTTACGGCACCTTGCTTAGCTAAAAATTCCAATTCAGTAAGAGATATTGAAATCATACCCGCGCCTGTGTCGAAGATGAAGTTCATTTTAACATCATTAATGTAAACTGGAATTTCCCAAACACCACCGTACTCCGTCATTTGGATAGTGTTGCTGCCTGAGCTACTTCTGTCCGCTCGCTCCACGTCTTCATTGATTGTTCGTGAGGGCCTATTAGAAGTTTGCTCTGCTAAATGAGTTCGCGTACTCCTAGCGGATTTATCTCGTTTCGGACAAGCTATGAATCCAATAATTACGATTAGTAAAATCGCTGGTATTATGTACTTCGGGTTATTCAAGGTCTTTGGTTACGTCTCCAATCTTTGGAATTATATTAATTAGGAATCTCTGATTCTTTTTTTCTTCGTTCAGAGTTACTCCCGGAATCCGACCAACTCCTCCAATACCGTTACCGGCAATTTGGAACTCAATGATGTCGTGATACTGTGGCGCGTCAAAGTCAATTCCTAGGTTATCTTTCCAATATAAATGCAGCGCTAATGCTCGCTCATAACTTATTATGTAGTTCCTGCGAGGGTTATCTCCAGGAAGATCAGATGCACTTCCAGATACTACCATCAAATAGGAAATATTGGCAAGTGTAGAGTCTTGCAGTTTTTGGGCGCGTAAATCTTTAACTAAGCTTTCCAACTTGTGTCCCAGCTCATCAATTTGAATAATCGTGTTTCCGAAAGACTCGATTCCTGAAGGGGTAATATCTTTTTGATTTATCCTAAATCGAACATCAAACGCCAATTGGTATCGCTTGTAAACAGGGTCATAAATGAAGGTTGTGGAATCTCGCTGAAGCGGTTCTAAATTTTTCTCGACCGTTCGAATTATTCGTAGCTGTTCTTCCTGAGCAACGACAATCTGGCTCATCATGAATTGAGAATTCTTCAGAAGAGCCACGGTTAATATGTACAGAACGAGAATGATGAAGAACAGGGTCGTCATTAAGTCCGTGAAACTCGGCCAGAAAAAATCTTCATTACCGTCTGACATTACTTTTTACCCGTTAGACGATAATAAATCTTCCAGAACAGTACCTGAATCTGATATACAATAGACGCTTTTTTAAGAGTCTTAAGTTCTGCCGTGTTTTGAGTCGTTTTCATTTCTAAAGACTCAAGCAATTCAATCATACGTGTGTTGACTTTTTGAGATTCTTTCAACTGATTAGACAAACCGGAATCAATACCTTCCAAATAATCCAGTTTCCCTAATCTGTTCTGGTTATTGTCCAAGGCCTCCTGCAATTTTCTTTTCTCATCTCGAAGAAACTCCTCTTCTTTAATGGTCACTGATCGCAAGAACTCTATGTGCTCTTCAGATTGGGCTCCGTATTGCTTGCGAGCGGTATTAACTTTGTCCTGGATTGTGACCAATGACTCTTCAAGTGATTTATCTATTCTGCCAACTGCACTTTGGATAAGTGTTTTTCTGTCATCAAGCTCCGAAAAATGAGTTTGTAGGAAGTACATCAGCGAGCTATGTACCTCTAGGTTACTGGAAATATCAGTAGCAATCTTCTCGAAGTTTTCGGTGCGGTTCGCAATCAATTCAAATCTTTTACCGATAGAATTTGTCGTTTCTACTACTTGCGCAATATTAGAAACTGACGTGTTAAACATTCCTAGCGTATTGGTAGTAGCGGAAAGTTTCTTAAACACATCCACGTTAAATCTTGCCAGTTTTACTAAGTCTAACTTTTCAAGATCCTCAAATGTTTTTTGTTGTACGGCAATGTGTTTTCCATTCTCCCGAGTTACATCCTTTAGTTCTTCGATGCTTGCGGAGAATGATTCTGTAAAAGAGGATAATCGAAAATGTAAGTCATTAAAATTTGAGACTAGGTCTTTTGAAACGGTTGGTAGTAGCTCTGCCTGGATAAATGCAATAAGGTCGTTACTACCTTCGTCTATTCTGAATCGTAGGGTTCTAAGTATTCCACCAGCTCCAATTGTTGTAAATAATAGCCCTGTAAAGCTGGCTACCATGGCATATTTAACTCCCTCAATCAGTTTGTCTACACCTGATCCCAGCTCATTACTCTGGCTTAAAATTTTGGCCATTAAATCACTTGAAGCAGAGGCTCCTATTTCAATCATTCCAGAATCCATAGTCAGAGACGGAATGTTGAAAAGACCAATAACAACACCAGAAATAGTACCTAATAGACCTAGGTAGAGCGGTATTGGTACCAGAGCCTTGATAGCTGATTCGTGCTTGCTTAGGTGTCGTTTACTAAATTCCTTGATGTGATTAACGTCTGTAATATGTCCTCTATTCTTCTCTAAATAGTGATTGATTTCGGAAAGAATCTTTACGAAGAGTGAATGTGCTTTCTTTTCATGAAGTACGATACGAACCTTCTTATCTGATGTCCCATTGGAGCTCTTATCAACTGGGTCTTCATTCCATGAGCCAGCATTTGAATCACTTTCTAAGTCGAAGCTTTCAATTCCGACAGGAATCGACCTATATAATCGAAAGGCGTGAAAGCATGTAATGAGAAAAACTATCGCTTGCGCTATAATTACCCCTACAATAAACAGTATTTCAAACGTCATTGTTATCTAGACTAGAGTTATATGTACCGAATTTTGGCTTTGCTGACAACCTTCCAGTTTTCACCATCACGTACCGCTTTACCTACCTTTTCGACTTTTATACCCTTTGTTTGTGCCTCAATCCAATTCAATTCTTCAGCAATTTCAGATATTCTACCACCAAAGGTGTCAATTGCCTTTTTCTGAATGGATATGTCATCTATAAAGCGAAAGTCTGCGGTGTTCTCACTGGTTAAGACAAATTCAAAATAGCTTCTGTTACCAATAGATGGCGTCTCGTACAAATTGCTGAATGTACCACCTTCACTCGGAGATGATAGGTAGACTACTTTTTTGTCATCAGCTTCGGATGAATCATGAGCAGGGTTGGATGGGCTTACAATCACTTTTTTTGCCTGCTCCAACTCGTCAATTTCTTTTTTAAGGTGTTTGTTTTCCTCTTTAAGGCTAACGATTTCCTGTTCTAAACCCGCAACTTTTTTGTTGCTTATCTGAGGTTCCCTCGAGTTGGATGAAACTGCTCGTTCCCAATCAGTTTTGCGCGATCCTCCTTGACCACTACTCCTGCTTTTTTCATATACTATTTTCGGCCTTTTCGAGAACCATCCAAACAAAAACCCAATTACTAACCCAGCCACAATCCACAATACAGTGAAAACGCGACTGAGTCTGTGTGAAGAATTAATCTGTGGTACTTGAACTTCTCCTGAAGGGGTATTTGCCTTGCTCTGTGGGTCTTGGATTACCCGCTTTGCCTTGTTTTCAATAGCTTCTGCAGATGCGTTTCGTGAATCAGCATCCAAAGCTTTGTCAGCCGAAGAGTCTTCAATTGCCACTTGGCTGGCAATTCCAGATACCAGCTCATTAAGTTTGCCTGGGTTGTGTTCCTGAACGTGATTGAATAAACGGTAACTGAATGTGCTTGGGTCTCGTTTGGCATAGGCAAATTCGCTGAGAACAGTATTCAATTCATCCAGTTGCTGTAGATTATCGCATTTTTTCTGAAGAGCATCAATTATGCCTTTTATTCTGCCAGCCGTTAGCCCCCAACTGAATTTGTCCTTTAGATTTGTACGAATAGCAATAATGTCATCGCTTTTCCAATCAGCATCTCGTTGTTCTCGCAAATATTCGAATCCACCATTTACTCGCTGATTTTCATCGGGGTCAACGGTTTTGTGTTTAGTAAGCTCTGAATTGTCTTTGATGTACAAGTACAATAATTCAAGTTCAAAACGATCAAGTTCTGTGTTCAACTTATCGTGATCAATTCCTGATTGAGCAAATAATACTGAACCTATAAAAAGCAACGATATGGTAAGGGAAAGTCTACTCATTACTCTTTAACTAATTCGTTTGCAATAAGACAGAGAGAGTAGTGGAGAGGGTAAAAGAACGGAGGCTCATTCAGACGCGATTTCTTATCGTTCACTTCCTTGAGTTTATGCTCCATGCCTTCTTTCAAGCCATTAACGAAATTCTCTTTAAGGATTTTCAACGCTAAAGACCAATCATCAGCCTGTACGTCAAACTCGTTGATGAGCGTATTCTTTCCGTAAGCGTTTTCCATACACGCCACGAAGTCATCGAATTCAGATTTTACATAGTCTGAGTAATTACCCTGAGCCACCGTTTCATAATCGAAGTCTACACCAAACTTAGCTTCGGTACCTTTTTGTCCGATATATGTTTGCGTGAGCTTTTGCATAATCGCTTGTACGCTGTTCAAATCTGGGTCAGTTTGAGCAAATTGTTCGATGAACAGATCCTTTTCGAAAAGGATTGCGCCTTTTGCTGTTAGTTCTTTTGGATTATCATCCATTCGAATCTTAATACTATCCGGAAGGTCGTCCGAGAAAACCTGCTTCAAAATATCTTTTGCCAGAACACTAAGATGTCGCTTGTTGCTAGAGCGATCTAACAATGACAGTATTCTTGAGGCGGTTCCGCTGAACAGAATATCCGTTGGTGGCCTCAAGCCTTTTGTCTTCATTTGTCGTGCCACGTGGTAGATGATTGAACTGAAAAAGATTACAAAAACTGTTTTCAGATTTTTGTCATCCGCAAGGTCCCTTGCAAAGTCAATCTTTACATTCCTGCTTTCAAGATCTTTCGAATTCTTTAGAGAAAAAAGGAAGGAAACAATATCTGCTGAAGACTTAGATTGAAGCTGATTGTAAACCTGCTGAATTGAGGTGACTTGCTGAATTTGTTCTTTGTAGCCAATATTCCCGCCTACTCCGTCCAAGTAGCGTTTGATGAAGCCATTTGCCCGTGTTGAGCTGTTGTATCCATCTCCGAATAATGAATTGCCTGCAAATCTCAATGAGCTTACGATTGACGGAACCTTTTGGTCAACAACAATGATGTCTGTAGTTCCACCTCCAATATCAATGGAAACCACAGGTCGGTCATATGCTGAAACCGCATCTGTTTTCGAATAGTATATGTAGGGAGCAAGCGACTCGGTAAGAGTTGTAAGTTGGTTTTCTACATCGGTAATTCCGAAGAGGTTCCGCAACTGTCCTTCCCATGCTCCTTCAATCATTGTAACCCTTGCTGCAGTCATACTTGTAGGATGTGTAATGAAGAAACCTGTTTGCTTTGGGTCTCCTCCATCTGCAAGAATTTTTGACCTGATCAGTAAAGCTATGTTCTCCATAAACCCATTCAGCAGCTTGGCAGTTCCTTCTTCCATGGACCACTTCAAATCGGTATGCACCTCTGTGAACTGTGGGGGCAAAGCTTTGATTTCGTAAACAAATGGATAGTTGTAATCTCCAAGTGCAAAGCTATTGGCGTGTCCTCCGATAGTGTAACTCTTGGAATGAGATATTACGGTTCGTTTAGGGAATTTGTATGTGTCGGAGATGAGTTTTGGTATGAATTCTTGATTCATTAACTCCACAAGGTCAACGACTTGTTCTCGCCCTTCTTGTGTGTCGAAGAGAGTCGCAACTACGTTGCTTCGTTCGGTTTCGAACCCAGTTGATTGTACCGAGTTATGCGGGCGCACTTCAATATGCGTGTTAGTAGTACCGAAGTCGACCGAAACATCATATTTCACATTTGAATTGACCTCGGACCAAAGAGGGATAACTTTGGCTTCTCTCATCGTGTTTTGAAACTCATAGCTTACGTCTATCCAATCAAAACTGTCCTTGACATTATAAAACGTAGAGGCGCTGGCATCGTTCTGTTTGTTTCTTCTTTCCGCAGAACTTACATCATCAATTTTTCCTTTCGAATTTGAGTGAAACTCCAATTCAACTCTGCCAAGGAACTTCTCTGAATTGAGATCCATTAGATGTACCCGATAATCTGGCTTAACATTCCACCTTACAGAAGGAGTCATGGCAAGTCCAACATCAAAACCAAATTCAGTTTGATCTTGGACAATCATTCCTTTGTTTCTCTCCGAATCTACTTGGGTAGAGTAAATTTTCGTGAATTCAACATGACCAATGTGTTTGTTGGAAACATTGCTTTTTATTGGAATCCTAAGATAAATTTTAACGGCAGAGCCTATCTCTTCAAGTTCAATGACTTTTTTTCCATCAATCTGGTTAGTTATTTGATTGTGATCGAAGAACTCAAAAAAGGTTTTTTTCAACGGTAGCAGGTAATCATGCTTTTTTGCTGTGTGACCATCTCCATACAGGGAATAGAAGTGTTTCTTGTCAATGGGGTAGTTGACTTTTAGAATAACGTCTTCTAATAAGTCTCCAACTAGCAGTACAGCTCCTTTCTTTCCCATTGTAGCAGGAATACTTCGCTCCTTCCAGCTTTCAGTGCTTTTAAATGGAACCTCTTTCCTATAATCAGATTGCCATAGGCCACCATAGTATGTCAGTCCACTCTCCGAAACATTCAATACTGAGTCTTCATTTAAAGGAACTAGCACCTCCAACGAACTCTTAGTGCTTTCTATAAAGAAATCTGAACGGGCTTCTTGTAGTGCTTTTGGCGTGTAAAGTGGATAGCCTAATATTTTTACCTGATGTTGACCTTCGGTTTGTAGATGATAATTTTCTCGTAAAAAACCGTCTGCCAATTGTTGCTTGGTCTTGTCTGGTGTTCCTGCGACAGCTAACGGAGTTCCAAGCTGTCGTACGTACCCTAATCTTTGAAACAAGCTGGGATTTGACTGCTGTAGTAGACTGAAACTTTTTGTCAAGTAGTCATCAACCGCAGGCATACTTGACCTGAAGTTTCCGGCTTCAAATAGTAAGTGTATAAATTCCTGAAAATCTTCTCCTCGTTCGTGCAGATGCTTCCAGTTACCAATGCCTTCATCAAAAAAGTTGTCTCCCAAATGGGAAATGTCAGTAGGAAGCGGGTCTGCGGAACTAAAGAACATTGTCAATGGAGAAGTGCCACCGTACGTTTTAAAATTTCGCTGGAACAGATAAAACTGTTTCTGATTTTTAAAATTGAAACCTGCCTTGTCTTGTTCTAAAAAAAGGTGCAACGCTTTACCGAGCTTTTGATGGCCGGGGTTACTCGAGGAGATAAGTCCTTGAATTTGATTTTCACGATCCCATTCAATGATTCTAACGTTATCGGTGGTTTCAAATAATTCAGTTCTCCTGAAAAACAGTTCCCCAACGTCCCAAGCATCGGAAATGAGCTTGAAATCATGGTCTGTGAGATTCGAAAAATCAGGTTTTGCATCAGCAGCATTTCGAAAAGCCGTCCTGACAAGATCAATGCGTGCAAAAGGACTAGGAATGGCGTTGGCAGGAGAAGTGTTTTTACCGCCTCCTGGATCGACAATCTCGTCAATTATGGTAGGAGTATAAATCCCAGTGGAATCCCAGTCCGTGCTGGTAAATGCATTATTGTATGAAAACTGTTTCTTACCCATGGTTTTATCAAATAATGTTTTCAAATACTGCGTAGTTTTTCTTCAAAACTTTGCGGGTCGCTTGATGGATAATACTGAAGAACTTTTCTTCGGCATTCGGAAATTCACCTGATGAAGCCACGTTCATCTCGTGGTCAATGTCATATAAACCAATGTCTTTCTTTCCCATGACCCCCTTCAAAGGTTCAATTCCTCTGAAAATGTTACTCAAATCAGACGTGTCGGCAAAAAGTTTAAGACCTCTGGCGTTGCTAGAAATTTCTTCTTCCCAATCCGTGTAATGCTTCAAGAAATCCCTCAAATGGACTTGCATTAATTCGCCATCTAAAAAAGAACTGTTGATTCGGGTCTTCCCGAAGGTGCCCCAAACCTGTTTGCCAACAGTATTCGCTAGCTGATTATCTACATAGAGCTGAAGTAGTTTGAACTGACATAGATCTACGGCAATTTCTTTCTTGGTATTAGTGCCTAAATGTGATATGCCCACAGACCGTTGATCGTCTTCGATTCCGAACTCGCGGAAGTAGACATTACCAGTTGCTTTAGCATTAGTGGTTTGCATTCCATCAAGTCCACAGAAATCGACTATTCCAGTAGCGGCAGCAAATTCCGTGAAATGTGCTTTATTTTTTTGACCACCCGCACCGGGGTCATTTGGATATGCAGCATCGGTGCCCCCATGATCACTTATGTAATAAGTCGCGTTTATTTTATTCAGTTGTTGTTTACTTACATTCTCGTAATAGTAAGAAAGAGCGGAGCGAGTCTTTACGTAAAAATCTCCGTTCTTGATGCTGCTGTTCTCATCATTCTGAATGCTGAAATACGGAAGAACAATCATCGTCCCGACAATAGCATTGGAAAGCACAGCTCCATTTTGATGACCTGATGTCATCGCATTTCTAATGTTATTCAATATTACAGGAAGACCTGCAGCTCCAGTTCCACCGAAAATGCTGCTGATAATCATTACTCGGTCACCTTGATTATAAGTTGATGCAAAGGCATCGTAATCTTCGGTTTCAGCAAACTGGTTAAGCACAACACTACCGAGATCGGGATTTCCATAAAACCCCTCGTCCATATTGGTGTCCCGCTTGCTTATTACGTGACCCGGTTTTTGCAACTCCCCTGAAAAGAGAAGATCAATCATGGCTTGGTCAGCTGGGCCCAACGCTGGGTAGTCTATGTAATCTGAGAATCTCTGTTGGTCCACATCATTTAATTCAAAAACCACATTGTCTGTGCTTGAATCACCCTTGTGTAGTTCTTTTAGTGTCTTAACGGGTGTGCGAAAGAAGCCCTCATTATCCGGCCCTAGAGTTCTGTTAATGGCATTGTAAGCTCGAATGCACTCAATGGTGCGCTTAACATCTTCATTGTCTGCGTGAGGGTCCATAATAATGGGGACAATCATTTTAGCATTAAGCTTTGCTCCAGATGCCATCAACATAATCAATGACTTGAGGACTCTCGCCCCTGTGCCACCTACGGCAAATACGTATAATTTATTCATGAGAATTGAATTATTGTGGGAATGGGGTTGACTTTAGGTCGGTGCTAAACCACCTTAACAAGTTCGACAGTACAAGTCCTGTAAACACTAAGCTGTCGATAACCGTTACCAAGAATAGCATGAGGTAATCTTCGGCCTGAATCGTTCCCGGAAATGAGAGCTCCACATTATTTCTAGCAAGTAATGTGATAATCAAGCCAGCGATGGCTGCAACAGCAATATTCCAAATCAGCCAATGGTACCACTTGGAAATCTTTGCTTTAAAAGCTCCACCGGGAAAGTAATAGAAGCTAATGCCCAAAGTTGCTACGGAAAGAAGTACAACCCCTAACACTGGATAATATTTCAACCCGAAAATTGCATCTGCCAAACTTTGGCTTATAATCTCTCCCCATTCGAATACTGGGGCAATAACTACGTTTAAATCCATTGCTTAATCCTTAAACTTAATTGTGAATGTCTTAATGGTTGGTTCGTTAGGTCCATAGTACGCTTTGAATAAGCCGTTCATCATCTGTTCCAAAGCAAAGGTTTTAGAGCCGAAATTAGGAGCGTCCACATCTGTATCATCTGGGATTGTTGAAGCTTTGACCCAACGAGGAAAACGTTGCTTTAGCTGAACTGTTAATTCGGATTGATTAGTTGCTGAAGAAACCAACATGTTTAGTTTAAGTACATGTGTTGGGTTAACCTTATTCCAGACCTCCTGATTTAATTTACTGACCCCTACAATATCCCTGAATTGCTTTGCAGTCAGGGTTTCGGATAGTTCAAACTCTCGATTATCTCCCAAATCGTAGTTGTCTACGTCTTTCAGATAAGCCTTGTCCGCATAAACGCCAGCTAAATTCACACCAACATAGACAGAAGTGTTCTCTTCGCGATTGTTTGATTTTAGCCCCGTCATTATAGCCCCCTCAAGTCTTCCTGTGCAATCTGAACTTTCACTTAAATAACAGTATTTAGCAAGGGTGTCAGAAAAAGTCTTGAAGAGATATTTGTTTTTAGATTGGTTGTCCACGTAATTCTTCCAATTATCTAATGAGCCTTGATGATTAAGGAATTCTTCCATTGCCGTATGCTGCGCAATGAAGACCAAATAGTAAGGTCTAGGATTTGTCCAAGTTTGCGCTTTAACCAAAGGATATTTGTGACTGTAGTATGGTCCATCGTAATCACCGTAGAACTGTAGTAACAGAACATCGTAATTCTCTTTCGGCCCATCAAATATTTTGAACATTGCTTTTTCAGCTTGCTCGGCCAGCCGTGTAGCATCAACTTCACCATCTCTGGAATAACACATGTCAGACACAATTAAAGCGATCTCAGAACTACCTAATTGTTCAATGACACTACCAAATATTTTTTCGAATAGCGTTTGTCCTGCTGGGACTTCTTTAATCTTGGCCTGGTCGAATAATTGATTCCCTGGCTCATCCAGAACTTCTTTTATAACATCGTTAGCATCATATATTTTATCCGAGACGAATGCCAAGCTTTTGTGAGATTTTCCAGTAAAGTCATAAAAGTTTTGAACACATGTTCGAAGACCACCACTCATGGATTTGTTGTCATAATTCTTCATACTACCACTTGCTTCCAAGTAAATCTTGTAGGACAACTTTTTGCAAGGTTTCAGGGTGAACTGAGCAATTACACTATCTCGATTTAGCTCACCATTGGAATCCAACAGGGAGCATGTTCGAATTCCCTCAGGAATACTAATTCCTTTTAGCTTGTTCCAGTCGTCATCGGTAAGACAAGTATCCCCTAAATGAGTAGGGAGTTTGTTTCTAACCGCTTTAATAAACTTTGGACATGGGTCTGAGTCGCTACAACCAGTACCACATCCTACCCAAAACAAGATTACAAGGATGATTCCAACTAAAAGAGAAATCGAAATGCGTTGATTCATGTTTTCACAGAATAGATGATTGATTTGTAATAGGGTGGCATCGAAAGTAGTGATAGAATAACGAAACACAAGGTGTAGTTAAAAAAACAGTTGCAGTTCATTTAAGTTTATGAAACTTCGATTCGATTAATTTTTGACCCAATATCTGCAACCTGCAAATCCATTTCCGACCACAAAGACCTAATAGAGAAATTCGCCAAAGTGCTTGCTCATTTATGGGGTGATGAGTTTGAACGATTGTTGACAGACGCTCAGTACCGCTTTTTCGATGTCGATGGAGTAAGAAGTCATCTTCGATTGCGGACACTGTCTTATTCGTATATTTAACAAGGCATATATTTACAGGCGAATTGTTTGGTATGTGTGCAGATGTTCTCTATTGTAGAGTACATGTATTCGGTATTATGTATAAAGAAGTCAACACTTGGGTTCTTGTAATCATAGAACCCGCCTTGTTCTTATTGATGATGATTCTACTCATTTGGTAGTAGGTTGGAATCACTAAACGGAAATAATTAAAGAGTAGAAAAAAGAAAGATGAGAATAGCACATTGGATTACACTGGTTTTAATAACATGCGCTGGGCTAATTACTGCTCACGGACAGAACACAGAAGAAGTGGAAGCTGAAATAGCTTCAAGTAATTATTACGACCTCTCGGTGATTCGTGTTTATCCAGATTCATTCCCTAAAGTATCTGTCATTTTTCAAGCGCAAAATGAGCTGGGAATGCCCATCTGGCAGCTTAGCCCTGATGAACTTACCGTGACTGAAAATGGTGTTGATTGTGAGATTCTGCGGGTTAGAAATATCTCTAATCAGATACCAGTAAACATAGGATTAGTGCTTGATGCATCAGGGTCAATGGGTGATGCTCTTGAGGGAGTGTTAGAATTGTATGGCGACAATTGGCGCGATTCGGTAGAAGTTCAGTTTGCTGAACACGGTTACTTAGGTAAGCCTTGGAAAGACCCGCTAGACCACGCCAAGAGTGGAATCAGAGCCTTCCTTAAAGAGGAGAATGAAGGGCATGATTCAATTCATTTTATAGCGTTCAGTAATTTGGTTTTCAGTGAAGTCCCGTTATCAGCCTCAGGAACTGAGATAGGAACCGTATTGGATTCCCTTATGCCAGGTGGGGGTACAGCCTTTTATGATGCTCTTATTGCTAGCATCCATGCACTTACGGGAAGACCGAGCGAAACGGTAATAGTGGCACTGACCGATGGAATAGATACTGGTTCAAAGGCTACAAAGGAGGAAGCTATTGCATTAGCTCAACAATTGGGGGTCAAAATTTATGTTGTTGGTCTAGGTCGAGCTGTGGTAAGTGACCTACAGAATATTGCTAATGAAACGGGTGGTTTCTTTTATTACACAAACGAACCAGAGCAACTTACTGAGATATACAAAACCATTAAGCAGCAAATACGGTCAGTGTATCAGTTGGACTATAGCTCTGAGTATGATATCGACAATCAGACGGATATGAACGTTCGCTTCTCTTTTGTGAATGATACCTTGAAATTCAGGAACAATGAAGTTGATTATGAATTACCCGAGGAAGCCATCGCCTATATACAGCGGCAGGACCAATTGCGTCAAATCGCCACTGGTATCGGTGTTGGACTGGGTACGATAATGCTTATTGGGTTAACTGTATTTTTACTAAAGCGGCAACAGAATAAACCGAAACTTACAATTGTCAAAACGTATCCCAATCCTTTTCAAAATGAATTTATCATAGAATACAATTCTGGTGGTGTGTCAACTAATGGTATTACCGTTGAAATGTTTGATTCAAAAAACCAAGCCATAACCACTACGGTCATATTGCTTGATGATGGTCAAATACGAGTTGTTCCAGATAACGCTGGAACAGGATTGCATATGGTGAGAATAAATCATCACGGATTAACAAGCGAGTTTGTGAAGGTTTTGAAAAAGTAGATTTAATGTGTAAACCAGTAAATCAATGACGCTAATGCTATGATCACAACCTGCAAATCAAAACCCATAACTGACCACAAAGATTTGGTGGGAAAATTCGCGAAAGCATTAGCCCATTACCAGGTTGATATGATAGAACCATTATTAGCTGAGATGGAGAATATACTTGCTATGAACTTGACGGTGAAGATTTCGAGGATGGAGGTAAGTCTGACTTTCTTAGCTACTTAAGGAGGGTTTGTGAACCGCTGTTGTTTACGGCTTCAGAACCAGTGTCAGTTGAATACGACCAGTGCATTTTTTGCAAGTTGGGCAATCCATTATGACTGTTCAATAGCGGAACATTTCCTCATAATCCCGTAGAGTTCTACGAAAGAAACAAGCTGGATTTTATGTTGGAATTTGAGGATGATTTAATCTGTGGCGTTACATTTTGCGGAACACTATTAAAAACACCAACGGAAGACAACTATAAGTGTAAAGATTACCGCCCGTCAAACCCTTACTATGACATTGATGACTTGAATGTTTAGCGTATTTGTCATGGGTTTAACCCCTGCAAAACCACGGTTAACCCGGGTTAACCCAACTCAAACCATGGTTAACCGTGGTTTCTTAGGTGTTAACCACAATGAACTTTGGTTAACCCTGAATTGGAAAGTCGTCACAACCTTGTTAAGTTAGCTGCTCCTAACCAGTACCTGTGAAGCACAACGAAGATTCGAGAGTTAAAATCCCAGCAATACTGCATTTATGTGGGTTAGGGTACAAGTATGTGTCTCTAAGAGATTCTAAATGGGATAAGGAGACCAATGTTTTTACGGACATTTTCTCGGAGGCTATCGCCCGGATAAACCCGGAAGTTTCCCACGATGAAGTCCAGAGAATTTACAGCGATTTGTCTCTGGACTTGGAGAACGAAGACCTGGGCAAAGCGTTCTACCAGAAGTTGACCGCGCGGACCGGAATCAAGCTCATAGATTTCGAAAACTTTGACCGCAACAGTTTCCATGTGGTTACGGAATTACCGTGCGGAAAGGACGATGACGAATTCAGACCTGACATTACGCTTCTTATCAACGGAATGCCGTTAGTTTTTATTGAGGTGAAGAAGCCGAATAACCGAGACGGAGTTCTTGCGGAGCGCAGTCGTATGATTACGCGGAACGCGAACAAGAATTTCCGAAAGTTTCTGAACCTGACACAATTGATGGTTTTCTCCAATAATATGGAGTATGATGATGGGGAGATTGAGCCTATACAGGGTGCTTTCTATACCACAACCACATACGGTAAACCGCACTTCAATTACTTCCGAGAAGAAGATGAAAGCCTGAAGAATGTGGAACTGCCAGCCGTAAAGGAAGAGTTGGAAGATTTCGTTCTAAAGGACACCAACCTTATTTCGATTAAACATTCGTCTGAGTTTAAAACCAACAAGGACCCGAACTCAGCGACTAATCGTATTTGCACTTCGCTTTTTAGCCGCGATAGACTGGCGTTTATGCTTCGGTATTCAATAGCGTATGTACAAGGAAGCGAGGCTGACGGATTACAAAAGCACGTGATGCGTTATCCGCAGATGTTCGCATCAAAAGCCATTTCTACCAAGCTGGATGAAGGCGTTAGGAAAGGAATTATCTGGCATACTCAGGGAAGCGGAAAAACCGCACTGGCCTTTTATAATGTTCATTATCTGACGGACTACTATCAGGAGAAAGGCGTTGTTCCGAAGTTCTATTTCATTGTAGACCGTTTGGATTTGCTTATTCAGGCTTCAAGAGAATTTGAAGCGCGTGGGCTAAAGGTTCACACCATCAATTCTCGGGACGAATTTGCGTCAGATATTAAGTCTGCCTTGGCGGTGCATAACGACTCGGGTGTACGGGAAATAACGGTGGTAAACATCCAAAAATTTGAGGACGACCCCAGTGTTGTTCGAAATACGGATTACAGCGTAAACCTTCAGCGTATATACTTCTTGGATGAGGTTCACCGTAGCTACAATCCAGAAGGGAGTTTTTTGGCTAACCTAAAGGATTCGGACCCGAATTCCATCAAAATTGGACTGACTGGAACACCGCTGTTAGGAGACCAATTCAATTCGAAATCTCTTTTCGGAGGCTACATACACAAGTATTATTACAACGCTTCGATAAAGGACGGATATACGCTTCGGCTTATCCGCGAAGAGATTGAGTCGAATTACCGAATCGCACTCAAAAAGCAACTTGAAGAAATCAAATTACTAAAAGGAGAGGCTGAACGTAAATACATCTACGCGCACCGGAAGTTTGTTGAACCGATACTGGATTACATTGTCGAAGACTTTGAAAAAGCGCGTATCAGTTTCGATAATAATGGCATTGGCGGAATGGTTATCTGCGATTCTTCGAACCAAGCCAAGATGATGAACGAGATTTTCTTGGAGAAGTATGCCGCGCCCCAGTCGTTGAATATGGCTGCCGAAGATTCCGAAGATTATTCGGGTAATTCTCGGAAACCGAAAACGGCTGCACTCATTCTGCATGACGCAGGAACCAAGCAGGAGCGTAAAGACCAGATTGAAGATTTCAAGGATGGTAAAATAGATTTGCTGTTCGTATTCAATATGCTTCAAACGGGGTTTGACGCTCCGCGATTAAAGAAACTCTATTTGGGTCGTGTTGTGAAGTCTCATAATCTACTTCAAGCCTTGACCCGTGTAAACCGTACGTACCGGAACTTCCGTTTCGGGTATGTGGTTGATTTTGCGGATATTCAGAAGGAATTCGACAAGACGAATCAGGCCTACTTTAAAGAACTGCAAGGGGAACTGGGTGATGAGATGGAGCATTACTCCGACCTATTCATCCAGCCAGAAGAAGTTGATGAGAAAATCAACACAATTAAGAAGGCTATCTTTCATTTCGATACGCAAAATGCTGAGGTGTTCTCGCAACAGATAAGTGAGATTGACGACCGAACACAAATGCTCGAAATCGTAAAGGCACTGAACGATTCGAAAAGTCTCTATAACCCTATCCGATTATCTGGCCATTACGAGATGTTGGAAAAACTGGATTTTCGAAAGTTTACCCGACTTGCTACGATGGCGAATGACCGCTTGGCGCTCATCAACCAAAAGCAAGCGTTGGAAAGCGGGGATGAAACAACCAATCTCCTCAATGTGGCTTTGGGAGAAGTAATCTTTGCGTTCACGAAAATTGGTGAAGGCGAACTTGTACTTGCAGACGAGTTGAAAGGTGTTCTGCGTAGAACACGCGAGGCATTGTCTGGCAGTATGGACAAAGGTTCACCAGCGTCTTATGGCGCTAATAGGTATACCTGGGCTTATAGTTTACGAAATAGCTGTAATAATTTACATTTTCGAAGAGAGGAAATCCATCTATAAAACGTGGGCTTGGAACACCGAAAAGAACGGGGAGGGATATGCTAATTGGAATTTAGAGGATGATTGGATTGAATTATTTTGTGTTGATGCACCAATACTCCTTGCTGGTATGCCCGTGGGGGTTATAGTGGTGTTTGTTCTAATTTTCATTACTTCCTTATGGATTGCCGAGGAGTTTGGGTATAAAATTGATTTTAATAAGCAGATTAGGAAAAAAGATAACGGTTTGAATGACTGAAACATTAAATGGACGTATTATTTGACATATGCGTAGCCATCCTTTATTGGATAGCTGAGATATTCGGAGTTACCTATCAAGCGGCTAACATTTGGATTTTCGTAATCATTGGGCCGATAGTGTTTGTCTTGATGGCAGTTATTATTATTTGGCAAGCAAGGAGAATTAAGGCTCTCAAACATTAGCTTAAGTAAAACCCAAGAGGAGGTGTGAGGCATTGTGTATTAGGCAAAGGAGACTATTAGAAACACTCAGGCAAATAGAAACGATGCTGAATTGGTTGCAGGGTGTCTTGTCAGATGTGGTGAGTTTGATGTTCTCTCCACCGAAGAACAGTGAGGTGCATAGTTGGCCTGTGCTATTGGGTGTGACGAGTTTTCTTGGCCTGTTTTGCTTTCTGCTATCTCACACAAGCGGATAGAGGTTTAGATTTGATTATAAACAAATGGTTGCCATGATGACAAGAGAGGAATACTTCGCCAAAGGAAATTCTAAGATGAACTTGGGAGACTATCAAGGAGCGATAGCCGACTTTACTAGATCCATTGAACTTGGCCCTTCGATTAATGCTTATAACAATAGGGGGCTTTCTAAATTTCAATTAGGAGACGTTCAAGGAGCGATATCTGACTTTACTAAAGTCATTGAACTTGACCCTTTGGATGCAGATGTTTATTTCAACCGCGGTTTTGCTAAAGTTAACTTGGGAGACTATCGAGGAGCGATGCCTGACTTTACTAAAGCCATCGAACTTAACCCATCATTTGTAAATGCTTATGTCAATCGGGGTGTTTCTAAAGGAGAGTCAGGAGACCATCAAGGAGCGATATCTGACTTTACAAAAGCTATTGAAATTAATCCTTCTGCAATTGCATATTTCAGTCGGGGTTTGGCTAAGAGTGATTTAGGCGATTCCAAGGGTGCGATTTCAGATTATAGTAAATCAATTGAAACTGACCCTTATTATACAGACGCTTATGCCAATCGGGGAATATCTAAGGGTGATTTAGGAGACCGTAAAGGAGCTATTGCAGATTATACCAAGGCCATTGGACTCGACTCTTCGGATGCAAGGACGTACTACAATCGGGGTTTGGCTAAGGTTGATTTTGGAGATGCTGAGGGAGCGATTTCAGATTTTGATGAAGCTGTTAAAGTTGACCCGCAGCACTTCATGGCATACGCCCATCGCGGTTTAGCCAAGGGTAGTCTTCTTGGAGATTACAGGGGAGCGATTGAAGATATGGATAGGGTAATTGAAATTCAACCGCAGTTTACAGAAGCGTATGTCAACAGGGGTGCGGCTATGACTAGCTTAGGTAATCACCAAGGGGCAATTGCAAGTTATACCATGGCAATTGATTGTGACGATTCAGATGCGAACGCTTATTTCAACCGGGGTCTTTCTAAAGATAAATTGAGAGACTATCAAGGAGCGATATCTGACTACACTAAAGCCATTGAAATTGAGCCTTCGGTTGATGCTTATAACAATAGAGGTCTTTCTAAACATAAATTAGGAGATGTTCAAGGAGCGAAATCTGACTTTACTAAAGTCATTGAACTTGACCCATCGGATGCAGGTGCTTATGTCCAACTGTGGAATTGCGACAAAAAAGAGGACAACAAGTTAAATGTAGCAGGTACACCTAGTCTTTCTGAAGATAAATCCGGAGACCATCGAGAGGGGGAACCCGACTTTATTGAAGCCATTGGACTTAGCCATTCGTACGCAGCTGTGTATTTCGATCGCGGCATTTCTAAAGTTAACTTAGGAGACTATCATGGAGCGATAGGCGACTATACTCGAGCCGTTGAACTCGACACATCGTATGCAAACGCGTATATCAACCGGGGATCAGCTCATGCTGATTTAGGAGACCATCAAGGAGCGATATCTGACTTTACAAAAGCCATTGAAATTGAGCCTTCGGTTGATGCTTATAACAATAGGGGAGTTTCTAAACTTGCCTTAGGAGACCATCAAGGAGCGATAGGCGACTTTACTAAAGTTATTGAACTCAACCCTTCATATGTTAAAGCACATGAATGTCGGGGCATTTGCAAAAGTGATTTAGGAAATGTCCAAGGAGCGATATCTGACTTTACAAAAGCCATTGAAATTGAGCCTTCGGTTGGTGCTTATAACAATAGGGGGTTTTCTAAAGCTAACATGAAAGACAATCAAGGAGCGATATCTGATTATACCAAAGCCATGGAACTTGACCCTTCAAATGTACTTTCTTATTACAATCGGGCTATCTCTAGAGGTGGCTTAGAAGACCATCAAGGAGCTATAGCCGACTTTACAAAAGCCATTGAACTAGACCCTTCGCTTGCACCTGCCTATGTCGGTCGGGGTTATATAAAGCTGTGTTTAGGGAATATTGATGACGGGCGTCTTGATTTATCAAAAGCAGGAGAGTTGGGCTCTTCTGAAGCCTATGAGCTCATAAGGAAACATTGTAACTAAACAGGTCGACCTCTATAGACTATCACATTATAGAAATACAACGACATGAAATCTCTATTGGCTATTACGTTAAGCTCTATTCTCTTTGTTTCTTGTCAGACTCCAAACGAAGAGAATACTCCTGTTTTAGAGACGAAACCGATTACTGAGAAACTTAAGGAGACCCCATCTTATACCTGTGAGAACCTCCCATCCTCCTTTTCGTCATACTCTCAGGCCACTAGTCTAGTTAAATCGGCAACCTACCCTCTCTCAGAAGAGGTTAATACCTTGACGGAGTTTTCGAAGTTCAGGGTCAAATTCCTGATGGTCCGGTGCTGTTAGTAGACGATATGATTGATTCAGGATGGACAATGACGATAGCCTTATTATTGAGGAAATCTGGAAGTGGACCAGTATTTCCGACCGCTTTGGCCAGCACACGAAGCAGCGATTGACAATGCAAGCAAGAACGCAAGCAATCTTACTATTAACCGCATCACTCACACGGTACGGTAAAAATGAATTCAATCCACTTACACCAAAGGAGTGGGGCGAGTTGGTTGAAGAGATGAGAAATAGCGAACGTGGTCCTGAGGATTTTCTGAGGAACAAGCCAGAGGAACTTCACGCATCAAAACTTCTCAATCAGGTAGAGGTTATTACTCTGCTCGATTATGGAACAGGTTTGAACCTGTTAAAAAAGCCAATTCCATCCGAGGTGAAAGAAATTCTGGATTGGCTACAGGATGAAAAGATGATAGAGGATGTGGACGGAAAAGGTTACTACATAACCAATTTCGGAGCCATAGCAGCGGCCAAAGACCTGAAGAAGTTTGACGGGCTATCGAGAAAGACCATTCGGTTGATAAAGTATGAGGGTAAGACCAAGAGATCTGGCAGCAAAGAGTATCCAGGATTACGAGGGTATGCTATTGGTTTTGACAATCTTATTCAGTTTGTAAAAGGTGTTCTCCCGGGAAGTGAAGTAATCAAGAATGCTCTGCGAACGGAAACCCCTGTTTATCCTGAGATAGCTATTAGGGAGCTGATTGCCAACGTACTGATTCATCAGGACTTCAATATCCGTGGTACTGGGCCGATGATTGAAATATTTGAGGATAGAATTGAATTTACCAACCCGGGTAAGTTGCTCCCTTCAAAACGGATTGACCGCTTAATTAGAACAACACCTGAATCTCGTAATGAGATATTGGCCTCGGCTTTCAGGCGATACAATATTTGTGAGGAGCGCGGCTCGGGGTTTGAAAAGGCCGTATCCGCCATTGAGTTTTATGGACTACCTCCGCTGAAGTTTTCTGAGACAGAAAATTCATTTAAAGTCACGATGTACTGCCCGAAAACATTTGGCGAAATGACCAGTGCCGAAAGGAAAGAAGCGTGTTATCAGCACAGCATTATTCAATATTATGGCAATGGTGGGTTTAATAATTCGTCATTAAGAAAGAGGTTTGGAATGCACGACAAACAGGCGGCTCAGGTATCTAAACTGATTAAGGAATGCATTGAAGTTGGTAGAATCAAGCCGAAAGACCCGGATTCTGTTTCGAAAAAATTCAGTCTATATGTCCCCTATTGGGCTTAGTCTTATTTAACTCGAATTCGGAATTCAGGAGTAAAGTGTTGATTATAAGTGAGTTGCTATTATGTTTTAGATGTGTGAATAGAATGACTCACCTCACCAGTTTATTTGATTTAGAAATGAAACATCTGTCTAAGTGATTGAATTCCAAGGGGTTTTTATTTAACTCGAATTCGGAAATGGTGAAGAAAACGATATATGGAACGTTGATGCAGTCCCTGATTGATTATCTCAGAAATTGAACGTAGTACATGCTCCACGCAATACTCAATAAAAAGTTAGGTCGTAGTATAGACTCACAAGAAGTGCATTGGAGTGCGCTGTTCAAAGCTTCTGAAGATTCGCTTACGTCAACCGTTTTCGGCAGTCTTTTACATCTACCTGCTGATTTGTTTTGGCAGATTCTGAAAAGAGCTGCGTACACAAACGAGCTAGACACGGTTGATGAGAATATAGAAACTGTTGAGTTTTGGCCACATTGGAATGCTACCCGTTCAGATAACAAGAACTACGTAGAGCCAGACGTATTTATCCGCACCAAGAATTATGACATTATCATTGAGGCAAAGCGGTATGATGACAAGCAGCAAGATGAGAAGCAATGGCTCAATGAATTGAAAGCGTATAGTTCAGAGTATGGTTCGAGCAATAAGACCGTAATCATGCTTGCGCTTGGGGGAGTCCACAATATAAAATCAAAAATCATTAGTAATGGTGATAAGGTGCAATGCACAGTTGTAAAGTGCCGTTGGGTTCGTGTTCTAGACCAAGTAAAGCAATTGAGAAATGCGTTTGAAAAAAGAGACTTAACGGCCACTGAAGCAACTGTTCACCGAATTAGCAAAGACCTTATTAATGGTTTTGCAGTCCACGGGTTCTACACAGGAGATTGGTTCGAGCATCAAGGCTTAGAATCAATGGGAACTATAGACGAAAGTTCATTGAACTACTTTATCGAATGTAATCAGCACCAATCATAGACATATGGACAAGGAAGAATTTGAAAAGTCGTTAGTTGATGTACGGAGAGCTTATCGACTACTGTACTTATATCAAAGAAGAGTCATGGATATTGTGCAATTCGTTGGAACAACTTTCGAATTCAAATTTGAGTCAGGATGGCCGTGGTTCAGTGATGCTACTCCGCATGATTTCAAGGTAAAGCTGGATAACTGGTCGTGGGATTGGCTGAATATGTATTTCTACGAATTCGGTTTCAAACCAAAAAAAATGGAGAATGATGAAAAGTTGTACTTCTCCATGTTCATTCAAAGTGACACTGGTTTTTATGACGATGAAGCAGCAGAAGAAACCAAACCAGAAACGTTTGCCAAAGTTGAAGGTTCAGCCACACAGGTAATCCTCTTAGCTGGCTTAAATTGTGAGTGGGCAGATGACGAGTTCAAAGAAGATTTTGAAAAAAGACGACCGGAATTATTTCAGCTAGGAAAGGATGATTACTGTAGGGATGAAATACCCGGTAAAATCCTTTTTGGAAAATCGTTTCCATTGTCTAGGTTCATCAATCAAGAGGAAACGGAAACGGTCTTGAAGGAGTGGAGTGCTTACTGTCGCAAGAAAAAGGTTTTAGGATTTATATCTGAGGAATGAAGATTGATGAGTCATATTCTGGTTATTTAAGCGAGTTGGAAAGCCGAAGACCGCTGTATTCGGATGGTCGCTTGAATTCTCTCCCAGCTTATCAAGGTGTTTATGCTTTTTGGTGGAAAAATGAGGACAAATCCATTATCAATGCGGCCAATCGTGATGTGAGCCTAAAGGGCAGAAAGATTGGAAAGAAATCCACTTATCCCGGCCCCGAAATACATGGACATGAGCGCCACAATATCTGCTGGGATTGGGGGTTGGAGGAGGATTGGATTTGCTTTTATGTCGGAAAGTCAACCAACATTTCGAACCGAATTGGTTGGCACTTGGCCGAGTCGGTTAAATCGAAAAACTGGAATGAAGACTACCGTGACAAAAAGCACGAGCTAGGTTTTGTTTACAAGAGAAATTCTGAATGCCAGTTCAGGGCTGGAATGGAACATTTAGAATTAGGTCAAAGAGGAATAATTTCGAACGTTTATATCTCAACGCTAGAATTATCAGGAGCTAGCGATGCTGTTGTTAAGCGCTTTTACCTCGAGGATTTAGCGATAGGGGTTTTCAGACCTTGGTTTAATGTGGATAGTGAGCGATGAAAATCAAGGTTTACCGCGGCACAAATGAAATTGGTGGGACATGCGTTGAGCTAAAGGCTGAGAATGGTAAAATTCTCTGGGTGGACCTTGGTTCACCTTTAGAAGAGAAGAACCCGAACACCAATTACACAAACAATAAAGTTGATGCGCTTTTGATTTCCCATCCGCATCAAGACCATTTCGGATTGATGGAAACCGTTGGAGTGGAGGTTCCAGTTTATGTTGGTGAATTGTCTCTTGACCTCATCAACGCTACTAGATTGTTCCGTGGAATGAGTGATGTCCCCGGAAACTTCAAATTCATCAATCCTTGGAAATCATTTACCATTCAAGACACGTTTCATGTCACCCCGTACCTAACAGATCATTCAACCCCTGAGGCATTTGCTTTTCTTATTGAAGCCGATGGTAAGCGTGTTTTCTACAGCGGAGACTTCAGAGCAACTGGAAGAAAAGGTCAGGTTTTTCAAAGCATTATCGAACGGCCTCCTAAGAATATCGATTTACTTCTTGTGGAAGGGACGATGGTCGGTAGAGCCAACCATAAATATGAGACTGAAGACAGTATTGAGCAAGCCTTTTATGAAAAAATAAGGGGCCAAGCCAACGTCAGTTTTGTGATTAGCTCGGCCCAGAATCTGGACCGGCTCATTTCGGTGTTCAGGGCATGCAAGCGCACACAAAAACAACTCGTTCTCGATGTGTATTCGGCATGGATTTTAGATTTGGCAAGAAAGAAGAGTGAAAAGGTTCCGGCCATGGAGTGGGAGGGGATAAAAATCTACGACCACCCAGGTCAACTATTGAAGCTTAATGATTCGCGGTACGATGAGTTCAAGGCGCGTATTGAGGCTCAGCGAATAGGAAACGATGTGTTCAAGAAACCATCAGATTACGTCTATTTCGTCCGATGTCCGAATACCGCACTTATAAATAAGCTAAAGCAGCACGGGACAATCAATATCTTGTATTCTCAATGGCAAGGGTACTTACTCGAAGAGTACAAGACTTATTGCACGGATATCGTGAAGGATTTAATAGCGCAGCCTTACATTTCGTTTGAACACATTCATACGAGCGGGCATGCTACGGTTGAAGACCTCGTTAAATTCACGAAAGCAATGAATAGCAGTCAGGTAGCACCCATTCACACGGCCCATCCTGCAAAGCTTAAATTAGAATTTGAAGCAGAAGGGCTGAGAAACATTAACCTTTGGGAAGACGGGAAAGAATACACACTTTAATCACAATAAACTATGGCAATATTTAATCGAGGTATCAAAAACGCGGAGTTCATTTCGGCACTCCTTGCCAGTAAACACTGGAAAGAACTTGTTGAGGACAAAGATTTGTTCATTGGTATTAGAGGTGAGTACATCAATATATACTACCATGGACAAAGTGTATTCAAAGTCAAGCATAACGAAAAAGGCGGTCTACAGTGGACATCCCACAATAAGTACATGGGAGAAGACAAGAAGGGCTATTCAGATTCTGAAGACTACTTGGATAGAATCAGCTATATGAAAGAGATGGCATTTAAGCATGCAGGAGCTGAAAAAAGTCAAGTGAAGCAACATATCCTCGAAAAGCCTGATAGATGTATTTTGGATGTTGAGATAACCTTTGGGGCTGAGGATGGTTTTAATACACGTAGTATTGATTACTTGGCCATTGAAAAAGCGGAGTCGGGTAAACTTAAACTCGTCTTTTACGAGGCAAAGCATTTCAATAATGCCGAAATCCGATCACGAACTGAACCACACGTGTTTGGGCAATTGTCTAAGTATGAGTTAGCGCTTACAAAGCATGAAAAAGAGATTATAGCTTCCTACAATACGGTCATCAAGAATATGTTTGAATTAGGAATTGATAACAACAGTGGTTATGCTCAGCTATTGAACGGTAAGACAATGGATGCGGCAGTTGACTTCGAGCCAAGACTTATCGTTTTTGCTATTCCAGAAGATAAAATGCAAGACGAGCACATGGAAAAACTTAGAGCCAGGTTGGGAGCAAGTCGGCTGGTTTTAGTTCAATAAATCAGGGATAAGAAAGTAGCCTTGTGTCTGTGTCAACCACCTGACCTATACCACTGCACAGAAAGGAGTTGAATTATTAAGAAGAGCGGGTTTGTAGTCTAGTTTAGAGCTTGTTTAATTAGAAGATTAATATGCGACCGGACGAATATGAGCATCATGTAGCTGACTACTTCAGCAGTTTGGGGTATGAAACGAAAGTTTCTCCTCAATCTGGTGATTATGGTGTAGATATTTTCGCTAGTAAGGGAAAGGAAAAGCTAGCAATACAGGCCAAAATGTACGGTGGGTCAACTCGGAAGGTGAACCGTCAAATGGTAATGGAGCTTCATGGCGCTAAAGACCATTTCGATTGTAGCAGGGCAATCCTCGTTACGGACGGTCAGGTAATTCCGAACGCCAAACAAGTGGCTGATAAACTAGGTATTGAAATACTTGCTATTTCTGCTTCTGGTAATCCTTCAAAGAGTAGAACCAAAACGAGACCTAGAAAGTTTGAGACGATTTGGGAAAAAGAGGTTATGCCATTGGAAGGAGAAACCTTAAAGATAGGCAATGGTGATACGAATGAAATACTGAAAGTTGACTGGTCGGGAATCACTCGTTTAACTTCAAACGATCGGAAACAGACCATAAAAATTGAAATATTTAGAAGTGTTATAAATCACCTGATTGAGCACGGTCAGATATCCAGAGAGGTAATCAATAATGAATATTTAGGAAGAGCGTCTTCAGGGATTCTACTGATTCTTGATAACACCAAGTCATTTGAAATCATGAATTCCCCTTTAGGATTGAGAAAACGAAAACCTGCCAAGCCGGTAGCTAAGAAGGCTTCTCTTCCAAGGAAAAAAACGACTTCTATTCCTACCGATAAATCAGACATTAACGGAATAATTAAAGACTTCCAATCGAGTCGGTCTTTTGTTTCAGAAGCGACTTCCATAAAGCCGTCTTCTGGCATATATGCTTTCTTCTTTGATGGAGATGATTTCCCGCTTGATGTTAACCCTGAAAAAACCGATATCATTTATGTAGGAAAGACGGAGTCTTCCGGTATAAGTAGGGTGTTGAACACACATTTTGGGTCGGGAAAAACAGGAAGCAGTACCGTTCGGAGGTCGCTTTCCGCAATTCTATTGAGCCAACTCGATTTAAAGCCAATCATCAGAACCAAGTCAGACGTAGAAAAGAGGAGATACACATTTAAGTTGGACCCCAATTCTGAAAATTCACTTACAAAATGGATGGAGGAAAGTCTGAAAGTTTCATTTTATCCGATTACCAATATTGAAGATGTTAAGATGGTTGAGCATCAACTAATTCAGGTTCTGAAGCCAATCTTAAACTTGGAAAGCAATCCGCTTAATCGGTACAGAAACTCAATTAGTCAGTTAAGGAGACTTTGTGCTGAAATCGCTTTTGGCGAAAAAGCAATCCCGTCTAGAGCAAATATTGCAGTTGCAAAACCTACAATCCAGAAACAGGAAGCTTCTCATGTTAAAGCAGTAAAGCCTCCTCGAAAAAAGCAGAGTGGAACTACCAAGCGAAAACCCAAACGGAAAGTACCAGTTCAATCAACTGCTGAAGAAAAGGTTAAATCTGGATTGTCTCCACTGCTTGTCCCAATTCTGTTTTTTCTTCTGGTATTATACGCTTTAATGAAGATGTGTTAGTCCTAATCAGATAGTCAATCTTTTGAAGGTTTCTTATCCGGTTTTTCAGGAATTCCCTCTTCATCTGGGTTGGAGGTTGCATAAACAGTAGCAATGATTAACGCAAACAGCCCTAGGCCAAAAAGTACTTGTCCCCATGAGAATTTACTCCCACCAGCTTGCGGTATTGGAGTTAACGGGTTAAAATGAAATTGTATTTCGTTCATGATTTTGATTTTATAGTTGATAATATACTGTCAAGAACATCCAAAGGGGTTTGAACTAATATTTTGGTTACTATTCCATCGCGTTTTCGAAATGGTAGTTCCTTTCCACGATATTCTTCTAATAGCGGTTCCAGCCTATCCTCAAAGCCTTCAAGTTTTTTTAGAACAAGGTCTTTTTCCTGCTTTTCTTCACGAAGCTTCAAACGAAGCATTCGCACATCATCCTTAATGTGACGGTTTTCAACAATAGCTTCGAGGTACTCGCTCACCGTCATTTCCGACTCTTCAGCTTCGTCCTTTAGTTCCAGTTTTAGGTCTGGATCACCTTTAAATCCTAATGATACTTTTCTCATTTTGTTGATTTTATATTGATTTATTGTTCTTAATTCGAAGTTCATAAGGCTGTTTATGAACTGTCCTCCAAGAATTCCATGAATGTTTTTCTAAGAAAGTATACTCGCTTACCAATACGTTTTGGTTTGGGTATGGAGCCATCCTTTTCCCATTGGTTCAGAGTAGGGAGGGAGATATCTAGAATATTAGCCGCGACTTCTCTTGTGAGAAGTGGGCTTTCGGTGGAGGTTGGCATTAAAGACTTGGTTTCGTCTCTTACTGCCTGTCGTATCAAAGTCTCTAGAACTTCCTTCAGGTCGTTCGTATCTAATAGGGAAATGTTGTTCATGGCTCGCGCTTAGGAGCCTCTAAATTGGCGATGATTTAACCTTAGAATCGGACGATTTGACGAGTAGAGGATGATATCGTCAAATCGTCTTGCTTTTATTCAATTCTTCGTATGATTTCATCACTGATGGATATTGTTTGAAGTCCAGTGATCGGTGATAAGTGTTTGTTCGGTTTGCATCTCGCTTGAAGTTCTTAACCTGATTTGACAGACTCACACCGTGAAATAAATCGCCAAACTCTTTTAGTGCGAATCTTATTAGGTCCTCACTCTTCATCATGCCAGATTTTCTCGATTGGCAGAAATGAAGCTTGAAGTTGTACAAGAAATGTAGGAGTTG
>Ga0222662_1000422_pt1 | contig 34833 bp, 48 predicted proteins | sample AntAcemetagen600_FD_179821 | JGI IMG/M metagenome (GOLD analysis project Ga0222662, IMG submission 179821) | Saline water microbial communities from Ace Lake, Antarctica - #600 | ecosystem: Environmental > Aquatic > Non-marine Saline and Alkaline > Saline | place: Antarctica: Ace Lake... | reverse complement strand
TTGTGCTGACAGTGACAACGTTCATTGATAGTTGTTTGCCTAGGTCAACAAAGTCAATGTCACTCTCCTTCCACCATCTTTGTTTGATTCTTGTGTTTTCAAACACATACGTTTCTGGAAAACCACCAAACTTATCATGAATATCTTTTAGTTCGTGTATCTGATGTTTTGTACAACTACTATACTCAGGATACTCGCATTCAACTAACCTTTTAAAATCGATGGAGAGTTTAACTTGTTTAAGCATACTATTAATTATACAACTGTTGAAAGGCCGGATTGCTTAATTGATTGCATCCAGTCAACAACCATCTACAGATCTCTCTTTCTTCGGCCTTGTTAAGTTCATCAAACGACAATAATCTTTTTTGATTTTTTATTGCCGCGTTATAATAATCTAATGCAATGTCTTCAATCTTATATTTCTCCATTAAGGTATGTAACTGATTTTTGATAATGTCCATTTTTCCATAATTGGATTCGTCCATTGGAAGATGATCCCATATATGCCAGTTGATATAGTCAGGAATCTCAAACCCAAGTCCGGCCAGTTTGCTCATTGATCCTGGTGCCCCGATGATTAAAGGATAGTGTCCTTGTACAAAACATTTATAAGTTTTTTCTGTGAAAAAAATATGTTCTCGATTAGCAAAGGTTTCAAATACAATATTGATCAAAGCATTGTTTGTTTTGTGATCAATTGACAATCTGTTCTGTAATTGGGTAGGTACCTCTCCAAAGTTGTTGAACGGTATTGTGTCTTTATATTTTTCTAAACCACCAGTGTTCAAGTAATTTTTATGGCAATCCTCAACGTTGGAACTGGTTCTTTTTTCCATGTCGTAACAACCATAACTGATTAAATTTTGTTCTTGGTATTTTTGTTCTAGCAGATAATTGTAAAACTCTGTTCTAAAAGTTTCTGATCTCCCTAGTATTGAAACAAACCAATTTTTTCTATGTAGATGGATAGTGTTCTCTTCATCAAACAGCATCTGTAAATTGAATTGAAATTTTCTTTTCCATACTTGAACATTACTAAACTCTTTTTGATCTATGTCAAATATATCCACAGCATCAATGATAAAAAACTTTGTGAGAGGATTTTCTTTACTAATTTTTTTAATAATGTTGTTGTACCTTTCTTTTGATATTGGTTCCGGATCTCCACAATAATTAACGTGGTTCATGTGCCATATCAAAACATTCTCGCCAAATTTCTTTTTTTCCTCTAAACTAGAAAATGTTAGTAATCTGGTTGTTTTAGCAAACAAAGGTTCAATGGAATTAAAATAAGAAACCGAACTAGCAACAGGAGGTTGAGGAACCGCCGGTCCATAACTGATGATTTCTAAACTTGGTATACCAATTTGTAAAAAACTATTCATTGTACTGTATAATTATATTAAAGCTAACATGAACAAAAAAAATACAACACTGCCCAATCATAAAAATAAACCCTATGGTGGTGCGTGGTCTGTTGACGACCCAGAACAAAAAAAATATGTTAAGTCTCTTGTAGAGAATAACTTTAATGAATTATCTAATTTTGATACAAAAAAATTCCTAAACAAATATGTTGAGTGGTTCCCATCGACTCACAACATAAAAGGATTAGAAACGTTTGATAGTAAAACCTGCAGTCAAGGAACAACTGAAACATTTGATAAGTGGTATCAAGTTACTAAAAACAAACGTCTAAGAATATTCAGAGGAGAATATTTTTATCACCAGATAGCCGCTAGAGAAATATACAGTTCGTGGAGTTGGCTTGAAGACGGACCAATACATAATAACGATGTTGTTGTTGTCAGTTGTCCGTTTGCCGATACAGGAAACCTGCCTGCATACCTAGATAGGATTTTACAGCAATGTAATGATCATCAAGTACCAGTGCTGATTGACCTAGCCTATATAAATTTAGCAACCAATCTCAGCATTGATTTATCCTACAACTGTATAAAAGTTGTGACAACAAGCCTCAGCAAAGTTTTTCCTGTGCCCTATCATAGAATAGGTATGAGACTGACAAAAGGGATAGAAGATGATCTAATGATAGCCTATCAACAGAATCAATATGTAAACAGATTTAGTTGTGGTATTGGATACCATCTAATGAACAAATTTGAAGCCAACGACACTTATATCAAATACAGAAGTCAACAACTAGAGTTGTGTGAAAAATTAAATGTAGAACCTAGCTCTTCGGTGCTGTTTGGTGTTGATACACAAAAAGCCTATCAAGAATACAGCCGAGGCGGAGAAACCAACAGGTTGTGTTTTAGAAAACAATTTATAAAATTGTATTAAAATTTTAATATGGAATATGATTGTTTTTATAAATTTAAAGTAATCACACTCAAACCAGACAGATCATATTATTTCCAAAAAAAAACCGATGATTGGTATTATGGATACTATCCTTACAAATGGATATTGGAAGAAATTAATAATTGGTATAAAGCCGGCGCAGATGCAGTGGTTCTTGAAATGATAACTCAAAAACAATTTGATCAACGTATGCACCCTAATTGACAAAAAATAGAATCGTGTTATTATATTGAATATGAAAATAATAATGATAATACTTTTACTTTCTTTGACTAATTGTGCTATGCCGTTGATGTCAATATTACCAGGAACAATAGTAGGCGCCTCACAAGGCAATGTTTACCAAACGTTTCTGTCAACAGGGTTCCAAGTGTCTGTCTATGACAGCACAGGCAAAACAGTTAGTGAACACTTATTAGGACCTCGGACTACAAAGAAACAGTAATTTAATATTTGTTGAATGAGAAAAGACTATCTGTCCATGGCTCGTTCTTGATTCTGTTTCTCACAAGTATCGGGCGAGAACATACAAGTCAATGCTTCAACTATATTTGGTATATTAGACACACTGGTAGTATATTCTTTGGTTTCGTTAAGTACTTCTTTTTTATCTGTGGAGTTAGCCACTGTTACTTTTGATTGTTGAATATTGGTCTGTTCCATTTTCTTAACACAACCGGTCACACCGATCATGACCAAAACCAATGTCAGTAATATGATAATTTTTCTTTCCATGTCTTTGCTCACGGTAATATTTACTACCGGTCGTTGTATGTATCTAACGTGTGTTTATGATTGGGATTTTTGGAAGCCTTCGGCTACCTTGCCGGCGTTCGGACCTGACTTGATCACGTACTTCTGTGTGCCACTCGCACCGGTGTTAACCTCTGTACGAAGATGTCTTTGCAGGAGTTTCTCTTTGGATGCCCTCTGTTGTTTGGCTATCGCTTCTGTTATTGCTTTTGAATCTCTCATAGTAATATTGTATACGATATTTATGCGTTGTCAACAGGGCAGATATGCGTACTGAACATAGGAGCATTTAAACACCGTTAAGTGTGTATATTATACTAAATGTACAACGGATCCGTTGTGTGCTTTACCATGCGTGTGTGTGCTTGTGTGTGCGTTTAACAGGTAGACATACAGGGGTTTGTAGTGTAATATTATATTGTTACTGAGGCCCCTTTAGCTCATCTGGTAGAGCAACTGATTTGTAATCAGTAGGTGGTCTGTTCGACTCGGACAAGGGGCACCACTAACACAACTCTCAAGACAAACGCTATGCTGACTTTTTTGGTAATAGTGGTTGTTTTGGTAAGTTTGGTATATTTGGGGGATTAGCTCATCTGGGAGAGCGCCTGATTTGCATTCAGGAGGTAGCAGGTTCGATCCCTGTATCCTCCACCAAATACACAGTGGGGGTGTAGCTCAGTTGGTTAGAGCGATCGCCTGTCACGCGATAGGTCGAGGGTTCGAGTCCCTTCACTCCCGCCACTCAAGGTCCCTTCGTCTATCGGTTAGGACAGCTGGTTTTCATCCTGCAAAGGGGGGTTCGATTCCCCCAGGGACCGCCACTAACGAGTGCCGGTAGTTCAGTTGGATAGAATGTTGGTTTCCTAAACCGAAGGTCGCATGTTCGAATCATGCCCGGCACACCATAAGCACACAAGAAGTATTGGTACTAGTTTAATATTATTGTTTTGATTGAGTTCTGGCCCATGAAGAATTCTTCATGGGCATTGATGTGTTGTCGCTAATCTTCATTTACGTATCTCACTCTGCCAACAGTCTTTTTGCTTATCCTCTTTTTAAGCATATATCTTTTATTGCCAATCTTGTACACAGTTGGCTTCTTTGGTAGTTCAACAATGAACATCTTGTCATATGCATCAACCAGATCTTTAATCCATTTGTACATAAGGCTACCTCCATGCTATTATTTTTCTCTCTTGTATAATGTCCAAGCACCATAACCAATTGCTCCCCATGCCGCTAACTTGGCTATAGGTCCTGCAATTAATACAACAACGCCCACTGCTATAAGCACAGCGCCGTCCCATGATGTTCTCTCGTCTAATCTATCTTTTACCCATTTATTCGGATTCATAACGATTCTCCTATATTGTCCTGTGGGTGTATTTACCTACATTTAATGGTTGCAAACCAACAGTTTATATATAAACTGTTTTGCACACAGATAATTAATAAAAAACATCAAGGAGGTTACCAATGGGAATCCACTATGATTATAAGAACACCAGGGGTGCAAAGAAATTACAGAAACAACATGAAAGAGAACAGCGTAGACTACAGAAAAAGCAATCGCCAATACCTACAATAATGAACCTGGCGGTTGAAGAAGAGAAACCGCTAACACTAGACATGATCACAGATCCTAACAAATGATAAATCAGAGGCTATTTGATCATTATAGTATCAACACAAACAAAAATCTTGAGATCAAAAAAAGATGTGCCAGACCGTTTGACACTATTCTTATAGACAAACAAGGATCGTGTTATGCCTGTGAATGTACAGCATGGTTGCCACAGAGTATTGGAAATTTGCAAGTGTCATCTCTTGAAGAAATAATAGGATCAGCTACACACAAAGAACTTCAAAATTCTATCGTTGACGGGTCTTATCGATATTGTAACGCCAGCCAGTGTTCTTATATAAAAGCAAATAAATTTTATGAAGCAGAAAAACAAAACATCAAGTATCTAAGACTTGCTATCGATAACTCCTGCAATCTTAGATGTCCTAGTTGTCGTACACAGAAAATCTTTTTTAGTCGAGGCAAAGAATTAAAAAAAATGCTGAAACTAGCCGACAAAATATTAATGTATCTATCCAAAACCAACGATGCTGTTAATGTACATATAGGAAGTGATGGTGATCCGTTTGCTAGTCTTGTGTACAGATACTTTATGCGTAATGTTCCGCAACACAAGAATCACACATACACATTAATGACGAATGCGTTACTGTTAAAAAAACAATACAAACACACCAAGTCTGTGTTTAACAACCTAACAGAATTACAGATCAGCATTGATGGTGCTTGTAAAGACACATATGAAAAATTAAGACTGGGCGGTAACTGGGAGCAACTTAACGATAATTTAAAATTTATTAGCGAAGTAATGACTTTTAACGTTTGCCTGCATATGGTTGTGCAAAATGACAACTGGGCAGAGATTCCAATGATGTTAGATGTAGCAGATGAATATAATTTTAATAGCGTTCATTTTAATCGCATTGAAGATTGGAATACTGGAATAGATATGCCCAAGCAGAACTTTGATCAAACTATAACATTTAAAAAAATGATAGAGTCTGTAAAAGCTCATCCCAAGTTTAGAACTTCTATTTTAGTTTAGACTGCCATCTTTTAAATAGTAATTCGGCAAATTCTTTATGATGTTCAACTCCAAAATGTACCCCGTCTCTTGCAACACTAGGTTTATCTTGTAATTTCCTATTTTTGTGATCTGTTTTTATAGTTGACCATTTTGGCCAACAGGATTTTAGGCTTTGTTCGTTGTAACAATTTTTATGAGTCAGCTCATAAACTTCGTCAGCAAAACAATGAAAAGTTTTACAATCATTTTTTTCAGCAAATTTCTCAACTAAGAAAACATTTTTTAAAAAATTATTTGTATCTGTGTAATTGTTTTCTAAAATTAATTCTTCATCAACATTAGTTAAATTTATTTGATCATGATCTAAACGCTCTCTACGAGAATTTACTGGCCAACAAACTATAATTATTTTTGGAAATAATGTTTTTTCTGTTCCAAATAAAATACGAGATATCAGATCGGCACTTGCGCCAGGCTGTGATAAATTCCAAAACCTTAACTGACTAGAATTTAATTTGTTTTCTAATAACGATATCCATGTTTCTTTTTCTTCTAATCCTTCTCCAAATGTGTGTGAACATCCTAGCACTACTACATTCTTCTTACCAACTGGCAAAGGAAAAAACTCTTTTGTTCTATAGCCAATAGAGTTAGTTTGGTATTGTTTGTTTTCAAACTTTGGTATACTGTTATCTGAGTAAAAGCCGTATTTCATTGTTACTGTTAATTATCGCAGACATTGACTAAGCGTTAAATATTATTATATGAAAAAATGCATAGTGCAATATTGGATAACACCAGACACCTATAGTGAACCAGATTACAATCGGCTCCTAAGGAGTACTGACCAGTTTGATGCAGACGCAGTGGCTAGCCTTAGTAAGAAAAGTTTCCAAAAATACGCAGACAAATACGGACATGACTTTATACGTATAGAATCAAAAAAAATAAACTTTAAACACCCAACCTTTGAACGTTTTGATATATGGTTGAATGATGAATGGTGGGAAGAGTACGATGAGATTATGTACACTGACAGTGATGTGTTTGCTATGCCCGATTCTCATGATATATTTTCCGAGTACCCTGATAGTACTTCATTAAAGGTGTGTGATTATCCAAAATTCCAACAATCACACTCCCAAGAGCATTTTGATAATTGGCATCAAGGATTACTGAAAGAATGTACGATTGAGGAATGCCAGCAGAAAGGATTCCAGCCTGGTGTGTTTATAGTGACTAAATCTGCTAGAGATTTAATGAAGTCGTTAATAGCACAGTTCAAAGACTTAAACGATCATGACGGTAATATACTGATGTGGGCTACAATCAAAAGCGGTGTTCCTGTTACCAGGATGAGTGAGTTATATAATTTTAAAAATGCACACTTTAACGGAGCACCACAAGTAAATTTTTTTCATGCACACGGACACAAGAAGCTAGGACACTGGACTAGAATAAAATCTTTCCTAAAGAGTAAAGGAATTAAATAACGGTATATTATGATTTTTATAGCACACAGAGGCAACACTAACGGCCGGATCCCGGAACGAGAGAACACTATTTCCTATATACAAGAAGCACTGGACCAAGGATACCATTGCGAAATAGATATATGTAAATGGGATGGAGAAAAGTTTTGGTTAGGGCATGACGAACCAACAGAAGCAGTTGATCGTGAATGGTTGAAAGACAACGACCTATGGTGCCATGCCAAGAACTACAACGCACTAGAGGCCATGATGGCCATGGGAATACATTGTTTCTTCCACCAAACAGATGATTACTCTACAACATCCGCTGGATACATATGGGCTTACCCTGGTATGCCAGGTGGTGTAAAAACTATCGCAGTACACCCAGAGAAACTATTCCTATCAGACGTAAAAAAATTTGCCGGCATATGCGGAGATAACTTAATAACATACAAGGAACATTTAAAATGAAAATAATAGTACCAATGGCTGGAGCAGGATCCAGATTTGAAAAAGCAGGATACACATTTCCAAAACCCTTGATCGAAGTGCATGGACAACCAATGATAGCCAAAGTTGTTGAAAATTTAAACTTGCAAGGACAATATATCTTCCTCGTGCAGAAGTCACACTATGAAAAATATGATCTGCAAGGAATGTTGTCAATGATAGCTCCCGGGTGCGAGATCGTGCAGATAGACGGAGTGACGGAAGGGGCGGCCTGTACAGTACTCAAAGCAAGGCAGTTGATAGACAACAACGAACAGTTGATCATATCAAACTCTGATCAATACATCAAATGGAACAGCCTAGAAACAATCAGTTCATTCAGCCACGAAGACTCGGACGGTGGAATGTTAACTTTTAACAGTGTACATCCTAAACATAGTTTTGCCAAAATTGACGGCAACGGGTGGGTGTCAGAAGTTGCAGAGAAGAATCCAATATCAAACAATGCCACAGTAGGCATATACCACTGGAAACGGGGTAGTGACTTCGTTAAGTATGCAGACCAAATGATAGAGAAGGATATCAGGACCAACAACGAGTTTTATGTTTGTCCTGTGTACAACGAAGCAATTAAGGATGGCAAAAAGATCAGGGCCAGCCTTGTTGATGAGATGTGGGGAATGGGCACACCTGAAGAGCTTAACAACTTCCTAGCCAATTACAAAGACTAGTATGCTGTTTTACAACACAGCAATAGATAGTGAAAAATATTTCATAGCAACCTACGACATGGTCAGCAGTGCCAATCTCAAGGAGGCCGCGTGGGCACTTGCAATTGGACAGAGTGTTGGTAATCCAAGTGTGCGTAACACATGGGAGACAGATGAACTTTTTGAAAACCATAGTTGTGTGATAGTTGGTGAGAAATCAAAATTAGAAAAACAAACACAAGGGCTAGTCAAGATCGCATTTCCTGTAATCAACACAGACTGGGAGACAGACGGCATGGCACACATGCTTTGTCAGTTGATGGGAGGACACGTTGACATAGATATTATTACAAAATGTAGATTAATAGAGTTGGCGCTACCCAAAGCAGTAACCAAACATTTCCTCGGACCAAAATTTGGTCTGTCGGGCATAAGAGAATTCACAGGACAATACAACAAGCCGTTGCTTGGTGGTATAGTCAAACCCAAGATAGGGATAACACCAAAAATTTTAATAGAAATGGTCAAACAGATGGTGGATGGTGGAGTGGACTTTATCAAGGAAGATGAGATAATGGCCAATCCTGTTATCTGTCCATTAGACCAACGTGTGGATTTGATATCAAATTATCTAGCCAAACAGAGTCGTAAAATTATTTTCTGTCACACCATCAACTGTGATCCACACGTGCTGACCGATCGTGTGAAACGTGTTCACGAGCTAGGAGGTAACGGAGTACACATCAACGTGTTCAGTGGGTATGGTTCTTACAACAGCATTAGGAAATTAGACCTACCCTTGTTCTTGCATTACCAGAGCAGTGGTGCAAAGGTCACAACAGATGTAGGCCACAGGTTCAGTATCAGCTGGCCAGTGATGTGCCAACTGGCCACACTGATGGGTGCAGACACAATCCAAACAGGAATGGTTGGCGGATACAGCAACGACGATCCTGAAGAGATACTGAAGTGTTTAGAAATATTAAGGGCCGGGAATACCACACCAGCATTGAGTTGTGGATTCAATCCGGGGTTGGTTGATAAAGTTAATAGTATAGCAGGCATTGATTACATGGCAAACGCCGGTGGAGCCATACACGGACATCCAGGAGGAACAATCGCAGGTGCTCGAGCAATGCGACAAGCAGTGGACAAAACACACGGGGTGGAGTATGAACAGGCCATCGCCAAGTGGGGCTTTACAAAATGATCTATGCAGACGAGATAGCAGTTTGCGTATCTGGTCTAGCTAGAGAAGGTTACAAAGAAGCCATTGAGATAGCACAAAAAGTTTTTCCATTTAAATTTTTCTACATGCAATGGGAAGGGTATCCAGAGCCCGAAGTTCCCGATTGCGAGTATTTCAACGAACCACAGTATGATTATCACAATCTCACAGACACACAGTACAAGCCTGACTGTGACATATGGCGTAGATATGCGAGTCATAAGCAGGCAAAGATATTCCGTAAGCCCGGGGCGTGGGAGAAGACCAAGCACAACTCGAAACAGACACTGGCACACTACTGGCTTACCAACACCATACCTGAACAATACAAAACAATTATTAAACTGAGATACGACACATTAATGTCAACTAAAGTTGATTTCATGCCGTTACTGGAACAAGCACAACAAGGAAAAGTTGTTGGTATTTGGGCCTCTACAGAAGTAGACAATCCGTTGCAAATACACAAATACAAAGATTGTAAAAGATGTCCTGGACCATTCCTGTGGGATCATCTCATATTCCATCCTAGAGAAAAATTAAAGAACGTGGAGAAGTTGTTCCATGAAAAAAATTTACTAGGTGCTGAATGGGGTTGGCACCAGGTGCTGTGTCACCAATGGGGAGAGGACAACAACTACATAAATGCTATCGGCGGCAACATTCTAACTGCACATAGGGTTAAAAAATAGATGTACAATTATTACGGATGGAAGGTGAGTGATTCAGATCCGGGACCTGCAAATTGGAAGAAGCAAGGCAAAGACCTTACAACAGAAGGAGACGAGGAACTGCTACGTGTGATCAACACAGACGTGTTATCTAACAAGAGGACAGCACTAGAGATAGGTGTTAATTATGGATTTGGTATACCGTTACTGAGCAAACATTTTAATCACGTACACACGTTTGATTTCCCAAACGATATATTTAAGTGCTTTCAAGCCAATATGCAAGAACGTAACATTAACAATCTAACAATGCATTCATATGGACTGGGTGCAGAAAATATGCAAGTGGCAAATATAGATAGATTCAGGAGAAAAGGATTTAACCGAGGTGCGTTAGCGAACAGTGTAGTTGATGATCAAACACAGTTGAGAGAAGGTGAAGATCAATATATATCCCAAAAAAAGTTTGAAGTAAAAACACTAGACAGTCTACAGATTAAAGATGTTGATCTTGTAATTATAGACACAGAAGGGTATGAAGTAAATGTACTACAGGGTGCCACCGAAACTATTAAAAGATATTCTCCGGTACTTGTAGTAGAGTTTTCTGCAAAACAATTATCAAAATATAATTACACTATTCAAAAATTAGAAAAGTTTTTGATAGAATTAGGTTATCAACATCATAACAATCTTAACGCAGTTGATAGAGTCTATGTGTGCAAGGTATAATACGATTTATCTAATAAACAGATAATCGTTCGGCTGTCCCAGTTTGTAGTAGATGTCAACACACCTGTAACCCATGCCTTCTAGTAACTCCTTCGCCGACATGTCTCCCCTGTTTATCTCACACAGTATCACCGGGTTGTTATGTTCTATGGTCTTTGTGGCGCCTTTTATCACTAGTGGTTCGTAGCCCTCCACATCCATCTTTATGAAGTCTATGTTTTCATCCATGCCCAACGAGTCCAATGGAACAACAGGTACCTGTAAGGTAGAAGATCCATGCATGGTATCACTTTTAATACGTCCAACCCCGGGCTTGGTGAATTTTGTTTCTTCCTTCTCTCCTAACCCTGTGTGGTGGAATGTTATTTTGTTTTTGTTTTTTATAAATTTGGTCATTTGGTTGGATTTATCCCTAAAGTCAAAACAATGCACATGGTCAAAGTCCTGCTCCAGTTTCGCCGCAAATTGGAAGACGTCACAACCAATGTCCAGTGCCGTGTGGAATCCCTTCATGTGTCTTCGTGCTAGGTCGTAAGTCTTGTCTGTCTCACTTTGTCTGAACTGTGCATCACTCATAATTCCAGTGCCTTTCCTAACAGTTTAACGTCTACTAGTAGATTGTTGTTTTTTATTTTTGGTCTCTTGGCCGGCGATCCTGTCTCCATACCGCACGTTATCCATTTCAGCCCAGCGGCATTTCCAATGTTGTTGTACCAGTGTTCTGTATCCAACAGGAACTTGTGGTTGAAGTCTACTACCTTTGTTCCTGGTCTCATGGCATACACGTGTGAGAGATTGGCCCCTGTGGCGCTGACAACCACCTGACAACTGTGCAACAGATCTAGTTTGTCCTGCAGTGACAGTTCTGAGAAATTTTCGTAGAACTCAAATCCTTGCAATCCTAAAAACTCACGCACTTCGTCTTCGTTGTCCACACCCCTGGCCTGTGCATCTTTGTTACGGCTAATGTATATTTTTCTATCCTGGCTAGACTTTGCTGGCAAGAACGTGTCCATTAGGAATTTTGTAGTCCATGCCGAGTTCTTGCCAACAGTCCCGTCCGGTTTAGTGAACATGTGGAACTCTGGTGCTTCCACTACACACGGTGTGTCTAGTTCTACTATCCTGTCTCTGATGTCTGGTAGGTGCTCCAGTGATTCCTTCTGCCACGCAGAAAGTTTGTTTGTTATGATCTTGTGATCGTTGGTCCTAAAATACTTGAACAGTGGTAGGTCCTCATTGAACCAGTGCCAGTAGGCGTTGAGGCTGAATGATAAATTCACCGGGTCGGAGAATATGTGCTTGGGTTTGTCTTCTATTAGGAATTCAATATGTGTTCCTAGCGACTTCTTGGGATGAAATTTTTTCCAGAAAGGACTCTTTGTTCTCGACAGTTTGTTGCCTTTGGTGGGATTGCCAAAGTAAAAATTACTATCGCAGATCACCCCAAAGTAGTGTCCGGAGTCTGATCCCGATATGGCCGTCCCTGAGGGTATAATGTATTCTGTTATAGTGTTCTCTGTATATTCTATCCTGTGCGTTCGTTCCGCAGGATCTAATATTGTTATATCGTAGCTACGGGTGTTACCTTTATAATGTGTGTGTTGTGTGACTGAATCTAGGTTACAAGGTGTTACTAGCATACATCTATTTAAATTAATAATCCTGTGATATTACAAGTCCATTTATTTTTTTTACCAATGTTAATAGACAAATGTGGATTAGTTGGATACCAGACAATCACGTCACCGGCTTTCCATTTAGTCTTCCAACTATTTTTTACTTGTAAGGCATGACCTATATCGGAGTCTTCCATGAATATTAAAAATCTTATAAGGTCACCTTCTGGGTATTTTTGTTTTAATAGGATAAAATTATCATCATGCCACGGTAATGTGTGACCCGGCTTCTGCATGGTTGGGGTCACTATGCTATCCTGAAATGGTAGAGTTGTTTCTATGTCGTTTTCCCATTTGAAATTAATTTTAGGTTTCTGGTTAGTTGTTTTCCATATCTGTGTGTTGTGTTTGGTGTATCCCCATTCTTTCCAAACATCAACTATACTAAACATTTTTTTAGCATTGTCTTGCCATACTTCGCCGTCAAATGGACTAATATTATATGTTGGATTATCTATTACTGCTTGTTCGCATTCTTGAACGTAAGTTGACCATGGAAGATTAATATTACCGTATTCTAAATAATCAACTTGTTTTAGTTTATCAAGTAAAGTTTTCGCTGATACATATTCTAGCATTGTCGCCTCTCTTATAGTCGGGCCATTTTTCAATATCACCAAGCCCAAATGTTAACGTTTGTGTAATATTTAATTCTAGTTCTTTACATATTTGTTGTTGCTGTTGTTCAAAATTTTTAACAATATAGTTGTGATTAAAATTTTCCATAAGACATAATCCAATACAAGCGGCAAATCTATTAAAGATATTAGAGTCTCTTGAAGCAGAAATATGATCATCAACGTACTCTTTCCTAAACCTCATACCTATACGATAATCTGATACTCCATGAGATTTACTTAAACTTGTAGCAAAATCAGTTACACAGTTATAGTGTAACGGGTACTCTATTGCGTTTGCTATTCCAAAATATGCTCCGTCGATCATCACCGGAACATCCAACTGATCTGCTTGTTTTAATATAGATTCGTAATTTGGATAGTATGACCCGTTTCCACTAAAAGGAAAACTCATAACAATGCAATCATTTTTTTTAATCTTTTCGTCTTCTAAATAAACAATTTTTAATCCATACGCATTTCCAACTATTTTAGATAGTACAAAATCGATCTTGCTTACTCTAAGACGCCTTTTGTTATTTCTTGCTACAAACTCTGTGATTGCTTGACTAGTACCATGGCAATATCCAGCATATTTGTATTTGGTGAGATCTAAATTATTGTTAGTATTTTTCGATAAAAATTTTCTAAAGGCATTTTCAATTTCGGAATGATCAACATGTTTACTACCTGTTTGAAAGACTTTTAAATTTTTATTAACAAACTCTTTTATTGCATTGCTTTGTATAGGAATACTAGCTTTGTTTAATTTATAATTCATTATTTGTCCTTGAAATACTTGTTGAGTTTGTCCGGCTCGTTCCTGTGTTTGTTTTCAGGATCCAACGAATCTTTCTTTGTTGTTATCACTGGCCATTTTATTGACCATTCTCCATTAAATTCTACCCATTGTTTTCCATCTGGGTCTGTATCTGGTTTTATCGCATCCTCTGGACACTCTGGTTCACATACTCCACAGTCTATGCACTCGTCTGGGTTTATAACTAACATGTTCTCGCCCTCGTAGAAACAGTCCACTGGACATACTTCAACACAATCTGTGTGCTTACACATTATGCATTTGTCATTGACTGTGTATGTCATATTATTGTTCTTCGTCTGAGTGTAGATCGTTTAACAACTGTCGTAGTTTACCACCTTCAACTGTGGCTTTAACTTTGCCAAAGTCTTCTCCTTTACGAGGATTAATTTCAGTATTTCGAGCATCAGTTGTAGGTCCTGTGGGAGATACTTTGCTTTTAGTTTTAAGGCTATCCATGATTGACGACTGTGGTTTTGATTGATATTGACTTTCTTCCTCATCAAGTGATCTGATTCTTAATGTATCTACATCAAATTCTAAATCAACTTTCTGTCCTACGCCCGAACTAGATCTTGTCTTCATGAACTGTATCTGATATCTGCCACGCTCTTTCATTGCTCTCGATGTGAATATACCAATCACGTTGTCTGCTGTCTGTATCTTGGACAGTCCGCCAGAGATGTGACTGTGGTCAAATTCTATCTCTTCAACAGATGCTCTGTTTAACTGTGATGCTGTAGCCATGATCATTTGCGATTCCACTGCAAAGTTTCTTAACTCTTCTGACACATACTTGTCTTTGATGAACAGATCCGCTGGTGATATTTTTTTACTTTTAGGCATCATGAGATCTAAGTAATCAATTAATATACAATCAACTTTTTTCTTCTGCTTTAGTTGTAGCTCTTTGATGTATGCTTTTATATCATTGACATTGCTACCACTTGGTAGATATTTGATTCGTATATCGCCTGACTTTTTAGCCATCATTTTAACTTTCATTTCAACTGTGCTGATATCTTTCATAACTTGCCGTGTTGAGATGTTTGCCATCATGGAGTCTAATCTCATAGCACAAAGAGACTCACTTAATTCAAACGATATGTAACATACATTTAATCCAGCCTGTGCCCAGTTAACTGCAAGATTCTGCAAAAACAAACTCTTACCTGCACCTGATCCACCCGCAAATATGTTTAATTCACCTCTGTTGAATCCGCCGTATAATTTATTATCTAAGTTTGCCCAACCTGTGCTGATCTGTCCGTTGTTATCCTTTAATGCTTCTAATCTAGCTCGAGGATCTGCAAAGTAATCTGTTCCTAGGTCTTTGGTTAAACTAATGCTTACCGCCGCTTTAATTTTATCTTCAACAGGATTGTAATCTCCTTTTTCTAAAAGATCGGCCGATTCTAGTATTGCTCGTTCCATTGCTTTATGTCTAGAGAACGTTTCAAATTCATCAAGTAGCCAAGTAAAGTGTGTTGGATCTATTTCTTTTGCTGATTTAAGTTTTATATCGTGTTTGGCATTGACTTGATCAACGTCAGGCATTGCAGTATATTTTTCAGAATAATCTTTTACAAATGTTGCAATTGGTTGAAGTTTTCTATCAAAACTTGCAGGATCAAAAATGTTCTGAGCTCTAGCAAATGATTCTGCATCTGCTAGAAACATTTCTAAATATAGTTTTTGTACGTCAAATGTATAATCAGCCATTTATTTTTCTTTTTAAATCTATTTTTAATTTACTAGTTTCCGTTGTTTTTAATATTGATTGTATTGTAAACAGTCTCCCATATTTTAACACAGCATCCGCCACATCATCAACACCTTTCTGCCATTCTGGAAAAGCAACACTCCATCCAAATTCAGTTGCCTGGTCTATAAGTTTTTGTCCTGGGGCATCTCTATCTGGCACAACAATTACCTGTCTGCCTAATCCATCTATCAGCTCTCGTTGTGTATCATTTATCTCTGATCCTAGTATACTCACTCCAGATATGGTAATTGCATCAAACGGTCCTTCTGTAACAATTACAAATTTCCTAGACCAATCCTGAGCATCCATGTTGAACACATAACCAGGCTGTACATCTGTATAGTATTTTACTTTGTTTGCATCTGTAAATATCCTACCTGTAAATCCTACTATATCACCTCTCCAGTAAAATGGAATTAACAATCTTTGGTCAACGTCCCATATCTTATCTGGTGAATACATAAAGTCATACCAATCAGCACCTATGCCTCTGCCATCTAAATATTTTAATAATCCGTCTATTTTTCTCCATTGTGGTTCTGTTAGATCATTGCCTACATACTTCTCTAACCACACATCCAGTTTGTGTGCGTTCTTTGGTAGTGTTCTGTTCTTGAATGTTACAAACTTTTTCTTCTCATATTTTGTGTCGCTTTCTTCTTCACGCATGGCCTCTATCGCTAGTTTACGTATTGTGTCATCGGCTATGCCCAGGTAACTCATAAACTGTCTCATCTTATAAGATAGTTTTCTACCAGTCACATATGAAGTTTTAAATCCACAGTTGAAACAATGATAACTTACTGTGCCGTCGTTACTGATCATTATACCACCACGTTTTTTCTTGTCTGCTGATTCCCCATTGTACACACAACAAGGTGCATTGAAACTTATCCAACCGCTTGGAGTTTTCTTTCTACCCGCAGGTAAACTAGTCAGAACTGTATTCTGTATAAGATTCATTAACTATATTTTACTGTCTATATAGGATTTTGTCAACTGTGCCAGTATTACTACTAGTATTACCGTAACTAAATCTAACATACTGATAGACACCGTTGAAGTTTAAGTGTGTAACTGCATCGTTGGTTGTTAGATCTAAATCAGCAATAGTAAAGTAATCAGAATCTAATGCAGATGTGGTAACCATTGTGCCTTGTATCTTCACTCTGCCTGCGAATCCTGTCGAATACACAGCAATGGTATGTAATGCAGAATTATTATTTTTTCCCGGGTAAGCATCAATGCCCGATGAAGTTTTTGAAAGAGGGCCTGTGCTTACTGTAAAAGAGTTTATTTCAGTACTTGGTAAAAATTGAGGATACGCACCGTCTAACAATTCAATTGTCCCAGCACTTACGTAACCTGTGTCTGCATACGTTACAATAGTACTGCCGTCTGTTTTAATTTCATTGATGCTGTATTCGTAAAATTTATTATCTAGATCTAATAAATCTCCTTCTGTGAGCTCTACCGTAGCATTTCCTTTACTACTAATAGTAGAACCGTCATCAAGAATACGCAAATAACGTTGTAATACAGCTTTTTTTGACTCTGTATCGATCATATTAAATTGATAAGTTTTACCAGTTATATCCTGACGCTTTTGGTCCTCATTTTTAAACGTAAAAGTGATAGGGTTACGAACCCCTCTGTATATTTTTAAACGTCTATCGTACACTTTTGAGTTCCTTCCGTAATAACCATCTTGGTAAACGATTATTGTGTTTGTTATTAAATACCTTTGTACTGTTTGCATAATACATATTTAACAGTATTTATAGATTAAATTATGAATGAAATTTTTGAAACACTAGGCAAGAAGTTCCCTTTTTTATCCCTTATACAAAAGGGCGATTTAGAGTTTGTAGGGATTGTACAAAACCAAGACAATCAAGTTACGAGTTTTTATGATTATGGAAGAATAATGATGCCCCAAGATAAGTCAAAATTTCTAAAATTTGGAGAAACTTGGTGGTGGGAATCAAACAGAAAAATACCTATTAACATTTTTCTTAAGCAAGATTTTTCATATTTTAGAAACACACTAGTAACTCTTGTAACTAAAGATATTGTAATTAAACATGGACCTGTAGTAAGGCTTGATGAAATAGCAAAGAAAAGAATCAAGCGAAGAACAATACAGTTAATGCGTAGACCTGTTTAATCTTTAGTACGTGATTTACCGTTAATTCCACAAACTCTTTCAACATATTTGGTTAAAGGATTATTGGCTTGATAAGAATTAAGTTCTGATGTTAATGATAAAGTAGTATTGGATTTCTTACGTTTTTTAGGGATTATTTTTTTACTTTTCTGATAGTGCATCAAAACTATATTTAGCTCTGTTGAGCATATTCATTTGCACCACTATAGCCTGTGCATATGCCACAGCATGTGATTTCTTGAAGAAGTAACTGCCATCTGTTGGTTTAGTCCAGACCTCTTTTATTATGTCAGTCCAGTCCTTGTACATCAGCCCTCGTTTAGCAGGACGTATTATGGCCAACACTGCCGCTAGTTGCTCTATGGTCTTTGGCTCCAGTTTGGATACTATGTTGTAATGGCCATTTAAGTGGAACAGATTTTCTACAGTCTTGGGATCCTTTAACATATCCCAATCAGGCTCCTGTATCATTAATTCTACAAGTTCCTGTTCCGATTTTATATCTTTATAAATGTTAACGTTCAATAAATCTATTTTGAAGTACCCTCTTTCTTCTGCTTTTTTGTAATCAATACTACTGTAATTTGAAATTGGATTAGTAGGTATTTGATGAAAATACACTCCTGTCTTATGTTTCTCATGAACACCTTCTTTGATCATAACAGCCGGAGTATGATCAAACAACTTTAAAATTTTATCCCTATCAAAAAAATCTATATCAACATCAGGCATTATATTTTGTCCATAGTTTATGTAATATGTAAAACCAAACTCCGTTAATTGCAGGTTCAACTAATGCAACTATGCCTGCTTCAAATAGACTTGCGCCAGTCATTGCACTAACAACTGTCATAGCAATAATAACATGACCTAATGTATAAACTAATGCTAAAGCAAGGCTATTGTTTTTAAATATGCTACCTATACCTTTTGTAAATTCAGTCATAAGCATTAATTTAATTTTTCCTTATCAATATTTTCAAGAGTTTCAATGCGTACCGTTGGGTCAAACATCTTAAGAATTTCTAAAAGTCTTTCCGTACCAAGTGTGTGTTCTCTGCTTGAGTTTATTTCTGGCACAACTAGTTTTTTAATATTTCCATTTTGACCAATTATCACCACACTATCACCTGGCGCAATTTCTAACCCATGGTCTGTTTTAAGTTTACTCAATTCTGGCCTCCTTGGCTGTTTCCTCTACAAATAATAAATCTGCTTTATAATTTTTAAATTTATTAGTCCAAAACGATGGTTCAATAAATTTTTCACACATTTGTAATTGTTCGTCACTGAATGAACTCAACATTTTTTTTCCAGCGGCACACCCTAACACTACCCACGGTGATATCTTTCCTGCTTGAATATGTTGTACTGCTCTGTTTATATTGACTAATCTAAAATAATCACTCCATTGGGCATTTTGCTCTTCTGCCCAGTTCATCATTGTAGCGATTGTTCTTTGTAGTGCTGATTCTACAGGTTCCGATTTCATTATATCAATGAGATATGCTTCGTATAGATCTTCTCTTGCCCAATGATCTAATTTTATTTTTGAGGTAATAATATAATCAATGTATTTGTCAGGATACAACGGATTTATATGCATCATAAATCTTCCAAATTTAACAAAAGCATTATAATAAGCACTTTTACAAAAGTCTGCATAGTTTTTAGATTTTGCATTGATTTGATGTATCTGATAGAATCTCTGGAATACCATGAAAGCATTCACTACCCATTTTTCATCTCGTTGTAGGTGTCTCCTCTTTGGTTCACACAGATGAACTTGGAGGGTTCTTTCTTTTGCGAATGTTTTATCGCAATAGGTACATTTATTTAGAGTTGATTCCATGCGACTCTATAAGTTGTTCTAGTTCGGCATCTGTGATAATTTTATCAAGTGTTTCGAGATCTGCCTCTTTTGTTGACGGAAATATTTCTTGTAATTGTTTAAGACTTTTATTTGGTACTTTCTTCATTGGTTTGACCCATGGATGAAATTGTTGTTTTAATCCACCACACATAGCAGTTAACATCCAGCATAACTTTTTGTGTTTGCCTGACAACGTAAAAAGATGTTTATTAACACATTCATTAATCATTTCAATATAGTGTTCTTGATAAAATTTATCACCGGAGACAGCACTAGCATATCTCATAATCATATACGGTGAATAAAGACTTTTTTCCTTATCGTCAATTCTGTCATAGTAGTCTTTATTACGAAAATCAATTGCTTTCATTCCGCTTCTTAATTCAAAAAATTTTCTATTATCTTTTTTCTTTTCTACCATACATCACCATAATCGAGTATTTCTGACTGCCGAGAAATATCTTTAACAAAATAAGCACAAGGTGAATTTGGTTTATCGCTTAAAGGTATGGCCAGTATTTGTCCTGATTTAAGTTTAGGAAAATACCATTTTACTTCTTGGTAGATATCAATTATGTCAACTCCAAAAAAGTCTGGCCGTCCTCCGGTTAGTGGATTAAACACAAATGCATCAAAGCCTCGATCATTTAAACTAGTAATAGGTAATACATGAAGCTCTCCTTGTTCGGGGTCACCAATGATCATTTTCCAATCCAGTGGCATCTTAATTTTCCATTTACCTATTTGCAATACTGCCGCTGGTGCATTGAATGATTCTAAGAATATCAATGGAATAAAAAAATAATCCGGATCTGCAGGGTTTGAATTGTCTAGTACAGCAAAACGTAAACTGTCGTCAACATACTGAGGAATTTTTTCTAACTTGTATGTTTTATTATCAATTGTAAGGATTTTCATAATTTATCTTTTCTATAGTATACGGGTAATTGGCCTCTTTGTAAAACTTTTTCCTTGCTGTTAAGTGTCTTTTTGCAAACTTGCAACTACTAGTAATGTCCCATATCTGAACGTTATCTTTGTCTTCGGCTTTTCTTATGCCCCTCCCTATGCTCTGAATAACTCTTACAAAGCTCTTGCCGGGTTCTATGAGAACAAGATTAAAAATACGAGGAATATTAATACCAACGCTGGCAACTCCATATGTGGCGATAATAACTTTATTTGTTGCAGTAGATATTTCATCGTAGTGTTCCTTTCTATCTGTGTTTTTAGTTGAACCTGATATAAAAATTGAATCGTTAATTTGTTTTTCTAGCATTTCTCCAGCTGATATTCTGTCTACAAGTATTAAAGTATTTCCTGAAGTTGCAATATTTTTTATTGTATCAGCAATCCATGTCATTCTAGTTTTATCAGTTGTAACCCATTTTAATTCTTCTTGATAGTTTTTAAATGCAGGATGATCTTGGGTCTGTAGAACGTTAACATTACATTGTGCTAACACTCCTTTGTCTTGTAATTCTTTAGCGGCAATACGATTAACCACTTCACCTATGGCACATTTTAATCCAAAGAATTCAAAATCTTCTTTAGGTACTGTGCCGGTCAGTCCCCAACGTATGCCACAGTGGGCAAATGGTCCAGTTAACATTCTTTTCAAAACATCTGCTTTAGCCATGTGTACTTCGTCTATTATAACTGTGTTTACATTTTTAATTGCTTCTGCAAATGCTTCTGAATCTTCATCTTTACTTTTCTTCTCTAACACATTCAATGATTGCCAGGTTGCAATAGTGTTTTGTCTGCCTAGCTCTTTTCGATCACCGTAGTAAACTCCCACATCGAGGTTACAAGCAAGGAAGTCCTCCTCGGTCTGTGTCACAAGACTTTTGTTTGGAACAATAGTTAACGTCCTTCCATAGTCCTCAACAAGTTTGCACAAAGTGGCTGTGATGATAGTTTTACCTGCTCCTGTGGCAATCTCCTGTATGCATTGAGGATGTTCTAAAAATTTATTAATAGTTTCTACTTGATAGTCTCGCAATTCAATAGGTTGTCCTGCCATTGGATGAGACTCTGGCCAGTTAACATCTGACATATGATCTTTGTCTATCCTTTTGAATTCAAAGTTGTGTGGAGTGCGTTGGTCTACAAGTTCCACATATACTCCTGCATCTTCCAGTATGGGCAATACCTGAGACACCAGAGCAAGATACGTGGTTCCTCCCAGTCCAAAGAAACTGATCTTACCGTCCCATCTACCCAACTTTACCGCAGGTAAATGACGAGCATAAGGTATTTCAAATTTAAATTTAGCATGAAGTCTTTTTCTATGATCTAAAGATAAATCTTCAAACTTCACATTAACTTCATCTTTTATAACAAGTTTACAACTGCTCATAATTTATTTTAATCAACTTTTACTTTACTATAATACAATCTTTTAGGAAGATTATCAACCACAGTGTTTACAGTAGTTGACGATGTTGGCCAGTTATGGACGTCTGTGATACTTAAAGCGGCTTTTGGTTTTATGTTAGATGCTAAAAATGTTCGAGACAATTTACGATTAATAAAAAGAATTTTGGTTTTTTTGGTAATTTTTTTTAAACTTTTTGATAAAGAAACAATATCCAACCAGTCTTCATAAATTTCTTTCCTGTCGTTTTCTCCCTTGGGTCCGTAAATTTCTGTAAGGTCGTGGGAGCCAAACACGATTTTTTCAGCTTTGTATGACACAGGTTCGGAAAAATTAAAAGTAAAAGCAATCTGCTCTAAAGATTCTCCTGCATAACTTTTCCAAGCAGTTATAAATTCTTGAATATATTTTAGATCAGATGCTGTGTCAATCTGTGGGAATGGTATAAAAATAGGATAGTTGTCTAGTGTGAGTAATGAATGAAACACGTCAGCATACGTGTAATTGTTTTTGTCTATCCATATGTTCTTATCTGTGGAGAATGCTATTTCTTTTGTTAGAGGATCTAGCTCTGGAATGTTTGCTGTTAATCTAGCACGGTTCATGATATGTTTATTCATAACATCAAGTTGTTGAATCAACGGTTTTAGTTTATAATTTTCTTCCCACCAGTTATCAAATTCCTCTTCACTGTGTTTAAAAATTAATTTATTGTTTTCAATCTTTATAGAGGTAGGTCGATAATTTAGTTTTTCTTTTTTAATTGTTTCGTACTCGTTAAAAATTTCTTTTGATAAAAATGTAAAATCATATCTAGTAGCAATTAACGTTAGGTAATAGCAATTCACATCTACATAATCAAAAGTCCATTTTTTTGTTTCTCCGTTATATGAAGAAAATTTAAATCCATCTAATTTTTTATCTTTAAGGCATCTAATTAGTTTTATTAATTTTTCAGTATACGGAAATGTTAACTGTACTTTTTTATCCCCGTTGTCATCAGTGATCAGAGCAATGGATTTTTCAAATTCAATTTTTCTAAAATCTTCTCGCCACACCGGGGGGTCAATAATAGGATCCAGATCAATCTGGAATTTAACAAATAACGTTTTATATTGCTTCAATAGTCTTAATGCTAATTTTCCTTGTTTTTCTGTCCATGGATATTGACTAGTTGCTAGGCTGTACACAGTAGCGTTGTCTTTGTCGTGTACATTAAACCCTTTAAACATCCATTGATTATGTGCTAATATTTCTATTGCATTTTGTACGGAATCGAGGGTAATGTGCGTTGTATTTGGCATAATAGTTTAGATAATTACTATTATAATATACTTGGTAAACTTGTCAACCATGAAAAAAACTAAAAAGAAAAAGAAAAGATATAGCAAAAGAAAAGCACTAAAGCTCAAGTTAGAGAACACTCAGGCTAGACGTAAGCACATAGTGGGTTTCAAACCCACGGAAACACTGGCATACTACTGGTTTAACCATTTAAACAAGGGCTTGTTCAATGGTAAATTACCAACTGTTCCGCTTTACCTTGCAAGGATGAACAATGACTGGGGAAGATGTTGGGCCAATTGGGACAATAGGAAGTGTAGAAAAGGTACCTATGACCAAAACGTGATTCCATATGGCAAGTGTGAGATTGATTTTGGCATAGAGCTACATTCAAAATATCCTACTTGGAGAGATTTCATAGAGACATTAGCCCACGAGATGGTACACCTGTACCAGATGACTATAATACAAGATCCATATTCGAACCACAATGCCAACTTCTTTGCCTTTAGGAATAAATTTAGATTAGCTGGGTTGAATCTTTCAAGAACCGGCTAGCACGGTATCCTCGAACTCTTTGTAACTTATGACCTTGCTGTTACCCAGGTCGGTACCTGTCTGCAGGTAGTTTAGATATTCGGGCGGATCGTCATGCACCACTGTGTAATTCACATAAGGTCTCATTTTAAGCATGTCTCGAAATTGTTTAAGCCATCCTTCAAATATCTTGTCATCATTACGTTCACCGTAACAGACTGTGTCTTGGTATATGTTGTTCAGCTCTCCCTTGCCGTACTCCCTGAAGTCGTATCCTAACAGGTATATGTTCTTGTGTCCATGAACCCCTGCTGTCCAGAAGGCCGCATTGCCTGATATCCAATGTGGGTTGTTGGGTATTAAGTTTATCATTCCCTTGCTCTGTTTCCTGTTGGTCTCTAGTGCTGGTCCGTAGTGTACAGTCTTTAACCCAACTTCGTCTTCTACCATCTGCATGGACATTATTGTATCAACAGCAAATATAAAGTCAGGCACGAAATCTCTGTACAATGCATTACACCCGTATGTCTGTCCGGACGCTTTAAGTTTGTTTAGGTCAAATCCTTTACGTGAAGGACCGTTTCCTATACAGTAAGCATTGCCACGAGGCACTACTTTTACTTTGTCCTCATAGAATGCAGTTTCTTGTATACGTTCACCTTTACGTATTATCGTGTTAACCACAATAGTTTCGCCCTCGTACTGTTTCCACTCGATGGGATCTATCACGTTGCGTTTTGGTAGGGTGAATGTTTTCATTTGATATACTTTTCCAATAATCTTTCTCTAATTCGTTTCCACGGAGTGCCCTCAGCAATTTCTTCTGTTGTCCATTCTGTGTATGCCAATCGATGTGCCCAGTTATGCCTAGCAGGCATACTTGGTTGCAGTATGTCTGCAATATCAGAATTTCCAACATCGTAGCTTAGACTTGATTCTGATACAAATACTGGTATACCATTAAAGACGGATTCCATGGCCGGATTAGATGAATGGTTTACTACGGCCCAACAAGAACTTAATATTTTTTTAAAATCAGTATCGTCGTATGTTGCCCAATCTCTTTTTGGATGATTTATTCTAACATATTTCCATTTGTCTATATCGATATCAACTTTGTTTCTAGGATGTGATCTTACAACGATGGGTTTGTCAGAGTGTTTCCTTATGGCGTTTATTTGTTGTTTAATCCATGAATTCATCCTAGGTAATCCTAACCATTGTTCGCTATTATCGTGTTGTCCACATATTACAATAACATTTCCTGTTTGTTTCCATGGTTTAAGATCGATGTTAAATGTTTTCCATCTTTTATCGTTGTATATCTTATTGGCAAAATCGGCATTTCTGTTTATACCGTTGATACCCATTTTCCAGGTCACATTTCTTTTAATTCCTCCAACTTCTAAAACTACAACAGGTTTATTATGCTTACGAAAAAACTCCCAGACTTTTTTATTTTCCGCCATTCTTCCTTGCCATAACACAGACCATATCACAGCAACATCGCAGGTATTATCAAATTTATTTAAAACTACATTTTCGCCTTTTGAGTTCAAGTGTTCTATAAATGCTTTAAATACAGGTTTAGAATTAAGACTACCGTATTCTGGAAATATTGCTATTTTCATCGCCATGTACCCGGTACTTTTTTCCAGTAATCTATTTCCATTACGTTTGCAGGTGCACCTTGTTTTGGCGGACGTAGATCGTTTCTTGCCGAAGATCCTATGTCTTTTCTCTTGCCTTTAAAGTGATCCATGTACAAACCAAGTTCACTGTTGATAAAAACGTGATGTCCTTTTACACCTTTCCAGTAGCCAATGTCGTTGACTTTTATGTTGTGCTGTTGCCTATATATTTTTGATAGATGCCAGAACACATAAGAGTCGTGCCATTCTAATAATTTAAACACACTATCTGTTGTATATAAATTTTCCCAATCATTAACAAAATTCTGTATCTGTGGATGACGTAAATTGTATCCAACAAATCCGCATTCAGGATATTTTCCGCCATCATTTTTTTCGGGATTCTCTCGACCTAGGTATGTCAGCATTGAATCTGTGGGTAGTAATGATTCCAAAAAGTTTCGAGGCATTGGTCGGAAAGAGTAGGTATCGGCATCTAACCAAACAACATAATCATATTCTTTTTCTATTGATGTACGCACTGCATGAGTAACACAAAATACTTTGTTTGCAAACCTTACAACATCAAAAAGGTAGGATCCTTTATCCTTGTCGTTGCCATTAAATGCCTCCGGTCTTTTTACTCCATTTGGAATCTCTGCTAGTTCACCGTTTGCCACAGGATCATTTTTATGTTTTTCTTTAAACTCAATTAAAGCAGGTTGTACTCTGTGTAGATCTATCCATTTTAATCTTGGATGAAACTTGTTAGTTTCTTCGCATGGACCTTCGTGATATACATTAACAGCGATTTCTGGCCAATGGTCTAACACACTTTGTACACATCGTTCTGCGTACTTGTTCCAAGTACCCGGCTTGTACGAAGTTATAACTTTGATTTTCATTTATTTTCTATATTTAACTTATTTTTAAAACGTTTGTACACCGTACCGTCTTTGATCTCCTGTATACTCCATAGCTTGTATCCAAGGTCATTGACCCATTGTGTCCTGTCTGGGGTCTTTGGTGTCTCTATGTCGTTGAGATCTTTGTTGCAAACGTCCCAACACAATGCCAGATCTGATGTGCAGAAAGTCGGTATACCCCTTATACAACTGTCCACGCTGGCTGTTGAGTTATGTGTGACCACTGCATGTGCATTTGCAATCGCTTCTTGGAAATGGAACCTATAGAATTTCTTCTCATCACCTGCAAAGTGTTCCTGTGTGTATTGCAGTTCTATGTCTTCTGGGAAGTCATCTTTACGTGCAACAATAGATGCCACGTGATTTGGATGTGGACGAACTATAAACTTTCTATCTGTGGCCGGCCTTAACTTTTCATACACGCTGTTGAACCATTCTATAGGATCCATTTCATTCATGCTCCAGTTGTCCTTAGGTTGCAATACAAATATTATGGGATCGTCTTGGTTAGACTTACGCCATGGTTCATACTTCACTTTAAATTTTTTCACCATCATTTCCCAACGATCACTGGGACTGTTGTCAGATAAAAAGTCGCCGTCGTTCATGGGCGTGTATAATGAAACTCTGAAATGATGATCAGGTGATGTTGATACGTTACCAAAACTAGACAATAGACCTCCGTCAAATGTTATCAATGGAATTTTTTTATCTCTACAGTTATTCGCAAGTTCCCTACGTCTGCCTTTTGTGTGGTGCATCTGTTTGTCACCACCGTACCCAAACATAGCGGCCATTGGTGCAGTTGGCATCATCTCCCCCTCAACTGTTGGTCCTGATCTATTTTCGTTAACTATTACAGCTTCGTCTCCTGCGGCTTCTATACCGTCTTTGAGATGATGCAACAGTTCATAGCTGTTACCACGTTTACGATCCTTTACTGTCCTTCTAAATATTTCAACTTTCATTTAACATCCTCCACGCTGTTCCGTCGGCCATTTCTTGTAGTGTCCAATTATTATATGCTAGACTTGAAAATAATGCAATCCTGTCACTGTATTTAGGTGTTTCAATTTTGTTGAAATCTGTTTCTGATATAGGTGCCGCCGCACATAGTGGATCACAAAACACAGGTACACCGTTGGCTAGACTTGATACTAGTGTATTTGAATTATAACTCACCATGGCATGGTAATCGTTCCATTTTATGGCACCTTTATAAACTGTGGGGTTATCTACTTTGACTGTTGCACCTACGTGATCTATTTTGATGTTTGGATTGTATGGTTTTTCTCTGATATCAATTTCTCTGTCTGTGTTTTCTTTTAAAATTTTAATAGTTTGGTCTAACCAATCTGTGGCATTAAAAAAGTTTGCTATAGCATTTGTGGGAGGTAATACTAGTATCTTTTTTCCTTGCTTGTTCCAAGGTTTGATATCTTGTTTGAAATGCTTCTCATACCTGTCTGTGGATCTTTGTTGTAATACGTTCTGACAGTGCTTGTTCTTTGTTATCCTCAACCAGTGTGGACTGTCGTGTGCATTGGTGAAGTATCCGTGATCCATGAAATAGAAATCTTTATTATCCTTCTCACACTGTTTGTATATCTCCCCAGACCCTGCCAATATACCATACATGGTTAAGTCCTCTTCCGGTAACGATTTTAAATCCTTGAACTGATAGATCTTGCCATGCCCTGACCCTTTAACAAATGCATCAACATAACGTTGGGTACGTGGCTTGGTTGTGTGTATGCCGGATAGGATCATTCTATACGTCCAAGCAGTTCAGGAATATTAATTTTAAACTCTACCATCTGCCATTTTTTTGTTCCTTTGGGTTTGTTGCCTGCTATCTGCATAGGCACGGTTGGTACTACATAGACATCATGATTTAGATTCAGTGTGTGCGAAAGAACAGGATACACTTTCTTGTGTATCATGCCAATATCTTGTATTTCTGTGACCCGAGTGCCTTCCTGGCACCATAGTAAATTAACTAACCCTGCACCATGTGGAGCAAGTATGTGTGACGCTTCAGAAAACGTTTTGATTTGGTCTGCTATAGACATTGTTTCCAGCTTGACAGATTCCCATCCTTTAAGTGCCAGCAACAATTCCTCTTGGTTTTTAATTTTTCTCGTAAACACCCTCTCTATGTATATTTTTCTATTAGGCTTGTGCGACTTCTCATACTTTCCTTTAAAATTTCTTAGCCATGGTGAGAGGTGTGGGGTCAACACCCCATCGGTGTGATTGCTCAGTGAAGGTACAATAAGGTGTTTAAATCTCCATGTCTCACCCTTGGGCATAACGTAATATTTTAATTTGGGGAATAATTCTTTAGCTATTTTATCAAAGTACGTGCTGGGATTGGCCAGTATAAAAACATATTTGGTGAAAGCAGTACTCCATTTTTTTTCCACAAGTCGGAACTTAGATATAACATCAATTAGTATGTGCCATGGGTTGGCAGTGCTGTCCTCGTCAATGGGCAACCACACGTACTTGTGTTCCTCTTTGAACTGTTTGGTCACGTTGGCCATCGTCAGGTCAACTGTGTCTCCCCACGTGGTCCATAGGCCGTGCGTCTTTTGTGGTTTGTTCCTGCTCTTGTGAGTCAGGTTCCACACATGGTTTGTTATTAGGTGTCTGTCTTCTGTTACAAGCACAGGACAACTGTTTACGGAACAGTTATTGAATTCTGCTACAAATGTTGGTAATGAAGTGAACGAGCTCTCAGCATTGGCGTGATAGTCCACGTGGTAATTGTAACCTTGATCTACAGTTTCCCATCGATCGAGGAAATACTTTAGGGAGTTTATATTTTTTACTGACATTTTATTAATAATTATGTTATAATACACTACTATGATATTATTCTCAAATGGATGCAGTTTCCTCACACCTAGACCAAAGGACGGAGTAGATACATTTATATCAAAGATAATTGCTGAGGATTATAACATGCAATTGGTAAATCTTGCGATGGGCGGAAGGGGCAACACTAGAATAAGTTTTTCAACTAAGGTTTGGTGTGAGCAGAATAATAAAGAAGATGTTTTTGCTGTGATAGGTTGGTCCAGTGCGGTCAGGAACGACTACATCACAGATGATGGATGGAAGAAAGGGCGTGTCCCGGGCACCGATCTCACCTGGCGGACTTGGAAGACATTGGACAACGTAAGTTTTATACGAAAACATAGAGGCTGGGATATAGAAAACAATCTTACTATGAATTTCCTTAATAATGTTTTTGACCTGCAGAATTATTTTGAACGTAGGCGAATACCTTATGTGATGTATAACTCTTTGCCTAACGATTTTGGTAATGGCACAAGGGATTTTGAGGTAATAAGGAATGCAATCAACATGGATAGATTTTTTAATCCAACAGTGAGTCATTTTGAATTTATTTCAGATAAGAATTTAATAGTGAGCCCCGACGACCCACACCCGTCAACAGAGGGACACAAACAATGGGCACAACAACTACAGGACTTTATAGATGCTAACGATCTACGCACCCACAGATAAACCACAAAGCAAATGTTGGAGAGTGTTTAATGGCATTAAACAGTCATGGCCAGAAACAGTAACAGTTGCAGATAACAGTGTGTTTGAAGCAACTAGTCCTGCAATGTTTTGGGGATTTGTTAACAATAATACTAAACTGATACACCAACTAGAATTAGCAGAACAGGATTACTATTTTACAGACACTCCGTATTTTGGAAGGTTTAACAATGCAAATCTCACAGACATTAACCATTATTGGCGTATTTGTAAGAATAGAATACACGCACAGCACATAAAGGATTGTCCAGAAGATAGATTTAAAAGATTTAACATCGATATCAAACAGCGTCCCAACTACAAGGGAGAGTACATCTTGATCTGTCCAAGCTCGGCAGGTGTGGACAACTATCTACACGAGATCAATTGGCTAGTAAACACTTTAGCGGACATTAAACGACACACAGACAGGCCGATACGAATAAGGAAAAAACCCAGAGGCAACGGCACATCAGGTCCGTCGGTAGCAACAGTTCCTATAGAAAAAGATTTAGAAAATGCCTGGGCGTGTGTTACCAGTTGCTCTATCAGTGCTGTGGAAGCCGCAGTGAACGGAGTACCTGTATTTTGCCATAGCAAAAGTTTTGCAGAAGCAATGGGATCAACAGATCTGTCAGAGATTGAAAATCCTTTCTACACTGATCCTTCACGTTGGTTGAACAGCCTGGCTTATCAACAGTTTACACCTGCAGAGTTTGCCAATGGTACTGCTGTGGGTATAATGAAAGATATAGGCATACTATGAAGACTTATTATTTTTGGGTGACACTACCAGGCAAGAGCCCAATGAAGGTTGCTGAAGATGGCAGAACGGCAAGTGAGGCCAAGAGCATAGTGGAGAGCAGATTCCCAGGTGCTAGAGTGATGTTCGCGGAGGGATTCTAATGAAGATAGAAAAAGTAAACGGGTTCTGGGTACCCAGCAATGACATACACCTAGAGGAGTGGAAGTCGGGACAACCGTTCACACAGAACAAATGCCTGCTGAAGTTCCTGGCTTATTGTCAAACACAGAACAAGAAATTCAAGACGGTGATAGACATAGGTGCATGGTGTGGCACATGGGTCAAGGCTATAGAACCATTCGCCAAAAAAGTGATTGCATTTGAACCAGACAAAATACACTTTGAGTGTTTACAACGTAACTGCACAATCAATTGCGATCCTAGGAAAGAGGCAGTAGGATCAGAAATTAAATTTATCTCACTTACGGAAGACGACTTTACCCAGGCAAAGAGGGTGGAGAAAGAGGGAGACATCCGGATGGTCACACTTGACAGTCTAGCCTATGAGAATGTGGACCTGATCAAGATAGACGTAGAGGGCTACGAGATGGAAGTACTAAAAGGTGCTAAGGATACTTTAAAAAGTTGTCAATTCTTAATGATAGAATTAAACAACAACACTAAAAAATACGGTAGTAGTAATATTGATGTTGAGAAACACATACAAGATCTAGGCTTCAAGTTGTTGTTGGAGCATTGGCCGGATAAAGTTTTTTACCGTCTATAAATTAACTTAAATATTCAAAATGAAGATTTTTATAACAGGTGTTGCAGGTTTCTTAGGATCTCATCTAGCAGATCTAATGATCTCACAAGGACACACTGTTGCTGGCAATGACAACATGATTGGTGGATACACGGACAACGTGCCACAGGATGTTGAATTCCATCAAGTGGACTGTTGTGATCTAGAGAATATGACTAAAGCAATGGAAGGATGTGACATAGTATACCACTGTGCCGCTACTGCATACGAAGGATTGTCTGTTTTTTCTCCAGTGCTTGTCACAAGGAATATTTTTGAAGCTTCGGTTACAACAATTACAGCCGCAATAAGAAATAAAGTAAAACGTATAGTGTACTGTTCAAGCATGGCAAGATACGGGCATCACGACAAGATGCCATACAGAGAAGATTATGAATGTCGTCCACAGGATCCCTATGGTATCGCAAAGAAGGCCGGGGAAGATGTGTTGAGAAATTTATGCGAAACACACGGAGTGGAGTATGTTATTGCTGTGCCGCACAACATAGTTGGACCGAGACAGAAGTATGATGACCCGTTTAGAAATGTAATGTCCATCATGCTAAACAGAATGCTACAAGGTAAACAACCGATCATATACGGAGATGGTATGCAACAAAGATGTTTCAGTTATATTGATGATTGTTTATATTGTTTAAATGCACTTGCATTTCAGGATAACGTTGTTAGCGAAATTATTAACATAGGACCAGATGAAGAACCTATAACAATCAATGAGTTAGCAGAGGCGTGTGCCAACGAGACAGGAATTAATCTAGATCCCATACATCACAAAGACAGACCCAAAGAAGTCAAACTAGCGGTGTGTTCATCAGACAAAGCAAGAGACTTGTTGGGTTACAGCACAGCAACGGACATGAGACAGTCTGTTAGAAAGACTGCCGAATATATTAGATCCAGAGGCACAAAAAAGTTTCAATACCACTTACCACTAGAAATTATAAACGACAAGACTCCAGAGACCTGGAAAAAGAAACTGATATGATTTCTTTTTGCTGTCCGTCGAGAGGCAGGCCTGAGTTGGCAAAGAGATTGGTTGATACTGCAACAGAAACACAAAAACATGACACAGAGTTTCTATTTTATCTAAACGACGACGATGAAAAGTTAGAACAGTATAAAGATTTACTTGACGAAAAACATTATACCATTGGACCAAATCAATCCACTTGTTATAGTTGGAACTTGATGGCTGAGAAGGCATCACACGATATTGTAATGCTTATGGGCGATGACGTGCAAGTAAAAACACAGAATTGGGATCAATTAATTGCAGATCAGTTTCTTAGATATGAGGATAGAATTTTGATGGTAGTACCCAGCGACGGGAGAAACAAGGGTAGTAAAAAGTACAGTAATGAAACAACTCTTTGGCCAGACGAACCGTTGCCAGCGGCTCACTTTGCTGTACACAAGAATTGGACAAATACTTTAGGGTATTTGGCTCCTGTCTTTTTCTGGCATTGGCACGTAGACTCATACACACAAAAAGTAGCACGTAAATTAAATAGATGCCTTTATCTGCCAACAATAGAATTCAAGGCTAAAAAAATATTAGACGATAATGCAGGTAAACAAATACGTAAGAACCTTAATATTTCTGAAAGAGATGAATTTGTATGGACAAAGGTCAGAGACAGGCACGTGAAAACTGATGTTGGTGCTTTAAGTTCTTTTATTGAATCTTTCTAATAACGCTTCCCAGGTATTTTCCTTCATGTCTAATTGTACTAAAGGATATCTAATGTATTTCTTTTTTGTTTCAACAAACGATATTTTCTTTGATTTTGTGATTAGGAATGTATTTGGCAAATAAGCCAATTGTTTGTCGACTAGTTGTATGTAAGACACTGAGTTATTTGATCTTTCTTTGAACAACCATAAACAAATAACCTCATTGGAAAAATTTAATTCACTAAAATCTTCTTTAAATTCAAAACCTGTTTTATATTTTTTGTCAAACTCTTTCCATGCATGGTGTGATAGATTGTGTTGATTTTCATATAATCTGTCGTATTCTTTTTGGTCAACTATTGTCTGGGAATAGATGTGTTCAACAGGATCTTTGTGATAATGTTGTGGTTTTAGTTTCTCCCAATTCATTATGCTGAGAATAGGTTAATTACTTCCTTCTTCCAATCGTCGGAGTACTCGCAATCCCTGTAACCATCAAACCAAGGCCCACCTTCTGTGTAGTGTAGTATCTTAGGTTTACCATCCTTGGGCTCTTTGTACCATTCGACTAGCCAGTTGTATTCGTGTGGCAGTGCACCTATGTCTGAATCTTCTAGCCAACTGAACCTGTGTAAAAATTTTGGTGTTTGTTTGTTTAAGAACTCCGGTGTTAGTATTTTGTTCTTTGGGTGGGCACAGTTCCACAGTACCATACTGCTCCAGTTCTTTCTGGGATATGCTGTCTGTACCTGTCCGTCCATCTTGATTGATCCTTCTTCGGGCGTGTAATCGTGTTGCACACATACCACGGCCTTGGAATCATCAAAGTACTGTTCCAGTTCTTTTGCAGGTATCTTCCACAGGAAATCGCAGTCACAGAACACTGCCCATCCTTTGTAGTCGTTTAGATGTGGCACGAAGAATCTTGTGAATGTGAATTCCGTTGTGGCCAACTTGTCGATGTCTCGGGTGTAGATGCCTTGCTCTCGCATCTCGTTCTGTTTCAGCGGATGTACCTCCGCATCGGGATCTCTACGTTTGATACTGTGTTCACACACCTGGTATGAAATGTCTTCCCTGGAATCCCACCCTACATATATTTTCATTTGCACAAAATCTCGTGTATCTGTTTCCAATTATTTACACGTATCACGTCAGGATGGTTGAAGTCTCTGTTGTATGGATGGTCTATTAATATGGGCTTTAAACCGTAAGAGAGCCCGGCTAGAGCGTTCTTAGGCTTGTCCTCGACCCAATACAGCCCGGTATCATGGAACTCGGCCAATGCACTGTCCTTGTCAGCCCCTGTGCCCAGTATGTGGTAATTTTCAAAAACATTTTCACCAAACAGTTCCCCCAATCTCTTCTTACGCAGTTCCTGTCCCGGTA